>JGI24143J45723_1000315_pt1 | contig 25623 bp, 21 predicted proteins | sample BarGraIncu00432A_FD_45723 | JGI IMG/M metagenome (IMG submission 45723) | reverse complement strand
ACGATGAATATGCACCACCACCTCCATTGCCACCTGCTACGGAGTTTCGGCCGCCACCCCCGCCACCACCGCCCCATGCCAAGACTTCTACAGTTCCGCCACTACCGGCAACCGTGAATGTGCCATTTGAAGTAAAGGTGTGCGTTCGATATCCACCGACGTTCGTTATCGTACCACCCGAAGCAAATGCACCCGAACAGGTACCTTCGGTAGGTGTCGAATCATCAGTAATCCTGTAATTAATACTTCCATTTTTGGCTGTTAGACAAAAAGTTTGAGGTGCAACGGCATTATCAATCTGAAAATCAACGTACGAGTTACTGGATGAGAACTTCAGGCAAATACTTCCCGCTACTGGACTCGCGCTACAATCGTTCGTCGTCGGATATCCACTGTTAATAACTTGGTAGAGTTTTAGGGCCTTTGATGCGTTATCCAGATCAGACACTAACGAGGCTGACTTGGCACGTTGCGAAATTCCACTGTACACAACTATAGTAATAGCCGCCAAAATACCAATTACAACAATAACAATTAACAGCTCAACGATAGTAAAGCCCGATCGGCGAGTGACCAATTTATACATATCCGTATTCTACAGCCTGCTCTTTGTAAGTACAAGCGTTGTATCAGTGATATAAAAGTTTTAACAAAAAAGACACCCCGCTGGCCGATAGAAAAAAGGGTAGAACCCATTTCATATCTTTTGACAGCGTAAAATCACCTAGACTTTCAAAGGAAGTTCTGATACTTTGTACATGAAACTTAAGATGAAGTGCGTCCTTAAAACTAACATTAGGCGCTCATTAACAGAGAAAAGATATGAAATGGGTTCAATATATAGTTTCGAGTTTGGGCGTTGATTCTTATGGATAATTCCTTTAATCACCAATCATTACTTTCCCCTCGGAAAGTAACAAACAAGCTTCTTTTGTACCGACAAAAGAATCAAAAAACTCCTGGGACGCTCATAAAACACGACGATCACACGCTTACTGCCGCGACAACCAATCTACAGCCCGAGCTCGACAAGACGCCGGGGCTCTTGTTCGAGCCCGGAGTGAAGCCTTGGTTGGAATGGGAGGAAGCGAGGGGCGAACAAAAACACTAATCCTGGGTGGCGTTCGGTGGGACCACCCAATAAACCGAATGACAGGACCCTGTATATAAGTTCCACGAAAAACTACTGCTCTAAGTACGTAAACTCGTCATCACCGATGCGGATAATACTATTACCCTCGGCACCCTTGCGGCGAAGTTCGTGCGTAATACCGAGTTTTTTCATAATGTCACGGAGGCGATTAACACCTTCGTAGTTACTATAGTCGGTTCGCCTGGCAAATTTCTCGATCTTGTCACCCACTATTTGGAAGTATGGCAGACCTTCGTCATTGACGAGCTGCTCGACGGTCCAACCCTCAGCGATCTGATTTTCACCAAGTGTAATTGACTCATAGCCGTCTTCGAGGACGTCAACGTCATCTTCGAGTGCAATCTTGCGTGCTTCAATAACAGTGCGGCGAAGTTCACGAAGCACTTCTTTGAGCCCCTTATGAGCACTGGACGAGATAGCAAAAACGGGGATGTCGCCGGCGACAGCTTTAACGGCATCGATTTGCATCTGAATAATGTCATCGTCAAGACCATCGATTTTTGTCAGCGCAATTACCTCTGGTCGATTATCAAGCTCGAGGTTGTAGTTTTTCAGCTCGGCCCGAATTGTCTGGTACGCACCAGCGATATCGTCAGTATAGACATCAATCAGGTGGAGTAGAACCGCCGTGCGCTCGATGTGGCGCAAAAATGCATCGCCCAAGCCTTTACCTTCGCTGGCTCCTTCGATAAGTCCCGGAAGGTCAGCGATTAATAAACTACCGTCATCAATGTCAGCTACACCCAGGTTTGGCGTCAGTGTCGTAAAGGCGTAGTCGGCTATCTCTGGACGAGCATTACTCACGACACTCAAAAACGTTGACTTGCCAACATTCGGAAAACCGACCAAACCGACATCAGCTAGAAGCCGTAGTTCAAGCTCGGCATCAAACGTTTCACCAAATTCACCTTTTTCAGCGATACGGGGTGTTTGACGAACCGAGCTTTTGAAGTGAGCGTTGCCAAAACCGCCATCGCCACCCTTGGCAATGATGGCCTCTTGACCATTCTCGGTCAAATCGGCAATTATCTTGCCAGCGCGGCGCACGATTGTTCCCATTGGAACTTTAACGTACAGTGGCTCACCCGAACGACCATGACGATCGCGCTTGGCGCCATTTTGACCAGGCTCCGCTTTAAGTTCGGGTTTAAAACGAAAATCAATCAGCGTATTAAGGTTTTCGGAAGCGACAAAGATAACGTCGCCGCCTTTACCGCCCGCACCCCCGTCAGGACCACCCATATCAATATAAATTTCATGACGAAAACTGACGGCTCCGTTGCCGCCTTTACCTGCTTGAATGAATACTTTGGCGGTGTCGACAAACATACTTACAGGCTAGTATAGCAAAATCGCCCCAGAATTAACAGGGGCGATTCAATTAACTACCTAATTTAGTGAATATAGTTGTAGACGGCGGCCTGGCCACCAGACATGGTTCGATGGCTAATAATGTTCCATCCTCCATAGGCCGAGTTGTTCATTTCGCTGATTGATACGTCGCCGTTTGCAGCAACGCTCTCGATAATTGCCACGTGTCCATAACCACCACCGTTTTGCATAACAGCACCGGCCGAAGGGGTATGATCAACGCGATAGCCAGAACTACTTGCTGCGCTGGCCCAGCTTGAGGCGTTACCCCAGAAGCTACCGACAGGCATGCCGAGCTGCATGCGGCGTTCATAGGCATACCACGTACATTGGCCGTACGCGTAACGATTACCAGCTGAGCCGCGATCGGTATTATAACCGGAGCTATACCCACTGTTACCACCGCCAGATCCATAGTTAATTACTCGCGGTGCAACATAACCGGGACGTTCTGTCTCTGGCAGACTACCATTTTGCAAAATAATCTTCGTGTTTGGAGTCAAGCCAGAAATATCAAGGTCGTTATAAAGAACGATGCGAGATTGATCGACATTATATTTCTGAGCGATTGATTCGAGTGTATCACCTGCCTTAACGGTATACTGAACACCGTCAACGGGAAGAATTTGCAAAACCGATCCGACCGTCAGGGCATCTGACAAGAGGTTATTTGCCCACTTGATAGTATCTTTTGTTCTGCCAAACTGGGCGGCGACAGTATCAGCCGTATCTCCGGCTTTGACGGTATACGAAATAATTGCGCGGCTTTCCGCTGTAGGCTGAAGAATTTGAGGTTTTGTGATAACCGTGTCGTTAGACTGCGCAAGCTCGCTTTTCGCCGTCAAAGAGACGGCCAAGTTCGCGACGTTAGTTGCAACGGATAAGTTTGTCGTAGCCGCAAGACTTGCCGCGATATTAGTCGCAACCAACTCGTTGACAGATGTACTTTGTGATTGCGAACCAGAAGTGACGGTCGTGGCATTTGCGATGCCGCCAGCCTGCTGGGGCGCGTGATAGCCAACTGCGACAATCGCAGCAATCAGTACAAAAATACTTGCATAGACTGCAATTGTTGAAAGTTTTGGAGTCCCCTTCGCGCGTTTGCGATTGCGGGCCAATACCTGCTGTCTTAGTGCGACAGTTGATCCCTGAGCCAGGCTCATTGTGATCTGATTACGAATTATCGTTCTCCTGCCGCCTGTATTACTACAAGGGCGTCTACCTTACTTTGTCTTACTTCTTATTCAGAACGGGGTACGTGTCGACCGACTTCATTAGTTAATATTCTTCTTTTGAAAGTGTTCTATTGCGGTACCCGTACGACATTTGTTGGTAGGCTCGTTTATGTCTCGCTCTTCCCACTCGCTGCTATAATTTTTAGGTTATATCAGTAGTTAGAGCCACAAACGTGCTCCTACAAGTTTAGCAAGTATTGCACACTATGTCAATTTATTTTATAAATAGTATAAGTGACAAACTTACGGCTTGTTACATTCGACAGAACAATACTTCGCGACATTCGCCTGGTGCTCTTCAAGTGTCCGTCCGAAATAGACCTTACCGTCGTCACCTGCCACGAAATAGACATAATCGCCAGTGGCTGGGGCTGCCGTCGCCTTAAGGGCGGTAATACCAGGACTAGCGACTGGACCAGGAGGTAACCCCGTGACAATACGCGTATTATACGGTGAATCAAGCGTCGAAATCGGTGTCACACCTAGTTTATTGGCGGCGTAAATAAAGGTCACGTCTGACCCAAGCGGCATATTGGCATGAAGACGGGTGTAAAAAACCTGTGCAATTTGTTTTTGATCAGATGATGGCTCAAAGGAATTAGTTGGCGTTCTCGCTTCACGCTGGATAATCGAAGCCAATGTAATCCCTTGGTAAAGCGTTAGCCCCTGGCCTTTAAAGGCAGCAACAAGATTATTATCTTTAACAACCTTCGCGAACTCATCGAATGTTCGCTGCAATATATCCTCAACGGAGGCGCCAGCATTAAAATTATATGTATCTCCATATACATACCCCTCAAAATCGGTACCCGTAGGCTTACCTTCAAACAATGGAGAATTATAAGACTTTTTTAGTGCCGAATTGATCTCTTGTAAAGAATACCCCGCAAGAGCTAACGTCGTGGTGACGTCGCGCCTATTTTCCGGTTTAGTGGTTGTATCGACAAGAGTGACACCTGGATAAAAAGTAATGCTAAATTGATCAACTTTTCCATTCACCAAATGTTCAACAATCTGAGGTATTGATTGAGCCGAAGAAAGACGATACGTCCCATATTTTAGTGTTCCGCGAGTGCCCGACAAACGGGTATTAATATCAAATGCTAGACTACTACGAATAATGGATTTATCTTGTAACAATTGCCCGATTTGAGAGGGAGTAGATCCGGACTCGATAGTGACTGCGACTAGTTTTTGCTTATCACTCGTAAGAGGTAATAGCTGGACGCTGTACCAGAGCCACGCAGCAAAACCAATCCCAACAATGACGGCGACCACAATCGCGCAAATCCGTACAATAAACCTCTTCTTACGGTTCCTTTGACGGTTGAGTCCACTCTGTTGACCATTAATTGGTTGTAGCATCAAGGGCCGAGCGACGATAGGTGGTTGTGCGCTGGGATCGATAGGCTCATCGGGCATAATGTATCTCCAGATAATCCTGCAAAATAATTGCAGCTGCTCGGGCATCGATATCGCCCTTGGTGTATGGTCGCTTGTACGAAACAAGCTGCTGCTCGGCAAGAACGCTCGTGAGAGACTCGTCCTGGAACACGATATTGGCCGTAATATCCGTTAATGTGGCGACAAACGCTTCGACGTAGCGCGTTTGGGCAGTCGGCTCGCCTGCTTGGTTGCGCGGGTAACCTACAACTAACGTGTCGGCGTTTTCGGTTACGACGATTTTCGCGATTGCTTCCAGTTCATTACCGTCAACGACAATCGTGTCATACGGGACAGCAATGCGGACAGAAGTATCAGCAACCGCAACGCCGATACGCTTTTCACCCACATCAAGGCACACCAGCGCGGAACTACTAACCATTCTGGAGCTTAAACTCTACGGTAATCTTATTAATGTCATTTGGTACCGTTCGTACCCAGAAGTACGAGAATTGAACGTCCACATTACTGACCCCATCGATTTGTTGAAGAGTTGACTGAACTTCGCCGTAAATCTTGCCCTTTACTTGCTGTTTTATAGCGGCTTCATCAATCTTTGGACCAACCTGTCCGGTGCTAACAATCTTTACCGTGGCGACATCACCAGTCTTTGTATAATCTGAAAGGACAACTTTGCCGATACCGTCGTCGTACATACGCTGGTTATCTTTGCCGACAAGTTGCTTTTCTATGTTCGCCTTGAGATAAATTTCGAGATCAGTTTTGGCGATTGCCGTAATCGTATACGTTGTCGAGCTTGTTAGTTTAGCTGGCCCAGTTGCTTCAGCGCCAATTGCCGGCACGGACGTTGCAGCGGCACGATCAATCGTAAAGCTATCGTCAATCACGGTTTCACCGTTGGTAAACAATTTTACAAGCTGAGCCTTCACTTGATCACTTGGCTGTTCAACCAAGGCTGCGCCAGCTTTTTGCACGTCATCAGCAGTGACAACAGTAACTACTTTTGTTGTACCGCCTGACATCTGACCACCATTAGCATATACATCGCCAGTTATACCAGTAATCGAATATGTTGTAGCTGCAATATTGTATGTTTCACCTGATTGCTCGGCGACAACTGGTACCGTAACCGTTCCAGCGCCAGCGCCAGTTCCTCGGCATACCGACGCTGAGCCTGTAAAGCCAGGTACAGTAGCTAAGCTAGTATTGAGAAAATGTTGACCTGTACTTGAAATAAAAACCGTATTTGCATCAATAGCAAAGGACGAATTGCTATCACAGTTCTTAACCGTTATACTGCCCGCCGCTTTTGCGCCAACATCTTTGCTACCTGTCGCTGTAAAATCAACGCTGGCATCTTTTTTCACCGTTTGGAACGTTGACTGAATGAGGCCTTTTGCAACGTCAGTCGCAGCGTTGCCACCAAGCGTTGCGGTAGTATTAACCGACGCAGGCGTCGTACGTGCCGTGATAATCACTTTTGCTGCTGGCGCGAACACAGCCGCCCATACAATACCCCCGATAAGCAGTACGGCAACAGCGATACCAATAAAGAGTTTTTTACGAAAGGCATTAAAGTTTGGTACTTTGACGCCACTCTTGGCTTTGTTGAATTTTCTCGAGACCGAGGCACCAAGTGCGGCAACCGAAACCGTTTTTTCATCGATATTCATACTACTAATTGCCTTATTAACAGAGGCGTTTCCATCATCCGCAACATCAGCTGTTTTTTCAAGTTCTCCAATAGGTAACTGTGATCCGTCGATTATATCTTCGCCGTCGTCAACACTCAAAGCGGGAATTTCAGCAATCTCGGGTTTGGTCTGGAGGTTTTTTGCAACGGGAATTCCGGCTACAGCCGAAAGTGCGATTAAAGCCTGATTGTTCGTAATTAAAACCATACGTTTATTAGCATTCTTGGCCATACGTTCAAGTAAACGCAGATTAACGGCACTCTGAAGAACGCCGACATGTTTGGGCGGTACTAAGGCAACAATTTTTTCTTTGCTGGCCTTGATTTTTCCGATAATCGCAGTGACATCATCTTCGACGTCGATGTAAATAACATCTTTATTCATGACTATATTCTAAGAATCCGATTTAGTTTTTCTTTGATCGTATCCCCGTCTCCACTACCTATCATTGTATCATAGCCAACCCTTAGTAAGCCCATGGCCGTGATGAACGTATGGTCATTGACGTCCCCTGTTGTGTCGGAAATTCCGACAACTTCTGACGGCTGAATGTAATGTACGGTCGGTTTTTTTGTAAACGGCAAATCCTTGTACCAATCCTCTGTCTGTAAAGCCGTGACAAGCTTAGCAAGGCTTGCGCCACCACCACACAGCAGAATGCGATTCGGTAAATGGTCGACCGCGTCAAATTCACTGAGTGCCAACTCAACACCTGCTACCCATACCTCAAGCGTCTTATCAATTGCTGCGTTCACTTCTTTGGCAACCGTTGGTTTGATTTGACTATTGTCGATATTGACTTTGAGTTTTTCGGCATCCGTATACGATAAGTTCATTTCGCTGGCAATCGTCCGCGTAAAGCTGCGTCCACCGATACCAAACATCTTGGTTCCTTCGACACCACCATCATTAACGACGGCAATGTCGGTCGTACCACCACCGACGTCAGCCAGGATAGCCGTAAAACTACTGCTTGCATCCGTTCCTAAGACGCTACGGCTGACCGCAAACGGTTCAGCGGCAACGGCCAATAGTTCCAGTGATAGCTCGTCAGCGACGCGCTCAAGCGCCCCAATGTGCACCATTGGCGCAAAGGCAGTATAAATCTGCACGGCCACATCGCGCCCTTGGAACCCAATCGGGTTGCTGACTTTATAGCCATCAATATGAATACTGACCAGTGCGCTGTTGACGAGCTTGACTTCGACTTCTTCGTTACCGGTTTCAAGCGCAATCTGCTTTTGAGCCTTGCCCTGAGCGCGTTCTTGGACTTTCTCGATAATAAATTCCATCTCGGCCGTATCAAGCGGACGATCGGGCTGCGGACGGCGGTAGCGAATCGTATTGGTTACCCCTTTAACAAGTTCGCCGGCAATACCGATAACAACACGCTTCGCTTGCAGTCCGGCCTTATTTTCGGCTTCGCTCAGGGCATCTTCACAATTACGAACCACACCAGCTATATCGGCAATCGCTCCGGAATGCATGTCGCTTAATTCTTGGCGGGCACGACCAACACCAACAATACTAAGAACATCGCCGTCAACCTTGGCGATTAAGGCTTTGACAAACTCCGTACCGATGTCGAGGGCAACGATATAATCATCAGCTGGGTTACTTTTTCGGCTTGCTCGTAATTTTTCAAATACCATAGATGGTCTTTATTATATACCAAAGGAGCTTATGCTCCCAAATAGTTGCGCGATTCTAGGTAAAATGATATGGTCATCATCATGATGCGCGAGCCCAAACCGAGTAATAAATTGGAGACCGATAAACTACCGCCGTCTGTTGAAATAGCACAAAGAGAATATTTGGCAGATCTCGCGTTCGAGGAACGATTACTCGATATATTAGAATGTACACCTACTGACACATATATCGATGTCAGCACAACTTCCACGGAAGCACTTTATCCCGGCCTATTGACGCATAACTCCGAAAAAGAAGAGCTGACGCCTAGAGGCGGTGACGAAACTATCAGCGTGCCAGTCACCGCATTTCGCGTCATCGGAAAAATACACGAAGAGCCCGGCAAGCTTGCAGTTAATTTACATATCCACCCAGAATTCGGTTCCCAAGACACACTCATCATTGAAAGTACTGACAATAATGAATTTTACCTTTTTCCTAAAGATTCGCTCGACTTGGATGTGTTGTCAACTGCTCAGCTAGCGGACCTTACCCTAAGAGCCGCTGGCATCGACCAGGCCGCACGACAACAACTCTTTGATGTACTTGGTGAACATAATCCAAGTAAATATCGACCACTCGTTGCGCAGCTATGGAAAGATATTGCCGAACGTTCAGGCACGATTCATCAGAGCAAGACACTTGATTATGCTTTCCCAGACGACTCCTTCCCTCAGCGACGCGCGAAACTACGCCGCGAGATAATCGAAACACCAAACGAAAGTCGTGTGAATATGACGCTTGAGTACGTTATTGTACACCCAGATATCGATGCCGAAGAAGCCTATGTATTAGAACTACATTATGTCAGCGTAAAAGCAGCAGGACGGACAACACAGGAAGCCCACAAATACACCGTCAGCGGCATTGACCCTATGCAGCTGACGAGTTTACGTGCTGCGCGTACATTTAGTGGCACAGTCGAAGAATTAGAAGTAAATAATAACCCACTTATTCTCGACCTCTTTATCAACACGTTCGATACGCTTTTGACAGCTTAAATTAACACGGCTTTGATTCGTCGAATTCCCGAACCGCTTGATTCTTCTTTGAGGATCTTGAACTTCTTACCATCATCAATCAGCTCGTGCGTGTGATCGACATGAGGGCCACCACAAATCTCAAAGCTAAAGGGATGACTGTCTTCGCCTATTTGATAGACTTTGACCGTGTCGCCGTATTTGTCGCCAAAGGCACCGATTGCGCCCATTTCAAACGCCTGAGCAGTTGGGTATTCTTTAAAGCTAACCGACAAATCAAGCGCAATCTGTTCATTGACGATACGCTCGACTTTATCAAGTTGTTCTTGAGTAACTTTTTCGGGATTATTAAAATCAAATCGCAGACGTTCTTCGGTAATATTGCTGCCATGCTGCGTGACATGATCGCCAAGTACTTGTTTGAGGGCGGCATACATCAAGTGAGTCGCCGTGTGATATTTTTTGTGCTGCAATGTTTGTCCGCCAAGGCCACCCTTGAAGGTACCTTTGGCCGCAGTCTGCGAACGTTCGCGCTGCTCGGCCATCTTGGCGTCAAATTCCGCGCGCCAGTTTTTACTTAGTTGCACTTCTTGCTTGAAAGCTTCTTCGGTACTTAATTCAACCGGAAAACCATAGGTATCATACAACTTGAAAAGATCATCACCTGTGATTCCATTGCCTGCGAATTTTCTCAGTTCATTCAACCCTTTTCGGAGCGTCTGACGAAAGACTTTCTCTTCTTTCACGAGTACGTTAATAACTTCGTCACGCCCAGCGGCGACTTCTGGATAATCGTCATGATACAGATCAGCAATAACCGGGACAATTTCTTCCAAAAAGTTCTGTTCGATTCCAAGATCAAAGGCAAAACGAATCGCCCGACGAAGCAAACGGCGCATAACGTAACCTTGTTCTTTGTTTGCCGGTTTAATGCCATCAACGGCGAGGAACGTCGCAGCGCGAAGGTGGTCAGCAATCACGCGCATGCTTTCAGTGTGTGATTCGTATTTTTTGCCACTCAGCGTTTGAAGTTTTTCGATGATTGGCCACAATATACTAATCCGAAAGACATCGGGACTGTCAATTTGCGCCGCCGCGATGCGCTCCAGTCCACCACCGAAGTCAACGTTCTTTTTCTCTAATGGCTCAAAACTACCGTCAGCTAGGCGCTGATATTGCATAAAGACTTGGTTGCCGATTTCCATGAATTGACCGCTATCACTGGCAGGGTGAGCCACGCCAAAGCCTTCGGCGTGATTCTGCGGTCCAAAATCGTAAAAAACTTCACTGTCGGGACCACAGGGATCGCCAATCGGTGTTTTTTCCAGGCCACCACCACGACTCCACCAGTTTTCGCCATCATCATAAAAGAAAATACGTTCGCCAGGGTTAATGCCGCGTGCATTACCATCCGCTTGACTGCCAACTTCAACAATTTTGGCTTCGATGCCTTTTTCTTCAAAGACCTTTTGCCAAATATTGGCCGCTTCGTCGTCACGCGGAATACCATGCGCAGCGTCGCCGATAAAGGCCGTGACGTAAATCTTGTTCGGATCCAAGCCAACCTTGTCGGTCAAGAATTCAAAGAACCAACGAATTTGTTGTTCTTTAAAATAATCGCCCAGGCTCCAGTTTCCGAGCATTTCAAAGAACGTCGTGTGACGATTGTCGCCCACGTCTTCGATATCCTGGGCACGGAGGCAAGTCTGACTGTTAACGAGGCGCACGCCATCGTTGTGCGGCTCACCAAGCAAGTACGGTAATAGCGGCTGCATACCACTCCCTGTAAACAAGGTGGTCGGATCGTTAAAGGGCACCAACTTGGCGCGCGGAATAATCGCATGGCCTCGTTCTTCAAAAAATTTCAGATATTCGTTGCGGATTTGCTGAGCATTCATATCTGTTAAGTCTACCAGTCAGCCACAAGAATTACAATTTATATAACGATGCCGCCGCCCAGACAGAGAGCGCCATCATATACGACAACCGACTGGCCGGCCGCGACAGCGCGCTCGGCATTAGTCAATTCGAGCAGTACGTCATCGTTCTCGTAGCGTATATGCGCTTTGACGAGCGGCGCGCGGTGACGAACACGGATATCATATTCGCCTTCAGCAGGCGCGTCGTTAATCCAATGGACACTGGCAAGTTTAACGGTATTTTTCCAGAGCGTCTCGTCATTCAAGTCAGTCGTGACATATACCTCATTTTTATCCATGTCTTTGCCAACCACATAATACGGTAGTCCCCCGCCTAGCTCTAGGCCATGGCGCTGACCGAGTGTGTAAAAAATTGCCCCATCGTGATGGCCCAAAACCTTGCCAGATTTTTTATCAATAATGGCACCTGGTTTTTGCTCGACATATAAACTCAAAAACTCGCGAATCCCGACTTTTCCGACAAAGCAAATACCTTGACTGTCTTTTTTGCCAGCCGTATACAACTCACGCTCTTTCGCCATCTCGCGTACCATCGGCTTTGTAAATTCACCAAGAGGAAACAGAGTCTTGCCAAGAGCCTCACCTGTCACGCGATACAAAAAATAAGTTTGGTCTTTGTTGGTATCAACAGCTTGCTGAAGGACACCATGCTCAACCCGCGCATAATGACCAGTCGCAATCATATCGGCACCGTCTTCAAGTGACGCCTCTAAGAAGAGCTTAAACTTCACCTCTTGATTACACATAATGTCCGGATTCGGCGTCCGACCATTTTTATATTCATCAATCATATAATCGACAACCTTGTGTTTATATTCGTTCTCAAAATCGAAGACCTTAAAATCAATCCCTAGCTGCACGGCGACACGTTTGGCATCAGCCAAATCATCCGCCCATGGACATTTCATGCCAGGCAAATCCTGCGTCCAGTTTTTCATATACACGCCGGTAACATCGTAGCCTTGCTCGACCAGAAGGGCGGCCGTAAGCGAAGAGTCGACCCCGCCACTCATTCCAACATAGACACGGGTCATTGGGTAATTCCGAAATTAAAAGCAATAATTTTGAAAAATTCACCGACCGCCAATATCCAGCCGTGCGGATTCGTCCACCACCACATTGACCAATCCTGATCACTTGCAACTGGGTGGTTCAGCACCGTGACACCGGTAGCACGCTTTCCAAATTCCAGGCTCGCTCGTCGTTGATGGTATCCCGACGTCACCAAAATAATGCTCTTGATATTCTGACTGGCAAAAATAGTTTGGGTATTTTCGGCATTCTGCTTGGTCGTTGCAGCATATTCATCGAGGAAAATCACCGATTTTGGTATACCAGCAGCGAGGGCGCGAGTTCGCATGACGGCAGCGTTACTGGGACCTGATTTATCCTGCGCGGCACCCGAAAAGATCAACGTATTCGACCAACCGTTTTTATACAAACGAATCGCTTCGTCGGTGCGAGCATTGGTATCGCCACCGCTGACGGCAACGATTGCGCCAACTGCTTGGCAAGGTGGTTGTGAACTAATTGTCTCGTGACAGTTTCGTAGGTCATCCAGCTGCAAAAACACGCTTAGTCCAATAATTATGGTAATAAGTAAGATAGGAATTGTAATCAGATACTTTATCATCGTCGCATCCTGAGGTATTCACGAGTGATTTCCTCGACGAGTATATTCCCCGCTTGTGCGATATTTTCTTCCGTCGAGAGGTGCCCAAGGGTCAGGCGTAGGCTGCCATCAGCTAGCTCTGGCGCCAGACCGATAGCGGTCAATACGTGCGAACGTGTGCCTTTATTGGCGGCGCAAGCACTGCCGGTTGCCACCAGTACGTGTCGACTTTCCAGGGCAAAAACCAGTCGTTCGGCATCAAGATTGGGAAATGAGATATGCAAATGACCCGCTAAACGATGTTTGCTGTGGCCAGAAACGACCGCATCCGAAAAAGCTGCGACTAATTTTTCCTGTAAACCATCTCGTAGTTTGGCGAGTCGGTCTGATTCGTATTTACGGTGGTCGCTGACGAGGCTCAGTGCCTTGGCAAACCCAATTGTCCCGGCTACGTTTTCGGTACCACTACGAAGGCCGCGTTCTTGACCTCCACCAACAATCTGCGGAGAAAGGCGCACATGGCTGGCTGCCCACAACAGCCCGACTTGTTTCGGACCGTATATTTTACCGGCGTTGAGCGTTAACAAATCGACGCCAAGGCGCGCCACGTTGATATCGATTTGCCCGACACCTTGCGATGCATCCGTGTGGAAATAGATTGGCGTTGTATCATTGCGCTGCAGGCGCGCTTCACGTTCGAGTTTAATAACCTGCGCAATATCGCGTAACGGCTGAATCGTACCCAGCTCATTATTAGCAATCGCTACGCTGACAAGCTGAGTATTCGGTTGAATCGCGGCCTTGATGCTCTCGGCCGACACAAAGCCACGCTGATCAGCGGCAACGATTGTATGGTCATGAATCTGCGCCGCAGCGAGTACGGCATGGTGTTCGATATTCGGTACGACGACATGTCCGTCAATACCGCTAAAAGCGAGATTGATAGATTCGGTTGCCCCTGCTGTCATCACGAGTTCATCAGGCTTTACGCCAATACTCTGCGCCAAACTATGCTTGGCTGCCTCATAATCACGGCGCACAGCGATAGCGGGCGCATACGGACTAGACGGATTATAAAACTGGTCGCTAAAATAAGGCTGCATCGCAGCCAAAACACGACGATCAAGTGGCGTCGCCGCAGCATGATCAAGATAAATAAAGTCTTCGTTCACCTAGTTATTATATCAGTTAGTTAATGAGTTTTCCGGTTTGGGGATCACGTTTGTATATATCCCGCATGACACGTTCATGATACATCTGCACGGCCATCGACAGGTTTTGCAATTCTTGACCCTCGATAAAGTGATATGGCTCACCTTCGCGAACCTTTAGTATCCCGTCAGTATGAACTTCGTATCGAGTCGTTGTGGAATGTGTTTTTCTGTCCGCATCCGTCCACTCTTCATACCAAATCCAGTTTTTTGGGTCTTCATTAAAAAACTCCCGACGATTGCCCGCTGCAACCGGCCCAAATAACTTGGCACCAATTTGGCTTTCGAGCAGAATAAGTTCACGTTCCGTTAACTCTTTAAACGGTCGTTTTTTCGTTACTTGAAATGACGCCAAAGACACGTCACTGCCGATAAGAATTTTCAAGGCTTTTGAAAATATATCCTTCATATTATTTCTCCAACTACAAAGCTAGTCTGTCTGCATCTTCTTGCGAAACAGTAATTTCACTATCCAGTTTATACTTTCGGGCTATAGCAATTTGAGCACTGAGAAGCATAATCGCATAAAGCATCACTTTTTGTTCAGGTGTTATTGACGAATATTCAGCCGATAGACTATTGTCGACGTCTCGACGAGCTTGACCTACCTCAAGACTCTCGATCCCCGAAACAGGAATCTCGCTAGCGCTTGTAGATATGTCAAAAAACTCGCTATTGTTAGCGCCGGTGTATTTTACTTCTTGTTGCTCTTGGTTGGGGTCTCTTCTGTCCACAGTTTTTAAGCCTCAGCTTAGCGTTGATGCATGTTTGTTATGTTTATTTTAGAGTGCGAATAACGCACAAGCGTTTGTGGTCGTTGCTCTGGCAACTTCTTCGAATGAAATATTTCGATCGGCTGCGTGAAATAGGGCAATATTCTTCACAAATACTGGCTCATTTACTTTACCACGTAAGGGGGCGGGTGTCAAGAAAGGCGCATCTGTTTCAAGGAGTAATCGACCAAGGGGAATCGTTGTAAAAACCGCTTTTTGAGCGATATCGCGCGTAAACGTACTAATGCCGTTAACACCAACGTATAAACCGTGGCTTAGTCCTATATCCAAATTAGCCTGACTATCCGTAAAACTGTGCAAAACGCCGCGAATACCCGAAAAATTATTAAATATCGGCCAGAAATCAGCAAAGGCCTCGCGGACATGGAAAATAATCGGTAAATCATGCTTGAGGGCCACATCGATCTGCTCCTCAAGTGCCTTGATTTGCACCTCGCGAGGGCTGTGCGTATAAAAGTAATCGAGCCCAATCTCCCCTACCGCCACCACCGAATGAACGGCATCAACAGAACGAACAAGTTCAGCTATGTCTCCCCACCCATCCTTCGTATCGTGTGGGTGAACTCCAACGGCCGCATACACCCCGTCGTGCTCGGCGGCAAAAGTAACTGCCTGACGTGAACTTTCTTCGTTCGTACCAATACAAATAAGCCGGCTGACGCCATTGTCGAAAGCACGCCCCAGTGTTTCAACCGCATCAAGCGGATAGTCGGCCTCGTGGATATGACAGTGCGTATCAACCAGCATGCAGTTACACCTTTGTCGCGTGAGGATCTGGGGTGTGAATATAGATTTTCGGAAAGAAAACACCAGCCACCGGTACGACAACGCCTGTTTCAAACATCGTATGAATTTTTGCCGCAGTGTCGGGCAAAAATGGTATCAGAAGATCACCGATTTGCAGCAAAGCCCCGACCGCATAGGCTAACACCTCCGTCAGATGGGCCTCGGACTCGGCGTCTTTACCCACCGTTTTAGCAATTTCCCATGGCTTTACGTTCTCGATATATTGATTAAGGCTCCGTACCATCAGCCAGACTTCATCGATTGCCTTATTAAATTCAAGGTCTTCCATCGCTTCGTGATACGTACCCATATCGTGCTCGCCCTGTGGCGTATCACCGATAACGCCGGACTGATAACGAGTAATCATACTGGCCACCCGCTGTACGAGGTTACCTAAGTCATTTGCAAGTTCGGTATTATAGGCAGTTTCGAACTTCTCCCACGTAAAGTCGCCGTCATCAAGCGTTGGAATATGACGCGAGAAAAAATAACGGAAGGCATCGAGGCCGTATTGATCAATCACGTCATTAGGATCGACACCGTTGCCCAGTGTCTTGCTTTGTTTAACGCCACCAACGTTAACGAAGCCGTGCACTAGCAGCTTCTTTGGTAATTCAAGGCCTAGGCCGAGGAGCATGGCTGGCCAAATACCAGCGTGGAAACGTAAAATATCTTTGCCAATAACCTGGACGTCAGCTGGCCAATATTCATGCCATTCCGACTTATCAGGATACCCAAGGACGGTAATATAGTTAGCCAGCGCATCAAGCCAAACATACATCACCTGCTCGGGATCACCAGGAACCGAAATACCCCAGCTGAGATTCTTTTTGGGACGCGAAATACTGACGTCTTGCAAACCGTCCTTGATAAGTTCAAGAAACTCCTTCTTTCGAAAATCAGGAACGATTTCCATCGTACCGTCTGCTATTGCTGCTTTGATGCGATCCGTAAATGCACTCGTCTTAAAGTAATAGTTGTCTTCGCTTAAATGTTGGTATGGCTGATTATGATCAGGACAAATACCGTTATTGGCAGTTGCTTCTTTGTCGGTGACAAAGGATTCACACCCTACGCAGTACCAACCTTCATAGCTGCCTTTATAGATATACGGCGCTAGCTGTTGCCAAATATATTGCACGGCACCAATGTGGTGCTCGTCGGTCGTACGCACAAAATCCGTATAACTCGCATTAATTTTCTTCATCAATGCCTCGAAATTCACGTACATTCTATCGGTATAGATTTTTGGATCGAGATTAGCTTCGGCCGCCTTAGTGGCAATTTTATTACCGTGTTCGTCAGTACCAACTTGAAAACGAACATCGTGTCCGTTTTGTTTTTGATAACGTGTCCAAATGTCAGCCAATAAGTAATCAAGTGCATGACCAATATGAGGTTCGCCGTTGACGTAAGGGATGGCGGTCGTAATGTATAGCTTTTTTTCCATTACTCACTATTGTAGCAGAGATGCTTTGGAGTCACTATCTATGAGGCTGGGCCAGTTGATGTCGAGTTGTTGGGCGTTCCATTCCATATCCAGCTTGATACCCCACCGTCACCATACGTATAGAGCGTGCTTCCCGACGTTATCATTAATGCCGTACCGTCGAGTGTCGACCCCACCAGCCAGTTGGTCGCGCCATTAGCGGTGTTAGAGTTTGAATCACATACAATTCCGATTAAGGTAACCCCGGTAGGCACCGTGTACGTATAGCGCACCCTTGTCCATTGACCTGCAGGTCCTGCTGTTGTTGCTCCGGCAAGACGCGCTGTAGTAAACGCAACTCCAGGGGATGAATATTGATATATACCGACATAAAAGTTACGGGCAACAGATGGTCGCATATAGCACGATATCGTATAGATATCGCCTGCCGTGACGGCCATGTTTCCCGTTACGTTATTATAGCCCGTATCCCCTGTATTCCCCATTGCCGCAGGGGCAACTGTCCACGTTTTTCGCGCATACGTCGTAATACTTAAAGGTCCATCTACTGCCCCTGTGATAAGACTATATGTTGCAGTTGCAGGGGCACTTCCAGCCCAGCGTCCGGTTCTCCAGCCAGGCTGCCCCGCTGTACCTGTAAACGAAATTCCCCTTGGGTCGGTTGCCAAATTCGTTATGGCGGCAATACCACCCGTACCGTCCCCAGGGCAGCCACCACTGACTGGCGAAGTTTGACTACTACTAACCATGTAGCTGCTTGTTCCGTTAGTCGCGGTTATACAATAGCTCGGTGATGTCGTACTCGTATTGACGGTATATTGATACGTCGTTCCTTTGCTAGCCGGAAGAGGGTTGCCGTTGTCTGCCACGTCTTTCGTTGCAGGATAGCTCCCATTCTGTTTGAGACTCAACTCTAAGATTGATGTTGCACTGTCTAGGTCAGACATTACTGTTGCCTTACGCGCGTTGTCCTGAATACCGTTATACGCGACAACAGTAATTGTCGCCAAAATACCGATAATCGAAATAACAATAATTAGCTCAACTATTGTGAAGCCGCGTTTAAAATAATGTCTGTTGTTTGTCATGTAACAAAGTATCCTCTGTTTACATATAGTAGCATGAGCGTTATGCGATGACAATGCGAGTCAAGCGTGCCCAGTCGTCGAGCGCCAGCGCTTCGGCCCGGGAATCAGGGCTAATACCAGCGCGCGCCAAGAGGTCTTCAACCTCGGGTTTAGAAATCTTCAATCCGCCCGAGAGGCTACTGCGTAGTTTTTTGCGCTTTGACGAGAAGCCCGCTTTGACTACGCGAAAAAAATCTTTTTCATCAATATCCGTCAAGAATGGCGTCACGCGGGTACGCAAGATGACGACTTGGCTATCGACTTTTGGTGGCGGTGTAAAAAACACTGCCGGTACGATATCACCAAGCGTCACATCTGCAAATAATTGGGCGCTGACCGCCAGGATACTCATGTGCCCCGGTTGAGCAGCGAGGCGCTGGGCCACTTCTTTTTGGACCAACAAAACAGCAGTTTTTGGTTTGTTTTCGGCGGTCATTAAAAGCTGAATAATTTTACTCGTAATGTAGTAGGGGACGTTTGCCACGACACTATAGTTCACCGGCAGGCTTGCCAGGTCAAACGACAAGATGTCACTGGTTATCACTTCCAGGTTCTTACCGGGAAACTGCGCCGGAAGCTTACGGGCAAGTTCGGCGTCAAACTCTACCGCGACGACTTTTTTGCACCGCCGTAGCAGTTCGCTCGTGAGCGTTCCCAGCCCTGGACCAATTTCGAGAACCGTATCGTCCGATGTCAGTTCGGCACAATCAGCGATATGAGCCAGGACCGAACGGTCTTTGAGCCAATGCTGACCAAGCGATTTATTCGGAACTGCCACTAATACCAACCGTTAGCATAGGAGTGGCCTAGTGCGGCCGACCAGCTACCGTAACGGCCAATCACATATTGGTTCATCCATATCATCTGGCATGCGCCGTCACCCATCGAACAACCAGTTTTTCCACACGGTAAAGCCTGTCCAACACCGCAGGCACCGCTTGATTTATTAACCGAGTAAGGGTTACAGCCACTTTCACGAGCTATTAATGCGCCTGCGCTTGACGTATCAGAAATACCAGCTGCTGCCATCCAGTCACCACACGTACCGCCGAATGTTTTTAATTTTGCACCGATAATTTCGACTTGGCTCTTTGGCTCTTTGGTTGTTAGGCTGGCGATTTCGGTTCGTCCGACTTCCTGTCCATCCTGAATAACGACTTCGTAGGTGACGCTTCGGGTGCCATTTTCCCCAGCAGTTTTTACGGCGCGGTAGCCGACTTCTTGGTCGCCATCCTGAACTTTTTCAGTCGCAAAAGCAACAGCCTCGTCAACGGTAATCGTCTGTTTTCCCTCGCGCCATACGCGCACAGCTAATCCTTCAGATAGTTTAGTCGCTGGATCAGGTGAAACACGGTCCTCTTTAGTTAGGGTAATCTTTTTTTCTTTTAGCATATCCCCTACTGTTGCACCCTGCGTCCGAGCGGTCGTTGTCTTGCCATACAACGTGAATGTGAATGGCGTTGCTCGATCAATAGTCAAAAGTAACCCGGCACCTTCAGAAACGATATTATCGGTCCGGGAAAGAACGGTCGTATCCTCGGCATACAGCGTAATGCCAGCACTAGCAGCGATCTGCGTCGCTGTTTGATACGGAGTGATAATCTTTTGCTTTGTTGTACCATCAACAACAATAACCGGACGGGCACGATAAATATTAACTTGGTATTCACTGGCAACCAGTTTTTCTGATACGGCTGGCTCGATACTGTCACTTTTATCAATAGCGACTCCGGCTTCTTTAAGGGCATCACCGACCGTTGCAGCGTGCGTCGAGATAACAGTTTGATGGCCATCGTCATGGACAGTGACCAGATGGCCACCCTGTGACGACGTGTTACTTGTTGCGCCAGCATGACTTGCAATAGCAAAAATAGTACCTGCGATAAGCAGGAGAAAGGCGGCAATGATTGCGCCTAGTGGCATGGTTGATCTACGGATAAGACTCTTCATAAAATAAGGGTACACACCTCAAGCGCGTTCCTCCCAGTATACCAAACAATGCGTCGATACGCCAAATCCATAACCGTTATATTTTTTCGAGACGGGCGTATTCGATATTGAGTTTTTTTGTCTGACCATTATCAAAGTTGATCGTTAAAGCAAGCCCATCGACATCAGTCACCTCACCGTTGCCGAACGCTGCGGAGCGAACAATATCACCAATCGAGAATAGCTCATCACTATAAAAGTCCTGTTCGGACACGACGTGCGGTTCGGTCGAGACTGCCGCCACTTGATCGCCCATATCGGCGATAAACCTTGAAACGGGATTATAGCCCCGCTGTCCAAATTGCAGGCGACTTTGCGCATAGGTCAAGTGAAGTTCTTCGCGGGCACGGGTCATACCGACATATGCTAGCCGGCGTTCTTCTTCTAACTCGGCCTGTCCAGCTTCGTACACCCGAGCGTGAGGAATCAAACCCTCTTCCATGCCAACCATAAAGACCACGGGGAACTCCAGGCCTTTAGCTGCATGTAGAGTCATCAGTGTCACTTTTTCACCTTCGCTGCTCGTATCAGCACTTGACATCAGCGCGACTTCCTCCAAAAAATCAGGCAGACTGGCGAAACTTTGAGCGTCCGACAAAAGCGCGCCGATATTCGCCTCTCGATCCTCCGCCTGCGGTGTACCGTCAAGAATATAATCACGATAACCGGTCAGAGTCAGGATTTTTTCAATCACTTCACTCGGACTAGCCGTCTCGAGTAGCGCCTGGGCAACGCGTAATTTTTCGCCCAATGTCACTAGTGCCTGCTTTGCACGGGAAGTGACAGTACTCGTCTGCTCAACATTCACCAAAGCTGACAAAATATCCATCCCACTAGCTGCCTGCCACATCATGAACCGTTCTAAACTCGTCGCACCGACGCCACGGGTCGGCACGTTGACGATACGACTAAAGCTCATACGATCATTTGGCTGATAAATCAAGCGCAAATAAGCAATAACGTCCTTTATCTCCTTGCGATCATAGAAACGAACACCCCCGACGATTTGATATGGAACTCGCAAATGTAAAAAGGCTCGCTCTAGCGTATAGCTTTGAGCGTTAGTGCGATATAAGACGGCGAACTCACCAAAGCTGCGTGCACCCATTGCAACGTGCGTCGAGATACGTTCAGCCACAAGCTGAGCTTCCTCGGCTTCATCATACACACCATGCACCTGCACGGGGGCGCCTGGTCCTTCGGCCGTCCATAGCTTCTTATCGGTCCGCCTTTCATTTTTTGAAATCACGTTCGTCGCCGCATCAAGAATATTACCGGTACTGCGATAGTTCTGTTCAAGTTTGATAACTTTTGCGCCCTTAAAGTCTCGCTCAAAATTTAAAATATTCGTAAAGTCCGCACCGCGCCAGCTATAAATTGACTGCCAGTCATCACCAACGACGCAAATATTACGCGTATCGTTGACCAAAAACTTCACGATTGCGTACTGTGCGGCATTTGTGTCCTGGTACTCGTCAATCAGAATGTGCTTGAACGACGTCTGCCACTTAATACGAATCGCTGGCTTGTCGCGGAACAATCGAACTACCTCAAGTAACAAATCATCGAAGTCAAGCGCACCGGCGGTTTTCCGCAGCGCTTCGTAACGCTCATAGATCTTGGCTATGTTTTTTTGATACGGAAACTGTGCCGAGGCCGCAAAGGCGATCGGATCAATCATTTCATTTTTTGCAGTCGAGATCGCACTACTGACAGATTGAGCTTTGATTTCTTTGTCGCTGATCGACAACTGTTTCATTGCCTGTTTAACCAGACCGCGCCTGTCATCTTCGTCGTAAATGACAAAGTTACGGGCAATACCTATCGCCTCACCCTCAATGCGAAGCATCCGGACGCAAATCCCATGAAAGGTTCCCATCCAGGGCATAAAGCCACGGCTACCGCTGTTTTGACCCAACAGAACACCAAGGCGTTCGCGCATCTCGCGGGCAGCTTTATTAGTAAAGGTAACGGCGAGAATTTCATTCGGCCAAATTGACTCGTGCGCAATCAAATACGCGATGCGGTGCGTTAGTGTTTTTGTCTTGCCGCTACCAGCACCCGCCAAAATCAAAAGTGGTCCAGACGTGGTCTGTACTGCCTCAGCCTGTGCTGTGTTTAGCCCACTAAGTAAATCCATTACTTCTAGTATAATCTATTACTCTATAACTTTGGAAGAACAAAGAAATAAACGGCCGCGCCGGCGCCAGCACCGACAATCAAAAGCAACACAATCCAAAGCACAAACATCCAACCAGATTTTTTCTTTGCAGGATGGCTGAGTGGCTTACGATAGGCTTCGGTATCAAAAATAGCACCGGTCGGCTGATCGCCAGTACTAGGCTGTTCAGCGTATTGTTGTGTAATCGACGTTGGACCAATAGGAGTCTCGGGTTGAGAGACTGGCAACACGGGGTCTGGCTCTTCTTTTTGCACTTGACCAGTCGTATCAACGTCGGCTTCGATCTGCAAAAGGTCATCCTGTAATTCCGCTGGTAATGGCGTATCTAATTGCGCCGGATGGTCTTCTTCTTTTTCTGGAGCAGCGACATCTGCTTCAGTCGGTATGGTTACCTCTAACATTTCCGGTACAGTGGAGGCTTCGTCCGGTGTAACAGTAGCGGTGAGTGGCGGTGTTTCGGTCGAAAAGGCACCCAAAGGTCGTTTTTCTACCTTTGCATCCGTCAGAAATGGCGATTCGAGCGGAGCTTGAGGGTCAAAATCTTGACTCAGCGTTTTATTAATAGCGTCTGCAATTTGATTAATATCTTTATCTTCATCAACCGGAGACTGTGGTTGATCGTCTGATGATTGCTCGGGCGGCAGTAACTCGATTGATGGTTTTTGGTCATCGTCAGACTTAAATCCGTTAAAATCAAGCGGATCCGGCCATTCTCCTGCCGCAGGACGAGGTGATTCAGTAGGAGCCTCGGGAACAACAGGAGGTGCCCATGGCGTGGTCTGTTCAACTGAAGGGGTCGATGAAACCGAAGGTACGATGCCGAGGCCCTCGCGTGAAACAGGTCGTACAGGCATTGATGCCCGCATGTCCGAAGAGGGATGAACGACATCCATAAATCGTCCCGAGCTCCGCCTAGCGGCAAGTGGTTGTACTGGAGGTTGTGGTTGTGACTGTGGCGCCGCTTCATCTGCCGGTACAGTATTATCGCTGACAGGCAGCGGTGTTGTGTTGTCGGTAGCGGGCGCATCGTTATTCGTGAGAAGCGAGTTAACCGCCCGGTCTAGTTCGTCAAAATCAAGATCTTTCATATACCACCTTCTGTATTTTTGGCTAACGTCGAGCCTTTATGCGCTTTTTTGATAATTTCATTAAATGTATGCGCCTCAAGGCTTGCCCCGCCGACAAGTAGTCCGTCAACTTCGGGAAGCGCCAGGTAATCGGCCGCGCTCTCAGCTTTGACACTACCACCGTACAATACCTGAATCGCGTTAGCCGCCGCATCACCATACAAATGCTTGATTTGACTGCGAATCGCCCGGATGGCGCTGCTGACGTCGCCAGGATGAGCGTTTTGACCCGTCCCAATTGCCCAAACAGGCTCATAGGCAATCACTACCTGCTCCAACTCTTCACTCGTAATATTTGCCAAGCCGCCGATTAATTGATCGTGCAAGACGTCGTGTGTCTCGCCGTCAGCCCGCTCACTGGCCGTTTCGCCAATACACAAGATGGGGCGGAGGTGGTTGCGAATCGCTGCCTGTACTTTAGCGCGGATATCTTTGTCGGACTCGTTAAAGATATGGCGGCGTTCCGAGTGGCCGACCAGCGCATATTGCACGACACCACGGAGTTGTGAAGCAGAAATCTCACCCGTGTAAGCTCCTTGGTCACGCCAGTAAAAGTTCTGGGCCGCCAGCTTGAATTGGCGGTAGTTCACTTGAAGACTGAGCGACTGCAGCGTCAATGACGTCGGCGCCAGGACGACCTCGACATCACGATGCGTTTTAACAAGCTTCGAGAGCTGATGAACATACAAACTCGCCTCATGCATATTGAGGTTCATTTTCCAGTTACCAACGATGAGTGTCTTATCTCTTGCCATGTTTTATATATTACTTATGGTTATTACTGTTAGTGTACTCTATTTGCGAGGAGGCGTCTAGCAAACTTTCGACCCCTGGTAGTTTGTCCCCAGCCATCAGCTCCAAACTGGCTCCACCACCGGTCGAAATATGCGTAAACCGATCTTCTCCGCCCTTACCTGCCCACTTCAAGACGAAATCGGCCGTGTCGCCGCCGCCAATAATGGAAACGATGTCGGTATTGGTCGCAAGCGTCAGCGCCAACCGCGCCGAGCTATGAGCAAAGGCTGGAATCTCGCTATAGCCAAGCGGCCCGTTCCACACGACAGTGTGGCTAGCTTCGACTTCTTTGGTGACACGCTCAATTGAAGCGTCGCCGATATCAAGCGCAATATCGTCAGCTTGTATGCTGCCCACAGCGACAACCCGCCGTTCGCCGTCAGGATCCATGGAGGTTGCAACGGCCACATCAACCGGTAAAATAATAAAGTCGTCCACCCGATCGCCCACTTTGTCACGCGCAGCGGCATAAATACCATCAAGCACAGCCCGCTGATCGTCCTCTACCTTGCTAGCGCCAACTGATATACCTTTGTAGGCTAAGAACGTATTAGCCATCGCGCCACCGATAATAATCGTGTCAGCGACACTCACAAAACGCTGAATAACGGCAATTTTGTCACTCACCTTTGCCCCGCCCATAATGGCAACCAACGGCCGTTTTGGCGCTTCCATCGCCCCGGTAATCGTCGTATATTCACGTTCCAACAGCAGTCCCGCAACACTCGGAATACATAAAGTAATCGCGTGGGTACTAGCGTGAGCCCGGTGAACAACCCCAAAGCCATCTTGGACAAAATAGCGAGCGCCCGTTGCTTTGGCGATTTTTTGAGCAAATTCCTGACTATCAGCCTCTTCCTCGGGGTAGTACCGCAGATTTTCAAGAACCGTAACACTTATTTTTGGAGCCTGTTTAATCGCCTGAAAGACCTTATCCCCAATCGTGTCGTCCACAAAACGCACGTCCTGACGGAGTAGCTGTGCCAACCGTAATGCTATCGGCTCGAGGCTCAAGGCCGCGTCGCGACCCTCTGGACGCCCCAGGTGACTGATAATGACTATTTTACAGCCTCGATCGAGT
>JGI24143J45723_1000311_pt1 | contig 25867 bp, 26 predicted proteins | sample BarGraIncu00432A_FD_45723 | JGI IMG/M metagenome (IMG submission 45723) | reverse complement strand
CTATACTTAATAAGAATTATCAACAAGTAATACCAATTTGAGTTTACATAAGCATTTTTAGTATTTGGTAGATTATTGAATTATAAGGTTGATGGCTATGCTACGGGGTCGGACCCCGTTACATAAATTGGTAACGTAGTGGTCAATTTATGTTTGCTAATGGATAAGAAAGAAGCTAACGAATTTTCAAATGATGCTAAATATGGCCATCCTGAAATGGTAACTCTTATAAATATCCAAACAGAAGAAATTGATTATTTAAAAGATAAGCTTGCCGATGATATAATCACCAATGTAAACATGGCGGATAAAATTACTAGTTTGGAAGGTCAAATAGAAGACTTAAATGAGCCACCTGATTGTACTACTGAAGAAATTGCGTTTGATGGTGAGTATGATTTTTATGCAGAATAATAAAAAGACATGTCCATTACTTATTTATAAGTAATGGCATGCCTTATTTTTTATGTTTTGAGAAAGTAAAAGCTTCAGTTTTTACTACGACCTCGGAGGTCATACTGGAAGTTAACTCCTTGCTATTGTCTGCTAATTATACCATTCTTCCGAAAAGCTCTCATTTAACACCATAGAGTTCGGATCTCGTTCGGTAAGAAAGAAATTAATTAGACCTATGAAATATAAAATATCTTCCTTATTAATAATAAATCCTCTATGTCCATTCCATTGCATATCCAATTTAAGTGGTATATCATTTTCATCCAATTCAACATTAAAATCCCACATTAACATAGGCAGAACTATATTAAACCCATTATAATTAACCCATATTATGGCATCTTCTTCATCACTTTTAACTTTATACAAACATTTATTTGACTTATACCATACAGTATTATTAATTTTTTTTTCTTCTGATAACATTCTTATTTCCCCCCATAAACATCATATAAACCAGTACAAGCATCCATTCCTGGATTACTTCTTACAGATGAATTTATAACTTCTTCCCATGAACTGTATTTTTTGAATAGTTGCTCTGGTGTAGGCCCATCTGGATTTTGATATTGTCTCATATTTCTAGCTCTCATTGATTCTAACCCTTCTAAATTTCCATCTTTGATATAAGAATTTATTCTATGAGCATTTCGTTCATTAACTTTCATTCTAGCTACATCTTCTATTGAATATCCTTCTTTTATCAAATTCTGACCTTCTAGATTTAGTTTCGTTTTTTCTATCTCAAGGCCTTCATGATATTTTATTCTTTGAAATTTTGCATCTGCTACTTGATCTGGATTAGTCCAATCTACCTTAAAATTACTTAAACTAGATTCAGGCTTTGGAGAATATCCATATATACATTCTGGACTCTCTATTATATCTTTTGAAGCCTTAGGATTATCCATAGGATTATTCTTATATGCAAATTTAGCTTTACCCTTATCTAGCTTTGTAGAAACTTTTTCTATATTTGCCGCTTTCCGCGCCTTAAACCCCGAGCTTGCCTTACTAATCCCTTTAGTTAAAAGCACTCCTCCAAGCACATATGAAGTACTATATGCAATTCCTTTTTCTTCTATAGTATCTGATGCCCCTTGTGCCATTCCTTCTGCTAGTATAATTGGATCTTTCAATACTGCAGATGCTGTTTTACCGTACCCTTCGGTTTTAGTAATGCATTTCTTTAAACAATCAGGTGCATCTCCTGTTTCCATCATTGATTTCATTGCAGCACCTGCACCCACAATTACTACAGCACCTTTTGCTAAACCATAAGCACCCTTTAATAAATCAGCTCCTAAATCAACTAATCCTTTTCCTATATTTATTCCTGTTAAACCAAAATCTTTACCCTCTTCAACAGTGCTCTCCCACATATTAGTGTATTTAATATGAAGTCTTGCTGCTTTATTGCTGTATTCATCATCTTTATTCTCATAGGGAATTATTTTTTTATCATATATATATTGTATATCATCTTTTTTTTCATTCAACCTATTATAACAATATTTTATGTCATCACCTATGTCTTCCATCATTCTACTGTTTTTTTCTGCATTTGCCTTGTCTTCATCGCTTTGAAATAAGTTTGGTAAACTCATTCCCATTCCAACATTAATTTTCAGATGGCCTACTTCGTCACAAGCCCTAAATATATCCTTCATATTCCACCATATATCATTTCTACCTACTTGCATCATATTAGACGAACTAACCGGTCTTATAATATCTTGCATTTCACATATGTACCCATCAAATATTGTATATAAATCGTTAAGTTCTCCCTTACACCCTTCTAGGTCACCTTCCAGATCAGTATAGTTATCCTTTAATACTTCTATAGCTTCTCCTTGGTTTTCATCCTCCAATTTGTTATTAACAAAACTTAGGACTTGGCGTATTGTTTCGATTGCATTCTTATATTTTTTAATATTAAGACTTATGCTCTCTAAGACTGAATAGTTTATTCTTATATCTCTCTTCAATCTTTTTCCCCCTAACTAAAGCTGTAACCTTTTAGTTTATTTATTAATATATTGCAATTTCTTATCATATCATCTACTATTTCACTATATTTATCTTTTTCAACTGCATTTTGAAAATCCATTTGCTCAAGATTCTTAGCCATACTTTTTATCTGAATTTCAATTTCTTCTATATAATTACCAACCAATCCTTCTGAATGTGCCTTTGTATATTCCACTTGCCCTCTTCCCTCCTATTTATTAGGATTCAACTGATCTCCCATGTTTTTATCTCTTTTTTCAAATTCTGCTGCAACATTTAAAACTCCATCATGAAATTGCTGTACTTTTTTTAACAGTTTCGGTGCCTTAGTATCTGTCATATTTGCTAATACTTTCTTTATTTCATCAATAAAATCTGAATTGCACCCCTCGAAACTATTTATAGTATTTTCTATGAATTCTTTAGAATAAGGTTCCAAATCTCTTATTGCTATTTGAAGCTTATCTAATTCCATTTTTAATTGATCTACCTCAATTTTTATCATCTATTTATTCTCCACCTCAGTTTTCATTTCAAAGTTTTCACGTTCAGCCTTTGTTGAAAATCCAAAGGAATGCATCTTTTTTTCTATAATTAATTCTTTTTTTAGGAGATAGACATATGCCTCTTCCTGCTCATCAGAATATCCTATGTACACTACTTTTTCTATAAGCTGCGAGGTAAATTGTATTGCTTTCCCATTTTCAAACATTCCTAACGGATATACAACTCCTGCATATTGAAAATATGTTTTAGTTTCATTATGAAATATAAAACGATTAACAATTACTACACGTGCGCTTTCTATCTTGTTTTCTGATACAATTTTTTCTAGATATTGTTTCTTCAATTCAACAACTGTCCCCAATGGGTATATTTTTTCTAAAATATCACTCATTCCAGATATAATCTCTTTTATCTGAAAATATGTAAATTCCATTCTATCATTCTTATAAATCAATATATGTTTATCCTTTTCGCTTTCATAGATAACATTATTAACTTGATCTTCGCAAAACTTTTCTTCATTAATTATGGCATTATTTATCTTAAGCAAAAAACTAACATCATTATAATAATTTTTTACTAAATTATAAAGCTTCTGCCTTTTTATATCACTTAAATATCTAAGTTTATTAAGCCACTCTATAATTAATTTTTCTGTTAACTTGTTTATGTTTAAATCATTCATTTTTTAATCTCCATATTCTATTAATAAATTATTACTTATTCTAAAAGCTAATTTATATCTATGTAATTTTTTTCTAACTTTATCTAAGTATACCATTATCGCTTTACATAGGTTGTACTAATTGGAATTTTGCATAAAGACTTTGTAATAAATATGTTTTTCAATTTGGTACAAGATTTTATATTAATTATCATTTGATAACATTTAAACGACAAAAAACTACCGAAATATATCTTTCAGTAGTTATTGCGTATGACTTTCAACAACTTTCATTATACATAAGAAGGAGCTTGCGACTGAAATTGTTAATAGCAAAATATTCTTCTTTATCTTTTAGTAATTATTCCCAAGGGTCAGGTACCTTACCTAATTTTATCCCAATTATGATTTATACTATTTTTCTGGCCATACCTTAGCATTTTTGTCCCACAGCCAATTATGGTCTTTATCATCTATTCTGTCAGTCCATGGATTGTTTTCTAAATGTCTTATCATCCAACAATAATACATAGCATAACCTGGAGCAGATGACTGCGGATGAACAAGTCCTCCTTTAATCGATGCAAAACTTCTATCTGTTGTCTTATAAGCATTTTCTCCTATTAGACATAAACCAAATCCTTGAGGNTTATTAAATTTATAGTAATAAACTTCAGGTTGTGGATGATAATGTGGTGGATAACTTGACCATTTGCCAGGATAAGTAATAACCTCTCCCATTACCATATTTGAATATGGTGCGTTTTTATAATCAAATACTGTCCTAACTACCCTTCTTGCAGTCCCATCCCATACTCCTTCTCCAAAAATTTCACTTTTACAATCTTCTGGAGAATATAATTTTGCTTCAAATGTGTTTTTATTGTCTGTATATTGCACAAGTAATTCACTTTCTTCTAAAATTTCTACTTGAACCTTTGTATCCTTTGGAACATGTAAACACCAAGGATCTTCGTCAAATACTGAAGTTCTCTCTATTACTTTCTTATTTCCTGACCATTTAATTTCAAGTTTTCCTGTTACAAGTAGTACAGCGAGTTCCTTAAAATTTGAGTAGTACGATTCGACTGATCCCTTTGTAAGATTTACTACTGCAATATCCATTAACATTTCTTTATTTTTACCGTTAATTTCGCATAATGTGTTCTCGCCGTATTTTAGTTCTCCTAAACTTTCAACCATCTAAATCACTCCTTATGATTTTGCCACCATTTCTCCATATTCCTCTTTACTTTTTCTTATAAATTCCTTAATCTCTGCAACTTTTGGCATTGCATCTGAGCAGCTGTGGCTTGCAACGAGCATTGAAGCTGAAGCACTTCCAAACTCTAAACAGTCAATAATATCCCAGCCTTCAAGTAGTCCATACACAAATGCAGAACCATATGCATCTCCGCCACCGAAAGATTTAAGAAGTTTAACTGGGAATGGCTTTATATTAAAGCTTTTTTTATCTGAAGTATAGGCAGTTGATCCTTCTTTTCCATGCTTTATAACAACGATTTTACTACCATAATTGAACCATCTATTAGCAATTTCTTGATCACTATTATCTTGTCCAATTATTTTTTGTGTTAAATCAAATTCTTCTCTTGATCCCATAATAACGTCACTGTTTTTTGCAACTAGAGAATAATAAATTGCAATCTCATCCTTACTAGTCCATGAATATTCTCTATAATCGATATCAAAAATAACTACTGTATTATTCTTCTTTGCTAGTTCTAATGCCTTTAACGCTGCTTCTCTTGATGGACTCTGAGCTAAAGCAGTCCCTGATATTATAAGAGCCTTAGTATTTTTAATATATTCTTCACTAATTTCTGAAGCTTCAAGCGCTAAATCTGCAACACCTGTTCTGTACATTAAAATACTACTTTCTGTTGAACTAAGTATTTCAGTAAAAGTAAGTCCTAAATTCTCTCCATTTTTAGCGAAATAAATTCCTGAAGTATCAATTCCTTCCTTTTTAAAATAATTTATAACAAATTCACCAAACCTATCATTTGATACTTTACCAATAAACCCTACCTTTTTACCTAATCTAGCGAGGCCGACTGCAATATTAGCTGGTGACCCACCCAAATATTTTCTAAAAGTNGTACTTTCTGNAAGAGGCATATTTATATCAATAGGATTAAAATCAATTGNAGCTCTACCTAATGGCACAATATCAAAATCTCTACTATTATCAAATTTAATGNAACCCATTATTTTCATATCTCCTTTTNAAATGATACTAGCCGTAACAGCGGAGGCTATTACAGCTAGTAGTTAGTAGCTCTTAACTATATGTTGACCTAATTATTCTTATTCTGTAATAGCCATACCATTATTGTTCTCTGATTCATAATATTTAAAATTGCTTCCTTTACCTGAAGAACCTGACATTATGATATATGGTCGTATAACTTCTTTTGCAGCACTTTCAAGTTCTATCATCAAAGTTAAAAAGTCTACATCAGGGTCTTCATTAAGTCTTTTAGCAAGAAAGTCTCTACATCCATTAAACGTATCTGTACAAACATTTATTTTATTAATACCACATGCAACTGCTTTTTTTATGTTGTCTTCTCCTGAGTCTGAACCTCCATGTAATACAAGCGGCATTTTAGTAGCACTTTTTATTTCTTTAATTCTTTCAAAGTTTAATTTTGGTTTTAGCCCCTTAGGGTATTTACCATGGGCAGTTCCTACTGCCACTGCAAGAGCATCTACTTCAGTCTCTTTAACAAATCTTACTGCATCGTTTACATCGGTAAAGAGAGACTGGTTATTATTATCTCCTAAATTAGCCTGGCCAACATGCCCCAATTCAGCCTCAACTGTTACACCTTGTGAATGTGCAAGTTTTACAACATCTTTGGTTATTTTTACGTTTTCTTCATATGTGTGTTGTGAAGCATCTATCATAATGGATGAAAATCCATTTCTAAAAGCATGAGTTACTCTTTCATAAGTGCTGCCATGGTCTAAATTTAAAGCTATTGGTATATGAACTTTTGAGGCAATAGTTTTTATCATCTGAGCCATTAATTCACCATCACCATGCTTTTGCATCTGTCCTTGCCCAATATTGATAATTAATGGAGCGTTTTCTTCAACAGCCGCTGATATTACACCTCTAGCTAATTCCAAATTAATTACATTTGCAGCTATTACACCATAATTGTTTTTATTTGCATCTTCTAATATATATTTCATACTTACATACATTTTAACCACTCCTCATATCAATTTTTTATTTGGATTTTTTCTTATATTTATTATTTAGAATTTAATGTCCATAGAATCCAGCTGTTTTACATCTTCTATTTCTTCTGCACCTATTGTTATTGCAGGCTTCAATAAATGCAAAATAGTGGCTGTTACTAAAATACCTATAGCTAGTGATATTAGAAAATAAATCGGATGTCCCATTATAGGTACAACAAATATTCCACCATGAGGAACTGTTGAAGTTACATTAAATACCATAACAAGCCCAGATGCTACTGCCGAACCAGCAACAGTTGCGGGAATAACTCTTAATGGGTCACTTGCAGCGAATGGCAAAACCCCTTCTGTTATAAAACAAAGTCCTAAAGGTATTGCAGCCTTAGCTGTTTCTATCTCACCTTCATTGTATTTTTTTCTTCCNGCTAATAAAACTGCTAAAGCTACTCCAAGAGGCGGAACCATTCCTCCAACTATTTTAGCCGCTTCAGGTCCATAATATTTTTGAACCATCATTGCATTACAAAATAATGATGCAGTCTTATTTATTGGTCCCCCTAAGTCAAATCCCATCATAGCTCCTATGATGCCTCCAAGGAAGAATCTTGAACCACCCCGAAGTGATGTCATCCATGCTATAATCGTATTTTGAATTGATGCTATAGGACTACCTAATAACACATAAAAAGCTAAGCCTACTACTAATGTTGATATTACCGGAATAAACATAACAGGCATAAGCCCCTTTAATGATTTTGGTAATTTTATTTTCTTCATAGCATTAATTATATATCCTATAATGAATGCGGCAAGAATACCGCCAAGAAACCCGGCCTTAATATCACTTGCTATATATCCAAGCACTAGCCCAGGCACAATACCTGGCCTATCAGCTATTGAATAGGCTATTGCTGCTGTAAGTACTGGAATAACTAATAACATAGCATCTGAACCTATTAAATTAATAAAGTAAGGTATAGTGCCTTTTGCCTCTCCAACCATTGCCCCACCGAATATTTTTGCTATTGCCATGCACATACCACCTGCTACTACCAACGGTATCATGTATGATACACCAGTCAATAAATGCTTTTTTACACTTTGAACCTTCATTTTTATACCTCCAAAATTATTATTTTATCTGGATTAACTATATATTTTGATAATAAACTACTTTTTTAAATCTAAGTTGAGTTGTTCTTCAATTTTTTTTAATAATGCTTTTGGTGATTTTATTACAACTGAAATTGGTACTTCTAACACTCTTTTACCTACAAATCTTTCCTTACCACCTACATTAATATCTGCTGCTATTAACACAACGTCTGCTTCCTTTATACTCTCAGGTGTTAATTCATCCTCAACACCTATTGTTCCTTGTGTTTCAATATTAACTTGATATCCAAGTTCTTTTGCAGCTTTCACTAACTTTTCCTTAGCTATATATGTGTGGGCTATTCCTGCAGTACATGCTGTTATTCCTACTATCTTCATTAAAATCTACCCCCTGTTATATTAATTTTAAAATTTATTACTTTATTTACACAACTTCTTTAAATAAATCAATAATTTCTTCAGGATTATTTTTAGTTAGTAATGCCGCAACAACATCATCATCAGCTAATGCTCCCGCAACCTGGGCTAGCAGTTTAATATGAACGCTTGTGCGATCCACTTGGCGAACTGCAAATAATATAATACATCTAACCGGTTCGTCATCCAGCGTTTCCCATTCAATTCCTTCTTTCGTTCTACCTATTGCAAGTGAAGTCTTTATAACACTATCAGACTTACCATGTGGTATCGCAATGCCACCACCTATTCCAGTTTCCCCTTCTTTTTCTCTTAAATAAACATCATTAATAAAATTTTCTTTTGAGGATAGAACGCCATCCTTTAAAAGCAATTCTGCTAATTCATTAAGAGCTTCTTCTTTATTGGTAGCATTCAGTTCTAAGTTAATTCTATTCTTATTAATAATTTTATTTATATCCATGTTTTTTCCTCCTGTCTACTTGAAAATATTAATAACTTGTTCACTAGTTTTACATTTACATATTTTTTCTATTATGTCCCTATTATTAAACAATTGAAGTAGCTCCACAATCAAATTCATCATTATTCGACCACCTTCACAACAGGATATTACCACTTGAATCTTAACTTCACTTTTGTGTTTATCTATAATATTTATTCCAATGCATGAATTATTTGTATAGTTTTTTTTACTTAGGTATACTTGAAAATTTTCACTCATATGAGTCTCTGCTACAAAAACATCTTGTTCTGTATCAGCTGCTGACCTCTTAATCCCACTCATTTTTTCCAGAAGAAACCCTGCATTCTCTTTATTCTTATATTTTGTTTCATACATTATATTGATATAATTAACATTTAAAAATTTCTTCAATGTCTCAAATGTAGTGTCGTAACGTTCTTCCTTTAATGCATCCTTTAGCAATAGTTCTGTAACATTCTTAACATCAACATCGCTGAAAAGTGCTGTTACATATGCTATAGGCTTATTTACATTTTTGATTTTTACAGTAGATAATATGAAGTCTATACTATCTAGATCTATTTCAGATTCTAAACAACTAAGTGGAACCACATCTACGATGTCCCAATCTGGAAATGATTTTTTAATTCTATTTTTTAACAAATGTGAGGTTCCAATACCGCTTGAGCAAACAACTATTACCCTTTTCTGACTCATGCACTGCTCCATGGCCGTCTGAAAATACAATACAAGATAGGCAATTTCATCTTCGCTTATATAGTTTAAATTAAATTTTTCTGAAATTATAAGCATAACCAGACCAACCATATCAAATACCATGTGAAACTCTCTTTTGATTTCATCCAAAAGAGGATTTTTTATCAGTATCTTATATTTGATTCTATTCATCATAGGTTTTAAATGAAGAATTAAATTTTTATACAATTGCTTGTCAATATTTAAGTCAACTTGAAGTATGTTTGAACAAAGTTCTATAATTTCTTTGGCTATATCTTTGTTTCTTTGGCTCGCTATGGATAACAGTTTTTCCGTTTCTAATTTTAATGAAGAAAAGCCAACTCCAGAAGATACAAGGTATTGGTAAATAAAAAANATTTCTTCATTAGGCAAATTTATCTTAAAATTAGATTCTATCAATTCACCCATTTTATTTGATACTTCATATATTTTCTCATCAGTGGATTCTATCCTGTCCCTATCATACCTTTGGAAAAGACTATTACCGCCCCTAATTCTTTTGATCAAAATCAATATATGAGTAACAATATTTATATAGTATGGCTCACCAATCATATAATCTAAATTTTTTTCTGTATCTTTTAAAATTTTTTCAACTATTATGACATCCTTTTCTCCAAATTGTTTAGATAACTCACGTAGAGTTACATTGTCTATTCTGTAAGATGTTGAAGGATTTACCAATTTATCATTAGCCTCTATAAGCAAGTCTATTAAATTAACCATCGCTTTTCTTATATCCAATTCATTCCCTATTATTCTAGTCCCATGCTGACTTCTTTCTAGTTTAAGATTATATGGAATTAACGTTCCTTCAATATCTCTAAGGTCATTAACTATTGAAGTCTTACTAATGTAATATTTTTCAGATAATTTCTGTATAGAAGTATTATCAGAATTGTTGAGTAATTCTGATAGAATTTTAATTCTTCGTGCTTCTATTGAAAGTTCGCCAATACTTCTATTTTTATTTGAATTTACCATCAAATTTAGTTTCATTTTTTCTTCACTAGACAAGCACAATTTAATTCCAACCCCAGACTTTTTCTCTAAACTTATTCCATCATTACTCAAAAATTCTTCTATAAGATCCAGATCATTTCTTACTGTTTTAATTGAACACTTCATATATTCGGAAATATCCTTAACCGGTTGGTAGTCATTGTTTTGTATTAGGAATTCTATTATTTCTATTTGCCTTGATAATATGTTTATCATATAGATTGTTGCCTCCTTCTCCTTAACCTATGAGCTAAATATAGCATCATTGTAATCCTTTGCAAATACCATTCTTTTACCACTAAGATATACTAATTTTGGTATACTAATTAGGTTATGTGGACTTGTGGTAAAATTAAATACACTTACATAAAATTATTTTTAATTAATCACACCATTATATTATTCATAAGATTTTTATTATATGTACATACTAAACTATAACAAAAGAAAGTCTCGCAGAGTTAACTGTGAGACTTTCTTAATTTCTATATATTATTAAGTTCAGATGATTTAGCCATTAGTTGTGAAGCAAGTGAGGANGCATAAGAAGCTGCGCTTTTCATTAAATCTGTATCAATTACTCCAACCTAAAAAAGGAGCCCGCAGATAAAATATCCGCGGGCTCCATATTTTTCTAAGCTACAGCAACTACACTAGCATTAGTAGAAACTATTTTAGCATCTTTCTTGCCTGTTAAGCTACCATTTGCTGATTCAAAAATGTTGTTTGTGATAATTAGATCCATTAGTGCATTTACCTCAGCTTCTGTTACAGTTGGTACTCCAGACTCGTCAGCTCTAATGTCATCCACAGTTAAAGTAAAGTATTTTCCTTCGATACTTGTCAAAAACCTCATTACTAAATTATAGCAAACACAAACTTCCAGTTTATGTAACGGCCTCCGAAGTCATAGTAAAAACTCTAAGTTTTCACTTTCTTCAGAATAAAAAAAGAAGCCAAATTTTGAGTTCCTTACTATTCAATACTTTTATATTAATCTATAAAGTCATTATTATTTAATTTTTCCTTATCTATATCAAAGGTAATTTAGCATATAATTCAAGAAATAGAGAAAAGCTATTTAATTCAATTTTTTTTAAATAGTATGTAATTGCACATTAAAATAAAATCAATTGTATTCTGTATGGGGTATGTGTATACTTATAAATTATGTTATTATATAGTAATTAAATTATATCAATAGACGTAAAGTATAATTAACAATTGTTAATTATACTTTACTAATTTTTAGAATTTCATCATCTAAGCGTAATTCACTTATGACTTCGTCCATTTTAATATATCTTGGATATAAAATACTGTATATAGTGGTTGTAGTTGAAAATTTCTCATCTTCCTCAAATTCAATATCTTTTATTGTTATATTGTTTCTTTGAAAACATTCAGATAAGTCACTCATAGCCTTTTCTTTGTCTTTGAATATAATTTCTAAATTTATTAGGTATCCTTTATCAATAAATCTAACTTCAAACTTTTTCAACATGACCAATACTATGAATACGCTAACAGCTGATAAAATGCTTAATGTATAGTAACCAAGTCCAATAGCAAGTCCGATGCAAGCAACAACCCATATGCTTGCCGCTGTAGTTAATCCCTTTACTGAACCTTTTTCGTGAATTATAGTACCTGCACCTAAAAAACCTATACCGGTTATTACCTGAGCGCCCATTCTTCCTATATCGACCTTTATAAAACTAGACAACTGTTGGTTTTGAAGTATCATATTTGAAATTTGCTGTACTGTACTAAGCTCTATCATTGATATTACAGCTGCGCCAACACAAACCAATATATGTGTCCTAAATCCAGCTGGTCTATTTTTAAATTCTCTTTCGTACCCTATTAATCCACCCATAATTATTGAAATAAAAAGTCTTTCTATAATCTCTAAAATATTGATACTTATCACCCCACCATTAAGATTAAATATTTTAACCTATTGAATAACCTTGTAGTCAAGTGACTACAAGGCTTTACAATAATATATTTACAGAAATCCCCCCACCTTTTGTCGAATTTATATTTATTACAACTAAATAGACCGAAGGAAGGAGATTCTATGCAATCAAATTTAAAGCAGTTATCCCTTGCTGACATTTACACAAATATTGATAGAAATTTTCAGCAAGATAAACCAAAGTTAATAAAACATCTTGATCAATATATCTATTTATCAGAATTAATTTCTCAAAGCTTCTTTATTTTCTTTGCTGTATTTAAGCCATTTTTAAGGCCCTACAACTTTTTTTTACCAGTTAATGCAAGTATTGCAATAGAACTTTAAATTTTCAATAATGTTTCTATATATGTTATACTTCAATTTCAAACCCATCATATGCAACAATAAATCCATATTCTCTCACATATTCTACTAACTCGTCATGCAGAAGCTGCCCATTATGTGAAAAATGGTTAAGAATATACTTTGTATTGCTATCAGTACAAAGTATTTTTTCTAATCGTTTTTTAACTATAATGTTATCTTCAATACCCATATGATTAGTACCCTCTTTAAAAATAATCATAGTACAATCAAGACTTACTAAATCAATATGTTTGTTCATTAAATAATCCCAGGTCTGCTTAGGAAATATACCTGTATCGTTAGCATATAATATAGTTTTAATTCCATCACTTATAAGATAAATATAGCATTTTTCTGTTGTTATATGATTTGCTAAAAGAGGTGTCACTATGTAATCACCTATTTTTATAGGGATGAAAGGTTCAATATATACATACTCCAAAGTATTATTCATTTCATCTGAATAGTTTTTAGGAAGCACGTCATAAAAACATTTTTCAACTTTATCATTTCCATAAATTCTTAACTTTTCATCTACTTTCCAAGCAAAAGGTTTAAATCTGAGCATAGTTTCACTGGGATAGAAATGATCTTGGTGCGAATGCGTTATAATTATATCTGAAATATCATTTAACTTTAGCCCATACATAAGTGTGTGCATATAGGTATCAGGTGGTAAATCGATGAGTAATCTATCATCGATTATAGATTGTGATCTTGTTCTTATATTTTTTCCTTGAAGTTTTCGAGCTTTTTCGCAAGCTTCACACTTGCAAAATGGTGATGGCCATCCTTCTGCTGCTGCAGTTCCAAAATATTTTATTTTCAATTTACATCTCTCCTATCATAGTAGTTTATCCTTTTACAGATATATTTTTGCTGTTTTGAAAATTTTGTATTTGATATTTATGTCCTATTTTATGCTCTATTTACACTTCCAAACATTTTCATTTTTGTTATAGTAACTTCTTTTATTGAGTCTACAATACTTTCCATAAGATCTGTCATTCCATTTCCCTCTTTGTAACTATTTACTGCAGCTTTTGCAGCAGCACAATTGATGTCGGTGAAAATATTAACTTTACTTATTCCATTTTTTATACAATTTTCAAAATCTTCATTAGATAAACCTGATCCACCATGTAACACTAATGGAACATTTACAATATTTGAAATTTCTTTTAAACGTTCTATATCTAACTTCGGCTTGCTCTTATATGCACCATGTGCAGTACCAATGGCAACTGCAAGCGCATCTACATTAGTTAAATCAACAAATTCTTTTGCCTGTCTAGGCTGAGTATAAATGCTATTATCGTTATCACCATGTGATTCAGCTGCAATTTCATTAGCTCCTACATGTCCTAACTCAGCTTCAATTGAAGCACCAAAGATTTTAGCAATTTTGCTCATTTCCTTCACTTTTGCAATATTATCTTCATAAGTACAAGTAGAACAATCATACATTACTGAACTAAATCCCAAAGTCAAAGCCTCTATCACTTTTTCCGCAGTCAACCCATGGTCTAAGTGTAATACAACGGGAACAGTGGCTTTCTTAGCCATCGGAACTAAGAAATAAGCTAATTCCTTTAAACTTGAATATGGTAATAAAACCTCTGCTGTACCGATAATAACTGGTGATTTAGTTTGCTCTGCAGCAGCAATAACCCCTTTTGCCATTTCTAAATTTACAGTGTTAAAAAGTCCTACCGCATATTTATTCTTTTTTGCATCTTTTAAAACATCTTTTAATGTAACAATCATCTTTTCTATCTCCTCTTAATATTTATTAAGGGTTTAAAGGTCCCTCATCTTTTTATACAAATCAACAGTTTCCTCCATACTTCGAACACCATCCGAGGCTCCGACTTTTGATAATGAACATGCTGCACAACTAATACCTAATTCTATAGATTCTAGTAATGGCTTATCTTTATATGCACCATATAATACACCCGAACAAAATGCATCTCCTGCACCGGTTGTTCCCATTATAAATCCATTTGGTAAATGTAAGCTCTCTTGTTTTACAAATTCACCCGTTTCACAATCAAGTCCATATCCACCTTCCGGTGAATGAATAACAGCCCACTTCGCTACTCCTAATTTTTTTATTAACTTTAGCACGGGAAGTATATTTTCTTCAATAATTCCATTTTCATCTCTAAGTTTAATTCCTACAGTCTGTTCTGCTTCAAGTTCATTTATTATACAGTAATCAGTATACTTTAATGCGGGAGGTACAACTTTCTTAAATCGATTACCTGCATCACTCACAACATCAATAGAAGTCTCTATACCTCTTTGTTGTGCATTAGCTAAAAGTCTGGCCATTTTAGTACCGTATATTTCGTCAACTTCATCTAACTCATCTAACAATAAAATATAACCTATGTGTAGAATTTTAACATTATTTAATTTTTCCCAATCAATATGCCTTTCAGAAAACTTAGCATTTGAACCCCTAAATTGAAAAAAAGTACGTTCTTTTGAAACTTTTTCACTCATGACAGCGGTGAATGATGTAATACCCTCATGTTCAATTAAACTCAAATCAATATTTTTATATAGGTTAAGAGTTTCTTCTATAAATTTACCATTTTGATCATTACCAATAACCCCTAAAGCAGTTAACTGTAATGTTGGATCTAATTTTGCTAAATTCACAATATTGTTACATACCGCTCCACCTGTGGCCTTCATAATATTGTCATCAATAGTAGTTAACTCCCCCAATTTTGGATAGCGCTCTATGGAATAGATCGTGTCTACAAGCATGTTTCCTGCAACTGCTATCCTTTTATTCATTTAATCACCAACTTCCTCTCTAATATTATAAATTCCTCTTGAAATTTTAACTTATCTCTGTAAAAGAACATTTAACAAGAAAACTATATAGCTTTGTCTTAAACTACAATTTTAGGTTTATATATAATATACTCGCTATGCTAAATTTCTTAAAGTAACTTACTTGTTCTAACATACTTCTCCCAGTGCTAGAACAATCATATATAGCATTCACCACCCTTATTTGAATGGGTTTACAATCACTTTACCACAATTGCGTTTTTCAGGATTGGCAAGTACGCCAGATAATTCTTCCAATGTGATTTCATGAGAAATTAATGTTTTAACATCCAGGTTTCCTGATTTTAAAATATCCAATGCCCGACTTTGTGTATAAGGATTGATAAAAGAGGCTTTAATTGTCACCTCTTTTTTAAACAGTTGAAAAGGTTTTATAGGAATTTCATCATTTGGGTTTCCTAAACCAAACAACATTACCACAGAATTTTTTCCCGCATATTTGATAGCATCCATCATAGTCAATTTTAACCCTACACATTCAATTACGGTGTTAATTCGTGTTATATGATGTTGATCCAGTATAGTTTGTACATCTTCATGAAGAGTATCAATCACAATGTCGGCCCCAACCTTCATTGCCATGCCTCGTTTTTCTTCAATAGGTTCTGATACAATCACCGTAGATGCTCCTGCAATCTTTGCAAGCTGTATCATAATTAAACCAATGGTACCTCCACCAATTATCATAACAGTGCTGCCTGCATTGATCTCACAGCAATCAATTCCATGTAAACAACAGGCAATGGGTTCTACCATAGCACCTTCAGCAAATGAAATGTTGTCGTCAAGCCGATATGCTTGCTTGGAATTACCTGCCCAATATTGTGCAAATCCGCCATCATTAGTGGTACCATAACCGATCATATTTTCGCAGAAATGTGCTATACCGTTCTGACAATAATAACAACTTCCACACATATTATTAGGATCAACAGATATTCTGTCACCTACCTTGAGATGTTTGACATTTGATCCGACCTTTTCTACAATGCCGGAAAATTCATGTCCTAAAATGATCGGAGGAGTGGTTTGAGCAGCTCCTTCCGCACCTTCAAAAATATGAATATCTGTTCCACATATGCCACATGCCATGATTTTCACTAAAATATCATGACTACCAATCGAGGGCATTGCTACATCCTCCACTACTATAGTGCGATTACCTTTATACACCGAAGCTTTCATCTACATACACTCCTTTTTAAAATATTACTCCATTTTTGATAAAAATTTTCCCAATATCAGCTATTGCAAGTCTTGCTACAGGAATTTGCATCTTAATGCTTAACACTGCTACAATACTAGCTGNTTTTCCCACAACTTCAATAATAGAATGTTGANTACCTTTGAGTCTGACTAAAATCATGACTATCACATATCCTATTGTTCTCCATGCCATGACAATAATGACTGCCCATATTGCGATATTACCTGTTTGGTATATATTAACATCATATAAGTCCAGGGTATGAAGTATATACTTACATAACCCCAATGATATCTTCTTTATATTTTGATTTACAATCATCTATAAAATAGATATTTTTAAATTAACAATTCAAGTCCATCATATGCTACTTCAAACCCATAAGGCTTTGCCATTTGTATTAGTTCATCATGAAGTAATTTCACATTATGAGAGAAATGAGTGATTATAAATTTTGTTTCATCATTTACGCTTTTATATTCAATCAACTTATTTTTAACTACTATATTTTCAGGGAATCCCATATGAACATTCCCACAAGTCGTAGGTCCATTAGTGCAATCTAGTATTATACAATCGAAATAATGTTCTTTCAGAACATCCCAAGTTTGTTTAGGAAAAATTCCTGTATCATGACCATAGAGTATCTTTTTACCTTTTAATTCTATTATATATATATAACAGTTCTCAAATTTAGTATGATTAGCTAACAGTGGCGTTATTATGGCATCCCCTGCCTTAAATGTCTTATAAGGGAACACTTCATTAAATTGAAGTACACCGTCAATTATTCTATTTTCTCTNGTATCATTAAATTTTTTCATTACTGTNTCGTTTCCATATATACNCAACGGTTCCATGTTATTAATATATGCTAATGGTTCTAGTCTCATAAATAGATCATTGGCATAAAAATGATCTTCATGTGAATGAGTAATAATTAACTTCCTAACTTTAGTTAAATCAATATTTTGAGTTATCATATGCATATAAGTATCCGGAGAAAAATCAACCATATATTGATCATCGATGATACATGAAGAACGTGTTCGGATATTTTTGCCTCCCAATAAACGTGCCTTTTGACATGAAGAGCATTGGCAAAACAGTGCAGGCCAACCTTCAGCTGCGGATGTTCCAAGAAATTTTATTAACAATAGTCTCACTCCTAAAAAGTTTATTTTATACTACAATCAACTATTAGATTAATATTTTTAATCAATTTATTAAGTTCATATTTTACTGTCCATTACATTTATATATTCAAAAACATCCAGCACGGGCTGAAGTGAGTCCTCATTCGCTTGAACATATCGTTTCAGATTGTCGCGGACAGACTTTGCTCTCGGATCATCTCCAGAAGCCTTAGCTTCAAGGGCTTGTGCCAGCAACAAGCATATTTCAGCATGAAACCCCATGTATTCCCAAGATTTCTGGTGTGCTTTCACTTTTATTTGCTTATTTCTGTTTATTAATGGTCTAAACCCAGCTATAACCGCTGTAATTTCAGCAAATAATTTTACAGACTCTTCACTTATTTGAGGTTTCTCATTTCTGAGATAAGGCGGGTCAAAATACCCGGATATTTTCGTGAGATATTGCCTGCAAAGCTCGCCATCCATTCCGAAAGCACCTTCAAAATACTCTTTCGCAATAGAATCAAATTCTAAACAGTCGTTCCATAAAGTTCTCCCCATTACATACATGGGAATCCCTGTTGGGAAAAATGCTCTTTGAACCTGACAGCTGACAAAACCATTAAGCCCTATTTTCTTAAGCAGTTTAATATCTTGATTAAGTATTCTACCTATACTTATATAACCGGGATCATTGTAATGGTCCCACATAAGGTGGTAATCAAAATCAAAGCTATCTCCTTTAAATACCTTCTGCCACTCCTTAAGATGCGAAAGATTCTCTGCTATTGAGGATGGCATCTTCAGTTTGTTACGCACATATGGAGGAAACCCATCCACCTTTTCACCACTATCAAATGATTTGCTGTAAGTCCTGGTTATTGGTGCAAACATCAATATAAACCTGTCGGGATTTTTAATATTTTCTACTTTTGGTGTCCACATAAGGTCAAAGTAAATTAGAAATACAATCTTCGTATTCAAGCCGTGCTTTACCAACTGCTCATCGAGCTCGTTCATCATAATCACATAATAGTCAGAAGGATTCATTTTCATGCAGTTTTCGCACTCGCACTGGTTATTAGACGCATCTGCAAGCCAGAAGTGTAATATATCACATTGAGGATGGACTTCAATATATTCAACTATACTATCTATCATTAGCTTCCGTACCTCAGGATTTGAAAAGCACAGATTCGTATTAAGAGGTATATCCTTCCAAATTTCTCTTTTCCCATCAACCTGGGCAAGATACTTTCTAGTTTTTTCAGGAATATTATACTCATTTGGGTCCCATCCTAGCCCCTTAATTCCCAGAGACTCACAAGTCCAGCCATGACCAACTGCTTGATATAGCATGCCCCTCTTCTTAATCTCATTTACTATTCCGGCAGTATACTCTATTGCTTTCTCTACAGTGAATTCCTCAGATAATTTATATGGATTTGATCTATGAGAATACCATCTGTCAAAGAATGTATAGGCTTCTCTGAACTGAATAAAGTATGTATTAAATCCTAGCTTCGGAGCCCATTCAACCATATCCACAACATTTCCATAACTTACCGCACCCTCTATGCAAATACCCCGATGCCTGTAAGATGGCTTCTCAATAATTTTCACACTTATACTGCTTAAGTCCTTCTCAGGAATAAACTCGCCTTCCACACTTGGCCTTACCCATCTACAACCTGCTTCTGTCAGTAAACGGTATACAGCCAGCAGCACACTTCGCGGATTGACCCCCGCAATAATTCCATGTCCATTTTCAACGTCAATATATATAGCATCATCTAATACAGCATCAACGACTGTAGGAGCATCATTTAAAGAAAAGTCAGTAAAAAGGCCTAAACATAAAGAACTTTCTGTTTCACAATTGCATCCATTAATATAAGTTCCTATAAGACTAGTTATTCCTCCGGACATGAATTTTATATACTTTGAAAGCTCATCAGAAGCGAACTTTACTACTAGATCGTTTGAAACTGTGTATAGTTTTGTGCTATTGTCAGTTTTATTCATAAGAACACAATCCCTTCTTATCTTAATTTAATGTTATAATCGAATTACTTACCATCCAAATATACACATGAAAGGATGTCACCACATTGAATATAATCTGGTTTCACCTTTTCAATAATATTTTCTATTATCGTTAGTATATTAAAATTATACAATCACTAATTGGCATAACTTTTAGCTTTCATGCTATATATTTCCACTTAAATAGAAAAATATATAGCACTACCCAGTAAAAATATATTCACCGGGTAGTAATTGCTTCTATTATTACTTAATCTTTAAAACAATTAGACCTCACTATTTAGCCTTTTTAAATTGCCTGTCATAACCTTTCTGATAAATTTCTAAATATTTCTTAAGCCCTATATTATCAAGACCTTTAATATATTTATCCCAGTTTGCATCGATATCCTGCTCTCCAACGATAAACTTTATTTTCGATTCAGAAATATACTTTGCAAGTTCAACGCTTATCGAGCTTATATCCTGTGTCTCAGAGTCTAATAATTTTATTGAAGGGAGTATGCCATAGTCCTTTGAAGTATATGGCTCATATTTAGTTTTGCTTACAGTATATAACATTTTTTCCGTGCCTTCTGGTGAAAAAAGATCTACTTTCGGATCACTTACGCTACCTAATCTAAAATCTGAAGTGGCATTATCTGCACCTAGATACATATGTGCCCTATTTTGAGGATCTGTGCTATTATAAGTAGCAAGAGATTTGTAAACAGCAGGTTTACCATTTATTCCAACTTCGCCTGCCTCAGCCCATCTCCAATCTTTATCAGGCTCTCCAGTACTATGTCTAAGTGCAACTTCTTTATCATAAAGCATATCAAACATTCTTAGTGCTGCTTCTGGGTATTTACATTCCTTAGAAATTGCAAATTTACCACCAACTAATGCTCCATATTTAAAAAATGGTGTCTGCTGAACACCTTCTGGTCCTTTAAGCGGTGCTATTGCTTGATACTGTCTATATACCTTTTGATTTGCCGATTGTACAAATCCTAAACTTGCACCATTGGGAGTTGCACCTAAAAGGCAAGCATCTGGGTTTGCTGCTAGCTGCATAACTTGATCATTTTTTTGAGTAAAGGAGGATTTACTTAGAAGTCCTTCTTTATATAACTTAGCTAAATATTTAAGACCTTCTTTATATCCTGGTTTATTCACGCTAGTATCAATTATATCATTTTTTATATATCTTTTAGTTACTTCAGTCATACCAGCATCAAAAACGAAAGAATTCATTATAAAAGATTCATCTGAAAGCCATCCGTCTACAGAGCCTGCTAATGGAACTTCATCAGCTTTTCCATTGCCATTTGGATCCTTAGTCTTAAAAGCTTTAAGCACATTATAAAAATCATCTGTTGTTTCTGGTTGTTTTAATCCTAGTTTGTCTAACCAGGTTTGATTAATCCACATTTTATTTGCATAAGAACTATGGAAAGCCTGATTCCATTGTGGCATGCTATATATTTTACCATCTGTATTGGTTATTCCACCAGTTATTTCCGGATATTTTTCAACCAATTTATTAAAATTAATTGCTTGCGTTTTAATTAAATCATTTAAAGGAACTATTAGTTTTTCGCTCACGCCATATTTTGATTCTTGAATATCTGTAAGGTTAACTCCATAGAAGATATCAGGAAGATCGCCACTTGCCATTATTAAATTAACTTTTTCTGTTANAGCATCGCTTGGAATCATTTTCCATTCAATATGAATATTAGTTTTTTCTTCCCACCATTTAGTAAATACATTAGTCTTTATGTCTTGTATTACAGGAATTTGAATTGCAAGTGCTTTTAAAGTAATTTTTTCCTTTACTATGGGATAGGCACCCGGTGCTGATAAATCCACAGTGCTACTTGTAGGTACAACTACATCGGGCTTACTCTGGCAACCGGTTAGAATTATTGAAGTAGTCATTATTGTAATAACTGATACAATTAATGTTTTAAATAGTGTACTTTTCATTATTATTACCCCCATTTTTAACAAATTTAAATACCAATCAGCTCTTCATTCACCTCCAATAAGTTATTTTCTCCTTGCAAGTTTCATCAGTTTTATTAAACAGTACTAAGTATTAGCCCTTTATCGCTCCTACCATTACGCCCTTTATAAAGTATTTTTGAACAAAAGGATATATACAAAGTACTGGAACACTGGCAACCACAATTACAGCGTATCTTAAAACCTGTACTAGACCCTGTCTTTTCTTGATAATGTCAAAATCCTTTACCATTGTTGGATCAATATTTCCTAATATTAAAATATTCCTAAGTACTATTTGAAGAGGAAAGAGAGTTTCATTTGAAAGATATATCAAAGCATTAAAATATGTGTTCCAGTTACTTACCCCATAATATAGTGCCATAACAGCTAATATGGGTCCAGATAATGGAATTACAATTTTAAAAAGAAACTTAATATCATTACAACCATCTAATTGAGCAGCTTCATACATTTCATCAGGAATAGTCACCTGTATATATGTTCTTGTAATGATTACATTCCAAATAGACATGGCTGTTGGTATGATCATAGCCCATCTAGTATCTATTAGCCCCAACTTTTTCACTAAAAGATAACTTGGAATAAGACCACCAGAGAACATTATTGAAAACACGAAGATCGCCATTATAATATTTCTACCATAAAATTCTTTTCTTGACATGGGATACGCTGCCAGCATAGTCATAACCAGATTAACAAAAGTACCCACAAACATATAGTAAAGCGAATTCATAAATCCTGTAGTTATCTGATTGTTTTTAAAAACCGCTTCATACCCGACTAGCGAAAACTTTACTGGCCATAGCCAAACCTTGCCAGATATTACTTCGCTAGGTGTACTAAACGATGCACTTACCACATATACTAACGGGTATAAAACTACTATTAGACATATGCATAAAAAAACCTTCAATAATAAATTAAAGAGTATATCCCCACCGGAATCTTTTATACCTTTTTTTTTCATTAAAAACACCTCCTTTATTACTTAATATTTTCTAATACAATTACCATAAACTTGATCCTCCCATTTTCTTTGCAACAGTATTCACCGAAACTAATAAAAACAGGTTAACTACTGAATTAAATAATCCCACAGCAGTAGAAAATGAAAAGTTACCCGACAATAACCCAACTTTATAGACATATGTGGCAATAATTTCAGATGAAGATGCATTCATAGGATTTTGCATAAGGAATACCTTTTCAAAACCCACACTCATAACTCCTCCAACACTCAAAATTAGTAAGATAATTATTGTAGGCATAATTGATGGAATATCAACGTGTATAATCCTTTTAAATTTGGATGCACCATCTATAATCGCAGCTTCCTGTAAGAAAGGGTCTACACCAGCTAATGCTGCTATATAAATTATTGATGCGTATCCCGTTCCTTGCCAAATACCAGACCAAACAAACAAATGTTTAAAATATTTGGCATCTCCAAGAAAATTCACTGAAGAGAAACTTTGCCCTAATAACTTACTAACTATTCCTACCTGTGGATCTAATACCTGGAATAACATACCTACCATAACAACTGTTGATATAAAATATGGTGCATAAGTTACCATCTGCACAGTATTTTTAAAAGTCTTATTCTTAGCTTCAGTTATTGCTATTGCTAATATAATTGGTATCGGAAAACCTGCTACTATAGTATAAATACTTATTAGTAAGGTATTTTTAATAATTAACAAACTAGACGGAGACCTGAAAAATTGCTTAAAATATTTCAGTCCTACCCAAGGACTTGCTGTAATTCCCAAACTTACTTTATAATCTTTAAAGGCAAGCATTGCTCCATACATGGGTACATAATTAAATATGAAAATATAAAGAACAGGTAAAAAAATAATTAAATACAACTGCCAATGTGACTTCATCATTTTAATTGCACTGCTTGATCTTTTTTCGAGTTTATTTGATACTGGATTCTGTATTGATAAATTAGATTTCATTTTTGTTTTCACCTCTCTTTAAGAATTTATTTTACTAAATGTTATTTGTAATTTTATGATAACGTTTAACTGAGTGTTTTAAAAGATGTATTTAAATAATCTGGCATACATATATTATATTTTATACCTTTTAACAGCATACAATTTTTGTAATGCCATTCGTTTATACGTATTTACTTACTTTTAGCAACTACAAAAGGACTGATTTAAAATTTCAATCAGTCCTTAATAAGTGACTAGGTTCTTAAAGCATTTCTATATTCTGAAGGTACGGCACCCATGCTTCTTTTAAATGCTCTCCTAAAACTTGCATCACTAGAATATCCAACCCTCGTTGCTATTTCTTTTATATCTATGTCTAATTCCTGCTGAAGTAGTTCACATGCATGTTTGATCCTTATGTCCTCAATATAATTAGAAAAAGTTGTACCAGCTGCTTCTTTAAAAAATTGGTAAAGATATGCTTCACTAACTTTAAAATATTCTGCAGTCACAGCAATATTAAGGTTATAGTTCATATAATTTTCATACATATAAGTCTTAATCTTTTCCATAAATGAATATTTTAACTCGTTTTTTTGAGCATTTATTTTGTCGCAAATTGAGCTATGACCTCTTAATATATTATCAAAGACTATTTCAATATTTTCAGATTTATCAATATCTTCCATAATAAATTTCATTTCATTATTATCAAGAATATTTTCTGCTTCTCTTAAGATAGTACCCTTCATTTGAAAAACTAATTGTTTTATCATATCATAAGATAATTGTTTATTCTGAAAATTTGTTTTAAATATTTCATCAATAATCTTGTTAACATCTTCCTGCTCACCATTTTTAACTGCACTAATAAGTTTTAATTCTTGATTAAGAGGATAGTAATAGTTTTCACTATTACTATGTATGTCTTTGTACAAAACAACTTTTCTATTTACCGTATACTCGAGTGCCTTTTCCGCCTCGTAGAATGAAGTACTTATATCAATTATACTACTATGAATGTCCCCTAATGCAAATACAACGTTTATATTACTTTCACGAAGTTTTTTGTATGATTCCTTAACCAATGCTTCAAGTTGTGAATACTTATCTTCTCTTATATCTTCATAGATAAGCATTACTGCCATTTTTGTTTCATCCATATCATAAAAATAAATCTTACATTTTAATTCTTTAACTAAAATATCCATAATTATAATTTTTATTATATGTAATTCCTTTAGGATTTCTTTATTTATAAAATTATCATATCCTGTAATTTGAGTTATAAAGGTAACAAAACTTTCCCCTCTTACCTCTAAATTTATATTAAAAGCATACTCATTAATTACTTTTTCATCGTAAAAATCTCCGTTAAGCAATCTTCCCATAAAACCCATCTGTAGTAATGGAATTTGTTTTTCCATTTTAATTTGCAGTTCTTCCTTATTTTTAATTAGGTTGGTTAAAATTGTTCTTAAATAACCATAATCATCAATATTTTTCTCTTTTGAAATTCCTATTAGAGTCCTTGCAAGCCTCACAATACTTTGTATGGACTTTGCATTTTTATACGCAAATAGATATGCTGTTGTAATGCCTAGTAACAGTATCAATATCATTACATTAAAGGTTATACTTTGAATATACTGAACCTTTTCCATCACAAAACTTTTAGGAAT
>JGI24143J45723_1000309_pt1 | contig 25946 bp, 19 predicted proteins | sample BarGraIncu00432A_FD_45723 | JGI IMG/M metagenome (IMG submission 45723) | reverse complement strand
AACCCGCCGAAGCATCGATGCTGGTCAACATTCCCCGCCTGGTCACGGCCTACTATACCGAAGTGCCTGACCCTGCGGTTCCCGGGGAGCGGATTGCCTTTGGTACCTCGGGGCACCGCGGCTCGTCCCTCGATAAATCCTTCAACGAACGACACATCCTTGCCGTCACCCAGGCCATTTGCCTGTACCGCGCACAGCAGAAGATAAACGGACCACTATTCCTCGGCATCGACAGCCACGCACTTTCCGAACCTGCATTTGCCAGTGCCCTGGAGGTACTGGCGGGCAACGGGGTCGATGTCATGATAGCGCAAAAGGATGAATATACTCCGACCCCTGCCGTCTCTCACGCCATTCTCGTCTACAACCGTGGACGCACGACCGGACTCGCCGACGGTATAGTGATCACTCCCTCCCACAACCCGCCCGCTGATGGTGGGTTCAAGTACAATCCTCCCAACGGCGGGCCATCGGAACCCGAGGTCACGAACTGGATCGAAGCAAAGGCAAACGGGTTTCTTGAGAGCGGACTTGACGGGGTGAAAAGAATTCCCTTCGAGAGGGCGCTGCATGCTGCCACAACCCACCGGCACGACTACATCAACTCCTACGTTGGAGATCTCTGCAACGTGATCGACATGACCGCCATTCGCGGCGCGAAGATAAGCCTTGGGGTCGACCCCCTCGGCGGTGCCGCGGTTCACTACTGGGAGCCGATTGCCGAGCGCTACGGCCTGGATCTCACGGTCGTTAATGACGACATCGATCCGACCTTCCGCTTCATGACCGTCGATTGGGACGGCAAGATCCGCATGGACCCCTCGTCACCCTACGCGATGCAGCGGCTCATCGGCCTTAAGGACCGCTTCGATATCGCCTTCGCCTGTGACACCGACGCCGACCGGCACGGGATCGTGACCAGGAGTGGAGGGTTGCTTGCTCCCAATCACTACCTTTGCGTCGCCATTTATTACCTCTTCCAAAACCGGCCCAAGTGGCGCAAGGATGCGGCGGTCGGCAAGACGGTGGTAAGCAGCCAGTTGATTGATCGCGTCGCCGCAAAACTTGGCAGGAAGCTCTACGAGGTGCCGGTCGGCTTCAAGTGGTTCGTTGAGGGCTTACTCGACGGCTCGCTCGGCTTCGGTGGCGAAGAGAGCGCCGGTGCCTCCTTCAGTCGGCTCGATGGCACCGTTTGGACGACGGACAAGGACGGCATCGTTCCGGCATTGCTGGCCGCAGAGATCACGGCCCGAATGGGGCGCGATCCCGGAGAAATCTATCGCGACCTCACACGTGATTTCGGCGAACCGTTCTACGAACGGATTGATGCTCCGGCAACCCCGAAACAGAAAAAGGCGCTGCAGGGCCTTAGGCCCCAGCAGGTTAGCTCTACTGAACTGGCCGGCGAAAAAATACAAGCCATTCTGACCGATGCGCCGGGTAACGGTGCTCCCATCGGCGGCTTGAAAGTGGTGGCCGAAAACGGCTGGTTTGCAGTTCGGCCCTCAGGAACCGAGGATATTTACAAAATCTATGCGGAGAGTTTTCGCGGGCCGGACCATCTGCAGCGCATCCAGGAGCAAGCGCGAGCGATGGTAGACGACGCTTTGGCGGCTTCTCAGCAGCGTGCGTCCCAGCCAAAGCTGAAGGGGGAATCATGAGCAAGCAGACGCCTGGCAGCCATTCGCTCTACTGCCTGCTGCCAACGGATATCGATGGGGTAGACTCCCTGGCTGAGCTTGCCCTGGACCTGCACTGGTCTTGGAATCACGCCACCGATGAAGTGTGGCGCACGCTCGACCCGGTACTGTGGGAACTAACTCAAAATCCCTGGGTCGTCCTGCAGACGGTGTCGCGGGACCAACTCGAGCTCGTGCTGACCGATCCCGCCTTTCGCAAGGATGTCGACGACCTGCTGCAAGCCAAACATGACGCGGCGGATGCCCCCGCATGGTTTCAGCAAAAATATCCGCAGGCCCCCTTGAGCTGCGTTGCTTATTTCAGCATGGAATACATGTTGAGCGAAGCGCTGCCGATTTATTCGGGTGGACTTGGCAATGTGGCTGGAGATCAGCTGAAGTCCGCCAGCGATCTGGGCGTGCCCGTGGTAGCCGTGGGGCTATTGTACCAGCAGGGTTATTTTCGCCAGGTGATCGACAAAAACGGTGCGCAACAGGCTCTCTATCCGTACAACGACCCGGGGCAGCTGCCGGTCAGCCCGCTGCGCCATCCGAACGGCGAATGGTTCCGGTTGGAGATCGCTCTGCCCGGATACTCGGTCTGGCTGCGTGCCTGGCAGGTACAAGTCGGTCGAGTCAGGCTTTACCTTTTGGACAGCAATGACGCGGCAAACTTCCCCGCGCATCGAGGGATTACCAGCGAGCTCTATGGCGGCGGGCCGGAGTTGCGCCTCAAGCAGGAACTGCTGCTAGGTATTGGCGGCTGGCGCCTGCTGCACGCGCTTGGCCTCAAGCCGGAAGTTTGTCATCTGAACGAAGGGCATGCAGCCTTCGCAGCGCTGGAGCGCGCACGCGATTTCATGGAAGAAAGCGGCCAGCACTTCGAAGCCGCCCTGGCAGTCACCCGGGCCGGGAACCTCTTCACCACCCACACGGCTGTTGAAGCCGGTTTCGACCGCTTCGCACCTGAGCTAGTCGAACAGTACCTCGGCGGTTATGCCGAACAGAAGCTCGGCATAGCGTTCCACGATTTGCTGGCACTGGGCCGCAGCAATCCCAATGACCCCTCGGAAAACTTCAACATGGCTTATCTGGCAATCAGGGGAAGTGGGGCGGCGAATGGGGTGAGTCGACTTCATGGGAAAGTCAGCAGGCAACTCTTCACGCCGCTCTTTCCGCGCTGGCCGGCGGACGAAGTGCCAGTCGGACACGTGACCAACGGGGTTCACGTGCCGAGTTGGGACTCGGCGGCAGCCGACGAACTTTGGACGACGGCCTGCGGAAAGGAGCGCTGGCTGGGGACGATGAAAACTCTGGAACAGGATATTCGCTGTGTTTCCGATGCCCGTCTTTGGCAGTTTCGCATCGCCGCCGGCAACTCGTTTGTCGAATACACACGCGAGCGGTTGTCCCGGCAACTGGCCATCTCCGGCGCGTCACCCGAGGAGATTGAAGGGGCGAGGCATCTGTTTGACCCCCACACCCTGACACTTGGCTTTGCGCGGCGCTTCGCGACTTACAAGAGACCGAACCTGCTGCTCTATGACCCGCAGCGGCTGCTGCGCCTGCTGACCAACCCTGAGCGGCCCGTGCAGCTAGTCCTTGCCGGCAAGGCCCATCCGGCCGACCAGCCGGGGCAGGCCCTGATTCAGGAATGGACCCGGTTCATTGAGCGGCCCGAGGTGCGCCCCCATGTGATATTTCTGAGCGACTATGACATGCTCCTGACCGAGAACCTGGTGCAGGGGGTGGATGTCTGGATCAACACGCCGCGGCGTCCCTGGGAGGCGTGCGGTACGAGCGGCATGAAGGTACTGGTCAACGGTGGGCTCAACCTCTCGGTTCTGGACGGCTGGTGGGCCGAGGCGTTCGCCCCAGAGGTGGGCTGGGCATTGGGGGATGGCCGGGAACATGGCGACGATCCGGGCTGGGACGCCAGGGACGCTGAGGAGCTCTATAACCTTCTCGAGCAGCAGGTGATCCCTGAATTTTATGCCCGCAACGAACAGGGCATTCCCACAGTCTGGGTGGGGCGGATGCGGGAAAGCATGGCGCGGCTGACGCCGCAGTTTTCCGCCAACCGTACGGTCAGGGAGTATGTCGAGCGCTATTACCTTCCCGCCGTCGCAGCGTACCGAGAGCGTGCCACCCAGCAGGGGAAGATAGGTGAGCAGATAGCAAATTGGCAACATATGCTGGATAGCGACTGGGCCAACTTGCGTTTTGGTGAGGTTACCATAGAGACTCTCGGTGAGTGGCACCTTTTCGAAATTCTGGTGTATCTCTACGGCGTCGGTCCTGATGCGGTGCAGGTTGAGTTGTATGCAGAGGCGTCCGACAGTGGAGATCCGGTCCGTGTGGAGATGATTCGCGACCGGCAGATGGAAGGTACGGAACATGGTTTTGTCTATAAGGCCCGGGTACCGGCGACACGCCCGTCCGGCGATTTCACGGCACGCATCGTGCCGCGTTACCCTGGAATGGCCATTCCTCACGAGGATACTCATATACTATGGCAGCGCTAGAGCAGGTACAATTTGCGGCCTCAATTCTTTCCGCTGATTTCACCCGATTGGGGGAGCAGGTCGAAGAGGCGCTGAAAGCGGGCATCACGCGGATCCACGTGGATGTCATGGATGGCCTGTTTGTTCCGAACCTGAGCCTGGGGCCGGGTTCAGTGAAGGCACTGCAGGTTCTCGGGGCAAAATATTCAGCACAGATTTATGCCCATCTGATGATCGCCGATCCGGACCGGTATATCGCAGACTTCGTGCGAGCCGGGGTCGATGGCATAATTGTCCATATTGAAGCATGTTCGCACCCCTTCCAGACCATCCGCAGCATCCGTTCGCTCGGCGCCCGGGCCGGACTTGCCCTCAATCCGGCAACCCCACTGATCATGTTGGAAGAGATTATGGCGGAGGTGGATCTCGTCCTGATAATGTCTGTTGAACCGGGTTTTGGCGGCCAGGAGTTTATCCCGGGCAGCCTGGACAAGATCGCCCGACTGCGCGGGCTGTTGTTACAACACGACCTCAGCCAGGTGAAAATTGCGGTGGACGGTGGCATACACCTGTCTAACGCCGCCGCCGTTGCCAAGGCTGGAGCTCAAGTACTTGTCGCTGGATCTGAGATTTTCAATTCTCAAGCACCGGTCAGTGAAAATATCCAAGCAATGTTTGCGAGGCTCAGGCGCGATTTGGGCAAGTGAAAAGCTGATAAACAACTCTCCCTTGTCCCTTTAACGTCCAGAGCGACCCTGAGAAAATGACCGGAAACGCATGAGAAACAGGCGTGAAGAGACCAAAGAGAAACTTTAGGTGGCACGATTCCGTCTGGCCCAACAGATCGCGGAAGGTTTGGGGATGCGAAGCATTCTTCATACGGATTACCAGTCCACAGGCGCGAAACTGGCCGCACTCGGACGAAGGGACAGTTCATGGATGATACTCAGAAGACTCATTTCGCACCGAACGGTCCTGGCATTGGGGCCCGCTGGACTTCCAGCGCCAAAACCGGCGTGGGCACGGCGCTCAGCATGCAGAGTCACGTCTGGTTCACGCTGAGTAAGGGAATCTTCACCGAGAATTATTATCCCCGCCTGGACCAAGCCAGCGTCCGCGACATGGGGTTGATCGTCACCGCAGGAGCGGATTTCTTTTCCGAGGAGAAACGCGATGCCAGCCACAAGTTGGAATGGCTGGCCGACGGGGTGCCATTCCGCTTGGTCAACACCTGCCGTGAGGGCCGCTACCGCATCGAAAAGCAGATTGTGACCGATCCACAGCGGAACACGGTTTTGCAACAGGTCCGGTTTATAGCGCAGCACGGCGCACTGGCTGATTAACTGGCATCAACACGGTCATCTATTATGCCCCGACCATTTTCAAGTTCGCCGCATTAGCGCCACCGGACCCGCCATCCTGGCCGGAGCGGGTTTGACCATGGTGATGTGGCTTTTTCATGTGCTGGCCATCTTCCTGCTGGACCGCGTCGGCCGGCGGCCTTTGTTACTGCTTGGAGTGGCCGGTCAGATCATCGGGCTGGCGATCTTGGGCGCGGCTTTCCAGTTTCAGCAGTTGGCGAGTTTCAAAAGTTATGTCGCCATAGGCGGCCTGGTCATCTATGTCGCGAGTTTCGCCTTTGGACTCGGGCCGATCTTCTGGCTGCTGATTTCCGAGATCTATCCACTCAAGGCTCGCTGTGCGGCCATGAGCACTGTGACCGTTACTAACTGGGCATTGAATCTGGTGGTGGCTGTGACCTTTCTGACCCTGGTCGGAATTCTGGGGCACGCTGGAACTTTCTGGCTATACGGCGCGATTGCTGTCGCCGCTTGGGTCTTCATATATCGGCTGGTGCCGGAAACCAAGGGGAAGAGTCTTGAACAGATTGAAGAACACTGGCGAGCGGGAAAGCATCCACGGGAGTTATGAAAATGTCCTCCATGAAACCAACTAATGCACGCATCCTGACCAGCACCCAAACGCTTCACGACCTGGGCCAGAGCCTCTGGCTCGATAACATCACACGCGACTTGTTGAACAGCGGCACGCTCAAACGCTACATTGACGAATCGTCGGTGACCGGACTGACTTCAAACCCGACGATCTTTGATCACGCGTTCAAGAATAGCACCGCTTACGACACTACGATCCGCGAGGAAATCGCGAAGGGGAAGACAGGCGAGGGCCTCTTCTTCAACCTGGCACTGGACGATCTCACCCGTGCCGCCGACTGGTTTCGGCCGATTCACGACCGCTTTGGCGCCGGAGATCGCTAAGCGAGCCTATGAACTCTACGAGGAGCGAGATCGCGCAGGCAGGACTGTTAGGAGGGAAAAATGACAGATAAAACTCGCACGATGCCAAAACAATCTGGCATGGGAGCCATTCCCACTGCAAAGGGTGTAACCTTTCGTGTATGGGCTCCCCATGCCGAAAAAATTTACCTGACCGGAACCTTCAATGACTGGAACAAAACCTCAACTCCTCTGGTCAGTGAGATGAACGGTTACTGGTCGGTTGGGGTGCAAAATGCAAAAGCGGGAGATGAGTACCGTTATGTGATTCACGCCCCTAAGGATTGGAATCTCCCTCCCCTCTCTCGTATTGACCCTTATGCCAGAAAAGTGACGAACTCAGACGGCAACGGAATTGTCTACGACCCTAAAGCGTTCAATTGGGGCAGTGATAACTTTGAAATGGCCTCGTGGAATGAGCTTGTCATTTACGAAATGCACATAGGCACCTTTAACGTCAGAGAAAAGGGGCATCCGGGCACGTTCGCTAGCGCCTCTGAAAAACTTCCTTACCTTAAAGAACTGGGGATCAATGCGATCGAAGTGATGCCGATCATGGAGTTTCCAGGCGATTTTTCGTGGGGGTACAATCCGGATCATCCTTTTGCTATCGAAGGCATTTACGGCGGACCGGATGCCTTTAAGCTCTTTGTTAAAGCGGCCCACGAGCAAGGTATCGCTGTCATCGCAGATGTCGTTTATAACCACTTTGGTCCAGGCAATCTCGATTTGTGGCGGTTTGACGGTTGGAGCGAAAATGAGAAGGGGGGAATTTACTTTTACAATGACCACCGCTCGCAAACGCCCTGGGGCGAAACCCGCCCCGATTATGGCCGGGGCGAAGTGCGCCAATACCTGCGCGATAACGCTCTGATGTGGCTCGAAGAGTACCATGTCGACGGCCTGCGCTGGGACATGATTGTCTATATCAAAAGCATCGATGGGAATGGCGACAATCCGGCTAATGACATTCCCGACGGTTGGAGCTTGATGCAGTGGATCAACGTGGAAATCCAACAACGGTTCCCCGGTAAAATCAGCATCGCCGAAGGGTTGCACAAGAACCCCTGGGTCACCAAGGACGTGGGAGCGGGCGGCGCCGGTTTTCATGCGCAATGGGATGCCGGCTTTGTTCACCACGTGCGCCGGGCTGTCATCGTCGGTGATGATGCATCACGTGATTTGGGGGCAGTCGCTGGAGCTATCGAGCATCGTTTCGATTCAGACGCCTTCACGCGGGTCATTTATACTGAGTCGCACGACGAAGTTGCTAATGGACGGGAACGCGTACCGGAGGAAATCTGGCCAGGAAACGTAGACAGCTGGTTTTCCAAGAAACGATCTACCTTGGGCGGCGCTCTTGTTCTTACCTCGCCAGGTATCCCGATGATTTTTGAAGGGCAGGAGTTGCTGGAAGATCGGTGGTTCCAGGATAAGGTTCCGATCGATTGGTCCCGGACCGAGGGGGAAAACGGTATTCTCAGCATGTATCAGGACCTGATCGCTCTGCGGCGCAACCGGTCGGGCGTGACGCGGGGGTTGTGTGGTCAAAACATCCATCTCTATCATTTTAACAATGAAGCCAAGGTCGTCGCCTTCCATCGTTCGGACAAACAAGGCCCAAAAGATAGTGTCGTTGTGGTGGTTAATATGATGAATCAAAATCGCGACGGGTATGTCATCGGTTTTCCACGGGCCGGATTGTGGAAAACGCGCTTTAACAGTGACTCATATAACTACGACTCAAATTTTGCGAATCATTCCACCCCAGACGTCGAAACCCATGAGAAAGGCACTGATGGCCTGCCCTGCTCCGGCGAAATCAGCATCGGCCCGTACACGGTGGTAATTTTCTCACAGGATTCATAGGGAACGTAGAATTTCAACCGTAACTGGCGTTTTGAAAATGTGGGGATTCCTAAAACTGAGGCAGCACGGCGCTCTTGCAGGGAACTGATTTTGGGTCAGATCTCGAGCGATTAAAACGAAGAAAAGAACTAACATATGAGTTTAATAATCTATTTTATGCGACATGGGGAAACCACTGCCAGCCAGGCAGGTGGAGAGTGACCGCATCCGCAGGAAAAACGGGTGCGAAGAGACCAAAAAGAAGCTTCAGATGGCATAACGCGTCTGCCTCAAGGAGGCTCAATGAAAAAGAGCAGTTCAATAACAACGTTGTTCCTGGATATCGGCGGCGTATTGCTCACCGACGGCTGGGTTCACGAGTCCCGTAAACTGGCAGCCCAGGAGTTCGACCTTGATCTGAACGAGTTGGAAATCCGGCATAACCAGGCCTTCGACACATATGAATTGGGCAAGCTGAGCCTGGAGGATTATTTGGACCGGGTAGTGTTTTATGAGGAGCGGCCGTTTACTCCGGCTCAGTTCCGGGAATTCATGTTCGCTCGGTCGCAGCCGTATCCCGAAATGTTAGCGCTGATCCGACGGCTTAAGGCGCTGTACGGGTTGAAGGTGGTCGCGCTCAGCAACGAAGCGCGGGAACTGAATGCGTATCGGATCCAAACCTTCAGGTTGCATGAATTCGTAGACTCGTTCGTTTCCTCCTGCTTTGTCCACCTGCGTAAACCCGATCCGGACATCTTCCGGCTGGCACTGGACATCTCTCAGACGCCAGCCCGGCGGGCGGTCTATATCGAAAATACCCCGATGTTCGTCCGGATTGCGGAAGGTATGGGGATCCAGAGCATCCTTCACTCGGACTACAGTTCCACCTGCGAGAAACTCGCTATGCTCGGTTTGCACAATGATGAAGGAGTTAACCGTGAGTCCCACTAGCCCCCACATCCTGACGATAAATGGCGGCTCGTCAAGCATCAAATTCGCGCTGTTTGAGGCTCGTGACTCGTTACGACGGATTCTGGAGGGGAGTGTTGAGCGGATCGGACTACCGAAGACCACCTTTCGGGTGAAGGGGGTGAACGATGCGGACAACTTTTCGCGGCCAATAACGGCGCCGGATCATACGGTGGCAGTGGGCGTTTTAATGGATTGGATCGAGGAACGCAACGTGAGTGGTGCCTTAACGGCCGTGGGACACCGCGTGGTCCATGGCGGGCCGAAGTACAGCAAACCCCAGTGCATCACCACGGAAATGGTTGAGGAACTGCACCACTTGAGTCCCTTCGATCCGGAGCATCTGCCGGAGGAAATCCTTTTGACTGAGGCGTTTCATCGGCGCTTCATCGACCTGCCTCAAGTGGCCTGTTTCGACACGGATTTTCATCATGATCTGCCCCGCGTGGCCCGGATGTTGCCCATCCCGCGCCGCTACGAGGCGCTGGGCGTAAGGCGCTACGGGTTTCACGGGTTATCGTATGAGTTCCTGATGGAAGAACTGGTCCGCCTGGCCGGAACCGAAGTAGCCCAAGGCAGGATAATCCTCGCTCACCTCGGCAATGGGGCGAGCCTGGCGGCAGTGCGAGACGGCAAATCCGTGGACACTAGCATGAGTTTCACTCCGACTGCCGGGTTGCCGATGAGCACCCGCTCAGGCGACCTTGATCCGGGACTACTTTGGTATCTGAAGCGTAGCGAGGGAATCGATGCCAAACAATTTAACGAAATGGTGAACTTCCAATCAGGGCTACTCGGCGTGTCGGAAACCAGTTCCGACATGGAAGAACTGCTCGCCCTGGAAGCGAAGGACGTGCGGGCGGCTGAAGCTGTCGCGCTCTTTTGCTATCAGGTTAAAAAATGGATCGGTTCGTTCGCCGCTGCTCTCGGTGGATTGGACACTCTGGTCTTTGCAGGAGGGATCGGAGAAAATGCACCGGTCATCCGCTCTCGCATTTGCGCGGGCCTGAACTTTCTCGGCATTGAACTCAATGATTCGTGCAACGCACAGACAGCGGGCGTGATATCCACGGAGGCCGGCAAGGTCGCAGTTCGGGTAATCCGTACCGACGAAGAGCTGATGATTGCGCGCTCAGTTTGCCGCGTTCTTGGTATTGGCATGGATGGTCAAATATAAGACAAAACTAAAGGACTTGAGGAGATCCACCATGTTAACAAAAACCAAAATACTGACGGGTTTCAAATTAGAAGGCATCGACGGGGTAATGGGGGCGGTCAAAGAATTTTACTTTGATGACAAACACTGGACGATTCGCTATCTGGTTGCCGATACAGGAAACTGGCTAAGGGGGAGGCAGGTATTGATATCCCCTCATGCCCTGGTCGAGGTGAATAAAGAAAAGCAAAACATAACTGTCAATTTGACAAAAAAACAGATCGAGGACAGTCCATCTTTGAACAGTGATAAGCCAATTTCGCGTCAGTTCGAGGAGACCTACTATGGTTATTATAAATGGCCTATGTATTGGGGCTATCCTTACCTTGTATGTGACCCTGTAAAAGTTAGAGATTCCGCACGTATTGAGAAAGAAAAGGATTGCCATTTGCGCAGCACCGACGAAGTCGATGGCTATCGCATCCAGGCCGCTGACGGAGAAATTGGCCATGTCGAGGATTTTATCATCGATGACGAAACCTGGGCGATTCGTTATCTGATAATCGATGCACGGAACTTCTGGTCAGGGAAAAAAGTCCTGGTTTCACCGAAATGGATCGAGCGGGTTAGTTGGAGCGAGTCGAAAGTCTTTGTCAACCTGTCCCGCGAGACTATTAAGCAATCACCAGAATATACGGAGGAGTCTCTACTGACCCGTGATTACGAGGACAGACTGCATCGACATTACAATCGGCAAGGATACTGGGCTGATGAACCTGTTACCAAGGAGCATTCTCCTTGACGCAATCATGAGAAAAGACTTTTTGGTGAAACTTTATAGTTGGCTCTATAGGCGGAGGGACGTGGCTCTGGACGAAAGGAGCACCAGGTAATTGCTATGCCCAAAGGTAAACGGCTTCGCCAAAAATTGCGTCAAGCGGTCTTTCCCGTGAGCGAGCCCCTCTTGATTCCGGGCAATAAGGTCACACTGTTACAGAACGGAGAAGCCTATTTCCCCGCTATCGAATCGGCGTTCGATCGGGCAACGCATGAGATTTATCTCGAAACGTATATCTACCATAATGATGCCACTGGCCGTCGCGTTGCGGATGCGCTGAGGCGGGCTGTCCTACGCGGCGTAAATGTCTATATGCTGATCGACGGCTACGGGTCCAAGGACCTGCCGCAGAGCATGCTGGACTACTTGCGGGATGGTGGGGTGAAAGCCCTGATATTTAGGCCCAAGATATCCCCTTGGACGTTCAAGCGTGTACGCTTGCGTAGGCTGCACCGAAAAGTCGTGGTCGTGGACCGTGAGATCGCTTTTGTCGGGGGAATCAACATTATTAACGACTGTGAAATGGCAGGCGACCTTCCCCCTCGCTTCGACTATTCCGTAGCTGTGGAAGGGCCACTGGTGGAGGTGATCTGCCTGTCCGCCAGACGCCTGTGGTCAATGGTTGCCTGGGGCCGTTTCCATAAAGGGACGACCCATGGCAGGACACCACCTGCTTCAACATTTGTCGGCGGGCAGATGAGTGCGGCATTCCTGGTACGGGACAACCTCCGCCATCGCCGTGATATTGAAAAGGCATATATGCAGGCTATCGAACAGTCAAAAACCGAGATTATCCTGGCCCATGCATACTTTTTACCCGGGCTTGATTTCCGTCATGCACTCGTCGATGCGGCGGGGCGTGGAGTGCGGGTGGTTTTGCTTCTGCAAGGGAGGGTGGAATATTTTCTCCAGCATCACGCCACGCGGGCGCTGTACGGCAATCTTCTCGATGCGGGAATCGAGATTTACGAATACAGCAAAAGCTTGCTGCACGCTAAAGTCGCGGTGATCGACGGGCGCTGGGCGACGGTGGGATCTTCGAATATCGATCCGTTCAGCCTTCTGCTGTCACGGGAAGCAAATGTTGTCGTTGCCGATGCAGAATTCGTGGCTACCCTGACGCAAAGCCTGAAACTGACCATTGAGACCGATGCCCGACGGGTCTTGAGAGACAACTGGAATCAGCAACCAGTTTATTCCCGCTACATGAGCTGGCTTAGTTATGGTTTGCTGCGTTTCATGATGGGAATATCCGGGTATGAAAGTGAAAAAAGCCTGGCCGGGAACGAGCGAGCGTCAGCTCCTTAAGAATGATCGGTGGTAGCGGGGTCGTTAACTTCGCAGCACCATTATCCTGAAACACCTGTTTTACAATGTTCAACATGGGTAATTCATACAAGCCGGTGTAATTGGAAAAGGAGACTGCCAATGAAGCTTCAGCTTCCCCCCTCAGTAAAAAACTGGCTATCCCTGGTCGGCTCAATCATCGCGCTCACCGCGCTGTTCATGATTGTGTTTCTCTTCATTGTCACCTCAATCCTGAGAGAACAGGCCGTATACCTCGGCCTCGTCACCTATATCCTGCTGCCATCGGTCATGATCGTCGGGCTCCTGTTTATATTGGCCGGAGTGCTCCTTAAACTACGCAGGGAACGTCGGGAAGGGGTCCGACCCGCAGTCGGTTGGCCGAAGTTAGACCTGGAAGAGCCGCGCCAGCGGAACGCCTTCTTCATATTCGTGGTCGGCAGCGCCATATTCGTCCTCCTATCTGCAGTCGGCAGCTATGAGGCGTTTCAATATACCGAATCAACCAGATTCTGCGGCACACTTTGCCATGCAGTTATGGAACCTGAATACACGGCACACCAACACTCGCCACACGCCCAGGTAGCCTGCGCGGCCTGCCATGTCGGACCGGGGGCTGACTGGTACGTCCGCTCCAAGCTCTCCGGGCTCTACCAACTCTATGCTACCGTTGCCGACGTCTATCCCCGGCCGATCCCGACACCGATCAAAAACCTTCGTCCGGCGCGGGCCGTTTGCGAACAATGTCACTGGTCGCAGAAATTCTACGGGCACAAACTGCAGTTGCGGACCCACTACCGCCCCGACCGGGACAACACTCCTTGGCGCATCGGCCTTAACATGAAAATAGGTCCGCCCCAAGCTTCGCTCGGACTGATCGAAGGGATCCACTGGCACGTCAACACCCGTGTGCGTGTCGACTACATCGCAGCAGATCCCGGTCTCCAGCAAATCCCATGGGTGCGCTACACCAACCTTGACAGCGGTGAGGTGAAGGTTTTTCGAGATAAAGGCCCATTGCCCAAGGGTGGCATGCCTCCAAGGGGGGAGGTGCGGACCATGGACTGCATCGATTGCCACAACCGTCCGTCGCATCTCTACCTGTCCCCGGAGCAGTTCATCAACGGGGCCATGGCCGCGGGGCGGATTCCTGCGGAGCTTCCCGAGATCAAAAGGCTTGCTGTCAAGTTCTGCACCACTCAGTACCCGTCAGTCGCCGCCGCACGGGAAGGGATTCGCGCCGGGATCACCTCGTTCTACCAGCTGAAATACCCGGACCTTTTTGCCCGCCAGCGCGTGCTGATAGAAAAAGGAGTGGTGGGAGTAGAGGAAGAGTTCGCGCAGAACATTTTTCCATTTATGAAGGTAAGATGGCAGGCCTATCCGGACAATATCGGCCATCTCTATTCTAGTGGCTGCTTCCGCTGCCACAACGGCAGCCACAGAAGCGACAAGGGGGAAGTAATTCGCCGGGACTGTACCTTGTGTCACGACATCGTTATCCAGGGCATTCCGGGAAAAGGGTTGGAGGTCGCCCGGGTCGGTGAAAGCCTGGAGTTCCGACATCCGGAAAATGTCGGCGGCGCCTGGCGGGATTATTCCTGCACCGATTGCCATACCGGAGGAGCACCTGAGGAAATGGGACATTAGCTGAGTACGTCAGTGAAACAGCAAGGCCAGGGACGAGCGACAGTCAGAGTAATGAGGAGCGCCAGGGGCATGCTCGATTATTTGATCAATATTGTAGGACACCTCGGCCACTGGGGTTACCTCGTGATCTTTTTTGTTGTGGCGCTGGAATGCCAGGCTCTGTTGGGCTTGTTCATGCCGGGCGAGAGCCTCGTGCTGGTGGGAGGCTTCTTAGCAGAACAAGGTGTCCTCGATCCGGGTATCCTCATCATTGTGATCTCAATCGCCGCGACTATCGGTGACAGTATCGGCTACGAACTTGGGCGGCATCTGGGACGGGAGTGGCTGCTGAAGCATGTGGGTCATTTCGGGATGCGTAAGGAACATCTGGATAGGGTGGATGGGTTCTTTGCCAGACATGGCGGCAAAGCTGTTTTCGCAAGTCATTTTCTCCATCTGCTGCGGTCGTTGATGCCCTTCGTCGCTGGCGACCGCCGCATGCGTTATCCGAAGTTTCTTCTCTTCAATGCGATGGGCTGCATAGTTTGGGCGAACGCGTTCGTCTTGCTTGGTTATTTAGCAGGTGCGAGTTGGCGTGTGGCCGCGAAGTGGGTCGGTGTAGCCAGCGAAATCGTCGGCGGCGCGCTGCTGCTCTTTATCGTGTTGATCTGGTTTTGGCGCTGGCTGGGGCGGCATGAGGACGACGTCAAGCGGCGCTGGCATGCGGTGACGCAACATCCGCGCATGGTAGCCCTGCGCCGACGATTTGCTCCCCAACTGGAATTCCTTCTCGATCGACTCTCGCCGCACGGCTATATGGGGCTTCATCTGACGGTTGGTGTTTTGTTCATCATCGGAGCTTCCTGGTTGTTCGGTGGCATCGCCCAGGACGTGGTCGCCGGCGACCCCCTCACAGTCGTTGACAAGAACGTCGCACAGTGGTTTCACGAACGCCGGACCACCGGACTGACGGCAGCGATGCAACTCATATCAGGTCTTGCCTCGCTGATCTGGGTGACCGGTGTCGCGACGGTGAGCGTGCTCGTTTTGTGGTGGAAACGGTGCTGGTACCGGTTGCTGGCCTTGGGACTCGTCCTTCCCTGTGGGATGGTTCTGGACTATCTCCTGAAGATTGTTTTTCATCGTCAACGCCCCAGTTTTGAGGATTTGTTCCTGACCTTCCATGGTTACAGTTTCCCGAGTGGTCACACCATGGCGGCCACCTTGCTGTATGGCTTGCTGGCAGCTTTCGCAGTCATTGCGTTGAAAACTTGGCGCTGGCGAGTTGGGGCAGTCCTCGGCGCGTTCGTCATGATTCTGCTGGTTGGCTTTAGCCGTGTGTACCTGGGCGCTCATTACCTGAGCGATGTATTGGGAGCCGAAGCAGCGGGTTTGGCTTGGTTGGCGTTGTCCCTCACTGCGGTGGACACCCTGCGTCGAAACCGATGCAGACAGTGAACTAAAACGTAACACAAAAAACAAAGGAGACAATTATGCTAAGCAAAGCCAAAACGTTGACGGGTTACAAACTGAATAGCCTCGACGGGGAAATAGGGGAAGTCAAAGAATTCTACTTCGATGACCAACACTGGACGATTCGCTATCTGGTTGCCGAGACGGGAGACTGGCTCATGGACAGGCAGGTGTTGATATCCCCGTATGCGCTGGTCGAGGTGGGTAAAGAAACGCAAAGCATCGCCATCAATTTGACCAAAAAGCAGATTGAGGGCAGTCCATCTCTGGACAGTGACAAGCCCGTCTCACACCAATTCGAGGAGGACTACTACGGGTATTACGGATGGCCGATGTATTGGGGCGGCCAATACGGGTGGGGATCTTATCCATACCTTGTGCGCGACCCTGGACAATGGAAAGAATCCACCAAGGCTGAGAAAGCGTGGGATCCCCATTTGCGCAGCACGTATGAGGTGAGTGGCTATCTCATCCAAGCCGCAGACGGCGATCTCGGCCACGTCGAAGATTTTATCATCGATGACGAGACCTGGGCAATTCGATATCTGATCATCAATACGAGGAACTGGTGGCCGGGGAAAAAAGTCCTGGTTTCACCACAATGGATCGAGCGTGTCAGTTGGAGCGATCGCAAAGTCGTAGTCAATCTTTCCCGCGAGGACATCAAGCAGTCACCGGAATACACGGTGGAGTCTCTGCTGACCCGGGATTACGAGGACAGACTGCATCGACATTACAATCGCCAAGGATATTGGGTCTCTGAACCGACAACCAAGAAGCATTCCCGTTAGGCAAACGAGAGAAAGGAGCTTTTATGATGAACCATAGCGACGGATGGATGGGTGGATCGATGGGTGGCTGGATGGCCGGAGGAACGTGGCTCTGGGCGGTGATCGGCGTATTGGTGGTGGTACTGCTGGTAGTCGCGATTATCAAGATGTCCAAGAAATGATCGTGCGCTCACGACTGGCGGCGCGGCAAAGTTCATTGTAGAAATGCCGGACTATTAGTAAAGCACAAAGACACCGGAGGATCGAAATGCTCGATGGCGTGATGCTTCTCTGGTTTCTTCTCACCGCACTATCGCTGTTGTTTGTGGTGGTGGATATTCGTAGCACCCCGGAATCTCCGGTCCTCAAGTGGGGGTTCGTATTACTCACCGCTTACACGGGGCCACTTGGGGCTTTTTTGTATGTTTTAGGTTGTCGCGAACCGCTACCCGGGATGCACGAACGCTATGTCGCGGCACGCTGGAGACAGGTGCTGGGTTCGACCATGCATTGTGTAGCCGGGGATGGCGTGGGAATTTTAGCGGGCGCGGTCATTGCCAGCTTGTTTCATTTACCCGAAGTTGCGGATATCGCGCTGGAGTACGTTTTAGGCTTCGGCTTCGGATGGTGTATCTTCCAGTCTCTGTTTATGCGGGACATGGCAGGTGGTTCATATAGGAGCGCGCTTTCCAGCACATTCTTTCCTGAGTTGCTGTCCATGAACTGCCTCATGGCCGGCATGGTGCCGGTGATGACTTTGGCAATGAAAAGCGCTCCTGCAGGCCGGGATCCCTCCGGACCGACATTCTGGTTCATTATGTCCATGGCCCTTCTCTTTGGTTTCATCACCGCCTATCCGATGAATTGGTGGTTGGTATCCCGGCACATGAAGCACGGCATGATGACGGTGCGACCACCAGACGAGTCTGTACACGGTGGAGAACATGAAAGCATGGTTGACAGTCACACGTCCAGCGAGCACACGGGCGGCATACAACCAAAGAGCAAGGCACCAATGGGCGGAGATGCGAAACCGGTATCAAAGAGCGTCCTCGTTGGGATGACGATCCTCTCTTTTCTGGTGTTTGGGTTGGGGCTATCCATTGCTGTCATTTTTGGCGGCTTAAATTAGTCGGAAAAGCCGATGCCCTCAAAAGTCATCGGGCTCAGTCAGAAACTCCCTTTCTGAGGGAAGCAGAGGAAGGGTGCTTGGCCAGGGTGATCCAGCATCGCGATCCGGCGCGGGACATTGCTGGTATAATCAAGTTTAACGGAGAGTCGCCTCTCCGAAATCAAAGAAGGAGGATAAATGTATGAAGAAATTGGCCGTAGCTTTGTTGGTGTTGGGGTCGTTAAGTGTAGTGCCTGTATTCGGGGCTGAGCATGGCGACATGAAGATGGATACATCCGAAGGCGTAAGGCAGTGTGCAATGCAGGCTGAATCGCTCCAACAGAAAATTGAGCGATTGAAAGCTGAAGATGCGAAGGGAACAAAGAAATACAGCGCTAAAGAGTTGAAAAAAATCGAACAAAAATTAAAAGATGCCAATAAGATGTTGGAGCGACTGACCACCGGACCATAATTCCAACCTACCGAGGCGGACTCATGGGTCCGCCTCAACTTATTTCATACGTGCTTGATTGACCTCGCATGACCTTTTGGAATAGCTGCATTGATGACTTGTTGTCGGGAGCTCCCATGGAAAACGGTCTCAAACTTCCTTTGCTTATACTGCTAACTCTTTTTCCTGCCATTGCGTGGTCGGAAGAAGTGAAACCGCCTGCCGAAGATCTGAAGATTCTCGTTGCTGTAGCGGTCGGCAATAACCCCGAACTGAAGTCCTCTGTGGCCCGCTGGCAGATGTTCAAAAACCGGGCTGCCCAGGCCGGGGCCCTGGACGATCCGATGCTGGTGCTGAAAATCCAAAACGGAGTTGTGACGGACCCGCTTAACTTCCACAAAGAGCCGATGACCGGTAAGGTTATCGGGCTCAGCCAGAAGCTCCCTTTCTGGGGAAAGAGAGGGCTCAGGGAGGAAATGGCAACTGAGGAGGCCGACTCCTACCGCTGGGCGGTTGAGGAACGTAAAGTCGAACTGATTCGCATGGTCAAGGAAGCCTGGTACAGGCTCTACTTCATAGATAAAGCGACGGTAATCGTCGACAAGAATGTCCGGATTCTCGACGATTTCGTCTCCCTAACCGAAACCAGGTACTCCGTCAGCCAGGGGTCGCAGACGGATGTCCTGAAGGCCCAGTTGGCACGCTCAAAGCTGATCGATCTGCGGATTACCCTGGAGCAGCAGCGCAGAACCGCTCAGGCAAACCTCAACACCCTCATGTACCGACCGGCAGAAACCCCGGTTGGAACGATTCCCGATTTCGACATCACCACGCTTGCCCTTTCCGATAAAGAACTGCGGGAAATAGCCTATGGAAGCCGACCTATGATCAAGAGCCTGACCGCGCTGGTCGGCAAGGGAGAGACGCGGCTCAAACTGGCCGACAAGGAATTCTATCCCGACTTCAGCTTCTCCCTGGAGTATATGCAGCGCGACCCGGTGATGGGCAGCGATGGGAACGACATGTACTCCCTGGGACTCGCATTCAACCTGCCGGTGCAAAGGGCACGGCGGCATGCGGCGGTGGCCGAGTCGAATTCCGAAATTACCATGGCGACAGAAGAGCTGAGCAATCTTAAAAACGATATCAACTTCGGCGTCTCCGACATCCTGGGGCAACTGGACAAGCGAAAAAAGCTGGTGGAGTTGTACAAGACCGGCATTATCCCCCAGGCGGAGGAGACGCTGGAATCGACCGCCATCAATTACCGGGTGAGCAAGGTGGACTTCCTGACCTTGCTCGACAGCCAGATGACCCTCTTCAATTACGAACGGGAGTACTACGACTCGCTGGCCGACTACCAGATGAAGCTGGCTCAGTTGGAGGCGCTGGTGGGGAAAGAGCTGCACTAGCAGCTTGATAAACCACTTCTTGAACACTGTGGAGGCTCTAACATGACGCCGGATAACGAGCGTAAAAAAATCAGAACCTCGTATGTTGCGATTGCTGCGATTACGGTGGTCATCACGCTGGTAGTCGCCGGCGCGGCGGCATATTTTCTCGGCTATCTTAGGCCGGCTTCCCGTGGGACCGCAGGGGAACAGGCGACAGCTCAACCGGCGAAAGGGAAGGGGAAGCCCCTCCACTGGCGGTCTTCTATGGACCCCACGGAGGTGTATAACCATCCAGGCAAGGACCGGATGGGGATGGAACTGGTGCCAGTCTACGATGCAGGGGAAACGGCGGGACCTCCGGGCACGATCAAAATCGATCCGGTGACCATCCAGAACATGGGAGTGAAAACGGTGGCCGTTCGGCGCAAGCAGCTCAGCCGGGAAATCCGCACCAGCGGGCGGGTGGCATACAGCGAAGAACGGATGCGCCAGATTTCCTTGAAGATTAGTGGATGGGTCGAGCGGCAACGTGTCAATTTCGTCGGGCAGGAGGTGCACAAGGGGGAACCGCTCCTCGAGATCTACAGCCCGGACCTGGTCTCGACACAGGAGGAATACCTGCTCGCCCTGCGGTATAAGGACCGCCTGAACAAGAGCCCCCGCTCCGAGATTGTCACAGGTTCTGACAGCTTGCTTAAGTCGGCCGAGACCAGGCTTCGCTACTGGGATATCAGCGAGGCGCAGATCAAGGCACTACGTGAGCGCGGCGCAATCACCCGCACCATGGTCCTCCATGCCCCTTTCCGTGGAATTATCACCGAGAGAAGCATCTTGGAAGGAGGGCATGCCCAATCCGGCCAACCCCTGTATCAGATTGCCGATATTTCTACCGTCTGGGTGTACGCCGATATCTACGAGTATGAAGCGCCCTGGATCAAACCGGGTCAGACGGCGGAGATGACGCTCGCCTATGAGCCGGGAGTCGTCTACCACGGCAAAGTAACCTACATATACCCCTTCCTGAAGAACGCATCCCGAACCATCCAGGTTCGCATGGATTTCAAAAACAGCAAGGACTTCAAGCTCAAGCCGGAAATGTGGGCAAACGTGACCCTCAAGTCGGCAGTCACCCGCGATGGACTTGCCGTACCGGTCCAGTCGGTCATCCGCACCGGGACCAAGGATATCGCTCTGGTCGCACTCGATGGCGGACGTTTCGAGCCCCGCGAACTTCTTCTGGGCGCCCAGGCCGGCGATGAATTTCAGGTTCTTGACGGCCTCAAGGAAGGGGAGAGGGTGGTGACCTCTGCCCAGTTCCTCATCAACTCGGAAAGCAATCTCCAGTCGGCTCTCAGCAAGATGCTCGGTCCGAAGCAGGGGGGCGGGGCTCCCGTGCCTCCCGCCCAGTCGCCACCTTCACCCGGCAAACCCGCGCCGGCCATGCCCGGCATGAAGATGCCGGAGCCTGAGTCTGGCAAATCCGCGCCAGCCATGCCCGGCATGAAGATGCCTGAGCCTGTGTCGGGCAAACCTGCGCCACCCATGCCCGGCATGAAGATGCCGGAGTCTCCCTCGGGCAAACCTGCGCCGGCCAGGCCTCAGCCGCAGGGAAAGGAGTAGCCCGTGCTACGGAAGATCATCGACGCCTCGATCCGTAACCAGTTTCTCGTCATCATCATGGTCGTTGCCGCCATTGGCGCCGGTTTGTACGCGTTCAAAAACATACCGGTCGATGCCCTCCCCGATGTGAGCGACGTTCAGGTCATCATCTTTACCGAATGGCCCGGCCAGCCACCGCAGATCGTCGAAGACCAGGTAACCTATCCCCTCATCACCACCATGCTGTCCGTGGCCAACGCGAAGACGGTGCGGGGCTATTCATTCTTCGGCCTCTCATTCGTCTACGTGATCTTCAAGGATGGAACCGACATCTACTGGGCCAGGAGCCGGGTGCTCGAGTACCTCAGTTTCGCGCAGAAGCAGCTCCCCGCGGGTGTGACGCCGACGCTCGGTCCCGATGCAACACCGGTCGGCTGGGTGTACGAATACGCACTGGTGGACAAGAGCGGCAAACACGATCTTTCCGAACTCCGTGGCCTCCAGGACTGGTTCATCCGCTACCAGTTGCAGACGGTACCCGGCGTGGCCAATGTCGCGAGCGTCGGGGGCTTTGTAAGGCAGTACCAGGTTAACGTGGACCCGAACAGACTTTCGGCGTACAACCTGCCGATCGGCACGGTGATGAAGGCGATCCGCCGCAGCAATAACGACGTCGGTGGCCGGGTCGTCGAATACGCAGAGACCGAATACATGGTGGAGGGGATCGGCTATATCCGGAATGTGGGAGACATCGAGAAGATACCGGTCGGCGTCGACAAGCAAGGTACCCCGATCCTTGTTCGTGATATCGGCAATGTCAGCCTCGGGCCCGATATCCGACGGGGGGCACTGAATCTCGACGGCAAGGGGGAAGCTGTCGCCGGCATCATCGAGATGCGCTACTGGAACAACCCGCTGGATGTCATCAACGCCGTCAAGCAGAAAATTGAGGAGTTGAAGCCGGGTCTCCCCGAGGGGGTGGAAATAGTCCCGATTTATGACCGGACTTCACTGATTCATCACGCCCAGAGCACCCTCAACCGGAAGCTTCTGGAGGAGTGCGTCATCGTAGCCTTGGTCTGTTTCGTCTTCCTTCTCCATTTCCGCTCGGCGTTTGTGGCCATTTTCGTCCTGCCGGTCGGCATCCTGATCGCATTCCTGATCATGTACCTGCAGGGCCTGGGCGCCAACATCATGTCGCTTGGGGGGATCGCCATCGCCATCGGCGCCATGGTGGACGGGGCCATCGTTATGATCGAGAATGCCCACAAGCACCTGGAACGGGACCGTGACACGAAACCGCACTGGGAAATCATCGCCGATGCGGCCAAGGAGGTCGGCCCGGCGCTCTTCTACTCCCTGACCATCATCGCCGTCTCATTCCTCCCTGTATTTGCCCTAACCGGCCAGTCGGGGCGGATGTTCAGGCCGCTCGCCTTCACCAAGACTTATTCCATGGCAGCCGCGGCAATCCTGTCCATCACCATCGTCCCGGTACTCATGGGCTATCTGATCCGCGGACGGATCCCCCCCGAGGCGAAGAATCCGGTCAACCGATTCCTTCTCTGGGTCTACCGGCCTACCCTGCGATGGGCGCTCAAGTGGCGCTGGTTCGTGCTGCTTGCCGCGGTGGCGCTCCTCGTGGTGACCCTCATTCCCTATAAACGCCTCGGCTCGGAGTTCATCCCGCCACTAAACGAAGGGGACCTCCTCTACATGCCGTCACTTTTGCCGGGTATTTCCATTACCGCGGCGACGGCAGTGGCCCAGCAGACCAACAAGCTGATCATGACGTTTCCCGAGGTCAAGCACGCCGTCGCCAAGATTGGCCGCGCCCGGACCCCGCTCGACCCGGCGCCGCTCTCCATGATGGAGACAACCATCATCCTCAAGCCCGAAAAGGAGTGGCGGCCCGGGATGACCATCGAAAAGCTGACCAGCGAAATGGACAAGCGTGTCCGCCTGCCGGGGGTCACCAACGCCTGGACCATGCCGATCAAGACGCGGATAGACATGCTCTCCACCGGGATCAAGACCCCGATCGGCATCAAGATCACGGGAGCGGATCTTCAGGTGCTGCAGAAACTCGGTGAGCAGATCGAGCCGATCGTGAACAGCCTTCCCGGCACCCGCAGCGTCTTCGCCGAACGTGTCGCCGGCGGCTCCTACATAGATTTCGTCATCAAACGCGATGAGGCTTCCCGCTACGGATTGACCGTGGATGATGTCAATGACGTCATCCAGTCGGCTATCGGCGGGATGAACGTCACCACGACGGTAGAGGGGCTTGAACGCTATCCGGTCAACGTCCGCTATCTGCGCGACCTGCGAAGCGACCCCGATTCGCTGCGCCGGGTGCTGATCCAGACCCCGACGGGAGAGCAGATTCCCATAGGGCAGGTGGCCGACATCTTCCCCCGGGTGGGTCCACCTGCCATTAAGACCGAGGGCGCCCGGCCGCAGGCATGGATATACGTGGACATAAACCCGGATCAGGATATCGGAAGCTATGTGGAGAGAGCAAAGCGCGAGATCCTGGAGAAGGTGAAGCTTCCTGCCGGGTACAGTATCCAGTGGAGCGGCCAGTACGAATATATGCAGCAGGCGCGGGAGCGGTTGAAGGTAGTGATACCGATAACCATCATGCTCGTCTTTCTCCTCCTCTATTTGAACTTCCGCGACTTGACCAAGGTTGTCATTGTCATGCTGACCTTGCCCTTCGCCGTGGTGGGTGGGGTCTGGTTCATGTACTTCCTCGGCTACAATATGAGCGTGGCGGTCATGGTGGGCTTTATAGCACTAGCAGGTGTGGCAGCGGAAACCGGGGTGGTGATGATTATCTACCTCGATCATGCTCATGAAGCCAAACTACAGGAGAAGACCCGGTTGACGTACCAGGACCTCTATGATGCTGTCATGGAGGGAGCTGTCGGGCGGGTGAGGCCGAAGATGATGACCGTCTGCGCGATTATCGCCGGCCTCTTGCCGATCATGTGGAGTTCCGAGACCGGTTCGCGGGTCATGAAGAGGATCGTCGCTCCCATGATCGGCGGCATGGTCTCCTCCTCGGTGCTCACTCTAATAATAATCCCGATCATCTACCTGATTTGGCGATCATGGCAGCTGAAACGGGAGCAACACAAGGAAGCACATGATCAAACTACAGCCACAAAAACAGCAATAACAGCCAATAACGGAGAATGATAAACCATGATTAAAGATCCTGTCTGCGGCATGTTGGTCGACCCTTCCGCTCCTGCGGCCACCCTTCTCCATGAAGGCACAACATACCTTTTCTGCAGTACCAGTTGTTTTGAAAAATTCAAACTATCGCCAGGTAGTTACACTGGCGCTACGGTAGCGGAAGCGGAACCATCTATTGCGAACGCAAATGGGACAGGCCGCGCTACCAATCTATATACCTGTCCGATGCATCCGGAAATTCAGCAGGAAGGGCCGGGCTCCTGTCCGAAATGCGGTATGGCCCTGGAACCACTGGTCGCGGCTGCCCCTTCCACTCGGATCGAGTATACCTGCCCCATGCACCCGGGAATCCTTCAGGACACTCCCGGTGATTGCCCCAAGTGCGGCATGGCCCTGGAACCAAAGACGGTCACTACCGGCACAACTGAGGAGGAAAACACCGAACTGCGAGACATGACGAGGCGCTTCTGGATCGGTGGCGCGCTGGCCTTGCCGGTGTTTGTCCTGGCGATGACGCACCTGATCCCTGCACTGGCCAGGCAGCCCTGGGCGGATAGCGAATACTCACGCTGGGCTCAATTCGCACTCAGCACGCCGGTGGTCCTGTGGGCAGGCTGGCCTTTCTTCACGCGTGGCTGGCGCTCGGTCGTTACGCGTCACTTGAACATGTTCACACTGATTGCCATCGGGGTGGGTGCGGCCTTTGTCTTTAGCGCCGTGGCGATGGTCATGCCCGGCCTTTTCCCGGCTGCCATGCGGCACGGGGGCAAAGTTGCCATCTACTTCGAGGCTGCGGCGATGGTCACAGTGCTGGTGCTCCTCGGCCAGGTGCTCGAACTCCGTGCCCGCAGCCGCACGGGAAGCGCCATTAAGGCACTGTTAAACCTGGCACCGCCCACAGCCCGGCAAGTAGCCGCAGGGGGCGATCATGAAGTTCCGCTCGATCAGGTAAAGGTAGGCGACTGGCTGCGCGTGGTCCCGGGTGACAAGGTCCCTGTTGATGGCGAGGTGGTTGAAGGTCACTCCAGCGTGGAAGAGTCGATGGTCACCGGCGAGCCGCTCCCGGTGGAGAAGAGCGTCGGCGACAAGGTGACGGGCGGCACCGTCAATGGATCCGGCAGTTTCGTCATGCGCGCCGAGCGGGTGGGCAGCGACACGCTGCTGGGGCAGATCGTGAACATGGTCTCCGAGGCCCAGCGCAGCCGCGCACCGATACAAGGTCTGGCCGACAAGGTCGCCGGCATCTTCGTGCCGGTGGTGCTGACCGTCTCCTTGATAACCTTTGCCCTCTGGATGTTCTTTGGGCCGGAACCAAAGCTCGCCCACGCCATCGTCAACGCCGTGGCGGTCCTCATCATCGCCTGTCCTTGCGCGCTAGGCCTAGCTACGCCGATGTCCATCATGGTCGGGGTCGGACGCGGCGCGCAGGAAGGAATCCTGGTGAAAAATGCCGAGGCGCTGGAGCGGTTGGAGAAAGTCACTACGCTCGTCGTGGACAAGACGGGCACTCTCACCGAGGGGAGACCCAAACTCGTGGATGTCCTGCCCGTCGGGGGTATGGACGAGAAGGAGTTTCTGGGTCTCGCCGCCTCCCTCGAACAGGCGAGCGAACATCCGCTCGCCGCTGCGATTGTGAAGGGGGCGCAGGAGCAAGGGATCGCTTTTGAGGTCGTGAAAGACTTCCGATCAGTGACGGCGGGCGGCGTCCTCGGCAGCGTC
>JGI24143J45723_1000306_pt1 | contig 26176 bp, 16 predicted proteins | sample BarGraIncu00432A_FD_45723 | JGI IMG/M metagenome (IMG submission 45723) | reverse complement strand
AGTATATGTCTTAGTCAAAGTGGCAATCCGTGCACCTGGTCAAAATAATCAGCAAATCGGAGTCAACATAGTCTGGCGATCAACACCACTGACTTTTATGTCCGCTGCAGTCGAGATAGATGCCAAGCCAGTCAACACAGCTGACACAACACTTATAAGGCCCCAGTCTGTCAATAAGCAAAACGGTGCCGTGACGATTTTGAGTCGTTTTTTACGATGAACCTTTTTACGGTGTCGCGGTTCCGACTTAATTTCTAAAACCTGGGTCAGTCGCTCCCCTTCAGATGGGGAGGTCCTGCACCAAACACTTATCGAGGCTCACGCCTGCTGCCAATGCAGTGTTCGCAGCAAGCTGCACAGGCATCACCTGCGCGACCTAGAAACCATACCGTACCCTCATGCCGTCCCATTCAAAGCGTCGGGATTTATCCTGACGGGTAATCGCAGTTGGTGCCGGGCTCAGCGAGGGGCAGAACACCCTTAGACCGCAATGCGTCGGTTCATCTATATAAGGAGCGGGACGGGGCTCTAATCAAAGCCATTGGTTGCCGGGGCAGTGGCAAATCGGCCGGTACGCGTTCAAAGACGCACGCACGAGCTTTTTCACGGTCGTCATCATGCTCGCCCCATGTGGCTCTAGTTGGGCCTCTAGCTGCTCCCGTCCCCTCCAGCTTTAAGCCGTTGCCAGGAACTTCTCGAGGCTAAACGGCACGTTCTTTTTCAGCATGTAGTAGATCGCCCGCGCCAGCTTGTGGGCCAGGATAGCGAGCGCCTTCCCCTTGCCATGCAACTTGACCAGGTCATCCATCAGCTTCTTGGCCGAAGGGTTGAAGCGGACGAAGAGCACTGCGGCCTCAGAGAATGCCCACTTTAGATGAGCATTGCCGATCTTCGCACCACCGGTTCCTTTCTTCTTATTGTTCGACTCGTGTATGCACTTCACAAGACGGCAGTACGAGGCGAAGTCTTGGACGGTCTGAAAACGCTCGATGTCGTGGATCTCGTAGAGCATCACTAAGCCCAGGATCTTGCCTATGCCATGAACCGAGCGCAGAAGCATGAGGGAGTGCCAGTCCTGATGCCGCGCCGTCTTCTCAATGTCCGGTTCCAGAACTTTGAGCACGTCATCATAGGCATCAATCATAGCGAGGTCGACCTGCACGATCTTTCGCACCTGCGGGTCAGGAAAGTGCTGATCCACTTCCTTACGATTGCCCTCACAGGTGAGATTGACTTCAATATCCGGCAGGTTGTACTGGATTACCAAATTTTGTATGTGAGCCAGGAGTTCAGCCCTCTTGTGCACCAAATGGTTCCTTCGTCTCAAAAGATCACGTGTGGCGCGCATCTCGGGAGGGTAGACGTATGCTACTGGGAAGGAGCCACCGCGCAGAAGCACCGCGATCTTATGAGAGTCGATCTTGTCATTTTTGGCTTTACCACCGTGGACGGCTTTCATAAAGAGAGCGTGACCTAGGACGAACTCGATTCCTTCTTTAGCACAGAGATCTGCGAGCCAGTACCAGGAGAACATACATTCGACGCCGACTACCAAGTCGTCCCTGAAAGGGGCGACTGCTTTGAGAAAGGTTTCCGGTGAAGTCGCGATATTGCGATGCAAGAGTATTTCACCAGACCCATTCAGGATGCAGAGAAACATTTTTCGAGCATGGAGATCGATTCCGCAGTAGTGCTTGTGTGATTTTGTGTAAAATTTCATGGTAAGGCCTCCTTTGGAGAATGGATTCTCGCAAAGTTCAGCATACCCCAAAAAGGCGTATGCCCAAGGGGGGCCTTACATAGTATCCAGGCCTGCTATCAATATATCCCTGCAAATTAGCCTACTTGGAACCTGTGATTTATTAAACATGCGCGGATCTCCTCTGAGCCTTGGAATATACCCTCTAGGAGGACCTATCGGTGTATTCAGAATCTTCTTTAGCCTCAAAAAAAGATTTACACAAATGTGACAATCGGTGCTTTTTGTGCTGGCAGTTGAATCACAATGTTTTATCACTCCCGATTGCCAGCTCAACCAGTACCCTATCACCACTAAGCATGAGATAATGGCGCAGTTAGACATCATACTGCATATGCTCTTCAAACCACTTGTCACCCGGGTAACGGCTGACCGTGGTTTAGATCTTACTGCCAGTAGTAGCGCAGGCTGGTGAAAACCATGTCGTCGCTGGCTGTTGGAGCCCCGCCGTTATTGACGGCAAAGTACCTGTCTTCGGTATGGGAGTACTGCAATCCTGCCTGCATCTTCCCCGTCCTGCCCTGGAAAAACTTCCACCAGGCACCAGCGGTTGCCTGAGACACTTTTTTGATGTTCCCGTTAACCGTGCCGCCCAAGGTTCCGGCTCCGGAGTTATTGTAGAGCTCACTGCCGAATCCAAACCCTTTCCCGGCGTCGGTCGAACTCTCTTTATCCATTTGCTCCCGACCGTAATAGGCGTACAGGGTCCAGTCGCTGGTGGGTTCAAAGGTAAGACCGGCGAGAAGCTGCGACCCTTTGAGCGGGATGTTCTCGCCGCTTTCAGCCTGAGTCACGTCGGGAAACTGCGACGTGCCGTACCGGCCGACCCCCTTGCCATAGATGCCGCTAAAGGCGAGGTTGAGCTTTTTTGGGATCAGCGGCAAAATGAAGCCGCCGCCTACCGCGTTAGTTACCGTGAAGGTGGTGTTGACCTTACCATCACTTGCCAGACCCGATTCGAAAACCCGGATCAGGTCATATAGCTCGTAGTGTCCCCAGCCGGGATCGGCCGCTACTTTCACGACAAAATCTGGATAGGCATTTACCGATACCGTCGCAGCGAAGTTACCGCCGGCCGGCTGATTATTGGCGAAATTGGTATTCTGAAGGGTATTCGGTTGACTGGCAACCGTCATCTGGCCATTTTCCACCGAAAGGCCCAGCCAGTACTTCTTGTCCCAATCCTTGACGATGCGGAACTGGGGTTGACGCGCCCAGGTGAAGCCCGGCACATACTGGGGATCGATGGTGAGCGGAGTGACTTCCTTGCGCGGAATGATTCCTTCGCCGTTCATGGTGACCAGCGACCAGTTCTGCCCCGCTAACAGGTGCAGACCGAGCCTGTCCCAATCGATCGTGCTATAAAGGTGGCGGACCCTTGGGTTATAAGAATTGCTTTCGTTCGAATTTGCCGTAGGGGCTGCACCAAGAAAATCCATCTCGTAATATCCCGCCAGGTGGGTTGCCGAATCGTAGTCACCCTTGACGAGCAGTGAAAGCCTGGAATGCCGGGCGCTGAACCTCGTTTCGTCCTGGTAGTAGCCGGCCGAATTGCCGAGTGGAATTCTCTGGAATGGTGAGGAAAGGTCCGAGTTGAGATTCCTGCTGCGGTAGATGCCGTCAGCCTCCAGGAAGCCGCCCAGATTCGCCGTGATCCCCTTCATGGTAAGTGTCATGCCACTGTCTTGTGTCGGGGGCTCAGCCAGGACCTGTGTCGCCATTAGTAACAATACGGTTATTAAGCCTAATACCTTCTTCATGCATGCACCTCCATGCTGTCTGTATAAAGGGCTTTCCCACTCAACCTCGATAAAATTGATTAGTGCTAATGATATCGAGTGATTGTTGCAGCATTGTAAATATTGAGGAAGAGTAGTGTTACAAAATGGTGAGGCATGATGCTCTCAGGAGTAGATCCGCTTCAGCTTTTTGGCTCGATGATGAAACGGCAGTAGGGTCATAGACCTGAACCACTGTGAGGCTCACTAACCGGATTAGCGTTAAACAATATTTTGCAAGCAAATGCCGGGTCCTAATGATATGCTCGGAGTGGCTGAAAGGGGCCACGATAAGAGCCACCAAGGTTATCCACCTCGCCTGTTGATAACTGCGCTGTGTCTGTGGATATGTGTGGTGATTGTCACGTGCCTACCGGTACTTCTGCATCTTGCTTAACGATTAAGCATGACACGTAAGTGACTGTAATCGCGTGTCAATAGCTTTTTTTCACCATGCCCATGCATGTAAGGGGACGCAAGGCATAGGATAAAATGACACAAAGGGAATAAAGTGGATAACTTAGCTGCCGTAAGAGGCCTGTGAAAATAACAAGGCTAACTTCATCTGAAGATTCAGGGGGGAGGCAAGAGCAGTCGGCTACATGCCCTGCTGCTCTTCTGACCGACGCTGGCGTGTAAGTGCACCGGCGTAGTGAGGTGTATAACGCGCGACGGATAGTGATTGTGACCAATCGGATCATCAAGACAATGAATATATTTCTGTGGAATAAATTTCAACCATTCTTGAAAGTAACCCATCTGTAAAATAACTGTCAATTGCGGGTGCTATGATGCGCAAGTAAGTTTGAGATTTAGCACTTATGCCATGCTAATAAAGGGCGCAAAATACTGACGTTAAATCAGGTTACTTGTTCTGTAAATAGGGAAGTAATGCGTGTTAGAATTGAATGAGTGTCAGTCTCATTGCGGGATGCTAGAATGGCCCGCCTCCTTAATCAGGGCCGCAGCTCACAGAGAGCACCAGGCTTTCCGGCGTTGGGTTCTGGGCGCCATCGAAAACGATCAGCTCATTAATGCTGGGCTCGTTTGACTATTTGGATTAGGGGATAGATTATGGAAGCATACGCAAACGAGGAAGAGGTAGAATTAGCAGATGGTGCTTGCCAGGGTCTGGACCCTCAGCTTCATGGTGATGTCGACTTTGCCAGGTTGACCTATCCCGACGGGCGCGTGTCCGGCTTTGGTGCGTGGTCGACCGCCTGTGAATACTGCGGGGATCCGGTTGAGGGAGATGAGGGGCGCCAATCATGCGGACCCCGTCCTGTAGCCTGCCCAGCCTGTGGAGAAGTTGCCAATTCCAAGGAGTGCAGCAGGCCTCTACTAACGGACCAGAATCTGAGAAAGGAAATGGAGGCTAAACCATGACGCCGATTGATGTGCACTTTACCCTTACCCGCCACAATGAGCCGACTGTGATCCTCGTGGAGTCGCCCCTCGCCTTCCGAAACGTGGAGATTAAGCCGAAACAACTCAGGGAAATTGCGGCACTCCTGATAAAGATTGCTGACGACTCTGAATCCTTGGGGCTTAACCCCGGCGAGGATCGGCGCTCATATAGGTCGGAGGAGTAACCGCCCGCCTGGGTCAGGGGAGGGTGGCTACTCATCCAGCGGCATCAGGTACGTACATTGGCAAGTACAGGGGCTGATTGAAATGAACTGGGATTAAAAATCACTTCGGGCCCCCAAGGGGCCTATTTCCTAAGACCTGTCGGAAGACCTGCTGGTGTAGCAACTCCCACTACCCATCAATCCTCTTAGAGCAGTTGTTATGGTCATTTTCGGCAGTAGTTTGCCGCAGCCATATACCGTTGAAGTCACGATCGGCCATCATATGCGGCGACAGTTTGTGGTAAGCATGGCGGATTTCATTGCCGGTTGTCACTTTACTTCGCACTCACTAGTAGCTTTCACCTGTAATATAGGTTAGTTGAGGCATTAGTTTCCTTGTGGATTTCTGGCATGCTAGTTGTACCATTCCTTCTGTCTATTACAGTATCGCGGCATAATGCGAAAAAATTTCACTACGGTAAACCGGAGAACGCATTGGCTTTCTTCGAGTAAGTTTGTCGAGTCGGAGATCGGGAGAGGTACAATTGATAACACGAAGACAATTCTTCATGTCCGCTACGGTTATGGCCGGTGGACCTCTGGTCCTGGGGGCCTGCTCTTTGGGGACAGGTGAGGACAGTTATCATGCCGCGGCGCGCAGTACCTGGCGCCCTGTCGAATTCCAGACCGGTGACAGCTCCTTCGTCCGGCGCGAACTCGTTCGGTACGCTACCCTCGCTCCGTCAAGTCATAATACTCAGTGTTGGAAGTTTCGCCTCGCCGAACACTCAATATCGATACTGCCCGATTTCTCGCGGCGTTGTCCCGCGGTTGATTCCGACGCTCATCATGTTTTCGTCTCGCTTGGGTGTGCTGCCGAGAATCTGATTCAGGCGGCACGGGCCAAGGGCTTTCGTGGAGAATCGCACTTTGAGGCGTCAACTGGCAGTATCAGGATTGATCTGAAACCAACCAGAGCAGTCGTTTCGTCACCGCTTTTCCAGGCGATACCCGAACGTCAATGCACTCGTACCGAGTTCGATGGCAAGCCTTTGTCACCCGAAGAATTGAGGATGCTTGAGCACGCTAGAACGGGGGATGGCGTTCGGGTCCTGCTTCTTACCGGAAAAAAGGCGCTGGAGATGATTCTTGAATACGTCGTTGCAGCCAATACGGAACAAATCAACGATCCCGCTTTCGTCGCTGAACTAAAATCATGGGTTCGCTTCAACGCATCCGAGGCCGTGCGCACCGGAGACGGCTTGTTCTCGGCAACCACGGGAAATCCGTCCGCACCTCGGTGGTTGGGAGGCCTGCTCTTCGGCATGCTTTTTACGCCCAAAAGCGAGAATGGCAAGTATGCGAGCCAGCTGCGCAGTTCGGCCGGAATCGCCATTTTTGTCTCGGATGCCGATGACAAGTCCCATTGGGTTGAGGCCGGACGTTGCTATGAGCGTTTCGCCCTGCAGGCGACCGCTTTAGGCATTCGCAACGCAATGCTCAATCAGCCGGTCGAGGTTTCGGCGTTGCGGCCCCAGTTGGCCGGCATTCTCGGAATTGGCAGCCGCAGGCCCGATCTCGTGGTTCACTTCGGGCGAGGTCCGAGGATGCCTCAGTCACTGCGGCGACCGCTGCAGGCGGTACTAATCTGAGCTAGCCATAACCAATATGCGCATTGATGGGGGTGACTGTATGCATACAATTCTAGGAGCCGGTGGGTGGGCTCGAGTTGATTCTCGTCTTCGTGCTGCTCGGAATCATTCCCGCGCTTGTCGAGTGCAGGTGAAAAGTTCAACAACCAGCCAGTCATAGGGGACTCTAAAAAGACGGATATATCCGGACAGAAAGGAATGACGATCATGAGTAGGGTACTGGCAATCAATGGTTCTTATCGGGATGATGGCATGACAGATCAAACGGTCGCGACTTTAGCACGGGCCATAGAGGCGGCTGGCGCCGAAGTTGAAATTATACTTCTCCGCGAATACCCTGTCGAGTTTTGCCTGAATTGCCGTGCGTGCACCCAACATCCCGGTGCGGCGCCTGAAGAGTGTGTACTCCATGATGGCATGCAGAATTTGATTGCTGAAATTGAGCGGGCGGATTGTTAAATTTTCGCGGCACCAACGAATTTCGGTTCAGTAACAGCCGTCTTCAAACGATTTATGGAACGGCTGGTCGTTTATGCCTATTGGCCATGGGATATGAATGGACCACAGTATAGAAAAGCGCAGGCACCGAAGAAAAAAGCGCTGCTGGTATCCTCGTGTGCTGCACCTGGAATCCTGGGACGCTGGTTTTTTGGAACCGATAAACAGCTCAAAATGACGGCAAAGACGATCGGCGCCGAAGTCGTCGGAACACTCTTTACCGGTATGATTGCCAAGGAACCGCACCCGAAGCTGACGGAAAATATGCGGGCCAAGCTCAAAACTCTGGCGGAGAAACTGCTTTAAACTGCCTCTCTTCCCATCGTTTCCTTCAGGTCCTCCCATTGCCGACAGCGCTCTTGGCGGACTGTCTTCCCCTGGTCGGCAGCGCGAGTTTCCTTCAACATAGCCGGGTTCGCCCGTTACGCGGGGCAAACAATAAAGGGGCACGGAAAACCGTGCCCCTTTTGTCGTCGCCGCTTGCCTCCTAGTTTAGGAATGCAGCCGGGGTGAAGTTGATCCGTGCATTGGTCGGATCGTTGAACTGAATCTGGAAGGAAACCGACTGGCCTGGGTTCAGGGCAGTGGCCAGCGCCTTGTCGATCTGCGGCGCCCCGTTGCTGATCCGGGTCGGATTAATGACTGTGACTCCTTGCGTCAGGTTGTCCAATTGAACGGTCAGGGTGCCAGCAAAAGCCGATGAGCCCGCATTGGTTACGGTCAGCGTTCCGTTGTAGGACTTGCTCGCCCGGTTGTACACGAAGCCGGAACTCAGGATACTTGCCGGTAGGTTGTCGATGGTCAGGGTGCCGGTTGCGCCCCCATGGTAATTCGCATCGTTGACAAGGGCCGTCACCGTGTAGCTTCCCACGGCGCTCGGTGCGGTCGTGGATCCGTTGTAGCTGACGGTCACTTTCAAATCCGACGGTGTGGTGGAAACGGCCGCGCTTTTCGGTGTGCCGTTGTAGAACACTTTTGTGTCGCCCAAGGAGACGGTCGCCGCACCCTTGGCGATGATCAGGGTTCCTATGTTCGGGGTCGTGGAACCCTGGGGGATGGCCGATACGGCATAGGCGCCCGGAGCCGTCGGCTCGGTTGAACTGCCGTTGTACGTCACTGCCACCGTCGTGCCGGTTGGGATGGTCGTGACGGTCACCGGTCTCGGCGAGCCGTTGTATCTCTGATACAGGGCATCGAGCGAAACGATCGGATAATAGGCGGGAGAGCCCGTGTAGTGCGTGGCGGTCTGGGGAAGGTACGAAACGGGTTCGGCGTGGCCGCCGCTGTCGGTTGCCTGGCTGTAGAACTCGTAGTAGCCGGTCCCCTCGGTCAAACCGAAGCTGGTCGTGTAGGGTGCCGAAGTGGCGGCGGTCGCCAGCGTCCAGGATCCCCAGTTTGTGTTGTCCGAGGAGTAGCGATAGAAGAATTCGACCTTTGCTACCGTATTCCCCGTTGCCAGGGTAGTTACCTTGAGGACGGGTGCATTGCTGCCGTATTCCTTGGCGTCGAAGCCGTAGCTTGGGGACGGCACTGCAGTGGAATCCTCGGTAGCCGGTTTGACGAGGAGCGAGACGAGCTTGTTGGCTGCCATTTTCCCGATTACAAAGGGGGTGACATCCCAGTTATACCAGAGTGTTGCCTGCCCGGCTGCGAGCGTCTGGGTGTCGAGCGCAGTGGCGTCGAAAGCGGGCTGGTTGTTCCATTTGATCCCGGTCTCGGTCCAGCTGTCGTCGGTCCCGCCGTGAACTTCCGCATCGAGCGCGGCTCCTGTGGACTTGAAGTCCCAGAGCTGAAGTGCCGCGCCGGAAATGGTTGATCCGCCCGGGATGCCGGAGAGGTCAAACTTCAGCCAGGCGCGCTCGTTGCCGTAGCCGCTGGCTGCGCTCTGGAGGTAAAGGTTGCTGCCGGTGCCGTAGTTGGTGCCGTCGTTGCCGCTGGCGACCTGAGCGTCGGCCACCGGAGCGAGGAGGTAGCTCCCGGCATTGACGGCGGCTGTGGCGCTCAGGGTGAGTTGGCCGCTGGTGTTCGCGGGGGCAACCCGGTCGAGGTGTGAGGAAACGGCGGAAGCTGACGGGAGCGCGCTTGCGGTTGTCGCCGCCTTGTCGCAGCGGAAACGCATGGCATAGCTTTCCATGGTCGGGACACCGGAGATGAGCAGGGTGTCGCCTACGTTGCCGGGGAGGGCCTTTGCGGCGTAACCGGTCGCGTCCATGACCGAGATCGTCTGACCGTTCTGGTCGCTGGCCGAGTTGGCTCCGGTCTTCTTCGCCAGGAACTGCACGTAGTGGTTCTTGAAGGAGTCGTTCCAGAAGGCGCCTATGGACGACATGAAGGACGGCTTGGCGAGGCTTTCGTCGTGGCCGACGATCTTGAACTCGACTCCGTCGGCCTGGATTCCTTCCTGGTCGACGAACTCGGGGTCGCCTCCGTAGAAGCTCCCTTTGCCCCAGGTCTCGAGGATGTCGCCGGGCTTTAGGACGCCGGTCTTGAAACCGAGATAGCTGCGGAAGAGTTCCGCTTCGGCCAACCGGTTCTTGGGGTTGATGGTGCCGTCGGCGTTGACCAGGTCGGCCGGAACCTGGTTGTTGCCGCGGCGGGCCAGGGTCTCCGGGGTGGCGGAGAGGAAGCGGATGAAGGCGTCCTCGAAGGTCGGCTTGGTGTCGTTGTCGTTCATCATCGTGACCACGGCGCGGTAGCCGCCGGAAAACTCCGTGTTCAGGTGATAGCGCGGGCCGCCCACATGATAGGGGCTGCCGGCGCTGAACTGGCGCATGAAGTCGACGATGCCGTCGCGGCAAAGGACGCTTGAGGAGAGCGGTGCCGTGTCGGACCAGGTGACGCCGGTCGGCGGGTGATTGTACATGTAGTTGTTGATCGCCACCGTGTAGACGTGTTTCAGGTCGATCGGCTGGCCGTTGAACAGGACGTTGCTCGGTATCCCGTCAAAGGCGGTCACTTCCAGCGCGCTGGAGAAGCCCGCGTTCACGTTGGTTGCCTTCAGGAAGTTGACGATTTCCTGACCGGTCATGTTGATGCGGGTGAAAAAGTCGTCGTTCCACGGGAAGGTTTCGTAGATCTGCAGGTAGCTGACCGGACCTGCGGGGATGTCGGCGCGCACGCCGCCGCCGGTCTCCATGGAGAGGTCGCAGGAGCCAAAGAGCTGCTCCGCCTTCCAGCGCATGGCATCGCAGATCCACTGCCCGGCGGTGTTGTTGCCGCTCCAGGGGTACTCGTTGGCGGACCACCACTTCATGTTGTTGTCCAGCATCAGGTTGTCGGCCGTGTAGCCGATGACTTCGTCCACCGGGTGTCCCGGGTGTGCCTGGTTGTACTGCTTGGTGAGGCCGTCGACCAGCCCCTGTACGTCCGGGTCGGGAGTGATGTCGGCGTCGCGGATCACATGGTTGGCGGCGCTTACGTAGGCGCCGGTGTCGGTCACCTTCAGCTCGCCGATGAACTTCATGTAGCTGGCGTCCTCGGTGAAGATGGTCTTGTATCCGAGCATCTCGGGCTGCCAGACGGTGTCGACGTAGGTGTGCCAGTGGCCGGTGACGACAACTTCCGGCAGTTTCGCTTTGTCGTTGTCCACCAGAAGAGGTGCCGCGGGATCGACGATGGAGCTGTGTCCGATGTGGGCGGCAAGCACGACCACGTCGCACCCCTGGTTGTTGCGCAGTTCGTTCACCCAGTCGGCCAGGTGGACCTTGCTGGGGTCGGTGCTGCTCCAGTCGCAGTCCGCGACCTCGATGGTCGAAGCAAGCGAGGCGCCCACTTCGGAGGCCGAGGTGGTGTAGCCGAGGATGCCGATTTTGGTGCCGTTGATAGTGACGATGTTGTAGGGAGCGAAGTACGGCAGATGGGTAGTGATGTCCCTGACGTTGACGGAGAGCACCGGCACCCCGGTACTCTGGAGAGAGACCAGGTTGCCGATGTAATTGGCGTCGCGGACGTCGTGGTTGCCGACGACTACCGCGTCCATGCCCCGACCATGCTGTTTCTTGAGTTTTGCCGAGAGCATGGTGTAGAACTGGGTCATGCTGCCGTTGCCCCCCATGTCGCCGATCGGGTTACCCTCGGAGATGTCGCCGGCGTCGATCACTAGGGAGTTGGGCTGGGCTGCCGTCAACTGCAGCATCTCGCTTGCCAGGTAGGCCGCCCCTCCCACATCTTCGAACACCGGCGCGGAGGTGCCGTGCTCGGTGACGACCCATTTGTGCGGGGTCACCCGTGCATGGGTGTCGTTGACGTGGAAGATAGTGAAACCGCCCTTGAAGTTGGCGGTGTACGCCTGGCTGGCGGTTACGTTTGCGATGGTCAGCTGGTTCGATGCGGTGGATTTGAAGCCGTTGCTGCCGGTCCAACTGTAGAAGTAGTAGGTGTCCTTGGCGTTGGCCGTAATCGGGGTTGCCGAGCCGCCGAAGTCGACCGTCTGCGAAACGGCACCTTCGATGGTGGCGTTGCCATCGGCGGAGAAGGTCAGGTTGTAGCTCTGGATCGCGGCCGAACAGAGCGCCTGGGTGCCGCCGTTGGTTCCGGTGCAGCTCCAGCTCCAGGGGTGTCCGGACCCGTCGACCGCCGAAGCGGCGCCGGTGGCGCAGAGGTTGGAGGGAGCCGTGGCCGCGAGTATTTTACCGTCGTCGGAGCCGCAGGCGCCGTTGACTTTGGCCGCGGTGAAGTTCGCCGTGATGGTCCGCCCGGCCGTCACGTTGCTCACGGTAAGGGGGTTGTCGTAGGAGGTGGCGAACCCGTTGGTTCCGGTCCAGTTCAGGAAGCTGTACCCGGCGGCGGCGTTCGCGGTGACCTGGGAGGTCGAACCGTTATAGTCGACAGTCTGTGCGGCGGCGCCGGCGAGCGTGCCGTTGCCGTCCGTTGCGAAGTTTTCGGCATAGGACTGGATTGTGGCCGAACAGCCGGTCGTGGTGCCGCCCGAAATCCCCTGGCAGCTCCAGTTCCAGGGGTGGCCGGAGCCGGTGATTGCCGAGAGCGTCCCCGTGGAGCAAAGGTTGGTCGGAGCGACTGCCGCCAGAGCCTGGCTGTTGTCGGTGCCGCAGGCGCCATTGACGGAGCAGAGGGTGAAGGTTGAGGCGCTGTTGCGCGGGTTCGGCGCTCCCGCGGCAAAATCGGTGGCGTTACTGTCCGTGTCGGTGCAGCCGTTGACCGCACGGAGCACTGCGGTCGTGTTGCTCGGCGCCGGTGTCGCGGCGCTTCCCTCATAGTTGTTGGCGGTCGTGCCGAAACCGACGAAGTCGCGCACAGCCGAACTGGCTGCGCAGTTGCTGCCGCAGGTAAGTGCCGTGGTGCCGGTCACCAGAGCTACCTTGCCGGCCCCTGCTGCCAGTGCTAAGGTTCCGGTCGCGTCGGCAGTCGGCAGATTTGTCGTGCCACCCGCGCCGACCGCTTCCTGAACCAGGTAGTGCTGGCCCGGCTTGATGGTGCCGGTAAGCGGTGTTGCCGCCCAGGAGGTGCCTGTTGCCGAGCCATACTGGACCGACCAACCGGCGAGGTTGACGTCGACGCTACCGCGGTTGAACAGCTCGATGAAATCGTTCTTGTAGACTGAGCCCGCGTTGCCGCCGCCGCCATACACCTGGCTGATGACGACGTCGGGCGAGGCGGCGAGGGCCGTCCCCGGGATCACGGCTGCGGCCGCTAATGCCGCGAGGCCGAAGAGCCGTCGCAGGCCGGGCCGGGCAAGGCATGTGCTGAAGAGTTTCATGGTGCATTCTCCTTGGGTTGAGGTGTGTAAAATCAGGGGCTTTCCGGATCCTGGTTGCCGCGGGGCCGCTCAGGCCTGCTCGGACCTTTCAGCTTGAGCTTAGGCATTGTTACTGTTTCCGCCTCCTGATTCCGACCATGCCGAGCAGGCCGCTGCCGAGCAGCCAAGCGGTGGCGGGAATCGGTGTCGGAGTGACGTCGATGTTGGCCCCGACGGTGTACCTTGCCTCGGCGTAGGTCATGCCGGGGAGCGTGAGCTGGTTGGTGCTGCTTGTAGCGTACGCGGTCGCCAGATAGGTGATGTTCTGGTTGACGGCGACGGGGGTCTCATCGACGATCGAGGCGAACATGTCGAAATCGGTCGAGTTGGGAAGGCTTCCGGCGGTCGTCACCGCACCGGAGTAGAGCGTGGCGCCGACATAGTAGGTTTGCCCTGCATGCAGCAGCAGCGAGTCGTTCAAGCTCCCGTAATGGAACTGCGCCATGCCGGGAGCAGAAGCAACCGGGACATTGTTCCTGGCTTCATCGATCGACACCGAAGCCAACAGGCTCCCCGCCGACCAGATCCCCACCTGATGCTGTTCGCTGTGAATCCTGTCCCGGTCGGCGTCATAGACCCCGAGTCTGGTGAGATAGAGATCGGTATTCGCGATGAATGACCACCCCACCGTGGTGAAACCGGTGGCGTTCGGGTCACCTGTTAGTGCGGACGGACTGCCGTTCTCATACGGGGCGGAAGCGGAAAAATCCAGCCCCGGTGCCGCGTGGGCAGCTTTTGCACCGGTTGCCAGAGTCGCGGTGCAGATGCCCGTAAGCAGGAGAACCTTTAGCATCTGTTTATGGGTACTTTTCATCTCCATTCTCCCTGTGTCAGCGGTCCTCACCGGCAAGGTTGCCGCTCCTTGCCGGTGAGGTTTGGTTAGTTCCGCTTCCTTCTGCGCAGGCCCGCCAGGCCCATCAGGCCGCTACCGAGCAGGTAGGCGGCTGCCGGGAGGGGGGTAGGTGTGGCGCTGGTCTCGTTGCTCGTCAGGTTAAGGACAGCTCCGGTTTCGGTTAATTCGATGGTTGCCGCGGTACCGGTAAGGCTGTTGGTCGATAACAACGCAGTACTGCCGTCCTCACCAAAAAAAGACAATGCGAAAGTGTTGTTCGGCGCGCCTGCCAGGTTAAGCTGGAAATGGATGGAATCTCCGAAGGTTACCTGATGAAAGTAGTCATTGGATTGTGCTGCTCCGGCAGTGCTGAGAGAAAGCGAGTTGTCGGAAAGCTGGCCGGCAGCATTGCCCATATAAGCGGCATCGCCGACAAATGTTGCGCTTGAAAAAAAGTTGGAGGTGGCGACCGTTGCTACGCTAAAGCTGTTGTCAGGATTCATCTGGAGGTCAATGTACCCCGTTTTACCGTTCAAGCCCGAGGTGTTGACGTCGAAATCATAGGAAAACGATGCGAAGGCAGAACTGGCGGCGAACATCACGACGGATATGATAAACAGCTTAATGGTAAGGAATTTCACGGCAGGGCTCCTATTCCTGGAATGTCACAGGGGTAAAGTTGATTTTGCTGTTGGAAGGATTGCTGAATGAAACCGCAATGGTGATGGAGCCGCCGGCGGCCAGGCCGCTGTTAGTGATGGTGGTGTAAGGAGCACCGTTGTACTGGCCCAGTGCGTTGGCGAGAGTCACGTTGGCGGTCAGGCCGCTTAGTGCCACGGCGACCGGGGTATTGATGGATGCGCCGGTGTTGGTGAGGGTCAGGTTGCCGGTGTAGAGCTTGGTGGCCCTGTTGTACAGGAAGCCGCTGGCCTTGGCGCTGATCTGGGCGGAGACGTCATTGACAACCAAGGGAGCCACCGCGAAATCGCTGGCATGGTCGATCACAGCCCAGGCGGTTTTGCTGGCGGTATCGACACCGTAGCTGCCGAGCGGATAGCTGGAGCTGTAAGGGCCGTTGACGAACATCGGAACGCTGGTGTTGTCGTTTCCTGCGCTGGCGATCTGTGCATTGCCGTTTTGGTCGATAACCGACAGGGCAAAGACGCCGCTCTTGAACTTGGCGTCGTCGTAGCTCATGGAGAGGGCATAGTTGTCCGTCCGGGTGGGGTTGGGGACGACGTACAGGTAGTGAAGGTTGGCGTTGGAGAGATTGGTGAAGTTTGTTGCCAGGCTGTCCGTCATGCCCCAGAGGGTCATTTTGTCGCTGGCGTGGTCGGAAGCAGCCGGGGTCCAGCCTGTATCGACGGTTTTCGTCAGCACACGGCCGCGGTAGTCCTTGCCGGTGCTGCTGTTGGTGCCGCTCAGGATAGCTGCGCTGGTGCCGAGGTAGCCGGCTTCCCCGTTGGCGATAGCCTTGGCGGTGCTGTCGGTCAGGGCGTAGCTGCCGCCCTGGGACACGACCACCTCCTTGCCGTTCAGGCTGTATCCGAAGGTCTCGTGCTTGTCGAAGGTGTAGGGGATTACATCGGTGGTCTCGTCGCAGTCGCCGTTGCAGCCGTTGGGTGATGCGTAGTAATCGACGGTCACTTTGGGACCATCGACATTGAATATGTAGTAGCCGACGGTGAAGAGTTCCTGGGCGATCATGTTCTCGCGCGATGCCCAGGCGCCCTGGGAACCCGGGATATAAAACTTGTAGCTGTTGGAGGCGGTGATGATGTTCTGCACCTTGGAGGCGCCGTCCGGGCTGGTGACGATGGCGCGGTTATGCATGTGGTCGTGACCGCCGATGTGGTAGCGGACGCCGTTATCGGCCAGGTTTTTCATAAAGCTGTTGGTCAGCGGATAGGTGGTGGTGGGGGAGGAGTCGGGGGTGCTGGCGAACAGGTTGTCGTTATGGTTCTCGGAAATCAGGTGCTTGTGGGCGAAGGAAAATGCGTGGGTGTTGGCGGGGCGGTCACAACCGGCCTTGCTCCCGGCGTAGCAGAGTCGGCTGCCGACCCAATCGACATCACCTTGATTCAGGTAGGTCTTTGAAGCACCTGCCGGCGAGGTCCAGGTGTCCGCGAGGACGAAACGGGCATTGTCGACATCGAAGGAGTAGGTGAGTCCCTCATAACCGGGCTCGTTGACGAAGTTGCCGCCGACGGAGAAGGTCCCCGTGCCGTTGGTCGGTGTTGATAAAACGGAGGGGTTGACAAAAGGCGTCGGCGTTTGGTTGTTGATGCCGGCCTTTGCCGTTATCGCTCCGGTCTGAGGGAATACGCGCTGGAATTCCAGAGCGCCGGTCTTTGAGGACTCGTGATTGCCGCGTAGCGGGTAGAAGCCGATGCCGGCGTTGTAGAGGTCCTGGGCGAAGGTGGCCCGGAGGTCCAGCTGCGGGTTGCTCCCGCCGTCGGTGACGTCGCCGACCTGGACCACGAACTTGACACCCTTGTTGATGAACTCCTGGTTCAGGTGGCTGATGACGTTGACCGCCACGTTGGGGTTCTTGTTGTCCGGCGAATTAGGCCACTGGGTGTCGGCCATGACGCCGAATTTCCAGGGGGCGGCGATGGCCGCCGTGGCAATCAGGGTCAATCCGAATGCCGACAGTAGGTTTCCGTAGGTGATCTTCATTGCGTGAGTCTCCTTTTCTTCGATTGAATAGCCGATTGAATCGCAAATATCCACACTGTTACACAGGCCGCTCCGATTAGATCATGCATCCTCCTTTCGATAGCTTTGCAGCTCCTTGGCGTATATAAAAGCCGTGCGATGTCCGGTCTCATTGCATTTCTGACTCCTGGAGCGGCGAACAAGGAACAAGCTCTTTCAAGATAAACCCGTAGTGCCCCGTCCCCGTCAGGGACGGGTTCAGCTTCGCCGTAACACCCGGCTGACCTGTAGGGGGAAACGGGTGCGATGTGGGGGGATTATGCGGGGGGCGCCCTGTCGTGCGCCGAACCTGCAGCGCGTGGTTTGTGCCGGAGGCGAACCAAGGTTGGAGGGCTAAGCGAAACAAGGACCGTGGATCGTTTGAGGAATACCTGATGGGCGATGACTGCGGAAGTGAGGATCGGACTGTTTGACTCAGGAATTGGCTGCACTGAGACTTTGTCCGGACAGGGAGCCTCGATTGTGACGTGGTGAAACTGGTCCTTGTGGTCGTAATACGACCCCTGGTGGTGATGATGCAGCAGGGCCACGCCAAATTGCGCAAGCAGCAGCAAGGTCAGCGCAAGCATGAAAAACAACAGCATTTTAGAGTTGGTCGACTGCCGCATGATTCCACACCGATTTAAATGGTAGTCGAACATGAAAAAAGCCCACTGCCAGCAATAAGCATCCGCGGATGCATACTTGGCAGTGGGCTTTCTGGTTCCCTTGATAGGGGCAGCAAAGTACCTATTACTATTCATGACGCCTGAGGACAATCGAGTTTCTGACCAGAAGTATATAGGGGGTTTATTACAGTCATCCAAAACCAAGGTGACAATAGACTAAACTAATTTTCCTCGAGGCTTTTCTTCGAAGGCGTCACTCCGATTAGCATAATGAATCGTCGATACGGGCACTGACGACTAACGTGATTAGGTTATTATAACTATCTGCCTTGTTGCAAACGTCACGATTGGGCGAATAATGTACGTTGTTGTGACAAATCTGCAAGCTGTTTCAGGGGAGTGTTATGATCGTTTTCGTTGATGACCGCCGACCGACGGGGCTCGGTGAATCTCTTTCGGGGGCGGAGGCCTTCTATATCAGCTCAACCTTGATTGATGACTGGCATAGTGTAGAAAGGCATCCAGAATTTCAACGTCTCGACCCGCTGGACCAGGAAGCGGTCAGATCCAAGTTTCCTCGAAGCGTACAGATTCACCATGCTATTAAAAATGCATGTTTTTTTAGCTAGCGCTGACCTCAACCGGGTAGGATTCGAATAATTAAGTAGCTTTTTCAGGCGGCCAAGGCAGGTGGGTGCAGTGCTTCCGTTGACACCCGGCGAACGTCCTGTTGCCCGATGCAGACCTGACTGAGCTCAGGATGTTTCAAACAGTCGCGCTATAAACTTAAACGGATATTCATCGGCTCGCAAGTCTCTGGGTGTGCTCTGGCTCTCTTCGTCCGCCGAGTACACCTTTTTCTGTTGACGCCGGTATGGTGCTTGCTGATTTTTCGACTAATCTCTCCTTGCACAGCCCCCCCTCCGCTCCAACGAGATCACTTATCTTTTAAAGCGCTTAGTAATCCTATCGCACCTCCATCAACACGCCAAGCCTTGGACTTCTGGTCATGAATCGAACAGGTGTTCAATATTTGATCAGGCCTAGACGGCACATGCTCTATAAAAGTCCAAATTATTCAATGATTGTCTCAAGAGTCTATTGGCGTGTATTTTGCTCGTACAAACTATATAAAAGGTACTCAGCTGTCCTATGAACAGGAACCAGTGAGCCTACTTGATTGAAATAGGGACAGATAATCTGTCCCTATTCTATTTTGTAAAAGATCCTGTAACATAGACGTGACCCATATGTTTCACGATATACATTATCTTGCAGAATCACATGCCGTCAAATTGGGCGAGCTATGTCAATTTCAGTCAATGAGGATAGAAACTTTGCAGAATCCTCATGCCTTTCTGTCGGACAATCTGATACAAAAATGGGGTACCAAATGTTTATGCCAAAGACTCCGCCCGTAAGTGTTGACCAAAAACTCATTTCCCTGCCAAGCATAGCCTTGACCTGTGCGGTCGGGATCACCGTTTCGCTTGTCCTGTCGAAAGCCGTCGGCGGATACCTGCGTAGCCACACGGGCTACCGACTGGATGTTACCGTAGTCAATGGCATGATTTTCGGCATTTTGCTGATCCCGGTTCTCTACACGATATTCCGACGTCAAGCCCGCGAGGCCGCAATGACACGCGATGCTCTGCATAAGGCCTTCAGTATATCCTCGAACGCCGTCTGCATCTGCCGGGTAAAGGACGGTACCTTTCTCAAGATTAACGATGGATTCTCGGTGCTGACGGGATATTGCGGTGCGGACGTATTGAACAAAAAGGTCGCTGAACTTGGCCTGTGGCAGGTTCCCGCTCAATATCAGGCTCTGGTCAGGGGGCTGCAGCAGCAAGGAGAAGTGAACGACTTTGAGGTGAGTATCATCTCTACTTCGGGCGTCGTGAAGGTGGGACAACTCACAGCTAGCATGATCGAGTTCGGCGGTGAGCCCTGCATCATTGCCATCATTCGCGATATCTCCGATCTGAAACGCGCTCAGGAGAGCATTGAGAAACTTTCCTACTACGACGCTGACACTGGACTTCCCAACCAGAATCTTCTCACGGACCGTCTGAATCAGCTCATTTTACTCAACAGCCGTGACAATAGGCCCACCGCAGTCATCTATATCGGCATGGATGGATTCAAGGGGATGGTTGATGCCTTGGGACACTCCGGAAGTAACGAGGTAGTCCGGGACCTTGCCACCCGGCTCACGGAGACGCTGCGTCTTTCCGATACCATTGCGCGCCTGCATCGGGACGAACTTGTCATCGTATTAGGTGGCGACCTCCGGGAGGCTGACCTTCACATCGTAATAGCAAAGGTGCAGCGGGTGTTCGCCCGCCCGATAACGATAACTACTGGTGAGATCGCCATCTCTGCAACCCTCGGCATCGCCTGCTTCCCACCCGACGGTCTCAGCGGAGAAATCCTGCTGCAGAACTCACATGCGGCGATGAACCAAGCCAGGGCCAATGGCAGCAGTTTCCAGTTTTTCTCGCCCTCCATGAACCTAAAGGCGCTGGAGCGCCTCAGCTTTGAAAGCAGCATGATGAAGAGCCTGGACGCGGGCGAGTTTTTCCTCTGCTACCAGCCGAAATATGCCAGAAACGGCAAGGACATGACCGGCATGGAGGCGTTGGTGCGCTGGTTGCGTGACGGTGAGGTCATCCCTCCGGATAAATTCATCCCCGTGGCTGAGGAAAACGGCATGATCGCGAAACTGGGGGAATGGGTCCTTAATGAAGCTTGCCGGCAGAACCAGAGCTGGCAGCTTGAGGGACTACCACCCTTGCAGGTGTCGGTAAATATTTCGGCGCGGCAACTGCGCGATAGCGACTTCGCCCAAAAGGTTGAAAGGATCCTGAGTGAGACCGGTATGGCGCCGGCCTTTCTGGAACTGGAGATAACCGAAAGCGCCATCATGGAAGTCTCCGACGACATCGTGCTTCAGCTCCTTCGGCTCAGAGCGCTCGGCATCAGTATTTCAATTGACGATTTTGGCACCGGCTATTCGTCGCTTTCCTATCTGAAGAACCTCCCGGTCGACAAGATCAAGATCGACCGCTCCTTTGTCATGGATATCGTGAACGATCCCGGTGATGCTGCCATCGTGGAGGCCATCATCTCCATAGCGCATGCCCTCCATCTGTGCGTCATCGCTGAAGGGGTGGAGAGCAAGGGGCAGCTCGACTTTCTGATCGACAGGGAATGCACTGAATTCCAGGGGTACTATTTCTCAAAGCCGCTGACCTCGGAACATTTCGCCGACCTTCTGAGATCAAGTGACACCACAAAGGCCGGCTACCCGGCAGAATGCTGCGAAGGGAAATGCAGGCCGCATGCAGTACCACGCGCCCCGTCCCTGTACCTTGTCGAGGGGAAGGCGGAAACCGCCAGACTTTCCGAAAACATGATGGACGTGGCGCACCCGGTCGCGCCGGTATCACCCTGTGACGGGATACTCAAAGTCCTGAGCCGGTTCCAGCTGAACATGGACCTGAAGGTGCTGCCGGTTGTCGAAGACGGAGAGATCGTTGGTATCGTAAGCCGCTCCACGTTCCTCGAGGAACACATCATTGGAAAGTATGGGTTTGCCGCCCACATTAACCACTCGAAGAAGATTCGGGATCTCATGGCCCCGCTGGGAATCAGCTTCGAGGCAGCTACACCCATCGAGGAAGCGGTCAAGATACTGCAGCCGGTTATCGGCACCTTGTGCATCGACGAGATCTGCATCACCCGGAACGGGGTCTACGCCGGGGTGATTGACGTAAACCGTTTCATCAAGGCGATGACCGACATCCAGATCGTCCTGGCCAAAGGGGCTAACCCGTTAACGGGGCTCCCCGGCAATACGAGCATCGAGCGCAAGATCTGCGAGCGCCTGGACTCGAACACGCACTTTGATATCGCCTATATCGATATCGACAATTTCAAACCTTTCAACGATTACTACGGGTTCCAGAAGGGGGATGAAGTCATCAAGAGACTGGCGGAGATCATGACGGCCATCACAGCATCCTCCCCCCTCGCAGCGACCACCTTCTGCGGCCACATCGGGGGTGACGATTTCATTCTGATCAGCGAGTCCCTGCAGGCCGAGCAGCTCTCGGCGCAGATCATCGCGGCCTTCGAAGGCGAGCGCTTGTCGCTACACGGCCAAAGGGATCATGAAAATGGCGGTTACCGCGCCTTCAATCGCAAAGGGGAGCTGGAGAGTTTCCCGCTCATTTCCCTGTCGGTCGGTATCGTCAATACCTCACTCTCACTGGTCGGGTCATACGCCAAACTGGCGTCGTTATCCACCGAAGTGAAGAAGGCTGCCAAGAAGAAAACCGGCTCGTCGATTGTTGTCGACGGACGGGCGGCACACTACGAGCAAAGTAAGGATGTATGGCACTGTACCTCTGCAGTATGAACGGGAACTATAGCTTCGGCAGGACCTGGCTTCAACCACGACTCACAGCAAGCCATCCGGATTCATTGGGAAAGAACCTACCAACGAGAGTAATCGCATGTTATCTGCAATGATTTGTAAATTAGACGTGTCAAAGGCCGGCGGGCAGCAGTCGTACATAGAACGGTTCCATAAACTGCATGCTCTGGACGCAGAACCCTGTGTCACCCTAACCAACATCTACAAGGAAATACCGATTACTCATTCCGCCAAAATCAGCATGGTCAGGGGAAGTTATTTGGAACTGGTGACAAGTGAACTGCAGCTGTCAGCAATAAGCCAATGCAAAGAGGTGTACATTCGCTCTCCCCATTTCGACAGGCCGATTCTCGGGCAACTTGACAGTATCGATATCCGGCGCAATACGGTGCGGCTGTCTAATTTTAGCGATGCGGAAGCCGATGAGGACAAACGAAAATCGGTGCGTGTCCGCTTCAAGAGGCCGATCAGCATAGTCATGCATTCCGCGGCCAATAAAATCTCCGGTGTCATCCACGACATATCGCTGGGAGGCTGCTGCGTCAGTACGCTGGTAGGTAAAGAAATGGGGGGATCGGACGACGTACGGGTTGATCTCAAGCTGATAGACCACACGACGGGTCAGATTCGTTGCATGGAGATATCAAGCCTCCTGTTCCGGGTCCATGGCGAAACACCGCCGTTCAGGTGCGCCCTCAGCTTTAAACACACCCCACAGTCAGAACAGTTCCTTGCGGTCTTCATCAACCAGCGACAGCGCGAGATACTGAAAGAATTGCGCGAGACTCTGTAATGCCGCACTTTCAGAAGATATCCTGGCTACTGCAAACCGTGCAATCCTCGGAACTGCCAACAATAAAGCTGCTGCCAATTGTTACAATTACGCAAATTCTTTCCTGCGGACTAAAGAAAGACTCAAATGTACCGATGTGTTCAAACATAAAACAGGTTTTATAACACCCAAAGGAGAACGTTTATGAGTAAGACTCTGCTGATTATTGCCGTTGTGTCGTTAATCATTACTGCTTCAGCCGGTGCCGAGACGATCCGGCTGTGCGGGTCATCGACCGTCACCAAGAAGGTAATCTCGAAGATTCAGGAGCCTTTCAAGCAGGCAACCGGCATTGAGCTTGCTGTTAACCCCAATGGCTCGGGAAATGGAGCGAAGGACCTTTTAGCCGGTTCATGCGATGCCAGTATGGCGTCCGAAAGCCTCCAGGAACTGCAGAGGGCCCTTGCGGGATTATCTTCTCCCGATGTCAAGGCCCACGTGGTTGCCGAAGACGAGATCAAGATATTCGTGAACAAGGCGAATCCGGTTGCCAAGCTGAGCCGCGAGCAGGTGAAGGGACTGCACACCGGCAAGATTAAGAACTGGAAAGAGGTTGGGGGAGCCGATTCGGAGGTGGTGGTGGTCACTTCCTCAAAGGGGTCCGGGAACCGCTCAGCGTTCATGGGGCTTGCCATGAACGGCGAGCCGTATTCGAGCGATGCAGTAGAAACGGCAACCGATGTGGCGGAACTAAAAGAAGTTTCGACAATGAAAGAGTCGATCTCCGCCATCGGCGAGGCATTCATCAACGACACGGTTAAGGTGATAGAGACACCGAAGATCGCCCGGCAACTTCTCATCATCACCAAGGGAGAACCGAAACCAGGTGTCACCAAGCTGCTCGCGTATATCGGCAATGACGGACAAAAATACCTCAAGTAACCTTTGTGAGATAAAAGCAGTTTCCATAGCCCGGAGCCGTCGCTCCGGGCTATGGGCCATTTATTACGAGGAATTCCAACGTGACCATTACCACCAAACTCCGCCTGAACTCCTTTCTGGTCGCCATCGTCGTCTGCCTGCTCGCGGGGACCGGTATCGTCAGTCTCGGCATGGTGAAGGATAAACTCTCCTATCTGATCCAGAAGAGTACGCCATTCCAGGTGCGCACGACTGAACTCCAGCAGAGGATCCAAGAGACGGTCGCTTCACTGGTGAAAGTGGGCGCTTCCGAGAATCTGACCGAGTTCGCCCAAGGGAAGTCAGCCCTTGGCGAGTCGCTCGACGAGGTAAAGAAGTCCCAGGATAGCCTCGTCAGCCTCTCGGGTAAGCAATGCGACATACATGAGGAAATTTCCCGCATTGCCGGCCAGTTGCTGGGAATCACCGAAAGGCGCCTGAAGGCGGAAGCGGACGTGACCGTTGCCAATCGGACCGTTACGGAACGAAGCCAGGGGATGGCTGCTACCTTGCGTGAACTCGACGGCAGGATTACTGCTCTTCAGTCGACGAACAGCCGGAGTTTTGCAAAATCGTTTAGCGCTACCAAAGGAACTACGGTGCAGCGGGTCAACCTTGAAACGCTGCGTGCCTCCCTCGACCAGATTCAACTCCTGCTTGCTACGCTCCCGGCAGCCAAGGACCGGAAGCAGGTCATTGTCATCAAGAGCCGGCTCAACGGGATAGTTGACAACTTTCTTGAAAATTCTACCGTACGCGAATCAAATGAATTCACCGCTGCGGGAAAGGTGATCAAACAAAAAGTCGCCAGCATCCTCACCCAGCATGGCCAGGTGTTGAAGCAGCCCGATGACGCCAACCGGCAGAAACTTGAGGATCTCATTACCGAGGCACGTGAACAGAGTATCGGTTCCCTGGTGGCTTCCTTCGACGTGGCAGTAGACCGGGCAAGCAGCCATTCCTCCATTGCCGGCAAGGCCCAGGAGTCTGCCTTCCAGCAGTCCAACGTCTCTTCCGGGATCCTTGCCGAAAACGCTGCGCTCGTCGCTGCCGGACTGACGCTCGACGGTATCGCAACCCGGCTATTCATCGCTAGCACTCCCGAGACGGTTGGCCACCTCGAAACGGAAATGACCAGACTTTTCACCCGAATCGACTCCAGCGAGCGGGAACTGGAAAAGTCACTGGCGGCATTGAAGGCCACCACGGAAGTAAATCTGTTGAGGAAGGCTGAAGCGTCGTTGCGCGACATGCGGAGTCTGCTGACGGGCAAGGAGGGGATTGTAGACAAGGTGCGCGGTCAACTCGTGCTCAAACAGGAAGCAGTGAAGGTGAATGAAACCATGCGGGCCATGGTCCAGCGCTACGCGGAAAAAGGGCGCACCGAAACCCTGGCAGCACACCAGGAGCAGGAAGATTCCTCCGTAGCGGTCAACCGTATCGTACGGACGAGTATCGGTTCCCTTGCCGCCGTGGGAGGGACACTGCTGCTCTTGACCACCATCTTTAGTTTCATGATCTCCCAAAGTATAACCAAACCTCTCAAAGAGACGGCCGCGGCTATCGACATCTTTGAAAAAGGTGATCTCACCCATCGAATCGGATATGAAGGCAAAGACGAGTTTGGCCATTTGAGTGACCGTTTCAACAGGTTCGTCGAAAAATTTCAAACGGTAATAGCGCAAATCATCGACGACACCAATCGTGTGGCCACTGCCTCAACTGAACTTCGGCAGACCTCCACCCTTATGACCGAGGGTTCCGAGGAGATCATGGCTCAGGCGAGCCACGTTGCCACGGCCGGTGAGGAAATGGCCGCCACGGCCACGGACATTGCCCGCAATTGCCACCTTGTTGCCAATAACGCACAGCAGGCGAATCACACTGCGTCCGCCGGCTCAGAGGTCGTTCACAATACGGTCAAGGTCATGGGCAGGATCGCGGAGGAGGTCCACAAGACCGCCAAAACCGTCGAGACCCTCGGAGCCCGCTCGGACCAGATCGGCGAGATTGTCGGCACAATCAGGGATATTGCTGACCAGACCAATCTGCTGGCCCTCAATGCGGCGATTGAGGCGGCACGTGCCGGTGACCAGGGGAGGGGGTTTGCCGTGGTCGCCGATGAGGTTCGGGCTCTGGCTGATCGGACTTCGAAGGCCACCCGCGATATCGGAGCAATGATCAAGGCGATCCAGAGCGAGACCAAGGGTGCCGTAGCTGCCATGAAAGAAGGGATTAAGGAAGTCGAGAGCGGCACCAGGGAGGCGGCAAAATCGGGCGAGGCGCTGCAGGTGATCCTGGCGCAGATCGACGCGGTCACCGTGCAGGTGAACCAGATAGCAACTGCGGCTGAGGAGCAGACCGCCACCACGTGCGAAATAAGCGGCAACATGGTGAGGATCACCGACGGTGTGCACCAGACCGCTCGTGGCATTGAAGAAACCTCTCAGGCCGCCATGGCTCTCTCAAAAATGTCCGAAGAGCTGACCCAAATGGTACGTCAGTTCAGAGTTGCTTAGAATTTCCCTGAAAACAGCGTAAAGGGTGCAAAGGTACTCAGCTGGCCTTGTAACAGGACCCAGTGAGCCTTTGACGCCACAGCGAAAAAAGTGCGGGTACCAATTTTGTCAAGGTTTTTGTCGCCGCAAAAACAGGGTCTTAGGTAAGTATAACCGTTTTCGGTACCGGTTCGGGGATTGGCGAGACAGACAGTCTGAGGGTTTTGAACCGTTTTTACCACTAAGGAGGTGGGGAAAGGGACGGGGCTCGCATTTTTCATGAGCTACGCCTGCCATTGTCCCTGCCTGTAAAGCCGCCCTAAAGGCGGCCAAG
>JGI24143J45723_1000304_pt1 | contig 26226 bp, 24 predicted proteins | sample BarGraIncu00432A_FD_45723 | JGI IMG/M metagenome (IMG submission 45723) | reverse complement strand
AAATGATTGAGGTAAATACAACTAATATTTTATTTATTGCAGGTGGATCTTTTGATGGTATTGAAACTATTGTCGAAAATCGTCTTAAATTCAGTCCAAATAATAGATTAAAACAATTTAGTAAGCCNGGAATTGTTAGATCATTAGGTTTTGATGTATCTAACACTGTAGAATCAACTGTTAAGAATTATGAAAAAGATTACGAATATACAAAGTATCTTAGATCAAATATAATTAAAAAAGATTTGCAGGAGTTTGGATTAATTCCAGAGTTACTTGGTAGATTTCAAGTATTATCAAATTTAGATCCATTATCAAGAGATAATCTTATTGAGGTACTTAAGCTTGATACTAGTGTATTTGAACAGTATAGAAAGATATTTGCTTATTTGGGTAAAAATCTTGAGTTTAACAATAATTGCTTTGAAGCAATTGCCGATATAGCTATTGAAGAAAAGATGGGTGCTAGAGGATTAGTTAGTATTGTTTCAAGAGTTCTAAGAGATTTAAGATTTGATGCTCCTTCCGAAGACACTAAAGATTACTATGTAGACAAAGGCTATATACTTAATGTTTATGGTAAGATAAATAAAGATTTGCCTATATTAACTGACATAGAAGTTAATGTAGAATCACAAGTAGCAGTTGACGCATTATAAGCTTAAAAGCAATAGTATCATTAATACTGCCAGTACTTAATAATTGTAGCGATATTGGAAATATAAATACTGTAGGTGATTTTAGAGCACTGGATGTACTGTTATGGCTTTCAGGCAGGGGTTCGCCACCTCTCGCCTCCACCATAAAAAATAACAAGTTTGATACAATGGAAAACCCTTGAAATTCAGGGGTTTTCGTTGTTTTTGGGAGAAAATATAGGGTGAAATTATGCTCGGACCATAAGCTTTTGGGTTAAATTAAAATAAATGCACACCCCCACGTATGGATTTTCAATTGAGGGGTTTGCATTTTTAGCTTGGAGTGTGCACTTTTCAGCGGAAATAATATGTTTATTATCTTAGGGGTACTTAGACTCTCGTGCATGTCTTGAAATTGTACAAGATCTCAAATGGATTTTAAAAATCTATCAACAAGAAGTGTTATCTGAAAGGAGATATTTGCGGCGCTATTAATTTCTTGAGACCTAGTACTACATTACTCTGCAAATATAGTTGCAATATTAAGGTATTACTTTATTAATTTTATTATTGGCNAAATATTTTTCTTAATAAATTTGTAAGAATTATGGTAAGTATTTTGTAAAAAGTTACCTATATAATTATTTATAGTGAGTTATGTTAAATAGACAAAAGGTAGTTTGGTTGTATTCGTTTAAGTGATAACAAATACAATAATAGTATTTTCAAAAAAACATTATTCTAATAATTATGTATAATATAGGCAGGGGGTGAGTAGTATGACTAATTTTAGTGTTTTAATTGTAGACGATGAATATGAAATAAGGGAAGCTATAGAAATATATTTAAAAAATGAAGGTATAAGGGTACTACAAGCTGCAGATGGTATGGAAGCTTTGGACGTTCTAAAGGCAGAAGAAATTCACCTTATATTAATGGATATAATGATGCCTAAAATGGACGGAATTAAAGCTACCTTTAAAATAAGGGAAAGCAAAAACATCCCAATAATAATGCTCTCGGCTAAATCAGAAGATACGGACAAAATATTAGGTCTTAATATGGGTGCGGATGATTATATTACAAAGCCCTTTAATCCAATGGAACTTATAGCTAGAGTTAAATCCCAATTGAGAAGATATACAAAACTTGGCAATTATAAAGAAAGTGATGATGAAATAAATGTTCGGGGACTTATATTAAACAAAAACTCGAAAATGGTATCGGTGCATGAAAAAGAATTGAAGCTTACATTTACCGAATATAAGATATTGGAACTTTTAATGGCAAATAAGGGAAGGGTATTTTCAATTGAAGAAATATATGAAAAAGTTTGGGAAGAAAGTTTTTATAATGGAGAAAATACAGTCTCAGTTCATATAAGAAGAATAAGAGAGAAGATTGAGATAAATCCAAAGGAACCTGAATATTTAAAGGTGGTGTGGGGTATTGGATACAAAATTGAAAAGTAAATATTTATATATCATAACTTTTATTATTTGTGTGTATATGTTAGGACTTTCAGTATTGTCAGCAAGTGACTTTATAAAAAATAGAAATTATCTAAAAGCTGAGCCATATTTCACCAGCTCTGAATTTAAAAAAGAATTACATGATTATTTTTATAATGTGCAAGCGCTTAATGGTATATACAAAGATTTTTCACTGAAATCAGATGATGAAAAGGTTACATATCAAGAGATAATGTTATCTAAAAAGGTGTATGATTCGAACTTAATAAAGAAAGAAGATGAAATAAAAAACAAGTATGTAGGGGATATCTTAGAAGCTCAAAACTTAGGAAATAAGGATGAAGTTAATAGATTAATAGGAGAAAAAAATAAAGAGCTCGATAAATTAAAAATAGAAAATACAAAAACCTTAGAGGATATGAAAAAGGAGATAGCAGAATATAAAACCAAAGACTATGAGAATATTAAATTAGCTTTAAAAGAAAGCATAATAAAATACTACATTATAAGAGGGGGAAACAATGGTGTAGAGACAAATATTGTTGATGTTTCAGATGTAGATTTATATGTGAAAAATAATGCATTGTACAGTATAAAATTTCCTGATGAAATTAATATGTGGTTTACAGGTACTTACAAAGAAGGATATTTTATTATACCAAAGGACATAGATCACAGCAGTTATATATATAAAAACAATATTTACTACAATTCGGTAAAACAAAGGATTATTAAAGAAGTTGTAATCGGCGCTGCGTCATTCATTATAGGAGTTATCATATTACTATTTATATTAAAGAAAAATGATAAGGAAACATATATGATTCAAATGTCGGCAAAGTGGAATCAGGATATGCCTTTAGATTTAAGTATAATTTTATTCCTGCTTTATGTACGTGCAATGAATGGATATATAGGAAAAGTGGTATTTTTCTACAAACCATATAGCTTTATGCAATTTTTAAAGCTTTCTTTAGTTGCATTTTTTATATTCTATTTTTTCTTAAGTGTAATGTTGGTAATAAAACTAATAAAAAATAAAGAAGATTTTAAAAGAGAGTTAAAAAGATGTCTATTATCTAGATTAATAAGTACTATAAAGGATAGATCTATTGCTCAAAGAACAAAATCTAAAGTTATAAGTATTTTTATGCTTACTTTGTTACTTGGAGTAGCAACGATAGGTGTATTTATTGGTGCTATTTCACAGTCAGAACTAATAACAAAAGTATCAATGCTTTATATGTTTTGTTATATGATTATTATGTTATTATATATATTTAAGATAAGTGGATTTTTATACACACTTATAAAAGGAACGCAGGAAATAGTATCAGGAAATCTTAATTATGTTATAGAAGAAAAAGGGAGAGGAGATCTCTTTAAATTAGCCCATAATATTAATAATATGAAGGCCGCATTTAAAAAATCTCAAGAAAATGAGATGAAAAGTGAAAGGCTTAAGTCAGAACTAATAACTAATGTTTCTCACGATTTAAAGACTCCACTCACTTCTATAATAAATTATGTTGATTTGCTAAAAAAAGAAGGATTATCTAAGGAAGAAGCAAAAGGATATATAGATGTCTTAGATAGAAAATCTCAGAGACTTAAGATGCTTATAGATAACTTATTCGAAGCTTCTAAAATAGCTAGTGGAGCAGTGGAACTTAATATAGAAAAAGTAGATGTAACTGCACTTTTGCAGCAAGCATTAGCAGAGCTTCATGAGAAAATAAACAATTCATCCTTAACGTTTAAGTTAAAGGTGCCTAAACAAAGGATTTATGCTAATTTAGATGGAAAAAAGACGTGGAGGGTATTTGAAAATCTAATAAACAATATATTAAAATACTCACAGCCTAAAACTAGAGTATATATTGATTTAATAGAGGAGGATTCTAAAATAATCATAACTATGAAAAATATATCCTCTTATGAAATGGATTTTGATAAAGAAGAAATATTTGAAAGGTTTAAAAGGGGAGATAAATCCAGAAATACTGAAGGCTCTGGTCTGGGACTTTCCATTGCTAAAAGCATCTTAGAGCTTCAAGGAGGAAATCTTAGTATAGAAATTGATGGAGACCTTTTTAAAGCAGAGATGACTGTACCATCGTCCCCACCAGTACCATAAATTTATAACTTTAGTCCTCAAGATTATTTATCTTGGAGGTGAGAGTTTTTCATTAATTTTAAAAATTATTAAGTAAATTAAATATTTATTTCTTTACAATGGTTAGAGCAGATACAGAAACTGATACAAATAAAGAAATGTATATAGATTATCAACCTTGGATAACTCTTATCTATATTTCCATATTTATAAGTCCGTTTATTGCCACGCTATTCATTTGAAATTGACGAATCTAAGAAGTTCTAAAGTTAGTCATAAGCAACTTTAAGAATTATTAAAGAAATCATTGGAGGGAGCATTTAATATGGAATATAAGGTATATATTGTTGAAGACGATTTATCCATAAGTAATTTATTAAAAGATTATATAAAGAAATATGGATTCGATGTTAAAACAGTTGAAAATTTTGATAGCATAATTGAAGAATTTAATTCGTTTAATCCTGACTTGGTATTAATGGATGTAAATTTACCTAAATTTGATGGGTTCTATTGGTGTAGACGAATAAGAGAAATATCAATAGTTCCTATAATTTTTATATCTGCTAGAGAAAGCGGGATGGATCAAGTGATGGCACTTGAAAATGGTGCAGATGATTATATAACAAAGCCCTTTTCTTTTGAAGTTGTTTGGCTAAAATAAAAAGCCATATTAGGAGAGCTTTTGGAAATTATTCTATTAATAATGATGAGAGAGTTGTGGAATTAGATGACTTAAAGTTTTATCCAGAAAGGCTAGAACTTAAGTTTAAAGAGAAAACTTTAATTATTACGAAGAAAGAAGGAATGCTCCTAGAATGTCTTATAAAAAGATATCCTAGAGTTGTTAGCCGCGAATATCTCTTAGAGAAAATGTGGGATGATATAGCTTTTGTTGAGGAAAATACTCTTAATGTAAATGTAACACGATTAAGAAAAAGATTTCAGGAGTTTCATATTGAAAATGGAATAGAAACTGTACGAGGATTAGGTTATAAACTAAATAAGAACTGGTAGGATGTGTTATGAAATGAAATTGTTTTTAAAGGACAATAAAACATATATCTTTGTATATTTTTTTAGTATCATTTTAACTCCTGTTTACTGTACCCTTAAAAAGTATATTGTGATTTCAGAAGTTATATATATAATCTTGTTTAATTCATTTATACTCATATGCTTTCTAACTTGGGAGTACTATAAAACTAAAGAGTTATATGGATTATTTAAAAGAGGACTGAGTTCAATTGAAGAGTCTACTTTAACGATTGGAGATTCATTAATCTCAAAAAACGTTTCAAAGCTTTTGCAGCAGCAGTATAAACAATATGAAATTAAAATTCAAGAATACAATAGAAAACAAAAGGAGCATCTAACATTTATTAATCAATGGGTACATCAGATGAAGACCCCACTTTCTGTAATACAACTTCTACTTGAAGAATATGACGGAGAGCCGCATGCAGAAAGCATTAGTGAAGAAGTTTATAAAATAAATACGAACTTAAACTTAGCGTTATATTTTGCACGGGTTGATGCTTTTGAAAAAGATTTTGTTGTAGAGCAATTAAATTTACAACAATTAGTTTTAGATACTGTGAACAAAGAAAAAAAGCTTTTTATAAAGAATAAAATACTACCCAAAGTAGATATTGATAAAACAATTGAAGTTTATACTGATGGAAAGTGGATGAAATTTGTATTAGAACAAATTATAATTAATGGCATTAAATATTCAGTAGGAATAGGTAAAGCACTAACCATACAAGCCTATTTACAAGAAAAGCATGTTGTGATGGAAGTTATTGATGAAGGTATTGGTATTCCTGCTAAAGATATTAGAAGAGTTTTTCATCCTTTCTTTACTGGAGAAAATGGGCGAAAATATGGCGAATCCACAGGTATGGGCTTATACATTGTAAAAAAAACATGCGAAAACTTAGGACATAAAGTAGAAATAGAATCTGAAGTTAATAAGGGTACTAAACTTAAAATAGTATTTTAGATAAATTATTACTATCTCCTAACCTTACACATATGTAATAAAACTGTAAGGAAGTTAAATAGCTAGAATCCATTGAACTTATTATAATTAAATATATAAGGTAGAGAAAAGGAGAGCTGAAAATGGAGATATTAAAAATTAATAACTTAAGCAAAGTATATGGTAAAAAAGTACTTTTTAATGCTTTAAACAATATAAGCTTCACTATAGACGGTGGTGAATTTGTTGGGATAATGGGACCTTCTGGCAGTGGTAAGACTACTCTTTTGAATATTATTTCAACTGTAGATAAACCTACCTCAGGAGAGATCTTAATTAAAGGTAATAATACCATAGGTTTAAAAGGAGAGGAGCTTGCACTATTTAGAAGAAGAGAGTTAGGTTTTGTTTTCCAAGATTTTAATCTATTAGATACTTTGACAGTAGGTGAAAATATTATTTTGCCTTTAACTTTGGATGGGGTTCCCATAAAATCGCAGGACATGAAGTTAAAAAAAATAGCTCAAATACTAGGAATAGAAAAGCTATTAGATAAGAGGATTTTTGAAATTTCAGGAGGGGAATGCCAGAGAACTGCTATAGCAAGAGCATTAATACATAACCCTCTAATACTTTTAGCAGATGAACCTACTGGAAATTTAGATTCGAAAGCTTCAAAAACTGTTATGGAATTGTTTGTAGAAATAAATAAAGAAGAGAAGGTTACCACTATTATGGTAACTCATGATCCTTTAGCTGCCAGTTATTGTGATAGAATATTATTCATTAAGGATGGTGGTATATACAATCAAATTGATAAGAGTGGGAGCAGGCAACAGTTTTATCAACAAATAATTAATGTACTTTCACTGCTAGGAGGTGCTAATTAATGGATTTTAATACATTTGCATATAAAAATGTATCAAGAAATATTAAAGCATATTTTGCGTATTTCCTTAGCACTTGTATATCTTCAGCATTATTTTTTTCTTTTACAATGTTCTTATTTCATCCCAATAAAGGACAGTTTAAATCTTATATCGGAAAAGCGATTTTAGTAACAGAAATTATCGCATATCTGTTTCTCTTTTTCTTCGTGTTTTACTCTGTAAGTGTATTTTTAAAAAGTAGATATAAAGAATTTGGGGTTTTATATATAATAGGGATTTCTAAAAAACAGCTTTATAAAATGATTTTCATTGAAAATATTATTATAAACGCAGTTGCAACATTAGCTGGCATAATAATTGGATTGGTGTTTTCAAAAATATACCTAGTTATCATAGAAAGGCTTTTAAGACTTAATTCCTTAAGTTTTTATTTTCCTGTAAAAGCAATAGTTATAACGTTTGCATCCTTTGTAATTTTAGGAGTATTGGTTTCATTTTTCACTTCTTTTATTATAAAAGAGAAGGAGGTATTAAAGCTATTAAAGGGCACAAAAACGCCTAAAACAGAGCCTAAAACCTCTATATTTTTAGCTGTGCTTGGATTTGCGATGTTAATACTTGGATATTATGTTACATTAACTGCTAGCAAACAAAATCTTGATAAAATAATATTACCCGTTGTCGCTATGGTTATATTTGCTACTTATCTATTGTTTTCTCACCTTAGTGTTTTTTCCATTAGATTACTAAAAAAGAATAAAAGATTCTATTTAAAAAACACAAATCTCCTTTTAATATCAAACTTGTTTTATAAAATAAAAGATAACTCAAGGATGTTTTTCTTAATAGCAATAACCTCAACAGTAGCTTTTACCTTCGGGTCTAGCTTCGCATTTTGGAAGAATACTTTAGGAGATATTGAAAAAAGATNTCCTTATGATTTTACTTATACTACTTTTGGACAGTCCGCAAAGCTAAAAGAGGAGATTAATTTCCTTGAACATACTCTAAAAGAAGAAAATTATGCTTATAAAAAAGTTAAAATTGAAGATACTTATAATTTTCAGGTAAAGGACTGGTCTGATACCTATAAAGTATATGATAAATATTTCGACAAATATGGACAAGATCAGTTTAGTTTATTATTATCTAAATCTCATATCTACGAAACTGAAAAGAGAGCCTATGGAACAATAATGTTTTTATCCATATTTATAGGGATTCTATTCTTTGTTACTTCTGGAAGCTTTATATATAATAAATTTTTCATGGATGAAGAAGTCGATAAACAAAAATATGTGCAATTGAATAAAATTGGACTCACATACAATGAAATCAAAAAAGTAGTTACCATTGAAATTGGAATACTATTTTTACTCCCTTATATTGTTGCAGTAACTCACTCATCTTTAGCTCTGACTGTATTAAAGAATGTCTTTAATATTAATGTCACAGGAGCTGCATTTCTTGTAATGGGTAGCTTTTTATTAGTTCAAATCCTCTTTTTTCTATTAATAAGAGAAAGATATTTATCGGAAATTAGAGCTAGTTTAGTAGATTTTAAATTTGGAGGTTAACGTAATGGAAAATTCTCATTTTTAGTTAGTCTATCAATTGAGATACTACAGTGCATTATCGGTGCGACGTTAGGTAGTCTAATAAGTTCAGATATAAATGACATTAAGGCAAAATTATAAAATATTAATGGTGTATACAAAGATTTAAAAGGTGGTTAAAAGTTTATAACAAAGTATAAGCTTCATATGGAATCCAGGTTATAGCTTGTCATAAAAAGCCAGCCAGGAGATACACGCTCCTAGCTGGCTTTCCAATATATATTTATATATTATTTTATGTGTTTTCCATTTTTAAAACATCGATAATGTTTTCTTTCCTAACTTTTGAACTTGCATATAACATTGTAGTTCCTACAATTGCAAATACAGAAATTATAGCTACGATAACGCTGGGCCATGGAATAAAAAATCCTACACCTGTCGAGTCATTTAAAACGCGGTATATCAAATACATTATTCCAAAACTAATTGGAAGGCCGTAAATCAAGGATTTAATTGCATAAAACAAGCTTTCATATAAAATCATTTTATCAAAACTTTTTGGTGTCATTCCAACCGACTTAAACATTGCAAATTCCCGTCTGCGAAGGTATATGCTGGTTGATATAGTGTTGAAAATGTTAGCGATGCAAATGGAGGTAATAATTGCTATAAAACCATAGAAAAATACATAAATGAAGGTCATTAGTTGCCTCTCTTGTTTATTCATACTTGCAACATCATAAATATTGACACTTCCAATTGAGGTCCGATTTTGGTATTCCTTAATGTTTTCAATAAGTTTTGTAGGATCAGAGCTCTTAATGTACATATAAACATATGAAATCTCAGCCGTTTTTGGAAGTTTTGAGTATATACTAGCATATACATCCTCTGATACTATAAATAAAGGTTGTGTTGCATTATTTAACATGGGCTCACCAAGTGGAGCTTTATCCGAAATGGAAGCTATTTCAAGCGTGGTATTATAGTTACTAGGCTTAGAGTCCATTTCATGAGTAAGTATGAACTTTTCACCTGACTTTATATTAAATTGCTTCATGCGTTTGTATTTATTACCAACTTTTATAGTTACAGTATTAATAAGTATGCCACGAGGATTTACCGTATCTTTTAATTTGCTAATATCAACTCCTGTTTGATTTGCATATCTTTCTAGCGATGCTTCGTCAATGGATTTTATCACAAAGTTCATTATGTAGCCTTCATTACTTAGGCCTTTATTATCTGGCTCATAAAGAGCTTTAATTTCATTTGAAATTAAATTGCTTTTAGCAGTATATGAATTATTAGAGGATGTTTGTTCTATAACACTTTCATCAGCGTACTTCATCTTAGTTATGGCATTATAAAAATCCCTTTTTTCTTGTGTTGTAGAAGAGGAGTCTACACTAACTTTAATATCATAAGGAACAGTGTTTACTACAGTCTGCGCTGATTTTTTAGAAAACAAGGACAAGGAGGATACGGATAAAAACAAGACAATACTAATCATTAGTGAAAAGATGGTGGCTCTATACCTGCGATTATTCCGTTTTAAGTTTTTAAGTCCCAGCTCTCCCTCAAAACCAAATATCAATTTTATTAGTTTAGGTGTCCTCACAACATCTTCCGAAAGCTTAATATCTAATGATTGACGAATAGCATCAATAGGTGATATCTTTGATGCACGTTTTGCTGGTATATAAGTGGATATATAAATAGTAATCATTGAAAGTAATGTAGCAACTAAAAGTATAAGAGGAGATGTTATTAGCTTTAGCTTAACATCTGTGGTAACTATACTTTGTAACAGTGGTTGTACAAGAATAAAGGTTATTCCAATCCCGATGGTTCCAAGTAATATTCCTATTGGTATACCAATTATACCTATAACAAACCCTTCAAAGAATACAGAACTCTTTTTTTGCTCTTTTGTAGCACCTACACTTGCAAGCATTCCTAGATGCCGACTACGCTCAGAGATTGAAATTGCGAATGAATTATATATAAGAGCTGCAGACCCTATAATTATAATTGTCATCATTATAGCTGCCAGTGAATAAAGTGTTACTAACGTAGTATCGCTAATAATCCCGTAGTAACGCAAAAGATTTGTATTATAGCTTACGTTATTACTAGAAATTCCTAATACCTTTGTAAGCTCATTTGCGTGTTCATTTACTTCTTTACTCACATGGTTCCAAGCAACTGAAATNTTAACAATCTCAGTTGGGGTGAGTTCCTTTTTATCAAGATAAGATATCACTGTATAGCCTGGTGACCAGTAAGGTTCAAACCCTGGCCTACTTATAATTCCTGTTATAGTATATTCTTTTGTTTCATTTGTAATAAATTTCTCACCTTTGTTATCAGCACTTTTCTTTTCAAAGCTGTAATCCTGTCCTAGAGGAATTTTCTTTATATCTTCATTCATATAACGCTTCCCAACATCCAATTTAAGTACGTCCCCAACCTTATAGGTTACGCCACCGTTTTCTTCAATATGTGCGGATATAAGAATCTCGTTTGATTTTTTTGGAAATTGCCCTTTGACTAAATTTAAATTGAAGTCTTTGAAGCCCTGCTCGTCATATGATTTTATAAAAAGATAGGGCTTGTTATCATTTTTAGAACCTTTGAGTTTTGCATACCCTATATCTTGACTGAGTGCTGCGGTTGCAGTGTTTTTATCATTCATTACCTTACTAACGTTTTTATTTTGAACGTCATTATATAGAACATGAAAGTTTCCAGTACCAGCTATCTCATTTCTTTGCATCATGTTGATAAAAGAAATAACAGAGGTGGGTACAGCTGTAATTAGGGAAACTGCTAATACCACTCCGATAATGGTAACAATAGTACGTTTCTTATTTAATTTCATATGACGAAGCGTTAAGGAATTTATGATATTCATCTGCGAATTACCTCATCTTTCGCTATATGACCATCCTCAATTGAAATTATTCGGTCAGCCTGCAAAGCAATGCGTTCATCATGAGTGATTATTATTAATGTCTGATGGTATTTTTTGTTTGAAAGTTTTAGAAGATCTATTATCTCTGAACTGTTTTTACTATCAAGGTTCCCTGTAGGCTCGTCTGCAAGTACAAGCGCTGGGTTGTTAATTAGTGCCCTGCCTATGGATACACGTTGCTGTTGACCGCCTGAGAGCTGATTGGGAAGGTGATTTAATCTATCCACAAGTCCTAGCGTTCCAATTATCTCACTTAGCTGTTCATCTTTTATCTTTTGTCCATCAAGTAATAAAGGCAATGTAATATTTTCCTTAACATTTAAAACTGGTATTAGGTTATAAAATTGATATATAAGGCCTATTTGCCTTCTTCTAAATATTGCAAGCTTTGTTTCGTCCAGTTTGTAAATATCAGTATCCTCTACAAAAACTTTACCACTAGATGGTGAGTCTACACCACCNAATATATGCAAAAGGGTTGATTTNCCTGAACCTGATGGTCCAATTATTGCAACAAATTCCCCTTTATTAACTACAAAAGACACATTATCTAGAGCTTTTACTGAAGATTCACCCGTGCCATATATCTTAGACAGATTCTCTACTCTTAATATTTCCATTTTCGATCACTCCTCTATTAGTCTATGAAGTTAGTATATCTGACTAATATGACTTTACAGTGACTATTTTGGTGACGATTTTGTCACAAATTAATTTATCACACTATACTTTTGTAGATCTTTATAATAAACTCAGTTCCTTTATCTTTTTCGCTTTTAACTTCGAGGGTGCCACCCTGTTTTTGAAAAATGATTTTTGACATAGCTAGTCCAATACCTATACTGTCATTGTGAGCATTTTCACCTTTATAAAACCGCTCAAATATATGTGGTAGATCCTTAATATGAATGCCCTCACCGTTATCGTTTATTTTAATCATTGTATAAATCGGAGTTTCACAAAAATTAATACTTATATGTCCACCTGGAGGTGTATGTTCAACACAATTTTTTATTATATTTGAAACTGCCTCTGAGGACCAATTAAAATCACCAATAAACTCTGAATGTTCATCACCGCTAATTTCAAGGGTTTGTTCTTTAATTTCTATAGGAATTAGCAGGTGATGGGTAGCCCTACTGATAAGCTCTTTTACATTCAGACAATCTTTCTTAAATTCAATTGTACCTGCATCAATTTTAGATATCTTTAGAAGGGATGCAACAAGCCATTGAAGTCTCTCAAGTTGCAATCTTATGTTTTGTGAAAACTCTTGCCGTTTATCATGGGGAAGATTTTTATCACATATAAGCTCTGTCATAACAGACATTGATGTTATTGGAGTTTTAAGCTGATGAGAAATATCAGAAATTGAATTTGCAAGGTAAAGCTTGTCTTTCTTTAATAGCTGGGCTTGCTCAAAGAGCGTTACTGTTACCTTATAGATTTCATTTTTAAGTATACTAAGCTCACCTTCATCATTATCTCTAATATCAAGAGAATAATCACCACTTGCAATTTTCTTTAGATAATCAGATAACTCTTCTAATTGTATATATCTCCATTTAGTAAAAAGGTAGGACATAATAATAGTTAAAAGCAAAGATATAAATGCTATAATTCCTGCAATGGTATTAACNAAAAAACATGTAACAGATCCTATTAATAAGACTAAGGTCAAAAGAGTTAGATACATCCGTATTTCTTTATTTCGTAGCATGTTAATAACCTCCCATATAACCAATACCACGAACTGTTTTTATCATTTTAGGCTCTTGGCTGTTATCCTCAATTTTTTCACGCAAACGCTTGATATATACAGTTAAGGTGTTGTCATTAACGAAATCACCTGCAAAATCCCATAAGCCTTCTAATAGTTGCGTGCGGCTAAGAACTAGCCTCTGGTTATTGGCAAAAATGAGAAGTAATCTGTACTCAAGCGTGGTTAATACAATTTCTAAATTTCCTTTATATACTTTTGCCTGAGAGGTATCTATTTTTATAGAATTAAAATTAATCAGAACTTTTGAAGAGCTTGACTTGTCATATCTGCGTAGTACAGATTTAATTCGAGATAGAAGCTCTCTAATGCGAAAGGGTTTCGTTATATAGTCATCAGCTCCCATATCAAGGCCCATAACTACATTAACCTCATCGTCTATTGCCGTTAAAAAAATCACTGGTGTATCTTCTTTTTCTTTTATTATTTTGCAAATATCATAGCCACTTCCATCTGGAAGGGATAAATCAAGTATTGCCAGGTTAAAGCTATTTTCATGTATCATAGTTTTTGCTGACTCCACATTCAAGCAGTGGGTAACAAAATAACCCTCCTGAGTTAGTGAGTAGCAAAGCCCCGATGCAATTATCCTATCATCCTCAACAAACAGTATTTTCATCGCAATTAACCTCCTTTTATGCTCAGTAGCATTAGCAAATAGCATCTTTCTTCCATTTTACCACATGATTACCTTATGATATGGATTTTAATTCATAGTGGGTTCTAAAACATCAGGTATGTTACCTGAATTACTTATTTTATAAAAAATGAGTTATAATTGTTATATTGGTTGGAGGGGATTTAATGAAATATAATATTGATTTACACGTGCATTCATATATGTCTGATGGAACGTGTAGTCCAAAAGAAATAATAGAACTTGCGTGTGAAAAAAATGTTAAAGCTATTGCTTTGACAGATCATGATAATATTGATGGAATTAATGAAGCGGAAAGAGAGGCCTCAAAACATGATGTGTATTTCCTTAAGGGGATAGAGATAAGCTCTTTAGATGAAAATGGAAGGTTAATGCATATTTTAGGACTAGGAATTGATACTAAAAATAAAGAATTTTTAAAAGTTTATACTAAGATGAAAAAAGCAAGAGAGGAAAGTGTAGAAAGAATACTTAAAATATTAGATGCAAAGGGGATTCATATAGATATTAATGTTTTAAAAATGAATTGTTTAAGTAAATATTTGGACAGATTTGATGTACACAAATATTTACTTCAAAGTGGCATAAGCAATAATATACAATATATTTGGGATAAGTACTTGGATCCCATTGCGTACGAAAGTGATGAACTATTAAAAGTTGAAGATGCTATAGAAATCATAAGAAAATCAGGTGGATTATCTTTTCTAGCTCATTATAATAAAAGAATAGGATTAATGGGGTTAAACAAAATTGAAATGGAAGAATATATTAAACACTTGGTAAGTTTAGGACTTAACGGAATTGAAAGATATTACCCCACTTATAGTAAAGAAGATAATGAGTATTTAGATTACTTAATTAATAAATATAATTTAATTCCTTCAGGAGGAACAGATTTTCATGGTAAAAACAGGCCTGAAATAGAGCTAGGTGTGGGGAATAATAATAATTTCTCCATTCCATTTAGTGTATATGAAAATATAGTGGAAAAGATCACTATAAGATAAAGATAAATCATAATTATATTGAAAGTCTTTCTAATCAGTTTTATGCAACGCTAGGAAGAACATAAATAGGCAAATAACAAATATAGCAAAATACTAATTGAGTTAACTAAAAAAGATGTTTATGATGAGCATCTTTTTTTTACGTCATAAAATCCAGTTGTATTTCATTAAAACAAATAATAGAAGGGACACCAAAGGAATTATGGCCTGGAAAAATGGGGGAAATCAAAGATGAAATGCCCCATAATGCCATGTGGATTCAATGTATAGCTGTAGTAGTAATGATATTACTTTTATCATTTGGTGGAGAAGCAGCAGCAAAATTCTTTAATAAACTAGTATTAATGACAAACGTAGCGATGACACTTCCGTATATGTTTATATCGATAGCATTCATCGCATTTAAGAAGAATAAAGATATTAAGAAGTCATTTGAAGTATTTAAAACATACCGTAGCGCTTTGGTTTGGGGTATTATTGTTACGTTCACAGTAGGATTCGCAAACTTCTTTACAATAATACAGCCTGCAATTGATGGAGACTTATCATCTACAATTTGGAGCATTGCTGGGCCATTATTTTTCGCTCTTTTTGCCTTATTAATGTACAACAGATATGAAAAAAAACTGATGAGTAAAAAGTGATTTTCAGAATTAAGTATGAGAATTTAATTAAAGAGTGTTAATTAAACAAATATAAGAAAAAACTCTACTAGTAAATAAGTAGAGTTTTTTCTTATTCTATAAGTAGTGGGGTGATTTTAATAGAAGGGGCATATGAAATTCAATTTTAGGCAATAGTTGTCTTCCAATATTGGGTGACAAAAAATATTTTGCTAAAACACTTGACAAAAAATATTTTGTCAAGTATCATTGTAAATATAAGGAACGTTCGGAGGTGTCAATTATGAAAATTACAACAGGGCAAGCTGCACGTGGTGAAAACTTTTTTANCAGGCCTATTTTAATAAATAAATTATGGAGAAAAATCGAATCAGATAGTAGCATTATAATTTCTGCTCCAAGGAGAGTTGGAAAAACATCTTTGATGAGATATATAGAAGACAATCCAAAGGATAAATATTATATAATTTATGTAATTACGGAGTCCGTATATGACGAAAATAAATATTATAAGGAAATCGTAAAAGCTATTTTGAATTGTGATTCAATAAAGAAAAGAGATAAAGTAGTAAATTCAATTAAAGATTTAGCTAAAAATATTTTTAAAAGCATAGATGAAGTAGGGATAGACTCCATTAAGTTTACCAAAAATATTGAACTAGATTATTATGAAAAATTTATAGAAATAATGAGATTCATTGATTTAGAAGGGCACAAATTAATTATAATGATAGATGAATTTGCTCAAACAATAGAAAACATTCAACAAAAGGAAGGCACCACATATGCAGTTCATCTTCTTCAAAGTAATAGGGCTTTAAGACAAAATAGTGATATAAATAATAAATTTCAATTTATATATACAGGTTCCATAAGCTTAGAAGGAATAGCAAGAAGAATGGATTCTTCAAAATTCATAAATGATCTTGATATAGTAAAAGTCACTCCACTTAGCGAATTAGAGGGCAAAAGTCTTATAAATGAGCTACTTAAAGGGCTAAAATTTACTATGGATGATGATACTATAAATTACATGATAAATGAAATTAAGTGGTTAATTCCTTTTTATATTCAACTCGCTATGGNTAAAATTCAGGACATTTATGATGAAAATAATTCATGTGCTATTTATAATGATTCGGTTGATATTGCCATTAAAAGCATGATAGAGGAAAATAATAAATTTAGCAGTTGGCATGAGAGGCTTAATGTATACAAAAATAATGACTATAGGTTTATTATAGAGGTATTAAACACAATATCTATAACAGAGGTTAAGATAATAACCTATAATGAAATTTATGATTTAGCTGTGAGATATAATATTAACGAAAAGTATAAAGATTTATTAAATACCCTAATAGATGATGGATATATAAATAATGACGAAGAGGCAAAAACATATACATTTACTTCTCCAATATTGAGAATGTGGTGGTGTAAAAAAAATGCGAACTAGCAGTTTAAGTCTTTATAATTCTAATAATTTAACGGAGCAAGAATTAGTTGATAGATTTATAATAAGAAAAAAAGAATTTGAAAAGATTTTTAATGATATAAAAAATTCTGATATGAGCTATCCGGAGCAACATTATATGATAGATGCTCAGACAGGGTATGGCAAAACAACCTTACTCAAAAGATTATACTTTGAAATAAAAGGTGATAAGCAGATAAAAGTAAATCTTATTCCTGTTATACTCGCGGATGAGCAATATAATATTCGTAGACTATTTACACTTTGGGAAATAACTGCGAAGCATCTTGAACTTGAAAGCGATGAATTTAGTGGTCTTTATGCTGAAATGGACAAACATTCTCTGGAAGAAGATTATGAAGAAATATCTTTTAAAATCCTTGAGCAAAAACTTAAAGAAAATAATAAAAAATTAATACTCTTAATAGATGATATAGATGCTATTCTAAAGAAATTCAAAGTATCTGAGCAACAAAAACTTAGGGAAATCCTCTTAACTTCTGCTGAAATAAGAATTATAGGGGCAACGCCCGCGGTTGCAGAATTTACTTTTGATTACAATAAGCCTTTCTATGACTTCTTTAAGATTGTAAAATTGGAAGGCTTAACCTCTGATGATAATAAACTGTTCTTTCTGAAGTTAGGTGAAGTTTTAAATAGAAAAGATATGAATGAGATACTTATAAGTAAGAGAGGGAAAATAGAAGCCCTTAGGAGATTAACCGGTGGTGTGCCAAGAATCATGACATTGATTTTTGAAATTATTAGTGGCGACAACGGACGAGCATTCAAAGAATTTGATATATTGCTAGATAGAGCAACACCTCTTTATAAATACACAATGGATAGCTTATCGCCAGTGCAACAAGAAATTGTAGATGTTATAGCGCTTAGATTGGATGCAATAACCACAAAAGAAATATCAGACAAAATAAGAATGCAAAGCAAAGAAGTATCAGCTCAACTAAATCAATTAGAAAAAAACGGAGTAATAAATAAAATACCTGTAAATAAGAAAAATTACATGTACCAAATTAAAGAACGTTTTTTTAATATATGGTATCTAATGAGATATGGAGGAGAAAAAGAAAAACACCGGGTGTTATGGCTTGTAGATTTTTTTGAAAGCTGGTGTAGTAAAGAAGATTTAATTAATAAAAGTGAAAACAGAAATCAAGATTTAAATTACCTTGAAAAAAGTTTTAATAAAGATAACAATGATTTTAACACTATCTATTTGTTAGCGAAAGCATTACTTGTCAATGATGAAATTGAAGAATCCTTGAAAAAAGTCAACTTATTTTTAAAAGTAGCTAATACTACAGAGAGGTATAATGGGATAATTAATGAATATTTTATATTTCTAATGGCTAAAAAACAATACAACTCCTTATTTAAATTGTTTAATGAAAATGAATTTAAGCTAAAGGACAAATTTAGACCTACATATTATGCTTTAATGTATTTTATGAAAGATCAAGATGAAAAATTTGGAATTGAATATAGGAAAATAGGTGAGGAACTAGAGGAAACGGTGGAAGAGATTATTGAAGAAGTTAAGAAGTTATAGGGATATTGAGAGTGTATATTCGGTAAAAAAATAAAATAACGGGGGGAAATTAATTATGTTTAATCCTAATTTTTCAGATGCAGTAAAAGTAATTGATACATTAACAAGTGGTAGTAATACAGTTTTTGAGGTGCTTGAATATATAAGACCTAGAAGTGGGAGTGGTTATAATACTCTGGGTGTTATAACCCAACCTTCACAATATGGTGGGGAAAAACTTCGTCAAGTCAGAATTAGCATTAATGGAGGGGGAGTACTAGTACAACCAAAGGAACTCCAATTTATGAAGGGACCAATAGAAATTGAGATTCGTAAAAATGCACCTTCTGCATCTAAAGGGTTTTTTAAAAACGTTGGTACAGGAGAAGCTTCATTTAGCTCAAGGTATTACGGTAAATATGGTGAAATATACTTAGATCCCTCATATAAATATTTTTATGTTATAGAGATGTCTGATGAAGAACTCATTTTAGACGATGGAATGTTTTATTGTTGTGAAGATAGTATTGAACTTTCTGTGCATACTAATAAAAACGTTGCTACAGGATTAATAAGTGGGGATGGGTTTAGACAACCGAAACTAAGTGGAAGTGGAATTGCTATTTTAGAAAGTGATGTTCCATTCGAGGAAATCCTAATTTATGAACTTAATAATGAGACATTAAAAATTGATGGTAATTTTTCAATTGTAATAAGAGGAAAAATAGAAACGAAAATAGAAAAATCAAAGCGCGAAGGATATTTACAAACCTTCGTGGGAACCGGTGAAGTTTGGATTGCACCTACGAGACAAAACAAACCTATGAATATATAATTTAGAATTGATAATACAGTTTAAACATTGGATTTGCATGCACTAATTAAATAATTGCTATATAAAACTATTCTACATAGGTACCATTTATGTTATTATTAATGAGGTAATTAGAATACATAATACAAAGGAGATTTAAAATCATGTTAGATATAACAAAAGAATACCTTCAAAAAAAGTACAAAATAAGTTCCAAAACGTTGGGACTATATGATATAGCAATAAAAGATGTACAAGGAGAGTTTGAAATTCTTGATGAAGTACGCGAGTTTAATCAACTTAAGGTTTTGACAGCATTGCAAGATGAGAGAATTAGTGAATCACATTTTACAAATTCATCTGGATATGGGTATGGCGACATAGGACGTGATTCATTAGATAAAGTTTATGCAAGAATTTTTAATTGTGAGAGTGCATTAGTTAGGCCACATTTCGTAAATGGAACGCATGCTATTGGGGCAGCATTATTTGGTAATTTAAGACCTAATGATACTATGCTTTCTGTATGTGGAACGCCATACGACACACTTCATAACATAATAGGTATAACTAATAAGAAAGATATAGGATCATTAAAAGATTTCGGTGTAAAATATAAGCAATTAGAATTAAAAGATTCTAAAGTGGATATAGCGCTAATGGAAAAAACAATGATTAGCGATAAGTCAATAAAGCTAGTTCATATTCAAAGATCTACTGGCTATGGTTGGAGAAAAGCCTTATTAATTTGCGAGATAGAAGAGATTATAAAAGCTGCAAAAGCCATAAATCCAAATGTAATTTGTTTTGTAGATAATTGTTATGGAGAATTTATTGAGAGCACAGAACCTACAGACGTTGGTGCAGACTTAGTTGCTGGTTCACTTATAAAAAATATTGGTGGAGGAATTGCACCAACTGGTGGATATATTGCTGGTAAAGAAGAATATGTAGTACAAGCGTCATATAGACTAACAATTCCCGGTATAGGAGGGGAGTGTGGGTCAACTTTTGGAGTTATGAGGTCATTGTATCAAGGATTATTCCTGGCACCACATGTAGCTATGGAAGCATTAAAGGGTGCTATTTTCTGCGCAAGAATTATGGAACTTGCAGGATTTGAGGTTCTTCCTAAGTATACCGATAAAAGGAGTGATATAATTCAAGCAATTAAATTTAATGATAAAGAGAAACTAATTAATTTTTGTAGGGGAATACAAGCAGGTTCTCCTATTGATTCTTTTGTTGAATGCGAGCCTTGGGATATGCCGGGATATGAAGATAAGGTTATAATGGCAGCAGGAGCATTTATTCAAGGTTCNTCCATAGAATTATCTGCGGATGCTCCAATTAGAGAACCTTATATAGCATATTTACAGGGAGGATTAACATTTGANCATGCTAAAATAGGNATACTAATAGCGCTTTCAAGAGTTATTTAAGATATAAAGTAAATATTATTGTAATTGAATTTATGAAACATATACATTTTACAAGTTAATGAGAGAACACAAAAGCCTGCAATGATTACAATTGCAGGCTTTTGCGCTTTAAATTTTACAAAGTGGTTATTTAATATTTTCTATAAATACCCACAAGTATACCTAAAATTGAACAGTCATCTAATATGATAGGGGACATAGTAGAATTTTCAGGTTGAAGGCGTATATGACCTTTCTCTTTGAAAAATCTTTTTATTGTTGCCTCATTATCAATAAGAGCTACAACAATTTCGCCATTATTAGCAGTATTGACCTTCTCAATTATAGCAAGGTCACCATCTAAAATTCCCGCTTCAATCATGCTACTACCAGAAACTTTAAGCATAAATAAATCATTGTTAGTTTTAGTAAAATTTAAAGGAATAGTAAAGGTATCCTCAACATTTTCAACTGCAAGTATTGGTATTCCAGCAGTTATTTTTCCTATAATAGGTATATCTATTAGTTCTTTTCTCATAACAGAATCCTTTAATAATTCGATCGCACGTGGCTTGGTAGGGTCTCTACGAATATATCCTTTTTCCTCTAGTTTTTCTAAATGGCCATGAACAGTTGATGTAGATTTTAATCCTACAGCAGCACAAATTTCTCTTACTGAGGGTGGATACCCCTTTGTTTGAACCTGTTCTTTTATAAAGTTATATATTTCACTTCGTTTATCTCTCTTTTGAGTTAACATAGAAACACCTCTCATTCATGCTAAAATTATACCATACAAGTGTAAAAACATCAAACCTATGTTCTATTTTTAATAGTATTAGTAGGAAACAAATGGTATAATTATGGGAGTGAACTTTGATAATCATAAGTGTTTGATTAATGAAACCTTATTTGTTATAATAATCTATTATGAATGTATTTGAAATAAATGTAGTGGGGTGTAATATGTCCAAAAATTGTATATTTAATGTTAAGAAGATTTGCAGTAATTGTGGAGAATGTGAATACTGCGAGTTAAATTCAAATAAGAAATGTGATAATTGTGGAAAGTGTTTAGAACTCGAAGGTTATGATGTTAAAGCTATCAAGATTGATGAGGTCTTTGAGAATGAAGCAACTGACACGGATGCAATAGAGTTACAAGAAAAAGAAGATAATACTTATGAAGAAGATAAAATTGAACTACATACAGATGATAATGAAAATTACAATGAAGTTGATGAATTGCCTAAAATTGAAGACTATGAGTCATTTTTAGCAGCAGAAGAACTATCCAATGTTGATAAGGATGGTTTTATACCAGAAAATAATGAAGTTTGGGAGCTAATAGAGGACATAGAAGGGGTAAGCGAGATCCTAGAAAATGAGGAAGAAAATTCAGAACTCCTTCAAGAGGAATTTCCTGGTCTTATAAGACTTAAAAATAAATAATGATTATTTTACAATTTTTAAAATTTATTTAATAACATCAAGAAAGTATATATTAACTGTAATTGATAAAACTCAATTACAGTTAATATATACTTTTCTTTTTAGTCATCAGAAAGTGGATTAGACTTAACCGCATTTCTTAATTTTTCATTATCTACATGTGTGTATATTTGAGTAGTGGATATATTTTCATGACCCAAAATTTCTTGTAAGCTTCTTATATCTACGTTGCCATACTTATACATAAGGGTAGCAGAGGTATGCCTTAATTTATGAGGGGTATATTTATTTTTATTAAGGCCTGCATTTCCTATATGCTTTTTAACAATTCTCTCTACCGTCCTTTTATTAATTCTTCCAAATTTACCGCTGATAAAGAGGGCGTCTTTATCTTCAGCATGAATTTTATCAATTTCTAAATTTCTGATAGGTAAATACTTATGTATTGCTATAAGTGATGCCTTGTTTAAATATATTGTTCGTTCTTTATTTCCTTTACCAATAATAGACAAAGTATCATTTTTCATAGCTGATATGTTTATACTGCAAAGTTCTGATAACCTTAGTCCACAATTTAAAAATAAGGTAATAATGCTGTGATCGCGGATAGAATGTTTATCTCTAGAGTTAGTAACTTCTAGAAGTGTCTTGCTTTCATCTAAGGTTAAAAAAACGGGGCTACGTTTGCCAAGTTTTGGAGACTCCAAATCTATAGTTGGATCTTGAGTTAGAACTTTAGCCTTAGTGGTTAAATACTTAAATAGGGACTTTATAGCTGCAATTTTCCTTGCTTTAGCATAATTTCCATTAGCTCTTTGTTTTCCTAGATAGGTGACAAAGGCATATAAATCCTGTAATGTAAGGGTTTTTAGTGTATCTAAGGTTAGACCTCGAATAATCACTTTCTCAAGAGGCAGTGATTTATCTGTGGGATCTAAGCCCTTATATACTTTAATAAATTTTAATAGTAATGATAAATCAGCAGTGTAAGCAACAATAGTATTAATAGAAGATCCTTTAATAGTAGCAAGGTAATTAAAATAATCATTTAGAAAATTTGGGATATCATTGTTATAAATATTTTCTATGTCAGATTTCATGGGTACCTCCAAAATACGTAATAATGTCGTGAAACTTACATTTCACGACATTATTATACTACAAAAGGGGGGCAAAATCATGCTTATTTGAAATATAATTAATTTTATTTTAAAAACTATTTATATTTCAGAATAATATTTTTAAAGTTGCTGGAAAACTCCTGTGAATTTATAGGTTATGGTTAAAAAAAGCCTATTAAAAATTGAAAATACTAAATCCGCTGCATTTGTGAAAATGCAGCGGATTTTTAATGTTATATTTATTCGTTAAATATTATACATTTATAGAAGTTTCTACACCTATTGCATCTTTATTAGCTGCTAATATTGGTTTTACATATTCATCTATAAATTCTACTACTTGACTTGGAGCTCTTCCAACAAACTTAATTGGGTCAATTACAGCTAGAATTTCTTCTTTTGACATTAGAAAACTCTTATCATTTATAATTCGTTCTATAAGATCATTACTTAAGCCTTCTTCTTTAACGCGTTTTGCTGCATCCATAGAATGAACTCTAATGTTTTCATGAAGTTCTTGTCTGTCCCCGCCCCTTTTAACAGCTTCCATAAGGATGTTTTCTGTTGCCATAAATGGAAGTTCATTATTAACGTGAGCAGTAATTACTTTTTCATATACTACCATATTACCAGCAATATTCATGTACAAATTTAACACTCCATCAAGTGCAAGGAATGCTTCAGCTACTGATATTCTCTTATTAGCTGAGTCATCTAAGGTTCTTTCAAACCATTGCGTTGCAGCGGTTATAGCTGGATTTAATGAATTTACTATTATATATCTTGATAAAGAACTAATTCTCTCAGAACGCATAGGATTTCTTTTATATGCCATTGCAGAGGATCCAATTTGACTTTTTTCAAAAGGCTCTTCTACTTCTTTCATGCTTTGAAGTATTCTTAAATCATTACTGAATTTATATGCACTTTGAGCTATTTCAGATAATGTATTGAGTACTATAGAGTCAACTTTTCTAGAATATGTTTGACCAGTAACGGGATATGTATCAACGAATCCCATCTTATTTGCTACATATTTATCTAAGTCCTTTACTTTTTTCTCATCATCTTCGAATAAATTCATAAAACTTGCTTGAGTTCCTGTTGTTCCTTTAACTCCAAGTAGTTTTATTTTGTCTATTACGAATTCTAAATTTTCAAGATCCATTACTAGTTCTTGAATCCATAGGGTAGCCCTTTTACCTACAGTAGTCAATTGCGCAGGTTGTAAATGAGTAAAACCCAAAGTAGGAATATCTTTATACTTTATCGCAAAGTCTGAAGATTTACTAATTACATTGACTAATTTCTTTTTAATTAATAATAAAGCGTTCTTCATGACAATTAAATCTGTGTTATCGCCAACGTAGCAGCTAGTAGCCCCTAAGTGGATAATCCCCTTAGCTTTAGGGCATTGAACCCCATATGCATATACATGGCTCATTACATCATGTCTTATTTCTTTTTCCTTCTTTTCAGCTACTTCATAATTTATATTATCTACATTAGCTTTAAGCTCTTCAATTTGAGCCTGCGTAATATTAAGTCCTAATAACTTTTCACCTTCAGCTAAGGCAACCCAAAGCTTTCTCCAAGTTTTAAATTTCATATCATCTGAAAATAAATAACTCATCTCTTTTGATGCGTATCTACTGTTTAACGGTGTATTATAAGTATTTCTCATATTTTGCCTCCACACGTACATATTATATTATAAAACGAATTTCATTCATATTATAACATACAATATCATTAATATATACGAAAATGTTCGTATATATTAATTGCTTCTGTTGCAACACAATTTATATGAATAAATATCTGTATTTAAATTTAAAAAAAGATATTATGTAGTTCTAATTTTTGATATTTTTAATATATTTTATACAACAGAATAATTATATTAGTTTGGGGGTAATTATGTATAAGCTTAATATGATAGACAAAATTTCATTCGTATGTGTATTGATTGGTGCGCTTAATTGGGGTCTTTTGGGGCTACTTAATTTTAATCTTGTTAGCGCAATATTTGGGTCAGTTCCAATACTTGCTAGAATAATATATATTTTAGTAGGAGTATCAGCTGTTAATATTATTATATTTATATTTAGGAGTAAGAAAGCTTAAAACCTACTTATATATAATACTATCTTAAATAACATAATATTTGCAGGAAAAATACTTCATAGAATTTATGGAGTATTTTTAATTGATTAGAAATAACTGATTATTATATTAAGTCGAAATCATTGAATGTATCATACTTGTGATATTGAAACTCATTAAGATCTATAGTGTTGCTTCTTGTGAATTTCACACCTTCGCTCTCAAGTAATAACTTCTGTAAATTGCTGGACTCAAAATCACTTAAGCTGATCTCTCCTTTTGAATTAATAACTCTGTGCCAAGGAAGTTCATATTTAGTGCTTAAGGTATGGAGAAATCTAGCTACCTGCCTTGCCCCTCTACGGTTTCCAGCCTGCGATGCAATTTGTCCATATGTCATCACTTTTCCTTCAGGTATTTCTTTAATAATTTCAACAACACTTTGAGTAAAAGGTTCCATTTTTAACCCCTCCCTATAATAAACGAACTTTGTGGCAATTGAATATAAATTAAAAGATTATAGTTTATATTTCCTCAATTATTTATCGAATTATTTCAGGTTATTTATGAAGTTAATTA
>JGI24143J45723_1000301_pt1 | contig 26407 bp, 23 predicted proteins | sample BarGraIncu00432A_FD_45723 | JGI IMG/M metagenome (IMG submission 45723) | reverse complement strand
GGGTATGCTCAATAAAGTGTTGGGACACTGTGGTGAAGTAGACATAAAGTGTGCCACGAGATATTAGCATCCTTTATCAACACTTTTATCGACCGGCTTGCGGTTTCCCGGCACCTTTTTGTTTTAGGCCAAGGTGCGAACCCGCTTTTCCCTCTCCCATTGACGCGTCTTTGCTGCCTTGACAAAGGCCTCCAGATTTCCGCTGTCTACGATTCCAGGATCTTCTCCGACTCCCGCTATTTTCAGAAGCGCCTTACCGCCCCGGTCGACCGCGATTGCCTTGAGATGACCAAAGGCGTCGCGCACGAAATCGACCGCCGCACTCTCCTGCGCCAGCGCCCTCGCTCCTTCGTCGGAGAGGATGACAGCGACGGCATCGAAGAGCACGGAAGGCGTGTCGGCCAGCTGTCCGTCAGCTTCCAGCAGGGAGCCGTCGGCAAGCTTTGTCCCGCCCACCTTCGGGGCGACGAGCATCACGCTCGCTCCCGCGTCCCGCGCCGCTTTCTGGAGCTTTTGCACCGCAGGTCCGTCCGAGCCGTTTGCCATCAGGATCCCGATCTTGCGCCCCTTCAGGGTCTCCTTCATCCGGCCGATGATCTGCAGCGCCGGCGAAAGTTCCATCTGTCGCACGGGAGCCGCGGCTGGCAGCGCCTCGGGCAACTTGTCGAGGGCCAGACCCGCGGCGACCCGCTTGGCGAGATCTTCCTCGATATGCCGCAGGTGGCCGACCATCGCTTCGCGCACATGCAGGTGCTCGACCTTGGAAAGCTCGAAGACCAGCGCCGAGGCGATGTGCGCCTGCTCATACCCCGTTTGACTCAAATAAAACATCCGGGCCTGGCTGTAATGGTCGGCGAAACTCTCGGCCCTGATGCGCCCCTTCTCGCCGGCCTCACCCACCCGGGCGCTCTGGAATCCCTTTCCTCCGGTTTCGCGCGGGGAGTCCTGCGCCAGCGTGTTCGGTTCGTAGGCCACCCGCCCCATTGGTTGCTCCATCTGCAGATGCCCGTCGCGCTGCTGGTTGCCAAACGGGCATTTCGGGGCGTTCACCGGTATCTGGTGGAAATTGGGGGATCCCAGGCGGGAAAGCTGGGTGTCCAGATAGGAGAACAGGCGCCCCTGCAGCAGCGGGTCGTTGGAAAAATCGATCCCCGGCACGATGTTGGCCGGACAGTAGGCGACCTGCTCGGTTTCCGCAAAGAAGTTGTTCGGCCAGCGGTCCAGCACCATGCGGCCGATCACCTGCAGGGGGACCAGTTCTTCGGGGATCAACTTGGTCGCGTCCAGGTGGTCGAACGGGAAAGCGTCCGCCTGCTCCTGGGTGAAAATCTGCACCGCGAACTCCCACTCGGGGAAATTTCCCGCCGCAATGGCGTCGAACATGTCGCGGCGGTGGAAGTCCTGGTCGGCGCCGCTAATCTTGACGGTCTCGTCCCAAATCGTTGACTGCAGGCCGAGCTTGGGGCGCCAGTGGAATTTGACGAAGCAGGAGGCGCCCGCGTCGTTTACGAGACGGAAACTGTGCACCCCGAAACCCTCGATCATGCGCAGCGAGCGCGGCAGGGTGCGGTCGGACATGATCCACATGATCATGTGCATGGACTCGGGGGTGAGCGAGATGAAGTCCCAGAAGGTGTCGTGGGCGGTCGCCGATTGCGGGAAACCCCGGTCCGGTTCCATCTTCACGGCGTGGATCAGGTCGGGAAACTTGATGGCATCCTGGATGAAGAAGACCGGGATGTTGTTGCCGACCAGGTCCCAGTTCCCCTCCTTGGTGTAAAACTTGACGGCGAAGCCGCGCACGTCGCGCGGGGTGTCCACCGACCCCGCCCCACCCGCGACCGTCGACAGCCGGGTGAAAACCGGGGTTTTGACACCGACCTCGGTGAGGATCTTCGCGGTGGTGTACTGCTTAAGCGAGCTGGTCAACTCGAAGTAGCCGTGCACCCCCGTTGCCCGCGCATGCACGATACGCTCGGGAATGCGCTCGAGATCGAAGTGGAAGATTTTTTCGCGCAGGACGAAATCCTCCAGCAGCGTCGGGCCATGCGTGTGGGCCCTCAGGGAGTTCTGGTTGTTAGAAAGCGGCACACCCTGGTTAGTGGTGAGCGCCGGGTGTTCCCCGCCGGCGTTTTGATGCAGTTCACCGCCGGCCGCAAGCTGCCCGTCCTTGCCGGAAACGGTGAGGTTATCCTGTTTGCGCGAGTTACCGGATGCCTTGTCCTTGCCCATAGCTGATCTTTGATGATTCCTGAATTTGGCGCTCAATCCGCAGGTTTGCTCCAGAAAAAAACCCCGCAAAGCAGGGAGAGCTTTTCGGGGCGCGACGACCTTGTTTTTTCGGATAGCGCGACCTACGCGCTCCGGGTGGAGCAATTTATTAGATAAATGTAACTCGCTGCGGCCGTGAGTCAACCGCTCAGCGACTTTTTTTAGTGCTCTTAAGTGAGTTTTTAAACGGGTTTTTACGGCGGGAAATCCCAAGCGGGTTTAGGGCAATTTCATCTCAAGGGTGGGCGCGATTCGGGGGCCGTAGAGCTGCTGCGGAATGAGATGCACCGGGCCAAGGACGGAGTAGGGCTCGATTCTGGAAAACCTGCCGGAAGCATCCTTGGTGAACCAGATGAAATAGGCGATTTCTTCCCGGGTCACCGGATAGGCAGCGCTGTTGCCGGATTTGGTGCTGTCTCCCAGAAAGATCAGCTGGCCGCCGCGGTCCATGATCTCGGCAAGGCTCAGTTCGGCGAGGCTGGGAGCCGGCGCAGATTTGAACTTGAAAAGGGCGTCCGCTTCCCGGCGCGACTGCTGGAAGGGGTTGATGGAAAAGGGGAGCGCGTTTTCTCGCTGGGGGCGCAGCACGGCCGCGGGGGCAAAAAGGGGAAGCGCCCGGGCGTCGCGCAACGCATTCGCTGCCGGATAGTCAATGGCGCCGTAACCGTAATTGAGCGGGTTGTAGCCGCTCGGGTAGTTCGCCGCAGTCCGCCTCAAGGCAGCCTTGACGTCGAACCAGTTCCAGGCGGGGTGCCGAAATTTGAGGCAGGCCATCAGCCCCGCCAACTGCGCGGTGACTCCTGAAGGTGTGCTGCTCTGTCCCTTGCCGCTCATGTAGGCGGCCGGTACGCCGAACTCGATGCCCTGGCCAGTCTTGCCGCCGATCCGGTTCACGATGACGAAGGCGGCCGGAGGCGGGGCATTCTTCGGCTGGGGAGTATTCGGTTCGTAGGCATAGACGTGCGTCATGCCGTTTTGGGTCAGTTTCTGGTACAGAAGCGAATCGTAGATCGATTGCCAGCCACTGAAACTGGAGGAGAGGATGGTGGCTCCGACGCTCTTGGCGTCCACGAAGAATCGATCGGGGGGAAGGAATCTATCGGAACCTGGAGATGACGGGGTGACCCGAACCTCCGAAGTAAGGCTCAGTCCGGCATCGAGCACCGCGCCTTGGGCACTGTCCAGTGCATGACTGGTATTGATGCGCAGGTTGACCGGAACTCCGGAAGCGGCGCACGGGCTCACTCCGGAGCTCCGGCCCACTCCGGGGTGGGGGCGCAGGGCGGCGGGCGACGGCAGTCTCACTGCGGCCCACAGGATCAGGCACAGAGCAAGGGCAAGCAGGTAAAACAAACCTTTCCTGGGCATGAGTCCGATCCTTTTACGGCTACTCGACCACCGTTTCAAGGGGAGATGTTGACTCCGGTTGGAGCGTTTCGGTCTCATCACCTTGCTGCGGCGGCTCTTCCAGGCTGACCCGCCCGATCTTTCCGGAACGAAGCTCGCGCAAAAAGGTCTCGGACGCCCGGTTCTGGTCGACCACTCCGCCGCTGACGAGACAACCGAGGCAGCGGCCGATCGCCTCGATAAGAGCGCTGGGGCCGTCGGGAAGTTCCTGCAACTTGTAGCGGCTCTTGAGCCGCTCCGGATAGCGCTGCATCATGTATTCGGCAGCGAAGAGCCCGACCTTGGTGTAGTCGAGGGCACTCGCCCCGATAGCACCGCTGGTCGCCAGGCGGTAGGCCACATCCTGGTCGCTCATGTCCGGCCAGAGCAGTCCCGGGGTATCGAAGAGGAGAATGCCGTTATGCAGGTCGATCTGCTGGGGGCGCAAGGTTATGGCAGGTTTGTCGCCGACCGGCGCCAGGCTTTTTCCCGCCAGCGTGTTGATCAAGGTCGACTTTCCGACGTTTGGTATGCCGAACACCATGGCGCGGATCGGATAGCCGGGGTTGCCCCGGTTCGGCGCCAGGCGCTGGCAGAGCTTGATCAGTTTCTTGGTCTCCGGGATCAGCTTCGCCGATATGGGGAGGGCGCGCACTCCCGACTCACTTTCAAAATAGCGCACCCAGGCCTCGGTCACCGCGGGGTCGGCAAGATCGTTCTTGTTCAGCAGCTTGATGCAGGGCTTTTTGAGACGCATCTCGGCAAATCTGACATTCGAGCTGGAGAATGGGAGTCGGGCATCAAGAACCTCGATGAGCACATCCATCTTCCGGATCGATTCAGCCATCTGTTCCTGCGCCTTGCCCATGTGTCCGGGATACCATTTAATCGTCATTGTACTTATTCTCTCCGTGTCTGGCTGATTATTCCGTTTGACAGTATCACATAGCTCACTCAGTGCACACCTTTAGCCTTGAGGAAGCGAATCATTAGCTACGCGACGCAGACAGCTACGGCGCAGCATCGGGAACCGCGCAACAGTCCCCGTGCGTTATTTTCCGGTTGAATCCCTCCGCCTGGTAACCGTCGACCATGACCTCCAGGTGACCGTCGTTGGGGCAGAAGATGAGACCGTGGACCGGGACATCGGGGGGGATGAGCGGGTTGCTGCGGATCTTCCCCACGACATCCGTCACGTTTTCCGCGGGGCAGGCAAAGGAGCCGAGCCACTGCGCCAGGTCCGGGACCAGGGTTTCGATCGCCTGGCGGGAAACGCCCCGATCAATCATGTCATTTTTGAGCCGTTCCGGATCGACGCCGGCCATGCCGCAGTCCTCATGTCCGATAACAAAAACTTCCTCCACCCCCAGCATGAAAATGGCGGCCACCAGGGAGCGGATCACCCCGCCATGGAGCGGATCGATCAGGATGTTGCCGGCATTCTTGATAACCTTGGCATCCCCGCGCTTTATCCCCATGGAGTGTTCCAGAAAGTCAACCAACCGGGTATCCATACAGGTAAAAATGGCCAGCTGCTTTTTCGGGTTCTTCGGCAGCGGCGGAAAAGCCCCTGGATGAACAAAATTACGATTAGCAGTAAGTATGGAATCGAGCAGGCTCATGCGAGGGCCCTCCAACGGCAATCGATATTGGTAAACTTGTCAACTCCTACTGATACCACAAAAACTGGCTTCACTAAAGCTAAGGATTATTTTGCACCCGAATAAACTGAAAACGGTCAGCCGCATTTGCACGGAGACCGCTAAGATTCAGCAAAGGTGCTCTTCTCAGGGACGCACTCGCACCGTTCAACCCGCTGGTTTTTGAGGTACTCCGGCCACACTGATTTCGAGCACCACATCTTCCAGATGACTGAAGGACTCTGAACTGGCACCGGCAGGTTTCACGATTTCCAGTGACCACAAACCTCCCTGGTTGGAGCGGCCGATGGGGCTCGCATCAAGCAGAGAGTTCGCTCCGCAAAGCTCAGGCGGGCGCGCGGACCGTTGGCTTTCCACCCGTCCCAAAAGGCAGGAAGCACGACCGGACTGGTCCACTTCTACGCTTTGTCCCGAATTTTCGTACACCGCCTCGTCAGGAAGCCGGAGCATGATGGTCCAGGGCACCGTTCCCGCCTCGCCTACCAGCGCTGCGGCGACCCCGCGGACATGACAATTATCATACCCGCGGAAAAGGTCGACCGGGACCTGCAGCTTGGTCGAATAGTTGTCTCTGGAGTGCTTCACCAGAGCCCAGGCGTTTCTATTCATCAAAGAGCGCACGGAAACCACCCGCGTAAAGGCATGTTCGCGCTGGCGGTACGCGATAAGCCATTCGAGGGAATCGCGGATCCAGATCGAGAGGGTGGTGATTGAGGTTCCCAAGGTTTCGGCTTCAGAGGGGAGCGGCGAGGCCTGGCCGACCCGGGCGTACATCCTGGATAGCCCCACCTCAGCTACGCAGGCGCGATTGACGGCCTCTTCATAATCGCGGCAGAGACGTTTCAGGGCCTGGTCACGCTGCTCATCGAGAGCAAAGGGTCTGCCCGGACCGGAAAGCGCTTTTTTGCGCTGAAAAGCTTCGGTCCGAAAATCTAGACTGCTTCTGAGGCCCGAACTTTCCGCAGGTTCGCTCAGCGTCAGGTCGGCCTCGACAGGTTCCACGAGTGTGAGAATTTCTGTTTCATCCTGGGACGACTCCTCAGTAACAGCAGAGACGCCCCTCTCCTCCTGAGTGACATCTCTATCAAAGATATCTTTGCCCGCTGGCGGGTTATAGAGCCCGAGCTTTTTCTCCTGGGTTTCCAACTCTATCTCGAACTGATTCCAGGCAAAGTCGAGGGAGGAATAGTCCCGGAATTCCCTGATACATCGGGTGATGAGACTGTCCGCTTGATAAAGCAGCGCCTCGATATGCCAGTAGCTAAATCGTGCGGCCAGTTGGTCCGGGTCGGGCCGATAGAGAACTATGTTGCACGCCAATTCACTCATTTTCAACCTCCTGTCCACCTTAGGTTCGAGGGTTCACCCTGGCCGTCCCTGCAACCAACGCGGGGTACATTACATAAGCGTAGCAAGGTATTGGGATTGAACAAGAGCTTGAGCGAGAAGGGAGGAGCCGCTAGCGGGGAGAAGCAAGGTTTAGAGGTAGGAGCGGACGAGGCTCAGCGCAATGCCCCACATGGTGAGCCCCACCACCAGGTCAAGTAAGCGCCAGGCCGCTTGCTTGCGAAAGAACGGCGCCAGAACCCGGGCTCCGTACCCGATGCCGTAGAACCAGACGAGCGAGGCGGTCATGGCGCCGACGGCGAAGAGGACACGGGACGCGCCGGAAAAGCGTGCCGCCAGGCTGCCCAGGAGAATGACCGTATCCAGGTAGACGTGCGGGTTAAGGAGGCTCAGGGCAAGCGTACTCAGGATCACCCGCGCGCTGCTGCCGGAGGCGTCGCTTGCTCCGGAGGTTTCCAGCGTGTCCGGATTCAGCGCGGAGCGGAAAGCGCGCAAGCCGTAAAAGAACAGGAAAGCGCTTCCTCCCCAAAGCGCAATCTGCAGGGTAAGCGGCGAGGATGCCACCAGGGTGCCGAAGCCGGCCGCGCCGGCTGCGATGAGGGTCGCGTCGCAGAGAAAGCAGACCGTTGCCACCAGGAAGACCCGCTCACGCTTGAGTCCCTGGCGCAGTACGAAGGCATTTTGGCTTCCAATGGCGATGATGAGACCCATACTGAGGCCGAAGCCCTGGACCAGCGCTTGGATGCTGCCGGGATTTTGCATAAGACTCCTACCGCTTCTTGGTGTCGCCGGGAATGTGTGGTGTTACCCCCTGCCGGTGTGCCTGCTACAGGCCGCGGCGCTTGGACCGGAAAGGGATACTGGTTCATGGAGGCCGGGGCGCCAGACTAGATCAACCGGGGGCTAAAGTCAAAAGGATTGCAGAGGGAGAGTTGGCAGGACACCCCCCTGTTCACCATTTGCACCGCTGTTCACGCTCTGACACCGTTTGGCAAAGCCCCAGGTTGTATTTTTCATCTATTTTCGGCAACTTAGCTAGAGCATTTCCTTGGCCACCCTATTGCAAAGCAAGAAAGGTCAGAGCAAGAAACAGTCAGAAGAAATCAGAAACCTCTCAGCAAAAGGCAAACCCGGGGCAACCCGGAGACGCAAAGCCACGGATCCTGTTGAGGATAGCCGGGCTACCGAAAGAGGGCAGACACTAGAGACAGTGCCGAGCGCCCTTTTTTCACCGAAGAAAGGGCGTTTTTTTGCGCCTCCGCAGCGACTTTAGATCCAGGGAGGCAACAATCATGAAAAGCACGACACTCTCCAAAACCCTCACGGTCGTATCCCTCACTCTGGTCTACCTGCTGTCAGTATCCGGCTTTTGCTTCGGCGCCGAAATCGACGACATCCAAAGCGCCATCAAATCAAAAAAAGCGAGATGGACCGCGACCACGACCTCGGTCCACAGGATGAATGCCCACTCCAGGAAGCTCCGGGCATCGCTCAACATGCCGACGCTGGAAGCGACCGCGACCTCGGCCTCAACGGCGACAACCGGCGCGGCAGCCAGCGCCACCGCGCCCACGCAGGCCGTCTTGGCGTCTGGGCTAACGGCACCGACAGGTGGCTTCGACTGGCGCAAATACGGCGGCACCAATTATGTCACGGCGGTAAAGGACCAGGGCAACTGCGGCAGCTGCTGGGCCTTTGCCACTACGGCCGCACTGGAATCCTACACCCTGATCCACGGCGCGTACGACACCAAGCTGAACCTTTCCGAGCAAGTGATGCTTTCTTGCAGCGGCGCCGGCAGCTGCGCGGCCGGTGGTACCCTCAACCAAGCCAGCATATTCGCACAGCAGGTCGGCCTGCCAACAGACAGCCTGTTCCCCTACACGGCTAAGGACAGCGCCTGCACCCTGGCGGCGGCCAACTGGCAGAACAGCACCAATAAAATCAAAGTCTGGGATTGGATCAGCACCGGGAATGCGCCTACCATAGCCGCGGTCAAAAATGCCCTGTACACCTACGGCCCGCTGATCGCCTCCATGAAGGTGTATGACGACTTTTTCGCCTACGGCAGCGGCGTTTACACCAAGACCTCGGGAGTCCTGCGGGGCGGCCACGCCATCCTGATTGTAGGGTATACCGATGATGCAACGAGCCCCGGCGGAGGATACCTGATAGCCAAAAACAGCTGGGGCACCGGCTGGGGAGAGGGCTTTGGAACCAGCACCGGCGGATTTTTCCGAATAGCCTACAGCGAAGTCACCAGCGCAAGTAGTGCCACCCAATTCGGCTGGTGGCTCATCGCCTACGACCCGACCGCTCCAAGCTGCAGCTTTACCCTGTCCGCTACCAGCAAAAGCTTCCCGGTGACCGCAGCTAGCGGAAACTTCACCGTATCAACCGAAGGCTCTTGCACCTGGTCGGCAAAAAGCGATTCGTCCTGGCTGACGGTTCCCGCCGGCGTGGTTACCTCGGGCTACGGTACGGTAAGCTACTCGGCTGCGGCCAATACCGGAGCCACCCGAACCGGTATCATTTCAACCGTTGACGCCAACGGGAACGCCGCCGGAACCTTGACCGTCACTCAACTAGGCTCCAACACGAGCTATTCCGTTAGCGGCACCGTGCGCTCCAGCGCCGGCGCACCCCTGACCGGCGTAACAGTCAACGTCGCAGGCCAAAGCGCCACCAGCTCCAGCACCGGTGCCTTCAGCTTTGCCAGCGTTGCCGCAGGGAGCTATACCGTGACGGCTTCGCTGTCAGGTTACAACGCATACGCCTCCGGCACCCTGACGCTCAGCGCCAACCAAGTGCTGGCGCTCACCCTGGTTCCGTCAAGTTACTCCGTCAGCGGCACGGTCAAATCCGGTAGCGCAGCAGTTGCGGGCGCCACCGTCTCGATTGGCAGCCTCTCCAGCACCAGCGGCAGCGACGGCTCCTACACCCTTTCCGGCCTGGGCGCCGGTGCCTACACCATGACCGTAGCCAAGGCCGGCTACACGACCTACACCGGCAGCCTCGGTCTCTCGGCCAACCTCGCCGGTCTGACCATTTCCCTGCTCCAGCCGAGCTTCACCGTGAGTGGAACAGTCAGGGCAGGGAGCAGCAGCGGGGCAGTGTTAACCGGTGCCGTCGTCAGCATCGCCGGCAAAACCGCAACTACCGATGCCAAGGGCGCTTTCTCGGTGAGTGGCGTGACTCTTGGAACCTATGCTCTGAGCGTTGCCATGCCTGGCTACACCAGCTTCAGCAACGGAGCGCTGGTAGTAAATGCCAATCAGCTCGTCAGTGTGACCCTGGCTCCGCTTCCCCCTATTTACGCCGTTTCCGGGATCGTGACCTCCGCTAACGGATCAGGGCTGCTCCCCGGAGCAGTGGTAACCATCGGCGACAAATCCGCGACAGTTTCCAGCACCGGCAGCTACGCACTGAGCCTGACCGCCGGCAGCTATACGGTGAGCGTATCCAAGGCCGGCTATATCACCTACAGCAAAAGTGCAGTCAGCATAACCGCGGCACAAAACCTCAATTTCAGCCTGGTGCCCGTAGCATACACGGTGAGCGGTGTGGTGCAGGCAAACGGGGCAGCTCTCGCAGGGGCCACGGTCTCCCTCGCAGGCAAGTCGGTCACCAGCGACGCATTCGGGGCCTTTTATTTTAGCGGCGTTGTTCCCGGGACCTATGCGCTTAGCGCAGCGAAGACAGGCTTCACGACCTCCAGCAACTCAAGCTATGCCGTCACCGGGAACCAGTCTGTAGCCATTCCCCTGACCCCGGTAACTTTCACCGTAACGGGGGTCGTGTCATCGGCAAGCGGAACCGGCTTACTCCCCGGTGCCGTGGTTACCTTCGGCGACAAATCGGCCACGGTTCCAAGTTCCGGTATCTACTCCATCAGCCTTAGCGCCGGCAGCTATCCGGTAACCGTTTCCAAGGCCGGGTACGTTACCTACAAAAACAGCGCTCTTAGCATAACAACGGCACAGAACCTCAATTTCACCCTGGTACCGATCAGCTACACGATTAGCGGCACAGTAAAAGCAAACGGGGCGGCTCTGGCGGGAGCAACTGTCTCAGTCGCGGGTAAAACGGTCAGTAGCGACAGTAACGGAGCTTTTTCTCTGGCGGCAGTAACTCCGGGAACCTATGCACTGAGCGTGGCAAAGGCAGGTTACACAACCTTCGTCAACGGGAGCCTCGCTGTCAACTCGGACCAGTCGTTGGCGATCTCACTGGTGCAGCCGACCTACACTGTCAGTGGCGTCTTGAAATCCCTCAACAACCTGGCGCTGCTTTCCGGCGCGACCTTTTCCATCGCCGGCCAGACCGTGACGACCGGTACTGACGGAGCATTCACGGTAAAAGGCATTACGGCCGGGACCTACAGCTTTGTCGCAGCAAAGGCAACCTATACCTCGGTGACCGGGAGCCTGACAGTTTCAGGAAATGTCTCAGGACTGAGCTTCATGCTGTATCAGCCGATTTACACCGTCACAGGGATCGTGACTTCCACGAGCGGATCCGGCTTACTCCCCGGCACCGTGGTAACCATCGGCGACAAATCGGTCACCATCACCGCCTCCGGCATCTACTCGATCAGCCTCACCCCCGGTAGCTACCCGGTCAGCGTGACCAAGACAGGGTATGTCCCGTACAGCAAAAGTGCTCTCAGCATAACCGCAACACAGATCCTGAATTTCACCTTAACGCCGGTAAAATAAGAGGTAAGAAGTACAAACAATGCGGGCCGCTGACAGAAGTTACTGTCAGCGGCCCGCTTTTTTTCCTTTCCTCTCAGTCAACCCCGCCCGACTATTGTCACCCGGCAAAATCCATCCCCGTCCGATAGCCTTTAGCAGACGGCGTCACCGCTGGGCGAACACCAGGTTTGCCCCTACGCGCATCATGGTGCCCGGTATCGTAGGGCGAATAATCATGCGCCCGGACTCTCTCACTGAAGCTGAACCGTCGCCGTAACCACATTCCCGACTCCCTGGAATTCCACCCTGGAAAAAGAGTAGCGGCGGGACATGGCAATGCCGCGGCCGTTGGGATCCAGCGACCGCTTGGGATCGAGCTCCAGGTATTTCTCCCAGTCAAACCCTTCACCCTGGTCGGCAATCCGGAATCTCAAAGTGTCGGGCCTGCGCTCAAAAGTAACGGTGGCCCTGCGCTCCCGATACTCCGGCAAGCCCAGGCGGCGCTGCACCTCTTCTTCCCAACCTTCTTCATACAGCAGCCGTTTTTTTTCCTGGTAGCTGATGCCGAGGTTACCGTGCTCAACAGCATTGAGCAGCAATTCCACCAGGCCGCTCGAGGCCTGGTCGGGATCGGGGCACATCGAAGCCAGGATCCCCGCCACGCGACTCACATCCTCCGGGGTCGAAAAGTGCAGCTCGGCCTGGGTGATGTATTGCAGCGATTCAATGTGTCTGGCAGCCTGAGCAGAGACCTCCGCCCTAAGCTCTATGTCAGCCTTTACCGCACGGACAATGCAGAGCATGGCTTTATGCTGGTACGGCTTGGTGAGGTAATGGAAAGCGCCCGCTTCTATCCCTTCGGCTATTTGCTCGGGGGAAACGGCACCGGACTGCATGATGACCGGCAGCGCCTTCAACCGGCTGTCGGCTTTGATCCACTTAAGTAGCTCCAGCCCGTCAATGCCTGGCATCTTCCGGTCCAGGATGACGAAACTAAAGGAATTTTGCGGATCGCTCAACATTTCCCAGGCAAGAGAGGCGTTGGCGGCAGTCTCCACCACACAGGTCTCGTTGCGCAACAACTGGCTAATGATAGCCAGGAGGGCCGGCTCATCGTCGACTGCTAGAACTCTCCATTTTGGCACTTCATCCCCCACATATGCGATTTCTTTCCTTCCAGAGCGACTCCTTCTGTCCCGCCAGGGGCAATTGGTCCGGCTGCCCGACTGGTCGCCTCAACGACTTATCGGAATTCACCGGCAAAGCTGAAGGACTATAGTGAGGCCTCTTTTTTATTGCTCCCGGTTGCTTATCCATCACGCCTGTTCACCCCCAGGGCATGAACTGATCACAAGGTGAACCAGACAATCCATGACCTGGAAAACGTCGTAAGAGAAGCTAACAAAAACAGCAGATCAGCGTTTATCAATCTCGGCACTGATTGTGAAAGGTAAAGGTGAAACAGTTATTCAAGGCAAGGAGGAGGTGAGAAAAGGGGGAATAACTCGGGGCGTTAGCTGCTAAGAGAACAGGGACAACCAAATTTCCAGGAAAAATAAAAGGAGATACACCGTGATAAAAACTATTGAAGTAGGTGACCTGACAAGTGACCAGGCGGATAACAAGACTATTGGCATATCGGTTTTTGAATTAGCCTGGTGGGTAGCGACCATAGTTTTCGGGATCGCCCCTATGATACAGATACTACTGGACTGAGCGACCAAGCTTCCCACCTGACAGGCTGTGGGCCACATCTACAAAATGTACACACTATGGGGTCAAACCTGCAGCTTTCGAAATAGAATGCTGCAGATTTGACCCTCAGTTTTTCCACCTGTTGGTCCTGGCTTACCAAAATTTCTATCAATTTTCACCCAAGCCCAGCCCTTTTCCGAACTATCTCCTTCCGCTGTAAATCGACTTGAGCACAATCTCAACCTTGGTGCCAGGCGCGGGCATCTTGGTCCAGTCGAAGCGATAGTAATTTTTGGTTTCCTTCAGGGGGAGCGAATTGTCTGCAATGATCCCGCCATTGCAACCTGACGGGCAGACGATGCAGCCCGAGCCGAAGTTGATCGCTTCAGCCGTTCCGTGATAAACAAAATGGGGCGTATAGGGCTTGATGACGTCCTTGCCGTCGACGCTTATCTTCTCTTCTATCAGACTTTCCAGTGGCGTTTCCACTATTTGCCCGTCTTTTTTCCAGCGCACCGACACCAGGATCGGGTCGCCGTCGAGGTAGTCGTCCTTTTGGGTAGTCGCCTTAAGCCCGGAGCGCTGCTTCACCTCGGTCATGGGAATCTGGCGCCGCGACTTGATGCCGATTGACTTGATCCCCTTGTCAATTTCGGTCCGGTTCACTTCAGTGGAAAAGATGAAGAAGGCGGCCATCTTGCCGTCCTTGCTGCCGAAGAAGGCCTGGAAGCGCCGCCCCCAGTCGCATACCGACGGCTGCGAGCAGTCCTTCAGCACAGTCGTGGTGACCCGGACCTCTGCGGCTTGCGGGTCGACCGTGAGGGTATCGGATCCGAACCTGGCAACCGTCAGCTTGGCCGGCTTCAGCTTGGCGGCTCCGGCCGGCAAAGCCAGCGCAAAGCAGAGCGTCGCGAACAGCGTGGTACGCAGAAACATTTTGGTCATGGTATTTCCTCCTTGTTATCTTGTTCCCAGTGAAACAAGAGTTCGCACGGCAAGCCCTGCCGCGATGACGGCGACAGAACGCAATAACGGGATACGGCAGGCACCGGTCCAAAGTCCTATGAGTAAAAGCGGAAAGCCCGGAAGCGCGGCCAGGGCGGCGACGCACCACCCGGTCCAGGCCGCAACGGGCGTTAAGGGCTCGCCACCTTTGCTCCGGTGGTAAAGCGGCAACGCGTCACCGAGTGTAACCCGCCCGAGCGCTACGGCAAGGGTCGTCACTACCAGGGCTGCGCCCCAGGAGTAGGTGGCGCCAGTCGGCGTGCCAAAAGCCGTGGCAAAGGCGGCGCTTCCCGCCAAAGCAGTAAAGGGAAAGGCGCAGGCCTGCAGCGCCTGCCACACCAGAGCAATGAGGCCGGCGCGCCCGCCCGACATCGGCTTCAGGTAGGCGACGAATCCTGCCAGATCGGCATCCGCCAGGCGGTGGGCGACAAAGAGCAGGTTAAACTCAATGGTGTACAGATAAGCGTCGAGCGCCCAGAAGTAGTGCATTACCAGGGCGTAACCACCAGCGCCCAGCACGCCCAGCACGGCGATTCCGATCGCCTTGCGCTGCAGGCTGCGGCGCAGACTCCAGGGGAGTACCGGCCGGGGTTCCTGCCGCTTGCGGTTCTGATACTTGCCGGCCAGTTTCGGTAGGAAGGAAACGGCTACAATCAGGGCAATGCCGATAAAAAATTCCCTGGAGACCTTCCCTTTCAAAAGCCCTAGCAGAGAACTGGAGAAGGTGATAAAGGCGATGGTGCAGGGGAGCATGAAGATGAAGGTCGCGACGGCATACTGCAGAAACGATATCTTCGTGAGTCCGAAGGCGAAATTAAGCAGATTGAAGGGAAAAAGCGGTATCAAGCGGGTAAAGGCCACCGCTTTCCAGCCGTTTTGGGCGGTCTCGGCATCGAGCTTATTCCAGCGCTGACCAACCAGCTTGCGCTCCACCCAATCCCGGGCGGCGTAGCGGGCGATCAGAAAGGCGAGACAGGCTCCCAGGGTCGCGCCGATAATGGTGTAGACCACTCCCCAGACCGGGCCGAACACCGTCGCCCCCGCCATGCTGATCGGCAGGCCCGGCAGCATGAGCGCGGGAGCCAGCGTGTAAAAAGCGATGTAAACCAGCGGCGCCACCAGGCCAAAACTGGCAAAGAGGGCACGCAGTTTTTCCGGTTCGAGGTACTGGCCGATGCCGCTTACCCGGGCCAGGACGATAATAGCGATCAGTCCCGCCAGGAAAACCAAAGGACGCAGCACGCCGGAACCGGCGCCGCTGGAAACCGTCCTCTCCCTGGTAAGCGCAGCAGGCACCAGCTTCTTGAAGCGGTATTTCAGCCTCAGCCGGTTCAGATAGGTGATAGGTCCCGAGGCGGGCTTCGGAGTGTCGCAAACCAAATCCAGAATATGCCTCACCTGCAATTTCTTTCCCAAATGATTGGCGCACCCGGCGCAGTAGGTTACCACCTCGCGTCCCGCAGCCTCCACGCGGCGCCGCTCACCCCAGCTATCCGCGAGGTCGGGGGCCAGCGCTCCCACGCTTCCCCCCTCGCCGCAGCAAAGCGCGGAACTGCCGGTGTGCGGCATCTCCTCGACGCGCAGTCCTGCTTTGGCCAGGAGGCTGCGCACAGCGCTCTGGGGTGCCGGCTCGAAGCGGATCACGCAGGGGTCGTGGATGGTAACCGGAGCACCGACCGCCTCCAGGACGCTACCCGGCGCCAGTTCGGCCAGCTGCGGATAAACCGTTTCGGTCAGAAACTGAGGGGCGTACTCGTTAAACACCTTGTAGCAGTTAGGGCAGGCGACCAGCACACGTTTGACTCCGGCAGCTTCGAGCCAAGCCACCATCTCCCCGAACATGTCCTGGAAAAACCGCTCTTTGCCCAAATCGTGGGACGGCTTGGTGCAGCAGTCAAGGACAATGCCCAGGTCGGGGATCGCTTCCTGCAGCATCTGGAAAACCTTTTGAGTTGCCGCAGGGCGCGTGCCCGGAAGGGCGCACCCCGGGAAAAAGATCGTCGTGCAACCCTGCGGCAGGCCGTACCAGCTAAAGCGCTTGGACAAACCGGTGCGCTCGTAGGCGAGGAGCCCCTTATGTTCGGGAAAGCTACCGAAGCCGCGGTCAACTGCCTCCCGGCGCATCTCCAGAAAAAGGGCTTTCGGGTCAAGCCCCTCGGGGCAGACCGCCGAGCAGAGCCCGCAGAGGCTGCACTCGAAGCAAAGGGCGTTTTTTTTGGGATCCTCAGGGTCGTATCCCTGGGCAATGGCGCGCGGCGAACTGTAGATTTTCAGAAAACCGCACTCGGCAACGCAAACCCCGCACCCGGTGCAGCCGCCGATTTCGTCAGCCAGCATGCCGGCCAGGGAGGAGCGCAGCGCGGCCCCTTCGTTTTGCAACGCGGTCACTCCTTACCCCCCTGCAGAGATGCCGGTTTGCAGCAGTCACAGGCGACGTTTTTCACCGCGGCATCCATGCCACCCTCCAGCACCAGGATGCGCGAGCGCAGCACGCCGCCGAGCGCGAGACGCTCCGCAGCCTTGGTAGCATCCGCGCCACCAGTCGAGCTGACCAGGATGACCTTCCCCTTGCCGGTTCGCAAGCGCTGGGCGATCTTTTTCAGACGGCCCGGGTCGTTGCCGGTGGCAAGGGACTGCTCGTAATTGTGAGCGCTAAACTCCTCGGCGCTCTGAATATCCACGATCGAAATGCTCTTACCGGCTTTGATCCAGGCGGCCAGTTCGTTATGACACACGGTGCCCAGTTCGCCGGCAAGCGCGAGGGCAGGAATCAGCAGCAGTAGCAACAGAATAATTTTTTTCATGACCCTCCCTTTTTTTCTCAACCCGGCATCCTAACTGCTCGGCCCACTGAGGTCAAATTGATTAAAGCGATGCAAGTGGCAGTGCCGATAGGTTATCCCTATAGGGTGCAGGTTCCTGCCGGGCTCCAGCTCGGCGTCTCTGGTTTCCGGTATCGACACAGGCGGCACTTTTTTTCGGGAAAGCCATCAAGGGACAAAAATAATCCTTTAGGTCTTCAACTCCACGCCGACAAGATGCCAATGAACGTCATTTAAGGTTTAGGAGGTTTCCCATGTCAATATCCGCAATAGCAGGCAGCAATCCCGCAGCTCCGAGCGCACCGGAACCACAGCACCAGCAGGCCAGACCGGCAGCGCAGACAACAAAAGTTGAAACGGTGTCTATCTCTAAACAGGCGCAACAGTTGGCAAGCGATGGAGACACCGCAGACCAGGAGGTCCGGGAAAATGCAGCAGAGAAAGCCGGCGAGACTTTGAAGGGCAAGAAATAGGTCGCGGAGCAAGCAACAGCAGGAAAATAGCGCTAAGCTTCCGGCGCGAAAAGCAAGTGACCCGGCGCGAGAGGCCGGCATTTCAAGGCTAACTAAAAAGGGCTCGCAGCGAATAGCTGGGAGCCCTTTATCGGTATGATTGGCAAACTTCTCAGTACTTCCCGTAAGGTTTCACAATACGGTCACAGCCTCCTCCCCGTCCACCCCTCCAGTCCTAAGGCTCCTGTGCGATGGCAGTTTGGCGAACCGAGCAGTTCCTTGTACTCCATGTCCTTGGTCCTGATATGGTGATAGAACCAGGTCAGCAACATATCCTTGATGTGAACCGCCATAAAATCCTTATTGTATGAAAATTGCCTGGCCAATCCTTCAATCTGAGCAATGAAGTTTGAATGCTCCTGTATATGTTCCACACTGCCTGGATAACCGAGATCGGCAAAGAGGAGTTCCTCTGAGAGAAAGTGTGCCTTTGCGTAATCTCTCAGCCTCGCAATCAATGGCACGATGGCATCCCCAGCGGTGCCGTATTGAACAGCAAGGTGCAGTTCATTTATGGTATTGATCAGTTGCCTGTGCTGAGTATCAATTCTCTCAACCCCGATGTTCAGATTCTCATCCCATTTTATAATCGACATGCGGTCTCCAATCAAAGTGACGTGCCTATAGCCCTCAGGTGACAATCCTCGCTAACCTCATTTGCTAGGGCGTAATGAAGAGCTTGGCAAGCTTACCGCAAAATCCCCCTTTGGAAAGAGGCGGGCTGGTAAAAGGTTAACTCCCGCCCTGGAAAGTCTGTAGCAAAGTACTTCCTCCAGCGACAGGAATCAACTTTGCTATTCTGACGATGGACTTTGGCATTACTGAATGTTATCGTACGAACGAAGAAAGGTTGATCTATCGGAGATACATCTGCAGGCAGCTGCCGCAGGAAATACTCCTTATTCTAAACAGTAGGTATTCAAAAGGTGTCATATGCAAAAGTTCGTAATTACTGCCCTATTTTGTCTTTTTGTCACAGCGCTTGCTGCCCGGTCAGTCAAAGCTGACGAGAACGTGGCGATTACCACCAAATCCGGCATGGAGTACACCTCTTTGAGAGAAGGGACGGGCGCTACCCCGAGAGCCAGCGACACGGTGGTCGTCCATTATCGCGGTACGCTTTTGAACCGCCGCGAATTCGACAGCTCATACAAAAGGGGAAGGCCGACAGAGTTCCAACTTGACCAGGTCATCAAGTGCTGGACGGAAGGTTTGCAGCTGATGAAGGTGGGCGGCAAGGCCGAACTGGATTGCCCGGCCAATCTTGCCTACGGTGACCAGGGCGTGATGGGTTCCATCCCGCCGAACGCTTCGCTTATCTTTGAAGTGGAGTTGCTGGCAATTAAATAACCTGTTTTTCCGAGGGACAGAAATAACAGTTAAAGTCCTCATGCCCTCAGCCGATACGTCCTGCAGTGACTATTCATGAGGAGCGGGATCGTGCCGATATTAGAATGGGATAAGCGATTTGAATTGGGTGTGAACTTCATCGACCGGGACCACAAACGTTTAGTGAACTTGCTGAATGAGATACATGAAAACGTCATCAATTGCGCCACCAATGAAGCGCTGGGAGCAGTCATCAGCGAACTTATCGACTATGCTACCTACCACTTCGCAGCCGAAGAAAACTCCATGGCTTACCATGAATACGCTGCTTTGCCTTTGCATAGGGAAGAGCACCTGAAATTTTGCCGCATAGTGGCATCATTCCTGGAGGATTTCCGTGAAGGAAAGGAAGATCCGTCCCTGGATATACTGTCATTTCTGGGGAACTGGTTATTTGATCACATACTTCTGACCGATTCAGAATTTTGTCGATTTCTCGCGCAAGTCAAAAAGACCTGAAATAAGCTTAACTCGCTCCACCTCTACACCTGTCCCCATCACCACCCCGACCCTCCCCTTCAAGGGGAGAGATGTAAGCCCCTCCGACCCGGACACTTTTTCACTCCTCACTCTGCCCGCGCATCTCTTGCAAAAAAACCCTTGGCTCTTTTTAAGAAAATGCTGTAAAATTCGTGTGTTACGGAAAAGCAGCATTCCCCTCCTTAAAGTGAGATTTATTAATGGCAATAAAAAAATACGCCGACCTCTTTTACCGCACTACCTCAGCAGCGCCGAGATCCAGGGCTGACCGAAGAGCGGTAAACCTTCTATGAAAAATACCGGCATAAAAATCGTCTTTTCCCTCGCCGGATTTGCCCTCCTGGTTGCCCTGATGCTGACGCTGACTTTCTGGTCTTTCGCTCAGATCACCAAAACTGCTGAAGCACGCAAGCACTCTTTCCTACTTTTGGAGCACGCGAACGATCTCCTGTCGGATTTGAAAGACGCCGAGACCGGCCAGCGCGGCTATCTGCTGACCGGCGAGGAAACCTTTCTGAAACCGTACCTGGATGTGCGCGACAGCGTGGGCGGAGGTCTGAAAGTGCTGCGCTCGCAGACCTCGGACAGCGCCGCCCGCAAACACCTGGACGCCATTGCCCCCCTGGTGGAGGCAAAATTGGCGGAACTCTCCCAAGTGATAAAGTTGCGACGTAACGGCGAGACCGCTGCCGCACTTGCGCTCGTACTGACCGGCCAGGGCAAGCCGCTGATGGATTCTATTCGCGCCGAAATGCGCGGTTTCCTGCAGTTGGAAGAAAGCGCGCTGGCGCAGCATGAAGCGGAATTCCAAGCGAAGATGCGGCGCATGTATACCATCATCGTGGTGGCAAGTCTGTTGACGCTTCTCTTTGCAGCGTCCTTCGCTTACCTGCTCTACCTTAAAACCCAGCAGCACTTCAAGAACCTGGTCCATCAGGAAACCGAGCATTTGCTCGTGATCCAGGAGGAGACCAACAAGCAGCTACAGCAGGCCAATATCACCCTGCAGCAGAGCGAGGAAAAGCTCGGGGTCACGCTCAACTCCATCGGGGACGGGGTGATAGCCACCGATGCCGCAGGGCGCATGACGCTCCTTAATCCGATCGCCGAGCAGCTCACCGGCTGGACCCAGGCCCAGGCCGCAGGCCGGCCGGTAGACGAAGTGTTCCACATCATAAACCAGCAAACCCGGCAACCCGCCATCATGCCGGTAGTGGCGACTCTGACGCACGGCACGGTCCAGGGCCTCGCCAACCACACCGTGCTGATTTCCCGGGACGGGAGCGAGCGCGCCATCTCCGACAGCTGCGCGCCGATACGCTCCCGGGACGGCAAGGTGGTCGGCGCCGTGCTGGTGTTCCGGGACGTCACCGCGGAATATGCGGTGCAGCAGAGCCTGCGCGACAACGCCGCGCTGATCCAGACAGTACTCAATACCGTCGCGGACGGCATCGTCACCCTGCACGCCGACAGCGGCAGCGTCGAGAAAGTCAACCCCGCCGCGCAGTTGATGTTCGGCTACAGCGCCGCCGAACTTGCCGGCAAAAAGTTCAGCGCGCTGATTCCCGAGCTGGATCGGGACCAGGGCTCGCTCGAGTATTTCGTTGCGGGCGACGCAGCGCAGACCACCGGGCAGGAGCGTGAGGTCGCGGGCCGGCGCAAGGACGGCGAGTTTTTCCCCCTGGAAATTTCGGTGAACGAGATGTTCCTGAACGGCGAGCGCTACCTCACCGGGATTTTACGCGACATCACCGCGCGCAAGCGGATCGAAGCAGACCAGGTGCAGCTGAGCCAGCGACTGCGCGACCACCAGTTCTACACGCGCTCCCTGTTCGAGGCCAACATCGACGCCAGCATGACCAGCGACCCTTCCGGCATCATCACCGACGTCAACAAGCAGATGGAGGTCCTCACCGGCTGCACCCGCGACGAGCTGATCGGCGCCCCCTTCATGAACTATTTCACCGATCCCGAGCGAGCCGAGAGAGGGATCCGGCTGACGCTGGGCGAAAAGAAGATCACCGACTACGAACTGACCGCCCGCGACCGGGACGGCAAGGAAACCATCGTCTCCTGCAACGCGACCACTTTCTACGATCGGGACCGGAAGCTGCAGGGAGTGTTCGCCGCCGCGCGTGACGTCAGCGAGCGCAAGAGGCTGGAGCAGGTGCTCCTGGAAAAGAACGCCGAACTGGAGAGCGCCAGGGCTGTGGCAGAAAAGACCAGCCTCACCAAATCCGACTTCCTGGCCAACTTGAGCCACGAGCTGCGCACCCCGCTCAACTCGGTCATCGGCTTCTCCGAGGTGCTGGAAGACCAGATTTTCGGACCGATCAACGAAAAGCAGTGCGAATATGTCAACAACATCCTCACCAGCGGCAAGCACCTGCTCTCCCTGATCAACGACATCCTCGACCTCTCCAAAGTGGAGTCGGGCAAGATGGGGCTGGAACTGAGCCACTTCCCCCTGAAGGATTGCGTGGATGCTTCCCTGATGATGCTCAAAGAGAAAGCCATGAAGGGCGGGATCGATCTCAGCCTGGATTTCGCCCCGGAGGCCGAGCTGGGGATCGCGGCGGACCAGCGCAAACTAAAGCAGATACTATTCAACCTGCTCTCCAATGCGGTCAAGTTCACCCCCAGGGGGGGAAAGGTGCAGGTGAGCGTCGTGAGAGACGGCGACTTCATCCAGACCACCGTGAGCGATACCGGCATCGGGATCAAGGAAGACGACATCCCGAAGCTCTTCCAGGCCTTCACCCAGTTGGAATCCGCCTATACCAAGGGTTTTGAAGGGACCGGCCTGGGACTCACCTTGACCAGGCAGCTCGTGGAGCTGCACGGCGGCAGGGTCTGGCTGAAAAGCGAGTTCGGCAAGGGAAGCCGGTTCAGCTTCACCCTTCCGCTGGATCAGGAGGCTCCCGGAGTGTTGTCGGCCGAGCTGCCCGAAAGCTCAGCCCGCCCCGGCTCCACAGTTCTGGTGATTGAAGACGATCTGCGCACCCTCGCCACCCTGGGAAATGCCCTGCGCTGCAAGGGGTACCGCTCGCTGCGGGCGAGCAGCGGCAAGGAGGGGGTCGAGATGGTGCAGCGCAATTCACCCGATCTCCTCGTCCTCGACCTGGTCATGCCCGGCATGAACGGCTTCGATGTCGCCGAGCAGCTCGGCAAGGAGTACGCCGCCGCGAATATTCCCATCCTGGTATTGACCTCGATGGACCTCTCGCCGGCCGATCGGGCCCGGCTGGCAGGCAAGGTCTGGCGCATCGAGGGGAAGGGGAGTCTTTCCACCCACGAGTTCCTAAGCCTGGTGGAAAGCGTCGTCGGTCCGGGGCAGGGAGCCTAAGAGTCCCGGCAGTTGTGGTGAGTTCTTTGGTAATCTTGGAGCGGGCGCGGCAGAATTTGCCAAACCACCCCGTCACAGTTACAACTTTATATCCACTTTGCTGCTCAAGGGAGCATTTCCAGAAACCATGGCACCAAGCGCTCAGACCACCAGTGCAACGAAGAGCCTTTCCGGCATCAGGACCCTCCTGCGTGCCTTGCGCTCCAGGAACTACCGGCTCTTCGTGGCCGGGCAAAGCGTTTCTCTGGTTGGTACCTGGATGCAGCAGGTTGCCATGAGCTGGCTGGTTTACCGCCTGACCGGGTCTGCCTTTCTGCTCGGAGTCGTGGGCTTTACCAGCCAGATTCCAACCTTCCTGCTCTCTCCCGTCGCCGGAGTCCTTGCCGACCGCTGGAACCGGCGGCGTTTGCTGATGGCCACCCAGGCGCTCGCCATGCTCCAGGCGGCCCTTCTTGCGACTGCCGTACTCTCAGGCGTGGTTCAGGTCTGGCACATCGTCGTATTAAGCCTGCTCCTCGGCGTGGTAAATGCCTTCGATATCCCAATTCGACAATCTTTTGTCGTGGAAATGGTCGCCGAACCTGCCGACCTCGGTAACGCCATCGCCCTCAACTCCTCCATGGTAAACGGCGCCCGGCTTATCGGACCGACGGTTGCCGGACTCCTGGTCGCCTCCGTCGGCGAAGGGATCTGCTTCGTTTTGAACAGCGCCAGTTACCTGGCGGTGTTGTTGGCGCTGGTCGCCATGCGCCTGACCCCCAGGCCCCAGCCCCGGAGCACGAGACGCAACGTTTTTCTGGAACTGCGGGAAGGCTTCGACTACGTCATCGGATTCGGGCCGATACGAAGTATCCTGCTCTTGATCGCGCTGGTCAGCCTGACGGGAATGCCCTATGCGGTCCTGATTCCGGTCTTTGCCAAGGAAATTCTTCACGGCGGCGCACACACCTTCGGTTTTCTCATGACCGCAGGGGGATGCGGGGCTTTCGCCGGAACCGTCTACCTCGCCTCCCGCAAGAGCGTCGTCGGCTTGGGGAGGATCATCGTATACGCCGCCCTTTTATTCGCAGCCGGGATAGCTGTTTTTGCCGTATCGGGGAATATGCTGCTCTCCCTCGCAGCGCTGACCGTCGCCGGCTTCGGGTCGATGACCCTCATCGCATCCTGCAACACGATACTCCAGACCATACTCGAGGAGGACAAGCGGGGCCGGGTGATGAGCTTTTTCACCGTTGCCTTTATGGGGATGGTGCCCTTTGGGAGCTTCGGGGCCGGCACCATGGCGGGGATAATCGGCCCCCGGGACACCATCCTGCTCGGCGCAGTCTGCTGCCTGGCCGGCACGGCGTTTTTCGCCAGGCATCTCCCCCAGATTAGGGAGGAAGTGCGGCCCATATACCTCGAAAGGGGGATACTCAAGGAAGTTGCCCAGGGAATGGACTCGGCGGCAGAACAGCCGACGCTGACAGATACCCAGAAGTGATTGTAGTGAGGCAGGGATGGCGTACCGGCGGGGCAACGCAACAAAAAAAAAGGCGCCGCCGAAGCAACGCCTTCCCAACAAAATTGCAGTTAAACTATCAGTTTTCTTTGTTCATTCTACGTTTAGCGAAGATCGTGAGCACCAGCAGGCCGGCTCCTACCAGAGCCATCATCCCGGAATCAGGTGTGGCGCCAAAGCCATTATAAATAAGAGAATTGAGATCATTTTTAAGGGCAAAATCAACCTTTGCCGTGGTAGCCATCGAAGCGCCTGCAGCTCCAGCTAGAGACAAAACCGTTACTATTCCAATCAAAAGCCCTTTGCTCATTGCGGTACCCCTTTGGTGCTTAGTTAGCTACTCATTAAGCACAGAGGGTGCCAAAGACTTAAATGGCTGTCATGGTTGAAATTATGTTCATTCAAACAATCAGGGAAAGCCCATAGTGTTAAAAATACCGACACTCGCAAAACTCTATGTAAAGATTCCCGACACAGGGAGGCGCCCTGACCTTTACCTGTATGCGCCCCCCGCCGCTGGTCGGTCACGTCGCGCGACCCCGTACTCCTGCGGCAAGAGATCTCAAGCTTGCCGCAGTGAGCAACTATCACTTTCTTTATCGATTGCAGTTGAGAGGGTTTAGCAGAGTATTAGCTGGCAGGTGTAGGACGGTTCATTTTTCAACGGTTATGCGTTCACAATGCTCTATGCAGAGTTGACAGATAGCCTCGATGATTTGGCGCTGGTGCGGGGTTATCCCTTCCACATCAGGCAATTTATAGCTGTGGAAATCGCAACAGCGGCAAAGCGCTCCAAGGTTCAAGGGTAACGTATCCTCCTCCATGTCTAACCCCCTTCCATGGCGATACTTAATATATGCATCCTAACATGCAAGCAAAGAGAAGCAAACACCCGGTAGGCAATTTTCCTTGTCGCTCAGCGCTTTTTACTTAGCGAAGCCACTCAACCGGTGCATCAGCCGGCATGTTTTCAATTTTTTTCCGGCTTAAGCCGGGCGCTCGACGCTCAGCCAACCCCAACGCCAGGCGCCAGCGAACGACTATTCGAACTGCAAACCGACTCCATTACCCGCCACCCTGATGACCCTGGCTTTCACATCGGAAATGATCTGCGTCGAGGAAGTGTCAAAGATGGTGATGATAACCAGGCTGTTGGCTTCGAGTATCGCGTCTGAAATCACAAAGGCTCCATTCAGACTGAGGTTTACCAGCAGGCCCTCGATAACCCGGTCATCGATAAGCATTCTTGCTTTGGCAGCTAGGGGAATTCTGGTGGATTTTCTCTTCTCTTCGTTCACCTTCAAGGCCGAATTCAAGATCATGCTTGCCGTGTTGCGTTCTGCCATTTATGCACCTCGATTAAACATAAAAAAAGCCGGAGCCCCTATATCTAAAAAGATATTTCGGCGACCCGGCTGTCTCGGTGAGACCCTGTAGGCTTTCCGTCCCATCTTTGCAGATGGTTTAGTATTATCGGTTATCTGGAAGCTAGAGCTATTGCTCGACACATTAAATGTGTACTTAGCGTATGTCAAGGGAATTGCCGATGCAGCAGAATTGGTGGCGCAGCAGGGTTCACAAATTGTCGAGCACCTTCTGGTTCGTGGCGCCCCCGGGGAGGCCGGAAAAAGCCCGCAGGAAAGGGGACGCCACCTCCCCCCGCGGGGACTTGTTCATGTTAAGGCACCTGTGGTAACCTAGTATGGTAGGTGCAAGGAGGTTCCCAATGACAAACTTGATACTGATTATCATAGCTATCATAGCAGTCGTCCTCACCTTGTGGCTGATCGTAATCCCTGCCGGCATGGTGGCGAGCGGTTTCACCGCGTTTCGCCATGGCGGCCGTGGCTTGCATGGCTGGAAAAAGCCATCGTAGCCTGACGCCTTAAGGGTACGGCATAATAAAGTCCTGAAAGCTCTGCAGAGCGGCAGATAAGGACGCAAGAACGAAAATCCCCTGGCAACCTGCCAGGGTTTTTTCGTTGCAGAGGGTTCAGTCCCATGAGGTGACGCTGGTAGCTCAGCATCTATTACACCTGGACGACATGAGCGCACTGCCCCTGCGGCACACAGCTGCCCGAAATCAATCCGTACTTGGTCACCTTGGATAAGCAGTACCAGTGCCTCCCCTGGCATAAATCCCGTCACAACTGTGTAAAGGACCATTCCGGTTTTAAAAAAATAATCATTATATTGTGCAAGCCGGTCGATAAAGGTGTTGAAAGATAATTTTAATATTAAAAATCAACTAGGGCTTAACCCGAAGGAGACCCCATGAATTCTACGCATAAAAAT
>JGI24143J45723_1000300_pt1 | contig 26429 bp, 35 predicted proteins | sample BarGraIncu00432A_FD_45723 | JGI IMG/M metagenome (IMG submission 45723) | reverse complement strand
ACGCCAATGTCAGTCGCCGGCTTCCTGCCAGTTTCCCGGAGCGCAGGCGTTCAAGTGTGTTCATCGCAATTCAGGGAAAGGTTCGGGATTGACAGAATGGGCGGCAGTTTGTTTTGAAGAAGTTGAAGCCGTCAAGAAATGAAAAAACCCCAAGTAAATTAATCACTTAGGGTTTTCATTTGGCGGGAGGGTGTCCTCAAGAAGATCTCTTGAAAGCCTTTCTGGCATTGACTTTCATGTATTCCAAATTGAAAGATACCCCAAAATGTACCCCAGTTAGCCCTTGCAAGGCCAGTGTCCAGTATGGTCCAGACAGTTCCTTGCATTGCTAATGCCGTGTTGGAGGATACCAGTCTTTCATCAAAGCATTAAACGTGGCCCTGATCTCCGGGTCCAGCAAATAGGCCATGTTCAACTTGTACAGATCAAAGTCGGAACCCGATGACCCAGACGTGCCCAGGTAACTGGCGAGAACAACAACGCCATCTCTGACCAGTTCAGGGCTCAGCTTTTTGTGACACTCATGCGAATAGGCAGTGCTGGGTGGCTTCAAGGGAGCCTCACCATAGTATTGGCCAAGATCCCTGTGCAACTTTTCTTGCAGTTTGGTTGAAGCGGCTACTGTCATACAGGCCTCAACTTTTCAAGATCAACTTTCGACAACTCCGCCAATTTCCTGGCCTTATCGAGGTTGGGCACCCGTTGGCAATTTATCCACTTGTGTATGGCCCCGTTTGAAACCGAAAGCAGATTTGACACCATCGTTGGGCCACCTGCTTTGGCTACGGCCCTTTGCACGTAATTTTCCTGAATAAACATGTTTTCTCCTCGCTTTTATTCTTATTTTGGCGAGTAAAAAGTGCCTACTCGTTATCTATATTTTAACTTGGTGATTTCAAAAACCACGTCAAATCTAGGCTTTGATCGAAGCCAAAAACGAGGGTGAGAAAGGTGAAATTATCTTGGGTTATCACGGGGTGGCTTGAGGCTGTCGTGACGGGTGGCACACGACCAGGAGCGGACAGTCAAGCCAGTGCCGGTGAATGACTGGGAAAGACTGAATCCGGTCTTTCAGGTTTCCGCACAGCAGACGTTCACAGCTCGAAGTGATGGGCTGCCAGCTAGATGGAATGGTTCGCCCCCAACGTTCTTTTCGCATTTAGACTTCGTCCAAGTGTCTGCCGACGAACTCTGCCGCTGACAGCCATGCGACGTGTACCTCGCCGTCAATCGGGTGCCGATACCATGCCTGCGTCCATGAGAGCTGCATGTTCCATTCCCACGCAACCTGCCGACCTTTTTCGAAGTGAGTGCGGGTCGTCGGAAAGATTCTCAGAGTTTTTGTCATCCGATCAGGCGCCAACGTTTCCAAGATGATGCCTTTGACTCCGACCATCGCGTTCTGGAGTGGGGAGTCCGAGTACACGGTGACGCCAGGCTCAAAAACTACGTTGATCTCTCGAGGAATCGTCTGTAGAGCCTTGAGAATTGTTAAGCCTGAATCAATGGCACGCAGAATGTCTTCGTCGGTTCCCTTGCCTTCGTGTAAGAGACGATTTCGCACGTTCCGAAAGTCTTCAAGTGCGGCTTGCACTTGTTCGGGGAGTTCAAACTGTGAATGGAGTTCAGCCATTGCACGTGAGAAAGGCACACTCTGTCTCTCCTGCAAGCGGCCGAGACTGGCAAGAAGTTGTCGCGCCAGAATCTCAAGTTCCCCGGCCAACATGATTAGAGCGGCATGCGGTGAGCGAGCTGCTTCAGCGGCGATGCGGCGCTGTACGGAATCCTGATTCATCTGATCGGTTGTTGTCATAGTTAAGACTTTGGTTGCCGGGAGAGCGGCGACTTCTTGTTCGACGAGAACCGCAGACTGGCGAAGTTGGTTGAGGGATTCGTTGAGCTCAATTTCTTGGCCAAGAAGTTTCCCTCGTTTTAGACGTCGCGCAAGGTCTGCAATCTGAGTCTTGAAGACAAACAGAGCAGTGAATGCAAAGACTGGCCAAAGAAGGGCCGCTATCGCTTGAAGCAAGACTGCAAGTTCGCTCATGAGTGCTCCAATGGGGTCGAACGTGGAGCTAAGGGGCTGCGCACTTTTGCGCAGTCTCGATTGACTACCGGGTTAGGGTGCGGGTTTCGGTGAGCGTGCATCGACAATTTTATAGATGTGACTGGCCAAGATGATCATTTCGACAGCTTCTTCGGCCGCGAGCTTTATCTTTCGATGACTGTGTGGATTCTTGTATGAGCCAATCGCACCAGCGACTAAGTGCATGAGAGCTTCTCTTTCGCCGTCGGGGGCCTGTTGATCAGTAAGCGGTCCAGATTGGGGATGAAATGCTTTGCGAACGAGGGCTACTCCGTAGTCATCTGGTTTACCGCCCGATGATTCTCGGATTTTGACCTCAAGCTCTTTGAAGGCCTGGAACACAGACGTGTCATAGTCGCCACGAAGAAATGCTGACCAACAGGACTGGCCGATAACTGGGTGAAGAAGTTTTCGGGGAAGAAGAACTGTGTTGCGATAGGCGGCAAGGCCTTCGCTGTTTCGAAGTTTCTTTCCACGGCGCGTTATGAAGTGCCAGCCGCTAGTGTCTCCTGTGGGCGCTATGATGCCTTCTTGGAGCAGCCAGTTCCAAACCTCCATTAGCACGAGTTCGATTTGCCGCCGCTTTTGGTCAGGGTAATTTCCGATTGTGTCGGAATGGGAAAAGCTCGATGGATGCAGTCGAGAGGCCGTCATTGGATCTGTCTGAGCGAGAAGCTCTAGCCCAACGCCGGCAAGTTCTTCCGGTTCAAGAGCCAGCACCGCGTCAGGGTCTGGCATCAGATCAGCGAGTGTTACCATGAGATCCGTAGCACCCCACTTAATAGGGAGACAGGAACCTGTCTCCCTAAGATGGCATTTGTTGCCCTAATATCGGAACGGAAAAGACTGGAAAACCCGCATGTGATATGCGTTGCCATGGGTTCTCTTTCAACGTCAATAGTCATAACAGTTCCATATATACCAGCAATCCCGCTGCAGGGGTATCGTACCTTCCATTCGGGTTAGTTTCCGAACTTCCGGTTTCGCTGCCCTGCCGTATTTCGCCGCTGGATGAAAGCGCTTGGTGTTAGGCACCATACCCGATTAGGGCGCAGCAGCAGACAAACTTGTTGCATTGACGCAAGACGAGGTTTACCGTAGATGGCTACGTCGCAGGAGGCTCTTTGCCTTGCCCTTCTCCCGTATCTTGGCTGAATGGAAGCAAGCCTAGGCACCGTGGGTATTTTGTGCATCCCCAGAATTTCTCTCCCTTGTGCCGCCCCTTTTTTGCGAGCCGCGTTACCATTCTTGCACCGCACTTCGGGCAAATGATGGTCTGCTTCTTCAGGCCCTTCGTAAACAACCCCTTAGAGACCGACGATGTAGGTGCTTTGCTTTCGATTGCATCGCCGCACATTGCCGCGAATGCAAGGTACGCGATGACCAAGGCACCCAGCCAGGCTAGCCCTCGGTTGTCCTGTGGGCGGACGACTCCGCCGTGGTGCGAGCACGCACCAATAATTCCGATAGACGGTGAAGGCCATCCGTCGGCGCATGATGGGGCGGGAATTGTGTCAAAAGCGCCAAACCAGCGCAGAAGGAAGATGAACAGAGCGATGGCCACTGCTGCTGCTAAGAAAACTCGGAGCTTCACCTGCGCTTGTCCTGCGGCCTAGCCCTGGCGATGACATAGCGACCAACCTTTGAGTGGGGGTTGTATTCGAGTATTACGACGCCCTCGGGAACCAGATGACCGTTGGTGCGGACATAGTATTCAGCCAGTGTTTCGGTTTGGCGCTCGTGGCGAGCTTCGAGAACAAACAATATTTTTTTAAAATGCACAGGAGCCAAGTGGAAGTAGTACATGGCTTCGTTCCAAACTGTGACCTTGGCACTCGGCATGTTTCCTGTGACGGTCCAGTTGTGTGACTTGCACTCGACCAGAACGGCTTGCTCTTGGTTTCCTAGGTCGAATGAATGCGGTTTCTTCGTGCCAGCCACGCCGATTGCCACAGAGAACGATGGCAACAGATGGAGGTTTTCTTGCTGCGCGAAATACGCTCGTGCTTCAGCCTCGAATTCACGACCGGCATGAGAATTTGATACGGAACCGATGCGTTGATGGTTGGTCATTGAGGCTGGATTCATTGTCAGCATAGTATCAAACTGGGTGGTGCAGTCGAAAGACTGAAAAGCTGTATTGCAGCCAGATGGATTCAGGGTGAACAGTAGCACGCTGGTCAGCATAGGCCCGAACGTTGGTCAACTTTTTACAGCAGATTTACTGGTAAGGTTCGGCGCGGAATCGTTGGCTTGTTTGAATCGGAATCGGTGGCTCCTTTGCGCCGGAATATGCACTTTTACCCGGCTACTGGAGCATCAGCCCGTGAGGCCGATCTTCTGCCGCATCATTCGCCTGCTCCCCTGCGCCATATCCCACGCTCAATATTTGGGAAAAGTACTGGTTCATGATCTGGGCGTTCAGCATGTACATTCGCTCGAACATGGCTTTGGTCAGCTGGCCATCAGCAAGGTCCAGAGTGGTCTTGAATAGCACTTCGCCATCTTCCAGGCCCAGCTCAAAGTTACCCACGATCAGGTCGTAGTTAATCCGGGTGAGTAGCTCGGCAACATTCACTCTGTTGCTGTCTGGGATACGTGCAGGGAGTTGAGCGTGGACTACCACCCTTCGGGCTTCGTCATCATCGGTAATCTGGATATACACCCGCCAGCTGCCGTCGTCGCCAATGATCTCAGTCGTAAGAATTCCGCTCGCGGCTTCGCCCTGGTAAGGCCGCTCAGCCTCGTCCATGAAGGCGGCGATGGTTGAGTAGAGGGTTGCCGTCGTCATGTTCATTTTTCTGCCTTGGCTGCGTCCGAGAAATGCGCCATCAACCAAAATGTTATCCCTGTTGCAGGAATCGCGCACAAAAAACCCACATATGGATCACCGACAAGTAGGGCTATACCTAAGGTGAATGCGAAGAACACTCCGAGCACGACCCAGATCACAACCATGGCGGCGAGGTACATGACGAGGCCCACCAAACCCAACAGGCCGAGCACAATAGCAATCAGCATGATGTGACGAAGTTAAACATCGATCCGTACCCGCAGGTTTTTGCCGAACAACTTTTCCAAGTCTGAATCAAGCTTTTGGGCATCCCACGTTTTCGACGCGACAGCCCCTTGCCTCGGGTCGAGATAAACGGCGGCTGTAACCTTGTGTTTGCCGTTGGCGTTTGGCTGCTTGACGATCTCAGCGAAACCGTTGCTTGGACCACGACTCAGCCGATTTCCGGAATAGCCAGAACCATAGTTGTCACGATTGCTTTTTTCCTTGATCCACGCCTGGACCGTTTTCAGGGTCAGCTTGTCGCCCGAGCCACGCAGCAAATTGACGGCGATAACGGCGATGGCTTGGAGTGGGGTCATCCTAACGAGCCCCAGGGGCCCCACTCACAGGTAGGGACGCAATCATTGGTTGAATGTTCGGGAAAGCTGCAATGGCTATTGCCGAAGCGTTACGGATTTTCTCGTCTCTGTCGGCTTCAGAATGCTTCTTAAAGAACTCGATAGTTTTTTCGGGAGCACGGGAAAAATAGTAGGAAAGTTTAAATGCCGCTACTGCTTTTTCCTGACTTCCTATCTTTGCGAATACATCACCAAGATTAGCCCAAGCTCCGCTCCGAGAAATATCTAGGCTCAATACATCAACCAACTTCGCTTTTGCCGCTTCCAATTGATCATCCATCATTAATGCATACCCGAGGTTATTTGTTATCTCAATATCGCTTTGGTCGAAAGTCGCTCCCTCTGCGAATAAAGCTATGGCCACTTTGTAATTACTCGTATTCAAGGCGATGAGACCAGCTGTATTTTTTTCTCTTGCAACCTTCCTATTTCCACGCCCAGGTTTTGGTAAATTGCTTAATATTGCCTGTTCACCAATATCTCTAGGTATATTGTCAGCTCTCGCAGCATTGAGCAGTGATTCAATGACCTGAGATGGGGTAGTTGTTTGTTGTTGATGTACGGATACATCCGCTGGCTTACTATCAAAACCAAGAGCCTCTTGGGCGGTTTTTGCCTTTCCTTCCCTTATCATTTTTGCGGCTGTAAATTCTCGTTGGTGAATCAAGCAAGACCCAGTTGAACATTCTAGGTTTAGGGTGGATTTTTCGTCATCCTGAAATGATTTAATATCTGCGTCAGTCACTGGGTGTGCGAGTAAATCAACAGCTTTTTCCATATCCTTTTCATCCCATTCGGCATAGCTTTTTGTCTCATGGAATGCGTAATACTTATCCATCATCTCGGACTTGATCTGATCTACTGGACTTTGCAACGTAACCTCTGGTGGGATGGTGGAGGCTGTTTCTGTAGGTGGGGGATTAGTGATCTGTACAGGAGGGGGGGTGCGGGGAAAAAGGATAGCCGCGCTTATTGCTGTCACAGTCCCTATAGTTAACACTGAGATCGCGACGATCTTCCCAACCTTTTTCGCAAACTTTCGGATCAAACATCTGGTTAGAGTATTCGACCAAAGTGGATCGAATGCTCTTACTGTAACTATTGCCTGCCATATCCACGCTAGCGAAGTACGATTGATGGATTTTGTATCTATTGAAGTTTCTTTTATTGCTTTCGATAGAGTATTAGTATTTTCGGATTGCCCTAGAAGATTTTCATTTTCCTGCAAGGAAAGCAAATAAGTAGTTAGGTAATTATAACTTTCGCCAGCTGGTATAAAATTAATACCATTTGGTTTTGCCATTGCCAAAAATCGCCGTGCATAAAGGGCATTAATGGAATTAATTAAAATGATTGCCTTAGCAACTAACTCGGAATTTTCGTGTTTAAGACAACCACTTGAAATAGAAATAGCTCTCTGAAATAAAGAACCTTCTGAATTATCCGGAAAAAATGGCGTTCTATTGACTGTGACCATCCAATAATCTAATGCATTTCCTTTCTTCCCAGTAGCCCACATTTCAGCCGCGACGATATCGCTTGAAAAAATAAATAGGTCCTGAAAAATTAAAACGAAAGAACGGTCCTGGTATAGCTCCACCATCCGCGATCCATTTTCTAGGCAATACTGCATTGCCCGGTATGAAGCTAAGGAAGCTGCGTTAAAGTCTCTATTTTTCACCAAGCTTTCAATCCCGGATCTCGTTTCACTTGCCCAGCTCAAGAAATTATTTCGATTTTTATCATTTAGTGAAACTACTAATGCCCCAGTATTAAAATCAAGCTCAGTTACAGTTTTTCCTAAATGTTGGAGGTCTTTAACAAGACGAAGTAGTAATCCACCAAACGCGGTGTAAATAACACATCGTAGTTCTGCTTGTAGAGTATTTTTAATACTATCCCAAGATTTTTCAAGGTCACGAAAGGCCGACTCGGATATACCGGCAGAGGTCTCAAGTTTTGCAGAATTCCCCAATAAATTGCCGACAACCCTGCCAGCAAGTCTTGAACCAATCCGCCCTGTTAAATGTCCACCAGCCCGCCCCAGCATCCCACCTGCTATTGCAGCTGCAATCGTTGCACCAGTTCGTAGATAGCGAGTTTCTTGGAATTTCTTGAGATAAACAACTTGATCATTTATCGCTGAAGAAAGGTCTTGAAGCGGCTTGGTGAATCCGGAGAGTGAGTGAAAACCAGACTGAATAATCTGGCTATAAATTTTTCTTGAAAGTAAGTAACGGTTTGCCAAAACACCGATTTCAACATTTTCTTTTAGCGTATCTGCAAAAAAAATGTAACGATCTCCACTTGAAGCATGCTCGATAATGTTCCGTAGTTCAGAAGAGATTTGTGATGGGTTATGGCATTGAATTTGCTTGAAACGCCTCTGGGCTTCATCGGGAGCATCCTGGAGACTAGATCGCCTACTTTCAAATATAGTATCAAATGCTTTTATTAATACAGAGACTTCTTCATCTAAAATGTCCTTAATATGAGCTGCAATAGTTTCCCCCAACAATGTGGTTAGTTCTCCCAAACAGTAATCTGGGAAGTTGATTGAATTAGCGATTAGTCCTTTATTCATTAGATTCAACCTTACCAGTTAAAATCAAAAGCACTAAAATCGATGTCATGGACATTGAAACCAGATATAACATCATGAAGCGCAGAGTGATCAAACTGACTAAAATCTAAGTTAGCGAAGTGATCAGCAGAAAGATTAAATGCATCGTGCACATTAACTCCACCAAAGACGTTGGGGTCAGTGAAGCCTGCTACATGACCCATAGCATCGTGCACATTAACTCCACCAAAGACGTTGGGGTCAGTGAAGCCAACAATAAGGCCGCTACTATCTTGTAGATTCAGTCCGCCAAATACGTTCGGTACTGTGTGTGTGACGTTTTGCATTAAATCCGATAGTGGACGAATGTCACCGTAAAGCGCATCGAATAAGTTTTTCATTTTTTATCCTAACCGGTTTCCCGGCGTGGTTCGAAAAAGACTGCTTTCGGGTAAAATAGCATAAACGCGTCTTCTAAGGAAGACGTTGGCTGCAGATGCTTACGGAAGATACTCCCTGTGGGTCATTTTCCTCAGTAACCCTGTAAGCGTCTATCCCCCATTTGGGGGAAATACAAGCCAGTTCGTACGAAGCGACAGCATGAATTTACCCCTGACGTCCGCACTCCAATACATCTCAGGTATTGTTGCCGAAAGCTCCACTTCACCGCAACAGCAAGCGAAGCCCCCGATCCCTCAGCCCAAGATCCAACTCAGGATCATTGACACGATCATCCACTTTGCAAGGCCGGAGTGAATGACCAACCACACCAACAGCACGATGGCCAGCACGACCAGCTGACCGGTGCTCATACCGTGGCCCCGTTGAGTTGTGCAGCCTTCTGGTTCAGTTTGTCTGCCAGCCCCAGCTTGGTCCCGGTTCCAACCGAATTGACAGGTGGCACCACTTCAAAACCGTCCGGGAAAAACTCCTCGACCACCGAAGCCCCGTCTTCCTCCGACTCTTCGAACGCACCCTCGGCAAAGCCCTGTTTGGCAGCTTCGTCCAATGCGGCTTGATCAAAGCCTGAAGCCTTGCGAACATCGTTTTCAGACTTGGCACTGGCAATCGCATCCGCCATGGTCATTCCGCTTTTCACCGTCAAGTCAACGTAGTAAATCGGTGCCCGGTGTGACTGGGAGGTGGATTTACCACGCAAGCGAAGCTCAAGCGGCAGGGTTGATAGCTGACCGCCCGAGACTGCATGGAAGTATTTCAACCTGGCTGACAGGGTCCGGATGCTGTTGAAACCAGTGGTGCGAAACACAAAACTGCCCAGCTCATCTTCGTCTCCAATTCGCACGTTTAACCGGCCATACGGCTTGCAGTAACCACCCTTGGCGAGGTCGCATGACTCAGGTGAAGGGCAAGGTAATGACTGAATTCCAGACGCCGTAGAACGCCTGCAAGTCTCTCCATTGCCCACACACAACGGCCGGCCTGACTGACGGTCAAACAGACTGTAATTGGCACGCAAGTTGAGATCCGGATCATCAAATAACAGTCTCACCGGAATGTTGCGCAATTTGGTGCCAGCGGTTTTACGCAGGGTCTCGTCCACCGGATGATTCACCCAGCCATCCTTAGTTTGAACCTGGCTTGTCACGGTAAATTCGTCGTCCTTTTCTGGCAGACGTTTGCCGTTCTTCTCCACGACTCTTCCAATTGAAATCCGGCCAATGACCGGGGGCGTTAACGCCAATCCTTTAAGCATGATGACTCCTTTTTTGATTGAGAAAAGCCCGCCCCATTCGTCTGAATAAAGGCGGGCACATTGACACGAAACACACCCAGAACGGGGCACGACGGTTTACACGTTCACAAGAAATCGCCTTGAACCAGGCTTAACCAAGGCATAGCGTTGCTGTAACTCAGGTTGGTCTTTCAGCATCGTTACGACGTCCAGCCCAGTCCCGTCCTTGCTGCGTTTCCATGTCACATCGCCAGTCTCAAAAACCACTGTTGTCGCCTCACCCATGCGTTGCTGGATACGCTGTTTCAGTTGGGCTTCCAGCAGGACATTGGTGGTCAGCACGTCACGCACTGCCAACAGGTCGGAGAACGCCGCTGACATTTCCAGATCCTGGGAAAGATCGAGGGTGGTTCCGCTGTCTTTCGGATACAGGCAACGCAGTGCCACGTCAGCAGAATCTGAGCCGTCAGCGGGTGGTGCTGTGTCCGTTTCCACGTAGCGCCAGAACTGCCGTTCCAGGTCCACCAGACGGGTGATCATTGCTTCATCCCGTTCAATGCGGTGAATCTGGAGATCCTGACCACAGATCAGCACCGCCACGTCAGCAGTTTTTTTACCGGTGACTGCCAACTGGTGCATGACTTGCAACTGGATATATTCCGGCACGCCTTCTTTCCAAAGCCGTGCTCCATTGATGCCCGCCGTTTTGCACTCGAGAATCTGCACTTCGGGGGTACCGATCACTTCCCGATCCAAGTTAGCCAGCATCCACGGTTCGTTTGGGTGCTGCAATACGGCATTGATGCGACGGACCTTGTGACCGGATCGCATGGTGTAGTGCGCGGCTACGATGGACTCCAACAAGGTGCCCCAGTACATCGGGCTGCTTTGGTCTTTGGGATCGACTTTGGGCAGACCAGCATCCCGGCCAGTTTTCTCCAGCCAGAGTTCAAGCTGAGACTTGTACGGATTGAGACCGACTGCCGAAGCTGCATCCGAGCTGCCGATCCCGCCTTTTCTCACTGTCAACCATTGATCGCGGTTGAGGTCATTGGTTTTGACCAGCTTCAGGGCTGGCTGAAACCGGGTTGGCTTGTCAGCCTTGAGTGCGTTGCTCATGGTGATTCCTTCAAATGGTTATAGACGTTTACAGAAGTGAAAAACCCCGATCAATCCAAGACTGATCGGGGTTCATTTGCTGGCGTTGTGCCAGAGTTGCTGCCAGTTCAGGCGGCCAGTTGCAGCGCGTAGTCCAGTGCTCGTTGTTTCAGGTTTGCACCTTGACCAAACCAGGCACTGTCGAGCCGGAATTCCTGGCTTCTGGCGCGTTTTTCGTGGTCCACAAACTCAGTTACAGCGTTGAGCAGACCCCAAGCCGTACCGTCAGCCGAAGCCATTTCCGAGCCTTTGCCTTGGCCCTCGTACAGGGCTTGGACCTTCTTCAACGCACGCTCATTCATCAAGCCCATGGCCGGATCGACATGGTTGTCGGTCTGGCACAGGACTTTGAGGAAATAGTTCATTGACTCGTGGCTTTTCACCTTCCGCTCAGACAAGGTTTTCATGCGGTACATGAAACTGTCCCACTGAGACACGGCAATACCGAGTTGTTTCTTCACCGCCTGTGGATCGAAGCTGGTGCTGTGTGGCACTTTGATCGCGCTACTGGCACCGTTCAAAGCAATGGCCAAAGTGTTATTGCAGACCACCCGGATAGTCGTTGGCGTGGCAGTCGTGGCGAGAGTGCCATCGCAGGACGTGGCCAAAAGGATGTAGCCTTTGACGACATCGTTGCCTTTGAGCGTGGCTTCCTTTCCGGTGCGTGCCAAAGCCCAGAACTTTTTACCTTCCTTGAGCACGCCTGCCGTTTCAAGCTCGAAGCCTGAAATTTCGGTGAGGTCCCGGTAAAACTCCAGAACGGCTTTGGGTTGGACGACTTGATAACGGCCACTGACAACAGACAGGGCTGCTTTGGTGTCGCTGCGGTACAGCACCTTCTGGTCATTGAACGACATGATGGAGCCGAGTGAACCGGCTTGCTCCGTCATGTACCGGACTGGCGTTTCGCAGATGTTCCAGTCCATGCCAGCCTTTTCGGCCCAGACATCCAGCGATTGCTTTGGAGGGAGTTGATTGCCCAGCTGATGCCAGGGTGTTTCACCGGTATAGGCCATTGTTTGAACGAGATGTGCCATGTTGATTTCCTTTTTTGAAGACGAAGTAATCCCGCCAGGCAGAGAAACCTGTTGTGGGATGGGTCGTGGGTTTGGGGGAGTTGCTAGGCCGAATGGCTAGCGGGGACGGGAGAAGGGTTGACGGACTTACTTACCGTTGTCATTCGGTTGACTGGACGTGCTGGATGCCAGGATGGCAACGACAGCAGAGGCTACAGCCGAAATAACAGCTTTGAGAACTTGGATTGCAGCGGGTGGCATGGGGAAGGCTCCTTGGTTGTTGGTACTTTTCTTATACCAAGGAGGGAGGGTAAAGTTGACTCGGAAATTCGCAAATTCGACTCGTGGGGTATAACGTAACATCGCATTCGACATCGAAGGAAAATTTCGTGACAAACTTTCCCAAAGGGTCATATCCAAGTGGTTCGAAGTCTCGTGTGAACCGAGCGGGTGACAATGTTCGCGCTGGAAGAGCCACCCAAGAGGATCTACACGTCATTGATGAATGGCCTGCTGCCCATAGAGGTGTTCTCAATACATTTCAGGCGATTTTGCGAGGTCGCACGAAAGGGACGATGGGCATATGAGTGACGAAACAAAACCATGTCCTGTATGCGGAGAAACTATTAAGGCGGTGGCGATCAAGTGCCGGTTCTGCAATACCGATCTGGCCGCCTACTCAGCCATGAAAGAGGCAGAGCTCGAAAAGACCGTGTTCACTGGTCATCCAGCAATTATCAATAACTTCTGGCAATGGATGCCCATCATTTTCACTCTCGGCATCGCCTACCTCTTCTACTGGATCCGAAGCATCTCTACAACCTACGAGATCACAACACAGCGAGTCAGAATTGAACGGGGCATTCTCTCCAAGTCGAAGGAAAGTGTTGAACTATTTCGCATTGATCACTTCGATTTTCTCAAGCCGCTGGGAATGCGACTTGCAGGTCAATGCCTCCTGCACCTTCGCTCTTCAGACACCAGTTTTCCAACTGTAGTGATCTTTGGCATACCGAATCTGGAGTCTCTGGCAGACACCTTGCGTGAATGCTCGCTCCGTGAACGTACGAGAAGGCTGGTAACTACGTTTGTCCAGGCGTAAATGGCTTTGCTTTGACAAAGCGGCCCAGTATTTATATCTCAGCCGCAGACAAGTCAAGCCCTTTGCGATCAAGCCAAGGAACCCAGAGCGTTAACTTGCAGAACGTGTTTTTCATATAACTTCACGTTGTTCAGATTTGCGGTGCCACTTTTAAGCACAGGTGAACAAAGCGGGGCTCCAAAGAAGCCATCTTTACCTGGATGTAGTCTTGATCGAATGCTTTTGAATCATGTTGCCCAATGACGGCAAACACAAGCAAGCAATCTGGTGAAAAGGTAAACAATTGCTCTGAAAAAGCACCCGTGTCAGGGTTGATCAACAAAGGAAATGAAGCCTTTGATGCTCCATATTTGGTGAGCTTATCCAGGTCTTCGATGGTGGGGTAATGGTACGGCACGAATTTCAATTCGAGCACAGCTTGAACAAGATTCCCTGATGCCACGATCAGATCAGGAAGTACGGCTCCTCCTGCCAAGTTAATGCTCGGTTCACACAAAATAACATGTTCCGAGCTTAACTTGGCTGAGAGACTTTTGTAAAGAACAGCCTGCATTGATCGTTCAGAATTAATACGCGATGACCGATACGCCTGAACGACGTCCTGCCATGCAGCTTCCAGTTCATTTTTCACTTATTGCACCCCGTAAATATCGTCTATGTTCATTACCTGGAAGGTTACGGATCAACGTGATACAGATCGACAATATCTCCCAAGAAATTGATATCTTTATCGTCACTCTTGCCCCGGAAGAAAGCCTGAAGATTTCCGTCAGTTTTATAAACGGTTATCGAGCCATTAACGCTATGCCATTGAGGGCATTCGCCATCAAAGTAGACTTCTACATTTGCCCCGCCGATCAGAGCCTGCTTTGGTAGAAGGCCACCTTTGACATTCACCCCCCGGTAACTAGACGTATGTCCACCTTTTCTTTTGTCCTCCCATCGCTCATCACCAGGAATCATGTCAAGCAATCTAGCTTTTTTAGAAACAGGGGCGGCCTTCGTGTGCTTATTCATCTTTTTGATGAGAATCCATACGATAGCGAAGGCGAGAACCGCATAAGACGCTAGGTCTAGTCGGTCAAACTTCTTTGGTTCTTCATTTGTCACAGATGTCAGTGGATTTTGTTCAACTGATCGGCTGTCATTTGCGGTTACTGGAGCAACCGATGCTCCATCGTCACTTTTAGTCGACTCCATCTGAGCCTGGTCATTTATGGGTGAGGCCATCTGCCGGTCTATGACCGCTTCAACACATTGTAAATTTCCACACTCTGAGACTTCTCTATGAACATCTACCGCGAGATCCGCGTTACGGCCATTGCTGAATTGGGAGTCAAATAGCTTCTTGTATTTGTTCCCAATAATTGCGTAATCACAGACGATCTGCTCACCCTGCCGTATTTCGTTCCCACAGTTAATATTGCCGATAGAGTCGGCATGAGCTACTGGGAAAATAACTGTAGTCAGTACAGCCAAGGTGGTTTTCGCAAGATCCAATTTGAAATTAATTGCTTTCAACATAGGCAACATTGAACCTTTGATGATGTCGTGCCCAAATCACAACACGTTAATCGGACAAACTTTGGGAAGCTCACATCGTAGCAATGCGGCCAATTGTGACAATAAAGCCCATTGCCATCCGTTTTCTTGAACGGTTTATCCATCGGCTTGAGTTGCTGAATGGATCTATCGCTCAAAGCGCCCCATGTTAACTGCCAATCCGCGTTCGCACCATCACCCAGAAGTCGGACATGAATGGGTGGGCGACGATTTTTGGCTCGCTACCAACGCCCATCTGCCGTCGCCGAAAGTCGGCAATGTCTCTACAGACGTCATTGGCAACATCATCGCGTTACAGGTAGTCGGTTTTAATTGAAATCGCACCAGATTTAGCAGCAGTCACTTCCCACATCCCTTGCGCTCCCACCTGTCCTTCGCCTTGCCATCAGCGATGGTCTGCCATTGCATGTTCTCTGGTCTGTCCGCACCGCCGCAAGCCAATGGTTTTACATGATCAATCACGTAACCTTTGCATGGGCCTTTGCGTGCTCCCGTGGACGGGCATGGATGTTGATACTTGAATTCGACTTTGGCACTCTGGCTACGTTTGATTCGAGCGTCTGCTGGTGAGGTCAAGCCTAAGCCGGTAAGGGCGATGGCCAAGAGCAAGAGGCGTGGGTTCACTTCACGCAACTAGGAAAAAAGTGCCTGATGTTGCATGCAATAGCAGACCACCTTTGGGCTTCAGTCATTTCGACTGGTGCGGCGCATTGCTCGCAAGTGCGCTCTGCCTTTTTCTGAGCGAGGTCAATCAAACGATGGGCTTCTGGATTTAGGTCGCCTTTGAAATGGTCACGAATAAAAAAGCGCAGGTAGCCCGATTTCTCTTTGACTTGGCTTGCGACCACCGGCGGCATCGTGCCGGCTTGCACTTGGCTGGTGATCTCCGCGCAAAGATCATTGATGATGCCAAACCAGCCATCACCACAACAGAAACCCCAACACATACCGGTCTCTGCCCTATCGCCGTGACGGTCACGGAATATGTCGGGGTAACGCTGGCAAAGTAAGCCGTCAAGCTCTTGTCGCATCGCTGGTGCCATTCAGTAGGTTTCGCAGGGAAGCTGCCATACGCTGATTTTGACTCGCGAAAAAATCTTCCTGACTGATGTCGTCACCGGCAATATCCATCAATTCCTGATTGGAAAAACGCAGCACCAAGTCGGCTTCATGGTTCAAGTGGCTGATCGCCGTTTTAGCTGTTTGGTTTCGCGGTTCACCCTCGAACTCAAAAGGCATCACAACAGCCGCAACAGTTAACGCTCCAGATTCACGCGCCAAACTGGCCAGGATCGGTGTAACACCGCTGCCAGTACCCCCTCCCAACCCAGCCACTAGAAAGACCACATCTGTATTAGCCAGCACGGCCTTTAAGGCAACGCAATTTTGCAGGGCGGCGGCACGTCCGCGATTGACTCGGCCTGCTGCACTTACCCGATCGCAGAGCGACAAGGCCTTTATCTGTGACCTGGCAGGATCGTTCCTATTGGAGACATCGACCTCCCTCAAAATATCAAGGCCGAGATTGATGCAAATGAACTCCGGGATCATTTCGGAACTCTCGAAAACGAGAGAAGACCGTGAAGCAGATAGGACAAAATTGCAGCCAGCATCACCGATTCCAATGACCTTGCATGACTTTGTCGACGATAGAGTGAGAGGGGGACTCAGTCCGACAGCTCCAACTCCAATTCCTTTCAAGAAATACCGGCGATCCATAACGACTTGGCCCACTAATGAATCAATGTTAACTCGAAGTCATATTCGACCGTATCACCACCACCGTTCTTTTCCTCAATCCATTTTCCAAAGAAATTATCGTATCTATCGTTCTCAAAATGGCCATCCAATGAATAGGAATACCCGGAAGGTTGGTTTGTTAAATTATGACTGGATGTACCTCTAACCGATTGTGGAGTAATGACCTTTTTCAAAACAAAAGAACCGGAATATTCGTCTGAAAATGCCGGGTAAGAACTGTAAAAAGTGACATTGAATTGCGTCTCAGTAGAGACAACATAGGCCCTTCCACTCTGAGGACACGAATCATCATTGTCCCAATAAATCTTAGCGGTTATTGTCTTATTCATGTCTAATTTAAACGTTGAAACCTGCGGGTTCAATCTGAATAGGACTGGGCGTTTGCACAACGTGCCTCCGGTCTGGGCAACTGTTTGCACTTGGCCAAATCACCGCAGGTCTAAGAGTCACTCACAAACAGAGTAGGGCGTTATTTCTCATAACTGCTTCTAAGCCGATCAAGCTTGGTGCGGCCATGAGGCGTGGTGTAGGCGCCGTCAACAACTGTGACTTCATGAGCGCCTATTAGAGGCTTAATTCGACCCTCCAGCCAATCTGCAATAGATTGACTACCAGCCGCCTTTCTTTCATACGCGTAATCGGAGACCTTCCTACCTACCGGCGCACGTATTCTAATGACAATTTCTTCCTTTTCCAGAACCTTTGCTTCAAACTCAACGACAGAAATTTCACTCATACCGACCTCTTTATTACTGAATTTGGCAATTATAGCCATCTAATCTAGCTCTGTCTACAGTCTATTATGAGCTTATTCATATCTTGTTTTCAGAAAAAAGAACGCGAGGGCATTAAGAAAAATTGTCGCCAGCGCCATTTCGGCCAGACGGGAACAGGTGGACCCGCAGTGAGTGGCTGATTATTTGAGGAACACATTTGCGACTAGCTGCTTCGGATCGCGCCTCTGCGGAAATGCTGACACTCAACTTGCAAAAGCAAATGACCGGTTTTGAGCAAGCAGTTCGCAAATCCGAAAGATCGAGTTGTGTCTTCAAGCGACTTTCACAATTGCTGGGGGGAGGTGGCACTGCGCATCACTCGCGAAGGGGACAGCCAAACGCGAGTCGAGGTGATCTCTAAACGCGCCGTCGTCATGAATATCACCGCGGCCGATTGGACGCAAGACATTCTGCAACGGATCGGCAATGAGTTGCCGCACAGCACTGGGAATGCGTCATCGTCCCTGCAAGGCAATGCAATACGAGCGTTCGCAGAATACGAGCAGAAACCATATCCCAAAGCGTTCGCGGTTGGAGATGGTGGACATTGGGGCGGTGTGTGGGGTCGTAAGTCGCTGACTAACGAGGCGGTGGCAGCGGAAGCGGTTGAACGCTGCAAAAAGGGAGGCTTCACGAATTGCCGGTTATATGCGGTTCCGGTGAACGTCGGGTACTGGCTATAGCTGGGTTCTTTTTACGTGGGTTTTGCTTGGTCATTTTCGGTTGACGGGAAGGATGGCATCGGTCCTACTCGGATCGGTCGCGGTTTGGACTGCGCGTGATTCCAACGCAGCATGAGCAGTCGGTGTGGTGCAGCACACAAGTCAGTAAACTGCATGCGAGAAAGCTGCACATGTGATGGGAGTGGCATCGTCAGCGCGTAAATGTTCGATACTCCACTGGTAAATTTAAGGTTCACCGACGCATCTCGGGATAACGCAGCAAGAAAGTTGAGAGGAATCGTACATGGGATGGAACGACCGTATAGAGGCCAACGATGAGTTGGCCAACTTGCCTCCTGAGGCATTTGACATCTTTAACGTTGATGGCCCATTTAACCCAGACAATCTCTGGCTTCAGTCTGCCAGCAACGAGGATCAGCTCAACGCGGTGAGTGCATGGTTCCATGCACGTTATTGTGNCCCCGCCCACGAAACGCCTTTCAACGGACAGGAAGGCGGCTACTTCTTCGTCAACGGCGGGCCCTATGATCCCGCCGTTGTTTTGCCGGAGCGCTTCTCCGGCATCGTAGACGACGACATCATCCAGAAAGTTATCGATGATATGCATAGCGAAATTGGTGACAAATGGGCTCCAATCCAGAATGACCCACCTGACGACTTCGACTATGACGAACGGTTCGACCTTCAATTCCTGAGACGCAATGAGCCGCTAGACAAACTCAAAGAACGATTGCAGCACGCTCAACGCGTACTGACACTGGAAGGTGATGAGACAGCAAAGTTATTAGCCCAGAAGCTGGTTTTCAGTGCTGCTATCGCAGCTTTCGAAGCGTTTCTCTGGGAGACCGTGGACTACTGCGTTGAGCATGAAGAGGATGCTTTTCGCAATATCGTGACTAGTATCCCGGCCCTGCGGGATCAACCGATGAAGCTTGGCGAAATATTCGGAAGGCATGAAGGCTTGAAGGAACTAGTCAAAGGCTACCTCCAAAACCTCGTTTGGCACCGGTGGGATAAGGTTGTGCCGCTGTTCAAGTCTGGGCTCCGTATACAACCTCCCAGCTTCAAACCGTTTGATGACGCGCTTGTCAAACGCCATGACATCGTCCACCGAAGCGGCTACGACAAGTCTGGCAAACCGATATCGGTCACAGCTGACGAAATTCGTGAACTCTGCCAGAAGATTGAGGTGTTCGCTACAGAAATCGACACAAAATTGGCAGAGCGAAGTTGATCCTGGAACACATTCCACGCAATCAAGGTGAACATGAGTGAGCAGCGCTTGACGGGGAAAACGGACTGCGAGAATGCGTCCTGACCGAGATTCTGCGTGCCCATTGCTATTGTGGTCTTCGCATTGACTTACAGTGACGAGCTTGCGACCATTGATGATTAACTGTGATCCGGTGGAAATCGAAAATACAACATGTTAGCGATCTGAATGATGGCATTGCACAAGTCCGATTCAAGCGAACAACAGGCGGCGGAAAGCCACATACTGAGAGCCATCGAGGTAAAGTTTGACCTTCATTTCGTCGCTGGCTCCACTTTGGGTATAGGTGTGCGACCCGACGGCATTGATCCCGAGAATAAAGTGGTTGTTGAGGCTTATGCCCGCGTTGGAGTACTCAAAGGGGCCCAACTTCACAAGGTCAGAGCTGACATATTGAAGTTGGCATTCATTGAGAAGAAGCTTGGCCCAGGTTGGCGCAAGATCATGTGCTTTGGTAACGCTGAAGCCGCTGCGTTCTTGCAAGGATCATCATGGACAGCAGAAGCGGCCAGAGCGTTTGGCATAGAGATTTTTGTTGAACCCCTTCCGAGCGATCAGGAGAAAATAGTGAAGGCTGCCCAAGAGCGTCAACGCATGGTGAATCTCACATGATCGCTAACAAGTCCGCCAATCAGACCGACCAACACCTGCGCTGTTGGGTTCGCTTCAGCCTTCGACCTACAGTGATCGGCAACGTCCGACGTTGAACATCTGCTTTTCAGAAACCCGACCGACCGTTCCCAGCCCCACCCTTGACCTTCTCACCTTGCCCGACAGCGGCCTTTGCCATTGAAAAACGCGGTGGCAGACGAGTGATGTGAGCGGCGTGTGGAGCTTGTGGCATTACGCTGCTTTGTTGATGTACAAGGGCCGTCCGTGAATGACTGAAGCCAGACATTCGCGGATGTTTGGTGGCCGTCGAGTAGGTGCCGTCAGCGGACGATTGGAAGGATGAGATCGACCTTGCCGGTAACATGGCACCTCCAAACACTGAGGCCTGACCCAATATGGAACTCCAATTCGAGGCTACTCGATCTTTTTGCTACAAATTCGGGCGTTACACCGTTCTTCCAGAAGTTCAGCTAATGTCTGAAGTAACCAGTGGCGCCGAATTTAGGCTCACCGATCTTGCACAGCGTGTCATTGATAAGTACCTGCCCCCTGATCAGCAACAGGTTCGGGTTAAAAAAGCGCAATCTGAGCGTTTGGAGCCAATCCACTCTATCGTGAAGTTCTTTGTCTCATTCATAGCCAAAGAGCAGGATATTTTTATCAGGATTGGCGAAGGTATTTACCGTTCAAAGACTGCAGAAGATATCTCTGACGTTGAACTAGAGGAATCAGCACTCGCTGACGGCGATGAAGAGGCCGCTGAATTTGAGGGTTGGATTTATGCATTCAGCTTCCCTGCATTGGTTCGCACTAATGAACCTTTCCCTATAAAGATTGGTAAAACCATCAGCGATGTGGAGGGTCGTGTCGCGCAACAATGCAAGGGATCAGCCTCGTTCGACAACCCTGTCATTCTTGGACGGTGGCAAGTGAATCGTGTCGGTCCAACCGAACTTGCCGCACATAACGTGTTGAAGGCGCGGGGAAAATGGCGGGAGAATGCACCTGGGGTCGAATGGTTCGATACCACTATCACTGAAGTGCAATCCATTCTAGATTTCGTTGGCAGCTATAGAAAAAACATCGCGACAGTGGGATAGCTTTTTTGACCGGACCACGCCATTCTTGGATTGAGCCTGGAATGAACGTGGACTGGGGCTGCGAGAGGGTCGGGGATGTTGGTGGGGACAGGTACAGCAGCGTCAGATACGTTTTGCCTGGGCTTGATTCACTTTACGGTTCTTTACCACCGTGTAGCGGCATCTTTAAGCGTAGAACCGTCTAATACGCTCAGGCAGTGTGTTGCCCAGTTTGACTGGCCCAACATGATCGCCATCCGTTGGCAGACCCCTCGTTATTCCAAAATAAACCATGAAACGCTTCACTCAAAAACTTTTAGTTGCGTCATTGCTCGCTGCCTGCAGCGTTACAAGCTTTGCCCAGTACGGAGGCAGCGGCAGCTTTGCGAAAGCCGACATAGGTGCGAGTCTGCGGCAAATCCAGTTTTTGACAAATGCGGGCATCTCTCCGATATGAACGAGAATCTGGCTCATGCAGATCGAATTTCCAGGCGGCTCCAAGAAACGCGTGAATGCGGCTGGGGAGGCAGTACGGACCGGCAGTGCGACCTCGGAGGATCACCAAATCATTGAGGAGTGGCGAGCCGCCCATTCCAACGTGATCAACACGTTCCAGGCATTGCTTCGGAATCGAGCAAAAGACTTCGGCGCTAAGGTGATCCAGCGGCACAAGCGCAAGACGACGATCTTTGACAAGCTCCAGCGGGAGCCTGGCATGGCCTTAGCGCGGATGGATGACGTTGCCGGGTGCCGAGTAATCTGCCCAGACGTTGAGGCAGTCTACGCATTCCGAAGCAGCATGCACGCCGCTCGGTTCGACCATGTTCTCAAGAGCGATATAGATAAGTACGAGTACATCAAGAACCCAAAGCCTGATGGCTATCGCGGCATCCATGATGTTTACGATTACAACGTATCTTCGCATGAGGGCCAGCATCTGAGGGGACTGCGTATCGAGATTCAGTACCGCACCGAGGTCCAAAACGCCTGGTCCACAACCAACGAAATTATTGCGCACATTACTAAAGGCGCGAGCGAGCCAAAATTCCATCGTGGTGACTCGCGCTATGTTGAGGCGATGGCTTTGGCCAGTGAGATTCTTGCTCGTTCTTTCGAGGGGTGTCCTGGGCCTCACAGCAAACTTGAACCGCAAGAGGTAGTTGAGCTCTTCAATAAGTTGGATGCGGAGCTGAACCTGACCCTCAAGCTAGCGGGGCTTCAGGTAGCTATGAAGGGTGTCAACGGGAAGCATGAAACTGAATTCATACTATTTCGGGAGGGCACACAGTTGGAACTTCTTGGCTTCAACACGCCGGGTGAAGCATTGAACAAATTGTTCGATCTCGAGAAGTCTCAGCCTGCGGCTGACGTCGTTTATGTTCCCAGCAGTACGAGCGAAGAAATTCGCTCCACGTATAAGAACTACTACGACGACTCACGTGACTTCCTCAGATGGCTCGCTGAAGGTCGTGACTACTTGCGATCGCTCTCGCCCGCATAACGCGTGCCCCGCTCAAGTGGCGATCTGGAAGCACATTCCCGCACATAACGCCTGCTTTGGGTCGGCAGCAATCCTTGGCCAATCAACGTTGACCGGCAGCTTGCAGTCTGCTGGAGCCAGCCGACTTCCTCCGAAGCCGACCGTCAAAATTTAATGCCGGGTAAGTAGCGTGATGCAATTCAGCAGTGCAGCGTTACCCGACGTCCGCCAGTACCCGCTTTCTGGCAGGCCAGTTCTATGAGATTAGAGGCCAGTCGTTGTCCCAGGCAACCGGGAGAGTCTTGCTGGGATTGACACCCAGGTTCGTGAGCCGCGATTGCTTTTCGGGCCATTCCTCCGGGGAGCGGCATGCGATGAGCCAAGCGGCTTCCGCCACGCTGCGCTGCTCTAGCAGGGCCATGAAATAGGCCGCATCGACATCTGACAGTGAGTGCCCCAGCACGATCACTTGCTCGATGTCGGTCAAGGCATCAAAGAAGCCCCTGTGCTGCGCGATGAGGTCGTCCGAGCGCTTGAATGTCGCAGAGAAGTAGCCGTCTATGGTGTCGTTGGCGTCCATCAAGCGCGTGTCGATATCCTCGATGTCGGGGCGATCGTTCAGCAACTTTCGGGTCTGCGGATGCCAGGCGTGGCCCAGCACAAGGTCATCGTCTGTCAGATCAGCGCAGCCGTGGATAAACAGGACTCGCTCTGTAGGCACTTCGTACAGTGAGCTCAGCGTGCTGGTGTAGTTGAAAGTGAAGAACACCGCATCGGTATCCAGCGTCGCGAGCCGCTTCTGAGCTGTTGCTGGGGTGGGGATCGGTAGCTTCCGGATCCACTCAGAGAACCTCAGCCGCAGGCCGGTCGAAAGGCGCTCGACGGTGTTCTTCACTTCGTATTGAAAATCGTGATGCCCCGCATCACTCCAGTCTTCAGCACCATACGAGACCATGAAATGCCCCAGATTGTCGATCAGCGCGTCCACGTCCATATCTGCCAGAGCTCGCTCCAGGTCGGTCCAGTCTTCCTGGGTGGGGAGGTACTCCTCGACTTCTCGGTAAACGTCGTGGTCAGTGGCTTGGACGTACTGCTTGAACTTGTCCAAGCTGGACGGAATGCCGTGCCAAAGGTCGAAGCCGTTGCCGATCACGTATAGCTTCCTGTGTTTCATGGGATCACCTCCTGCGATTCATATGCGCTGGTGCCCACGCAGGAAGCGCGCTCGTCAAGTTACTATTGGCTATGCTAGGCGAAGCGCGGCAGTCAGCAGTCATTCGGAAATTGCGCGGCGAAGTCCGCAACAATCTTTATCCCACCAGCTTCCGTGGTCGGCGGAATCTTCCTCGACGGGTAGTGCGCCTTCCAAATAGCTCGCATTTCGGCGAAGCGGGGATCGCTGCGGTGGATGCCTATCGTTAACTCGCTGAGGGTCTGGTCTTGGTGGACCACCGGAACAAGCAGACAGACTGTAAAGCCGAACCATCGGTTTAGTACACCGAACCACCGGAGCTTTCCAATCGGACGACTGAAGTCCAGAAAGAACTTTCCATCATCGATGAACGAATCGCTCTTACTTACCGCGATTTGATTCGGGTGGCTATCAAGTTTAAAAAGGTGAACTGTCATTTGATTTGTATCCGTTTATTCAGGGATGCGGGGATCGACGCAACTCAAGGAAGTAACGACCGAATTCTTGATTTAGCTCTCTCACCCAGGCGACTACGTTTGTGCCGCCTTCTATGAGTTCGGTAAATCTCTGATCGTTGTAGATTTTCTGAAAATGAAAACTACCATTGCGATAGCGACGAAGAAGAGAAAGATTGGGTGAATTGAGAAGATCGTCGATCTTGGTATCCGAAAGATGGAGCTCCTTCCATCCTTCAGCGACAACATATAACCCCCCATACCAATAGCTCATGTAGAGTCGGCTTTCAATTTCCCCCTGGGGCGTTGTGAAGACACCGGGTTGCAGCAATTCGTCAAAATGCGTGCGCATCCGATTGGCCCATATGAAGTAGCGATGAAGAGAAAGAATCGCTTCAGACATTGCGGTACCCTTCTCTACAGCGATCCTGATGGACGATGGCAAATACGCCACAAGCTCTACGGCTAACGTTCACCAAGCTTGTCCGACATTCGGACAATGCTTGAATCAATGACAAGCAAATAACGTTCAAGCTCGGTAACACGTGCTCCAACGTTCGCGATCTTCTCGCCAATGTGATAAAGCTGATCATTCAGAACGCCCGTTGTGCTTGTGTTTTCCTGAATCTCAATGAGCGATTTTTGCTTTTCAAGTATTTTCTCAAGCAGTTGTGTTTGGGCTTGCAATATGTCTATGTAAGACTCCGACGCGGGATCTGTAACGTGCACCGTGGGGTTTAAGGATGGTTGCCTCCCCATACTTTCCAACGAAATCTGAATTTTCCACAGTTCGTACAAACACATTGCAAGCAAAACCGCGATGACCCAATCCATTTTTATGTCTCCGAAGATTTCGATATTTTTAAGTCCCATCTATCGAACAATGCGAGGCCTGCAATTGCTTCAAATGGGGTATGGGGCCCGCCCCATGATAGCCCCGCAAGGGCGGAAACTGGACCCGCTTTCGATATGCCAGCGGCAGCGCGATCAAACCGAGCAAAAAAGCACCTACGCGGTGAAATTCTCAAAGCGAAAGAAACAGGCTTCACGCCCTGATAACAGGGGTGTTCATTTTCGGGAGGCGGAGGGAACACCCAATGTCGGCTAACTGGCTGGCCGTTTGGCAAATCCAATGACTCCAATGTGTCTGAAGCGGTCCGTGACACACCTTTGACAGGGTGTTGGGGGCCGCAGCGATATCCCCACCACAACCTCAGAGCGAATCATGATCAGCGGAACGCCCCCCGTCCACGAATAGTCGAAGTCGCTAAGCCCGGTGTCGACCTACAGCTTAACTGCCAAGTCCTCGGGAGTTTTCCCAGATTCGATAGCCTGAATGAACCAGTCGGGACGTCTGCCGTGGCCGGTCCAGGTCTTACCACTGACTTCGTCTTTGAATTTGATTGCAGTCGCCGATTTTTTGGCAGGCTTTCTTGCTTTTCCGACGCTGGCCTTTGGGGGTCTTCCAGGTGACCTACCTTTGGTCGCAAACAAGTCGTTTGGCGTCAATGAGTAGAAATCAATTGCGGCTTTGATGCGGTCAATGACGCCAGCCACTTCCTTAGCCTTAACTTTTTCAGCCTCTTGTTGCAGCTTCTCAATTTGCTGCTCAATTTGAGCCAGAGTTCGTGCCATTTTGTTTCCTTCCATGCCGCGAGTGACGTAATGTTCTTATCAGTTGCTGTGGGTCTGCCGTCGTCTGCGTTCCATTAACTGCGAAAAATAAGTCTAAATCAATTGCGCTCTACATGCAATCAACGACCATTCACCTTCGGGAAAGAAACTTAGGACACTACTTGGGTTTGAATCGGAACTGATGCATTTTTGGGAGGACTACGCAATCCTGGGTTAGGCTTGGCCTGAACGGAGAGCCGGAGCTGCGAGATGGTCGGGGATGTTGGTGGGGACAGGTACAGCAGCGTCGGATACGTTTTGCAGGGGTGCGATTCACTTTACGGTTCTTTACCGCTGTGTAGCGGGGCCTTTAAACGTGGAGCGGTCTAATACGCTCAGGCAGTGTGTTGCTCGTTTGACTGGCCCAACATGATCGCCATCCGTTACCAGACCCCTCGTTATTCCAAAATAAACCATGAAACGTTTCACTCAAAAACTTTTGGTTGTGTCATTGCTCGCTGCCTGCAGCGCTACAAGCTTCGCCCAGTACGGAGGCAGCGGCATGGGGAGCATGGGTGGAGGTCGCCGCAACCGGAGTGAAAATACGTCCAACGTGTCAAACACGGGGAGCGCGACGTCAACGCCCATAGCGCGCATCAATCAAATGGTAGACAAGCTCTATGACCTGCGCATGAGGCTTCTGATTACACCGGAGCAATCCAGCACTTGGGATGATTTTCAGGCAAGGGCTCGAGCGTGGGCAGAAGAGGCCTTCAGAGGTCGGATGGGAACTGCAACGGGTGAACAATCGGCTTTGCAATCAATGCAATTTCGCCTCAGTGAGGCACAAAATCGCTATGCAAGGATGGAGTCCCTGAACGATTCGGTCAAGAAACTCTACGCGATTCT
>JGI24143J45723_1000299_pt1 | contig 26461 bp, 12 predicted proteins | sample BarGraIncu00432A_FD_45723 | JGI IMG/M metagenome (IMG submission 45723) | reverse complement strand
TGTTTGATGTTTACTACCAGGTTCATGCCGAAAACCTCGGCTGGCTCGGCTGGGCAAAGAATGGTGATAGCGCCGGAACCGCAGGGTTGTCTTACCGATTAGAAGCCATTCGCATTCAGATTGTGCCCAAGGGCAGCACCGCACCAGATTCAACCGATACCCCCTTCGTCAGCAATTGAAGCACCCATCCACGGGCGATCCCTGATCGCCCGAAAACGTTAATCTTGTACCATGGGCAATCAAGATCACCCCGACAACATAAAAAGCTGATTTCCAAATTGGAAATCAGCTTTTTTTATTTAATCAATCCATAATTGAGGTGTCAAAACTTAAATCAAGCCATCAAGCATACAATATATTGATTTTGGAATGTATTTTTACTCGACATGTTGTATGTAAATTTGGTCGAAATTACTTTTGACACCCTAACCATCCCTTTAAATCTAGGAAACGCTCAGACCCGTTATCGTAACCGTATAGGTATTCGCGGGCTTGGCATCCTGTGTTACCGTAAAACTGATATTAACCAAACTTCCGGCCGCGCCCGTCACAACGCCCAACGTATCTACCCCGACATTCGGATTCGCTATTGGATTGGCAAGAGTAACCGTGTACCCACTGGTCGTCACCAGGCCTTTTGCCAGAGCCAACAAATTCGTTTTGTTATGAACACCCGAAGTTTGGAGAGCTGTCGCGGTTATTGTTATACTGATCGTTTGAGCTTTAAACGCATCCACAACCACTAAAGCTTCCCTTGCTGCCTTTAATTCAGCTGTTGCAGCATCATATTCAGCCTGTGTCTTGTATTCCGGTGTATAGCGGGTTCTGGGATCACCATAATACAGATTATAAACAACAACATAACTGTTCCAGCTACCGGTGATATAGCGATCCTTGTTTGGTAATTCAGCTTCATAAGCCTTCCACTCGGCATCAAAGAGTGTCGTATTTGTTGCATGTTCTTCAAGAGCCACTTTTTTCCCATTGATTTGAGTAACAGCCAACTGAACCAAACCTACAGAAGCCTTAATTCTGACTGGGAATTGATAAGCCTCACATTCATTAATATACAGAGCATAGCTTCCAACGGTATACTGATCCGCCGTATGACCGGCATCAAGTTTGATTGCCTTGTCATAGTCTACAAACGAAGCAGCAAGTGCCGGACCACTCGGTATAAGAGCATCTTTGAAAGGCTGAATTGCCTCCGTTGCAGCATCTACAGCAACTTGAGTTGTCGTCTCCACAATACTGCCTGTTGCAAGCCAATCCCCGGTAGTGGCATCAAAATTCGCATACTTCTCTACCTTTGTTGCATAAGCAAGCCAAGACGCCTCGGTAGCCAGGATTTTGGTGGCGCCTTTATTCTTAAGATTTTCCTGATATAAATCAAACGTTGCTTTAAAGGCCGTTAAGTTCGTAGATCTGACCAGATTTTTCTGGGCATTGTCAATATTTGTCGTAGCCGTATCGACTTCTTTTTGAGTATTATCCTTAGTGACCAGATTTTTCAACAGTTCTGCCTGATAAGCCGCCCAGGATGCCACCGTATACTCGCTATCTTTTCCATCGTATTTGGATCGGGAATCATTGTAAAAGGTCATAATTGCAGCATCCTTTAAGAGCTGCTCCGCCGCTTTAATTCTGCTGATAGCTATCGCTATTTGAGCATCGGTATTTTCTGTTGTCATCACATTGTCAGCCAGTATCTTCTGATAAGCCGCCCAGCTTGTTGTGGTATATAAATCCTGTTTACCGTAATATTTTTCAACAAGAACATTATAAGCCACAATATTCCCTATTTTTACCAGATTAAGCTGCGCCGCTTCAATTTTAACGATTGCCGCATTGATCTCAACCTGAGAATTATCACTGGACATATAGTTGGCCCCCAGGATTTTTTTATAGATCGTCCAGGATGCCACCGTATTTTCCTCTTCCTTCACCTTACCCAGAACAACGAAATAAGCTGTTGTATCTCCTTTTAAAATCAGTTTTTTCTGGGCTGACTGAATTTTCAGTACCGCCGTATTAATTTGACTCTGGGATTTATCCCGATCCATTTCATTGGCATCGACCACTTTCATATAGATCGCCCAGGATTTTGAAGTATAGATCGCCTCATTTGCACTTTCTGCAACAATCGCATTATTATACTCCGTTAAAATTCCGCATTTCACCAATTTTTGCTGAGCGGTGATAATTTTAGTCGTTGCCGCATCGATGGCAGTCTGTCCGCTGGCAGCAGTAACCGTATTGGCATCCACTATTTTCTGATACGTCTCCCAGGATTTGGTTGTATAATTTGCTTCTACGGCGGCGGCAACGGCATTATCATATTCAGTCATGTCCCCAAGGCCAACCAGTTTCAACTGAGCTTTCATTATTTTATCAATAGCGGCATCAATTTCAGCCTGGGTATTATTTTTAGTGACCACATTAGCTTCCAGTACTTTCTGATAAACGGCCCAGGATGTCGTCGTACAGGAATCTCTGTCCACCAGTTCACGAACTGCTTCGTAGGCGCTTAAATCGGCGGCCCTCACCAGTTTCTTCTGAGCCTCTTCAATCAGTTTAATGGCTTTTTCAATGTCGGTTTGGGTATCATTTTCCGTTACTACATTCTTATCCACTACTTTTTTATAAATCGCCCAGGAAACGGTGGTATAGTCTTCTTCTTTTACCGCATCCAAAAGAGCATTATAGGCGGTGAAGTCAAATTTTCGCACCATCTTTTTCTGAGCTTCAATAATTTTTTTTGTGGCTGTATCCACATCCGTTTGGGTATTATTTTCCGTCATCGCATAAGCCGCCGCCACCTTTTGATAAAGTGACCAGGAATCGACCGTATAATCAGCGGACCTTACCCCAGCCAAAGCTTCATTGTAATCAGTAAGATCTAATTTCCACTGTAAATTCTTTTGAGCTTTAACAATATTTGCCGTGGCGGTATTAATATCAATCTGGGTATCGGCTTGAGACACCTTGTTCTCATCAACAATCTGTTGATAAACTGCCCAGGTTTCCGGAGTAAATTCAGCTTCTTTAACGGCCGCCAGAGCTTGATTATAAGCCGTTAAATTTTTGCCCAGTACCAGCATCTTCTGAGCCGCCTTGAGAGCAGCGGCAGCCGCATTAATATCGGCGGTTGAGTCATACTCCGAAACCGTATTTTCTGCCACTACGAGTTCATAGTCGGCCCATGAAGAGGTTGTATAATCGGACTCTTCAACCGCACCCAGTACTACTTTATAGGCTTCATATGCCTCATTCACTTTCACCAGTTTTATCTTGATACCTTCCAGGCGCAATCCTTCACCGGTGGTACCGGCGTTTTCGCCGCTGACAAACCAGGTTGTATCATCATTTTGATCTCTCAACCAACCCTTATTCTGAACCTGAACATCGTATTTCAAACGATACCCAGGCAGATTATTAAGAACCAGCTTGATTCTTTCCATCCGTAAACCCAAGCCGTCAGTGCCGGCTTCACTGCCCATGGCAAAAGGTCCTAAATTTCCCTGATTCTGAACGTGAACATAGGTTTCAATATTTGCCCCGGCTGGCACAGTCCCGGTCAATTTTACGACCAGAGCTTCCAGCCGTTTCCATTCCCCGACCGTGCCGGAAAGCACGCCATTGCTTTTCCAAGCCGTTTCCCAACCCTTATCCTGGATATGGGTTTTATATTGCACCCCCACTGTTGACGCAGTGTTCACTTGTTCCTCCTGTGCCCAGGCACTGGTTGGTAAAACCAATGCCAACAAAAAAAACGCCACGAAAACCGCAGTAACCGATTTTTTCATGCTTAACTTCCCTCCTTTTTTCATTCCTGATCACTCCCTAATATTCTATTCATTTAAATTCTCCTATATTTATCTATTCTACTTTTTATATATCGTCCATTTTACACTTTACTTTAGCTTTTAGCAATGATTTGCACGGAAAACACTTTAATAAAAAAGAACGTTGCCATCCGCTTAATCATGCCCGTTTAAAGCAAAAACCCAGTGGCTGAGTTTTGTCGAACTCTGACCACTGGGCCTTGACTTTTTTGGACTTTAAAGTCGGAAACTTATTTAGTTGCTCCACTAAGATTCAATGTATATTCCAGCGTTTCAACCCTGCAGGTTCCTTTGTAAAGCTCAATATAGATATGGTTTTTCGGGTGTATATTTCCGAGATCGGCATAGCAGCACAGATAATCTGTTTGGCCATCAATGGCATCAAAATTGGCTTTGTTGATTGTTGTCAGATTCTGCCCCACTGCCCCCGTGTACACAGCCGTATCAAAATAGATTTTGGCAGTGTCCGCCACACTTGTGTCAATCTTAATCGCCGCACCGACCCAGTAACCCATGGTACCGGCTCCATTCAAATGCTCCGGAACACCCGTCCCTGTGATGCTGATGACTCCGCCGGCGCCCAAGCTTGCCGCATAATCTGTCGGCGTGATATTTAAGGTCGGATTGGCCTGATCAACCATTGGTGCCGCTGTCACGTCTAAAACATTTGTTTTTGTTATGGTAATAACTTTAGTTCCTTCTATCAGGGAACCATCCTTTGCCACCACCTTGACCGTCACGTTTCCGGTTCCGAGATCTGATGTTGTCAACAACCCATTTTGGTCAATTGTTGCAGCGCCAGTTCCATCAACTTCTATCCAGGTCACCCCTTTATTTGTTGCCCCTGATGGTGAAACCGCTGCGCTCATCTGCAATGTTCGGCCTTTAACGACCGTCTCTGCCCCAGTCGCTCCGGTCACCACAATACTCGTTACCGAAGTATTGGCCGAAACGGTGACTGTTGCCGTATCACCTGCAATATAACCTGTTTGGGCTTTTAATCTGACCACATAATTAGCGGCTGCCAAGCCGGTCGTTTGACCTGCCAAACAATCTTTGTAGGCCGTATCGCCTGCTGTTGCAAGCTTGTATTCCATCTCCGCTGTCGTCCCGGTGATCGTTCCATCATTATTGTCTTTCGTTGTCGGCGCCGTGCCTGCTAATCCGGTTGGTGCTGCCTGTGTTTTTACCAACCCGGCCACATTGGTCAGATTGATGGTGATCGTTTCAGGTGCATAGCCTGAGCCCCAGTTGATGATCCAGGTATAAGGTTTTCCGGCTGTTAGATCAGCGGATTCTACGGAAATATATTCCATATACCTGCCCCCTGCAAACTGCAGGTTGGTACATGCTTTACTGTTTACCGATGCGGTTACCTTGCCGGTATCCACTGTTCCCGTGCCAGTCGGCACCGTAATGGCGACGCCTATCCAGTTGCCGCATGCTGGGGGCGTTGTTCCCGATTGTACATAATACGGTAAAGTAGTATTATTTGCATCAATTGCCAGCGTTTTAGTTGCACCAATAAAGCTGAAGGTCAGCCCCGTTCCACCGGTATTTCCTGAATCCTGAGTCACATCCGTATTATTTCTGATCACTTCTTGCCCTCCCGGCACTGTTAGTGATATCAGGTTGCTGACTGTTCCGCTGATAATCGCCCCCTCTTTAGCCTGGAGGGTCAGAGTTCCAGCCGCAGCCGAGCCTTTTAACTTGATCGTGACCTGGGTGTCAGTATTGCGGGTAACCGTATCAATTCCTAATCCTGTTGTCCCCGCTGAGCATGCCCAATTAGCCGATAGATTTGCAGCTTCCGCAAATGTATCATTCGTAAGGGTTACCACCACCGTGGGATCGGCCGCCCAATTGGCAATCGTCGATGTCGTGGCAAGCGCTGGTAATAACTGGTTGCTCAGGGTGATCACCTGCTCACCGTATTTCAATGAACCATCCAAAGCGGTTGCCCGTACCGTCACGGTTCCATCAGTAACCGCGGTTAAGAGACCGGTGCTGCTGATGCTCGCCGTTCCCGTTCCTTTTGCAACTGACCAGGTCACCGCCGGATTGCTGGCCGTCGTCGGAGTTACCGACGCAACCATCTGCAACGTGCCATTTTCTGTGGAAATCGCTGACGCGCCCACTGTTCCGGCAACCGCAATATCCGTAACCGATACTTTCTGGACGATCAGGGATACTTCATTGCTTTCAGCCCCTCTGTTAAGAGCCGCGGCTTTGGCCTTGAGGGCAAGGGTTCCCGGCACTGCCGTTCCCGTCATCTTAATCGTGACCTGAGTATCACTGTCCCGGGTAATGGAATCAATTGCCAATCCTGTCGCTCCTGGAGTCATCGTCCAGTTGGCCGTTGCAGCGGCCGTTGCCGTAAACGTATCATTGGTCAGCGTAACAATCATATTCGGATTTGCCTTTCCGTTTACAATACTTGAAGCAATAGTGAGCGTTGCCGGCCCCGGGTCTTTGATGGTCAATATCTTTTCACCATATTTTTCCGTTCCATCCTGAGCGATGGCTTTAACCGTAACGGTTCCGGTGCTTACCCCACTGAGAAGACCGGTGTCGGTGATGGTTGCTGAGCCTGTTCCACTGGCGACAGACCAAGTCACCTTTGAATTGGTGGCGTTATCCGGTTTTACCGCCGCACTCATCTGGATCGTCATTCCCTTTACAACCGTCACGGCATTATCTGCCCCGGTCACGATAATACCTGTAACAGCAACCGCTGCTGGTATTTTCGGCAGTATTTTAACCGTTGATGCAACCGTCTGCTGCTCCGGTGCTTTTTCATAGGTCACACTGTCTGCATTAACAACTGCTTTGACAATTCTCCCTTGTCCCTTAATATTGGCTTTCCCATTAAACATGATCTGATCGACTCGCGTGTCGGTGTCCAGTGTAACCGTGCTTCCGGCCCCCTCTTTAGTAATCGTCATTTTTCCGATAACCGTTGATCCCTGCGTCAAAATTTTCATATTGGGTGCATTCACCTGGACAGTGGCAAAGGTTCCTTCGAGAATAAGGTTTTCAGCATTCGCATCCTCACTGATGACAACCGCTAAACCACTCACATTGATGCCGACAATACGGACAGCTCCGCTGGATGTCTTTTGAACAGTTATTTTATTAAAGGTTCCCCCATTAATATGGATACTGTTTTCACCGCCGCCACGGATAAATGTTTCTCCATCCACCGTGACATTGTTTAGAGTGGCATCACCGGTCCCGACTTTTTCAGAAATAATCAGATTCCCTTTAATATGAAGATTCTGAAGCGTCACACCGGCGACATCAATCATAACGTTCTGATTGATATCCGTTGTGCTTCCGGCCGAACCAAACGTACCGGCCGTATTATAAATCTTTGCATCACCGACGGATTCCAACGCATCTAGCCCCTCCTGAATGGCTGCTGTTGCTTCATCCACTTCTGTCTGAGAGTTCTTTTGCGTCACCGTATTGCTGGTTAAAATCGTTTTCAGTTTTCCCCAGGAATAGGCAGTGTATTCTTCCGCCACCGTATTCTTTACGGTGGTCAAGATCTGATTGTATTCCGTTAAATCAGTGCCGTCTTTAACAATCCTGATTTGTATTCCTTCCAGACGTAGACTCTGGTTATAGGTACCGGATACATCCCCATCAGAAGACCAGTTGGTTTCCCAGCCTACATTTTGAACATGCGTCCGGTATTCAACCGAATAGCCCGGCATATTCACAAGACGAATCATAATGCCTTCTAAACGAAGGCTCTGGCCCTCAGTTCCGGCGGTATTGCCATCAGCTGCCCAATTGCTTTCCCAGCCCTGATTCTGTACATGGGTTTTGTATTCAATTCCGGCGCCTTCCGGAACATTCCCTGTAAGTTTGATTTGGATCCCTTCCAAACGGAGGCTCTGGCCCTCAGTTCCGGATGTCTTTGCGTCCGTTGTCCAATGCTCCTCCCAGCCCGCATTCTGTACATGGGTTCGATAACTGACCCCAACTGTTTCCGTTGCATTGGTTCCCAAAGATTCACCTAATGTTTCTGATCCGGTTGCCTGGCTTTCCTCCCCGGCAGCAAAAACATTGGATGAAAAGATCATCGCTATCATCATGATAGCGAGCAAAATGCTAATCCCCATTTTTTTCATGTGGTTTTCTCTCTCTTTCATCTGTATTAGTTAAGTTCATTTAATTTTTTAATTATATCTTAAATGGTAAACCTTTTTATGTCAATACTTAACAATCCCCTTGTGTTATTGTATTCACAAAACAAAAATATACATTGAGGTTACTAAACATATCATATATAATGTTGTACGTGAGTAAACAGACTTGATTTATACCCCTGCTGTGAAGAGTAACAGCATCTATGCAAATGTAGATCAGCGGTATAATCTTTCATGGAAAAGTGGTGAGGAAGAAACAATATTATTATTTAAATGTATTTAACAGAAAATTAAAAAGGAGAAACGAATGAAGCATGAAAAAAGTTTGTTGTCGAAGATCCTGATAACGGTTGTTCTGCCTGTTGCTTTGATATTTTTAGTAACCGTCGGCATTTCAATGGTTGTTGTGGGTCAGCATTTCAGCCAGTTTTCAGATATTCAGAACAACATAGCACTCATCTATGCAATTGGATTAGTTTTAATCATTGGCGTGATTGTACTGGGTATAAAGGATGCCTCCAATAAAATATCCAGACTTACAAAAGTTGCCAATTTTATTGGAGCTGGTGAAATTGAAGCAGCGTTCGACGTTGAAAAATCTCAGGATCAGTTGGGAGAATTAGGTTTTGCTTTATCTGAAATTGCAGAGACCATTAGAGGACAGGCAGACATAGCAAAAAAGATAGCTGAAGGCGATCTATCACAGGTCATCAATCCAACATCAAAAGCCGATCTGATGGGAAATAGACTACTGACATTACAGCAGTCGATGGTAAAGATTCTGGATTATCTGGTGATGATGCCGGAACTTGTTGAGAAAGAAGATTACTTTAATAAGAGCCGGGAAAAAGATTTCAGTGGCGATTATAAAACCGCCATTGGACAGGTCGATCGGGCCATGGAAACACTATCCGATAAAAGGGACTTCTTTCAGGCAGTCCTGGATGCGATGCCTTACCGTGTCAGCGTCGTGAATAATGATTCAAAGATTACCTTTCTCAATAAAGCACTGGGCGATTTAATGACGAAAACAGGAACGACAGAACATCGGGAAGATATGTATGGCAGGAACTGTTCAGACTGTAATTTACAAATGTGTAAAACTGAAAATTGCGGCGTAACTGCCTCCAAAAAAACCGGCAGAATCGAATATCCATTTGAATTCAAAGACCGATACTATCGAATGGACACGACGCCGGTTATCAATAAAAAAGGTGAATCCATTGGTTTTCTTGAAACATCTCATGATACGACGCCTGCTGAAAGCGTTGCCCATTATACGCGAAAAGAAGTCGAGCGTTTAGTCGGAAATTTAGGAAAACTATCAGCTGGGGACCTGAATTTTAATACCGATATTCAGGACCCCAATGAATACACCAATGAAACCCACGAACAGTTTATGACCATCGAAAAGAATCTGGTCGGCGTAAAAGATTCAATTGGCGAGCTCATCGAAGATGCCACCCTGCTTACACGAGCAGCAATTAAAGGCGAATTGGATACCCGGGCCGATGAGACAAAGTTTGATGGATCCTGGCGGAAGCTGATTAAAGGTATGAATGGCATTCTTGAAAAAATCTCCAAACCTTTAGACGAAGTCGTGACGATCATGAATGAAATGACCGAAGGAAATTTGAATGTTTCCGTGGACGGTTCTTATCAAGGAAGCTTCGAAGAATTAAAATCCTCTGTTAATACAATGGGAAGACGTTTTAGAACCGTTGTGACAGAAATCTCCACAGTCACCGAAGAAATTGGCAATGGTAATCTCAATATTGAGGAAGTCCGAGCTTATACAGGCGATTTCAACACCATTTCCATTGCCCTTAATACGATTATTTTAAAACTGAATTCCTTATTGGGGGATATCAACACCGCGGCTGAACAGGTCAATGCCGGGGCAAATCAGGTATCTGACAGCAGTCAGGCTCTGGCTCAGGGTTCCACCGAACAGGCCAGTTCCATCCAGGAATTAACCGCTTCCATCGCGGAAATTGCGGATCAGACCAAAAACAATGCCGTTGATGCAAACAAAGCCAGAGAATTGGCCACGGATGTCATGAAAAATGCTGAAAATGGCAATCATCAGATGACGGAAATGCAGCAATCCATGGTCGAAATTAATAAGTCTTCCGCCGATATTTCCAAAATCATTAAGGTTATTGACGATATTGCCTTCCAAACCAATATCTTAGCCCTCAATGCTGCGGTGGAAGCCGCTCGGGCCGGGCAACATGGGAAAGGTTTTGCCGTCGTTGCCGAGGAAGTCAGAACGCTGGCCGCCCGCAGTGCCGACGCCGCCAAAGAGACAACCGGATTAATAGAAGGTTCGATCAGTAAGGTCCAGGAAGGTACTAAGATTGCCGATGAAACTGCCGGAGCACTGGATGAAATCGTCACGGGTATTGGTCAAGTTGCCAATTTGATTGGCAATATTGCCACCTCTTCCAATGAACAGGCCACCGGAATTGCCCAGATCAACATGGGTGTCGAACAGGTTGCTCAAGTTGTTCAGCAGAATTCCGCAACAGCTGAACAAAGCGCTGCCGCCAGTGAAGAACTGTCGGGTCAATCCATTATGTTAAAAGAAATGATTGACCAGTTTCAGCTGCGATAAAACCAGCCGATCATTTCTAATCACTGAAAGGTTTAGCAAAACATTTCAAACCAGAATCAAAAGACCGAAGCGACAGTCGTCGCTTCGGTCTTTTTTTAGTACCTAACCAATAAGTTAAGCGTATGTTGGCACTGTATGTCTCCTGGAATCAGCTCAGTACCAAAACCACATTTGCCGTGGTTGTTGCTGCAGAACCGTCAATTGGTGTGACGGTGAAGGTTACCGTCGCTGTGCCGGTTCCAATATTGGTGATCAGCCCCGTCGTCGGATTAATAACCGCCGACCCTTTATCCACACGGGTAAAAGTAATCAGATAGTTGCTGGTATTCAACCCCTTCGTTGTCATCAATTCTTTAGCACGGGTGAGGATATTGTCGTTCACACTTTGCAATTCAAAACTTGCACTGTTAATGTTTCCATTTGCAACCACATAGGCTGCTGAATAAATCAGACTTTTCTGAGCTTCCAGAATAGTGGCCGTTGCTGCATCAACCACTGCCTGAGCGTTGTTTCCCGTAACCGTATTGGTGACAACTACACTCTGGTAAGTTGACCAGGAAACCGTGGTGTAATCCGCCTGTTTTACCAGCACCAGAGCGACATTGTATTTGGTAATGTCCGAACCCAATAAGTTAAGTGTACCTGGCACCTGATGGCCAATAAATTCCGGTACTGCTTGTTCGTCTTGGTGTTCTTGCACCCCTGTATTATTCTAACATCTTTTGATGCTAAATACAGCACATAAGAACCGTCCCCGTGTGTCCCCATTTGGGTTACCCCATACAATTCCAAGTAATTAATTTGTCGCTTGCTCTTATTCCTTATAAGAACAAGCGAAATTTATTGTTGCAGTATCCTCTGGATTTTCCGAAACGATGTCATAAAAATAGTATGTTTTCTTTACAGCAAGTTCGCTCCCGCTTCCTGAATTATCAAAAACATCACCTTGCGAATACGACTCAGCATCCCCGCCATCCTGTCTTGTAATTTCAAGGTCAATACCCACAACCAATATACTCTCCGCTGCGACTCCTCCGCTAATACTATATTCTATGTTTGCTTTTACCACTACATCTATGATATCCCCTGCCTGGGAGCCTTGTTTTGCGGCATATCTTACATTGTAAGTCCCCACTACCAATCCTGTAATTTCAGTAGTACCTTCAGGTATAGCTATCCAGGTACCAGAAGATTTGAGCTTGTACTCCATTGAAGCATCAACTCCGGTAATCTTGCCGTAGCTTGCACCGAGCTTTACTGTTGATTCTTCTACTATTATTGTAGCTGCAACTCCTGTTACTCCTGTTGGTGCTACTGGTGTTGTTGTTGTAGTTACATCATAACTAGCTATAGTTCCATTTGTCATTGCAACTTCTACTGTTTCTTCTCCAGCTACAAGTGCTCCAAGGTCTACCCATTCTGTGTAGTCATTGTCCCAGTTTGCATCTGTTGTCATGTCTTTTGGTGTTCCGTTGCTAAAGCTGATTGCTACTGGAACTGAACTCCCACCCCATTGGGTTTTAATCCATTGTAGTAAGCCTTCTGATACGTTATCGCCATTGATTGTTAGTACACCATCATTAACGCTGAATACTGACTTAATAGCGATTCCTTGTACTGTCTTATCTCCAGCTGTAAATAAAGCCGTCATCATTTCATTGATGTTTGCTTCATTTCCGAAGTTTCCTGTTGCCTTTGCTGCTCCTAATGTTACTGTTGGAGCTGCTATAGCTATCGTGATAACTTTTTCCCCATAAACAGTTCCCATACTTACTGAGGTCGCTTTTACTGTTACTGTTCCATTGGTTACAGCTCTCAACAATCCTGTTGATGCATCGATCACTGCTGTACCTGTTCCATTTGTTACTGACCAGGTTACTGTCTTATTTGTTGCACCTGCAGGTTCTACAGCTGCTAACATTTGTAAAGTACCATTGTCTGTTGTAATGGTTGTAGCATCACCATTTCCTGTAACGGTAATAGCACTTACCGCAACCGACGGTGATCCCCCACCACCCGGCGTCACAACCGGCGGTACCGTCACATCCGGTGCTACCGTCAGTTTTACCGGTTTCTGTTCAAACGTCACATTGTTTGCATTAACATTGGCCTGATTGATGGTTCCGGTGCCTTTCATATCGACCGCTGCATCCAGAACCGCCTTCTGCACGGTTGTCTTGGAATCCAGGGTGATTTCGGCACCCTTTGCCCCGGCTGCCACATTCAACTCTTTGATGGTGGTGTTGCCCCGGGTCGAAACTTTCACATCCGGTGCTTGTATTTTCACCGTATCGAAGGCGCCTTCAAGAATAATGTCCTGTCCTTTGGCATCTTCCGAAATAACGACGGCTAAGCCCGTTGCATCGGTTGCCACAATCCGAACATTACCAGAAGCGGTTTTTTCCACGATGATGTTGTTGTAGCTTCCGCCGTTGATGTGGATACTGTTTTCCCCGCCGCCGCGAACATAGGTGTTGCCGTCCACGGTGACATTGTTTAAGTTAACCGTTCCCGATCCGACTTCTTTGGCAATGATCAGATCGCCTTTGATGTGGAGGTTCTGAAGCGTGACTCCGTCTGCACCAACCGTTACGTCGCTGTTAACGACCTCGGTACCGGTTTTTGGTCCGTAGGTTCCGGCTGTGTTATAAGCAGCTGCGGCGTTTTTAACAATTTTAATCTGGATCGCTTCAATCCGCAAGCTTTTCCCGCTTGTTCCGGCAATGGCGCCGTCAGCCTTCCAGCCCTGTGTCCAGCCGTAGTTTTCCCCATGTACCTGGTATTGTACGGAATAACCCGGCAATGTTTTGCCATCAGCGCCGACCAATACCATCTCAATCGCTTCAACACGCTGGCCCAGTCCTGTTGAACCGGCAAAAGCGCCGTTGGCTTTCCATTTAGAGGTATCCGTTAAATTGGCTGGATCATTCTGCCAGCCTTCGTTCTGGCTATGAACATTATAGCGAATGCCTGCACCTGTTGGAATCGCGGTGCCGCCGGTCAGTTCAATTTTAAAACCTTCGATTCGCCTGCTTTCTCCGGTTGTTCCTAATATATTATCACCCTGAATCCAGGTTCCATTGGTGGGATAATCACCATAATCCTGAACATGGCCCCGGTATTCAACACCGACGACTGCTGTCGTTGTTGGTGTTGCTGTTGCCGCATCGGTTTCAACGATATTTCCAATCGTTGTATCGTCACCGACCTGTACATCGGCAGCAAAAACCCCTGTCGAAAATATTATTGAAAATCCCATGATTGCAAACAACAGTCCTATGGTACTTTTTTTTGAAGTTATTCTTTCCATGTGTATGTTTCCTCTCATTTCATGAATTATTTTTTAATTTTTCGTATTCCAGAAATCCTCTATGATGCGCTTTCTCGTTTCTTTTACCTTTTATCGATTTCTCAATATTATTAACCATCACTTTCTCAATTTTCGGGTTGAATCAGGTCCGGGTGCCCAAACAATTTATGAATGCCCTGTCGGCCATCGGTGTCTATTTTACCAGAGACCTGATTGAATCCAAGGTCCATAAACAGCTGCCCCACTATGAATCCTTGCTGGAGGCCATCGTATCCACTTATGCCCAGTATCAAAAGGGCAAGTCCGGCATAACCACCTATTTTTCACTGGATTACCTCCGGGACTTTGTCCTTGGCCAGTGTATTTTCTTTCCCCCTGATATGTGTCATCCGTTTACCCGGGAAGAAGGCTTGATGTTTCTGGAAAAAACCAGGGATGATCTCGTAAACGGTGCGATCACGGCCTATGCCATGTCCGAAAAGTTGAAGGCAAATTATGGATTTTTTGAAATTCTGCAGACCGATGATGCCATTCGCCTGATTCTGCATTACGATGATGCCGAAGAGGTTATTTTTAAAGCCATCGAACTCAAAGAAAAAAGCATCATCGAGCTGTTTGACGATTTTTTCAAGTATCTGCCGAAAAGTGATTACGTCCTTTCTCAAGCCGAGACCATCTCCCAACTCGACGACATGATTGAAGCCGTAAAATTAGAACAGATACCATAACCTGTAGGGGCGATCATTGATCGCCCGTTTGCGTTAGGCTTGACTACTCACGTTCAATTTAATCATACCCAACCCCCGGCGCTAGGCTTTGGCAATCATTTTGCCAAATGCCATGGCTGCTTCCTGCTGATCGGTATCGGGATTCCACTGATTTCTCAATCCTTCGCTAATGATCTCAAAACCGGCTTCAGTCAGCCATTCATTCAGGACCTTGGTTGACTCACCGCTCCATCCATAGCAACCAAAGCTGGCTGCTTTCTTATTTTTAAATTTCAGTTCCTTCATTAGATGAACAAAGCCGGCAATCGAGTGTAAAATACTGCCGCCAATGGTTGGGGACCCGATAAGAACCGTCTTTGATTTAAAGACCTCCGTGATCAGATCATTCTCATCACTCTTGGGGAGGTTGAATACTTTCACTTCAACCGCGGGATCTTCAGCATGGATCCCTTGTGCAATTTTTTCAGCCAACGATTTCGTTCCATTCCACATGGTATCATAAATAATGGTAATCTGATTTTCCTGATAATCTCCGGCCCACTGGACATATTTCTCAACAATCTGCATGGGATTATCCTGCCAGATAACGCCGTGGCTAGTGGCAATGATGTCGATTGGCAAATTAAGAGCGATAATTTCATCCAGTTTTTTTTGCAGAATACGACTGAACGGTGTCAAAATATTGGCATAGTATTTTATCGCCTCTTTATACAAATCGCATTGGTCCACCAAATTGTTGAACAGCATCTCGGTTGCATAATGCTGACCAAAGGCATCATTGCTGAATAAAATATTATCGCCGGTTAAATAAGTGGCCATGCTGTCCGGCCAATGAAGCATCCGCATTTCAACAAAGATCAATTCCTTGCCATTGCCCACAGCCAGCTTATCACCGGTCTTCACCACTTTAAAATTCCAGTCCTTGTGATATTGGCCCTTTAACGATTTAACGGCATTTTCGGTACAATAAATCGGAACATCGGGAATTCGCTCCAGCAATTCCGGCAGTGAACCGCTGTGAACCGCTGTGATCCACTTCCCCATGATTGGCCACGACAAAATCGATGGTGCTCAAATCAATCTCTTTTGATAGATTCGCCACGAATTCTTTGTCATAGGGCTTCCAAACCGTATCGATTAAAACCGTCTTCTCTTCCTGAACCAAATAGGCGTTGTAGGTGGAGCCATGATTAGTTGAAAATTCATTTCCGTGAAACTGCTTCAGCTCCCAATCAACTTTTCCGACCCAGCCCACATTGTTCTTAATTTGTTTTTTCATTGTTTTTATTTCCTTTCCATCAATTGCCTGCGCAATCTTCAGCATAGCAAAAAATCAGGTTTAGAATTTGTTTACCCTTAATTTCCGTCTCTAACCACAAAAGGTTTGAACAAAAAGAGAGACGCTCCGTGTTCCGCAGAACCCGAATCGTCTCTCTCTTTGTTTGAGTACCTGAATTAAGTTAAGTGTACCTGGCTCCGGCGGGTGCCATCTTTTTTTTCGACTATAATCGAAATAGTTATTGATTATTTGTTTAATTCGAGTATAATCTATATTATACGAGGTGATCCATCATGAAAAAACGAGATATCTATTTAACTCAGCTGATTCATTTTAAAGATAAACCGCTCATAAAAGTTGTTACCGGAATACGCCGTTGTGGTAAGTCTACTTTACTTTCATTATTTGAAGAATACTTGCGAAGCAATGGTATTCCGGAAGAGACGATTATCCGGATAAACTTTGAAAGCTTTGAATTCGATACAATGACAGATTATACCGATTTATATACCTACATAAAAAATAAAATGGCAATACCCGATAAAAAATACTACATCATCCTTGATGAAGTCCAACAAGTTGTGTCCTGGGAAAAAACCATCAATTCACTTCTTGTTGATTTTAATGTTGATATTTATATCACCGGTTCCAATGCTTATCTCTTATCATCCGAATTATCGACATTGCTCTCCGGCCGATATGTCGAAATAAAAATGCTGCCGCTTTCCTTTAAAGAGTATCTTGATTTTACTGATTTTGATAAAGGCGATAACATCGATTTTTCTTTTAAAGACTACCTGGAATTTGGCGGTCTTCCAACCGTTGTTGAATTAAAAGACTATCCCGATACCATCGCCCCATTTTTAAGCGGCATTTATAATACGGTGATCATGAAAGATGTTATCCAACGGAATAATGTAAGAGACGCCGCTTTGCTTGAAAGCCTGCTGAAATTTATTGCCGCCAACATTGGAAATATCGTATCGACAAATAAAATCAGCGACTACCTGACAAGCAGCGGAAGGAAAACGACAAGTGACACCATTGATAACTATTTAAAGATGCTGGAAAATGCTTTTATTATTTACCGTGCAAACCGTTATGACCTTAAAGGCAAACTATTTCTCAAGACGCTGGAGAAGTACTATATTGTTGACATCGGCATACGAAATCAACTGACGGGTCTCAGAAACACCGATTACGGGCACGTACTCGAAAATATAATATATTTTGAATTATTACGACGGGGCTTCACTGTTGCCCTTGGAAAAATCGGATTACTGGAGATTGATTTCGTCGCAACAAAACCAAAACAGAAAATATATTATCAGGTTTGTGCCAGCATTATCGATGAAGAAACCAGGAAACGAGAACTAAAACCCTTTCTATCCATCGACGACAACTATCCCAAGGTTATCCTTACGATGGATCGCACCCCGTATTCAGATTATAATGGCATCCAGATTATCAACATCATTGACTTTCTGTGCACTAAAATTTAACGTTAAGTCTACCCTTATCGGGGGTTATTTAAAAAGCAAAAGGGTGAAAGGATTAAAGTCTGTTTTTCAAAATACACGGATTAAAAAAATCTGATCAACGTTTTTCGCCATAAGGGGGTTCAATCCTTTCCATCCTTTCCAATGGCTTTGTACAGCCGTTTTACCCTTTCCTAATCCTTTCCTAATCCTTTCCGATCCTTTCCTTTTTTGAACGATCGTTGCTGAAGCATTCGAAATAATCGTCATTTAGCTTAAATCTTTTCTCGTCTGCGTAAAACCAAAGACGATCCGAGTTCCGTAGAACCCGAATCGTCTCTCTTTTTGTTTGAATGCTTCAACTATAAGTTAAGTGTACCTGGCACCGAGGCTCCTATTCTAACATCTTTTGATGCTAAACGCAGCACATAAGAACCGTCCCCGCGTGTCTGACGTAAATCAGCTCAGTACCAATACCACATTTACCGTGGTTGCTGCTGCAGAACCGTCAATTGGTGTGACGGTGAAGGTTACCGTCGCGGTACCGGTTCCAATATTGGTGATCAGCCCCGTCGTCGGATTAATAACCGCCGACCCTTTATCCACACGGGTAAAAGTAATCAGATAGTTGCTGGTATCCAATCCCTTCGTTGTCATCAATTCTTTAGCCCGGGTAAGGATATTGTCGTTCACGCTTTGCAATTCAAAACTTGCGCTATTGATGTTTCCATTTGCAACCACATAAGCGGCTGAATAAATCAGACTTTTCTGAGCTTCCAGCACGGTGGCTGTTGCGGCATCAACCACTGCCTGGGCGTTGTTTTCCGTAACCGTGTTGGCGGCAACCACGGTCTGGTAAGTTGACCAGGAAACCGTAGTGTAATCCGCCTGTTTTACCAGCGCCAGAGTGGCATTGTATTTAGCAATGTCGGAACCCAATACCAATATTTTATTTTGCAAACTGATGAGGGTATCGGTATAGGAGTTAACCACTGCCTGCGTCGAATTTTTTAAAGCATCCGCGGTAAGACCGGAGATATAAACGACCACCGAATCCTTGCTATAGGCTTCAAACGAGGTGGTGGTGTAAGGACCATCTGTTATTTTAATCGCCTTCGCCGCATTAAACGCCGTCAAATCAACCGTCTTAACCAATTGGGCCACGGTCCCGTTGATATAGGCAGTTGCCGCATCAACCGTTGCCTGGGTGCTGTTTTTCGAAATAACATCATAAGCCCAAGCGCCATCTTTAAGGGTTCCGTATAATTCACATTGGGTTGTATAGACATTCCATGTCGCCTCTGTATATGGTGCATTGGCGGCATCCGCACCATAGGTTACATATACAGCAATGGCTTTGTTAAACTCCGTCATCTGGGCGTATAGATCCAGGTTTTTCTGAGCCGCTGCAATTTTTGCCGTGGCATCATTCACTTCTTTCTGGGTATTCTGATTGGTTACCACATTGGCATCTAAAATGGCTTTGTATGCTGCCCAGCCTGATTTTACCTGATCTTCTGTGATGGCCGCCACAGCTTTATTATAGGCTGTCAGGTCCGATAGTTTTACCAGATCAATCTGGGCCGCCGTAATCGCTGCCGTAGCAATATCTACCTTCGCCTGAGTATTTGCCAGCGTGACAACATTGGCTGCTACCACTTTCTGATAGGCGGACCAGGAAGCCGTGGTGTAATCTGCTTCTTTTACCGCCGCCAAAGCGGTGTTGTAGGCTGTTAAGCTGGTTGTCTGCACAATTTTAACAGATAAACACTCCAGACGTTGGCTGGCGCCTACTGTACCGAGCATTTTTCCGTCAGCAACGGTTGCCAAATCACCGACATTCTGGGCGTGTCCACTGTATTGAACCGTGTAGCCGTCTAATTTGGTGCCGTCAGCATACAGCAGTTCAATCTGAATGGCTTCAATCCGTTTGCTTTCGCCTCTTGTTCCGGCATAATTGGGACCAACCTGCCAGCTGGTTGGGTCGTCAATATTACCTAACCAGCCATAGTCCTGTACATGGAGATTGTAAACAATCTTGGCTCCGGCAGGAATATCACCGGTCAATTGCAGTTCCAGGCCTTCTATTCTTCTGCTCAGGCCCTTTTCGCCGATTTGAGTCGGACCCGTCACCCAGGTCCCTGCTTCAAGGGGATAATCCCCGACATTTTCAATATGGGCACGATATTCAACACCCATAGCACTGGTGACTTCCGTTGCCGCCTCATTGGTGAATAATCCTAAAAACGAGTCTAATGCTGATGTCTGAGTCTGATCATCAGCGGCAAAAACACTTGCCGAAAAGACCATTGAAAGCATCAATATTGATGATAAAATACGAACTGTAATTTTTTTCACATTTAAATCCTCCGTTTGTAATTTTTTTGATAACGTAGGATTTTACTAAGAGCCTACTTGCCGTAAATTTTACACCTTCTGAGCCATTTTTGCAATGTTTTACTTCCTGTAACCGGCTGATTTTGATCGTCTACAAATGAATGATCATCGACAAAATAATGCCGATGATGCCGCAGGCGATCCATTCCAGAATTTTTCGGCTGAGTTTGTTTTTATCATTATACCGTTTCACCGACTCTTCCAAAGAAATTGTCAGTTGGGCAATCTGCTTAGCCATTACTTCAACCGTCTCTTTAAAATCATCCCCGGTCGCCGCCGTCAGCTCTCTGGTCATAATTTCTTCCGTCACCATCATTTCATCCGAATGGTCAGTTCTTTTGAATACCCCCAGGCTTGATGCCACGATTTTCTCGTTTTTTTCAATAGAAATGATCGCAACCAGCTTATTTTCCAACTCAATAAATTCAATGGCAATAGCCGGACAGGGGATTAATTTTTCTTTTGCTTTAGTAAAAGTTTCCATAACAAACTCTTTTTTGCAGCCGAGAATTTTGCCCTTTTCATTGACCCCAATAATCAATTTGCCGCCTTCGGCATTGGCAAAAGATGAAATGATCTTGCTCAGCAAATTCGGTCCGCCGGTATGGTGTCTAAACTCCACCTGGTCATTGTCTCCCTGCTGAATAAGTTTGGCGATTTCTTCATTTATCGGATTGTTTTTATTTGACAATATGTGCACCGTCTCTTCACTTTAATTTTGCTTATAATCATATCATTAAGTTCAATCATAAAACAACCGGTAAGATTATTCTGTGTGCTTATTTTTTTATTTTCCGTCACCTTGTTTTTTTGATATAATCAGCGAAATTTTTATGATATTTATCAATCTTTATAGTATAATTATAAAGCTGTACATTAACACGCTTTATTACACGAACTGTAATAGTTTCGATTTATACTATTTGTGTTGGCAACGTTTGTTTACCGGTACAGTGAGACACAAAAATTTATCGATCAAAACTGAATAATAATTGTTGAATTTTCGATGGAACAATAGTATTCTTTTGGTTACAAACAGATTTTTCTGAGGAAGGTTAAAATGCGTATGAAACACACTAGTTTACCACCCAAGCAGGGACTTTACGATCCCGATTTTGAACATGACGCCTGTGGTATTGGAGCGATTGTCCATATCAAAGGAAAAAAATCACACCATATTGTACAACAGGCTTTAACAACACTTGTTAATTTGCAACACCGTGGCGGCAGAGGGGCTGAAACAAACACCGGTGACGGCGCCGGCATTCTAATCCAAATCCCCCACCAGTTTTTAGCAAAAGCTTCCATTAAAGAAGGCTTTTCATTGCCCCAACCCGGCGACTACGGTTTGGGGATGTTATTTCTCCCCACCGACGAGGATGAACGGAGCCAATGTGAACAGATATTGGCCGATATCATTAAAGCGGAAGGACAAAGTCTGCTGGGCTGGCGTGATGTTCCGGTTGATCTTTGTGATTTGGGAAAAATGGCTGTCGCCAGCATGCCTTTTCTTAGACAGGTTTTCATAAAGAAGAGTCCTGACATTACCGATGCCATGGCTTTCGAACGAAAACTTTACACTATCCGTAAACAGGTGGAAAAAATCACTAAAAAGAAGAAGCTGTCCTTTTATGCCGCCAGCTTCTCCTCACGAACGGTTGTCTATAAGGGTATGTTAACAGAAGATCAGGTTGGCGAATTCTATCTGGATCTTAAAGATCCGGATGTCACCACTGCCATTGCCATGGTCCATTCGCGTTTCAGCACCAACACCTTCCCCAGCTGGGAAAGAGCTCATCCCAACCGTTATGTTATCCACAACGGTGAGATCAACACCCTCAGGGGCAATGTAAACTGGATGTACGCCCGACAGTCGTTGCTCCAAAGCGATCTTTTTGGTGACGAATTGGAAAAAACATTCCCGGTCGTTGACACCGACGGCAGTGATTCCGCTATTTTTGATAATGTCTTTGAGTTTTTAAACTTAACCGGACGTTCAATGGCTCATAGCGCCATGATGATGATCCCTGAGCCCTGGTCCAAACACAAAACCATGAGCCCGGAGAAAAAAGCTTTTTACAACTATCATTCCCGCATCCTCGAACCATGGGATGGCCCGGCCGCTATTGCCTTCACCGATGGCATTCGCCTGGGAGCCGTTCTGGACCGAAACGGTTTGCGTCCTTCCCGTTACTATGTCACTAAAGATGATATGGTTATTCTATCCTCTGAGGTTGGCGTTCTGGATATTCCGCCGGAAAACATTCTCTACAAGGAACGTTTACGACCCGGCCGCATGCTGATGATTGATACCGAAAAAGGGGAAATTATCAATGATGAGCACCTGAAGCATTCAGTTGCCTGCCAGGAGCCTTACGCAAAATGGATTGAAGAACATAACATGCCGCTGGAGTCTCTTCCTGAACCTAAAATTAAAAATGTATCCGATAAAGAAACGCTGGTTCAACGACAAAAATCATTCGGCTATACTTACGAAGATTTAAAATCGATGATTGTCCCGATGGCGAAGGACGGCGTTGACCCCATCGGCGCGATGGGTAATGATATTCCTTTGGCAGTTCTGTCGGATAAGTCTCAGTTGCTCTTTAATTATTTCAAGGAAATGTTCGCCCAGGTTACCAATCCCCCGATTGATTCCCTCCGGGAAGAACTCATTACCGGAACAGAAGTATATTTGGGCGGCGAAGGCAATCTCATCAATCCCAAACCGGAAAGCTGTCATCAGGTCAGCCTGAGTATGCCAATTCTGAGCAATGATGATCTGGAAAAAATAAAAGAACTGGATGATCCGCTGATCTCAACCGTCACCCTGTCGACTTTGTTCGAAAGTCATTCCGGCGGAGATGGTTTAGAACAGGCTCTGGAAACAATTTTTGCCGCAGCCGACAAAGCGATTGAAAATGGCGCCACGATTATTGTGCTCTCCGATCGGGGCGTCAATAAAAACCGGATGCCGATTCCTTCAGCTCTGGCAATTTCGGGCCTCCATCATCATTTGATTAATAATCTGACCCGCACCAAAGTCAGTCTGATTGTCGAATCCGGAGAACCCCGCGAGGTTCATCATTTTGCCGTCCTAATCGGTTATGGCGCCACAGCCGTCAATCCTTATCTGGCCTTTGAAACCATTGAAGAACTGATTGAAAAAGGTCTGTTAACCGATATCGATTATGATAAAGCCGTTTATACCTACATCAAAACCGTCACCAAAGGGGTCATCAAAGTCTTATCCAAAATGGGTATTTCAACCATTTTAAGTTACCACGGGGCCCAGATTTTTGAAGCGGTGGGGATCAACTCCGAAGTCATCGAAAAATACTTCACCAGAACCCCGTCCCGAATCGAAGGGATCGGCCTGGCCGAAATCGCCCGGGAATCGCAGATGCGTCATGACGAAGCCTACAACAACCCGTTTGCAGATGACAAAACGCTGGAATCCGGCGGCAATTTCCAATGGCGAGCTGACGGTGAGTTTCATACTTACAACCCGGAAGCGATTTATAAACTACAGACTTCCTGCCGCAACAAGGACTATCAGTTATACAAGGAATACACCAGCCTGATTGATGAGCAGAGTCAGAAGACCTGTACCTTAAGAGGACTGATGGCCTTTAAAGACCTGCAGCCGATTCCGATTGACGAAGTGGAGTCGGTCGAAAGCATCTGCACCCGCTTTAAAACTGGGGCGATGTCCTATGGTTCACTAGGCAGCGAAGCGCATGAAAGCCTGGCCATTGCCATGAACCGCATCGGCGGAAAAAGCAACACCGGCGAAGGCGGCGAAGATCCGGAACGCTATATCCCGTTGAAAAATGGGGATTCCCGTTGCAGCGCCATCAAGCAGGTGGCTTCCGGACGTTTTGGCGTCACCAGCCATTACTTGTCCAATGCTCAGGAAATTCAGATCAAGATGGCCCAGGGGGCAAAACCGGGTGAAGGCGGTCAGCTGCCGGGACGTAAAGTCTATCCATGGGTTGCCAAAACCCGATATTCCACACCCGGGGTTGGGCTTATTTCTCCACCGCCCCATCATGATATTTATTCCATTGAAGATTTGGCGGAACTGATCCACGATTTAAAAAATGCCAATCGCGAAGCCCTGATTAACGTGAAGCTGGTTTCCGAAGTCGGTGTCGGTACGATCGCCGCCGGGGTTGCCAAAGCCAAGGCTGATGTTATTCTAATCAGCGGTTACGATGGCGGAACCGGCGCTTCACCAAAAACCAGTATTCGTCATGCCGGACTTCCCTGGGAACTGGGCCTGGCGGAAACGCACCAGACACTGGTTCTCAATAACTTAAGAACCCGTGTTAAAGTAGAAACCGATGGTAAACTGCTAACCGGTAAAGACCTGGCCGTTGCCGCTCTCTTAGGTGCGGAAGAATACGGATTTGCCACCGCACCGCTGGTTATTCTCGGTTGCGTCATGATGCGTGTTTGTAATTTGGATACCTGCCCGGTCGGGATTGCCACCCAAAACCCGGAACTGCGGAAACGCTTTAAAGGCGACCCGGAACATGTGGTTAACTTTATGAAATTCATTGCCCAGGAGCTGCGGGAAATTATGGCAAAGCTCGGGTTTAGAACCATTAACGAAATGGTCGGTCGCTCGGACAAACTGGAAATGAACAAGGCAATTGATCACTGGAAATTAAAGGGACTTGATTTTTCCAACATGCTCTATCAGCCAGTCGTTCCTGAAGGCGGCGGCTTGTACTGTCAGATAAAACAAAACCATAAAATCGAGAAATCGCTGGATTTAACTGAACTTTTAGGTCAATGCGGTCCCGCTTTGGAACGTCAGGAAAAGGTGGAAATCACCACGACAATCAGAAACACCAACCGGGTTGTCGGCACTATTGTCGGCAATGAAGTTTCCAAACGTTTTGGCGAAGAAGGATTACCTGAGGATACCATTACCCTAAACTTTACCGGTTCGTCCGGACAAAGTCTGGGCGCCTTTATGCCGAAGGGCATGACCATTAATCTCGAAGGCGATGCCAACGATTATTTCGGAAAAGGCCTGTCCGGCGGAAAGATGATTATTTATCCGCCCAAAGCTTCAACCTTTGTTCCCGAAGACAACATTATTGTCGGAAACGTCGCCTTCTACGGCGCAACCTGTGGTGAAGCGTATATCCGCGGCGTTGCCGGTGAACGTTTCTGTGTTCGAAACAGCGGCGTGACCGCTGTGGTTGAAGCAGTTGGCGACCATGGCTGTGAATATATGACCGGTGGAAAAGTAGTCATTCTGGGGAAAACCGGCCGTAACTTTGCCGCCGGTATGTCCGGTGGAGTTGCCTATGTTTTGGATCGTGATGACACCTTCTCCGAATCCTGCAATGCCGAAATGGTGGATCTGGTTAAAATTACCGATGTGGCTGAATTGGCCGAACTCAAAGCTTTGATTGAAAAACACCGCGATTATACCGACAGTGCCCTGGCGCAAAAAATACTTAACGACTTCGACAATTATTCGAAAAAATTCACCAAGGTTTTACCTCGAGATTATAAACGAATGTTGGATGCCATGGAGCGGGTTCAAGCTCAAGGTCTTACCGGAGATGAAGCTTTAATGGCAGCATTTCAGGAAAATAACCGGGATTTGTCCCGGGTTAGCGGAAATTAGTGAGGAGGTAAATTATTATGGGAAAATCAACAGGATTTTTAGAATATAAACGCGAAGTACCCATGGATCGGGCGCCTCTTGAACGGATCAAAGACTGGCAGGAGTTCCATCTGGAACTCCCGGAAGAAGTCCAGCAAATTCAGGGGGCCCGCTGCATGGACTGCGGCGTTCCCTACTGCCACTCCGGCATCATGCTCGCCGGAGCCGCCTCAGGCTGTCCCCTTCATAACTTAATTCCCGAATGGAATGATCTTATTTATAAGGGGTTATGGAAAGAAGCTTTAGCCAGACTGCTGAAGACCAATAATTTTCCGGAATTCACCGGACGGGTTTGCCCCGCCCCCTGTGAAGGTGCCTGCACCGTGGGTCTAAACCAACCCCAGGTAACCATTAAAACCAATGAGTGCGCCATTATTGACCGAGCTTTCAAAGAAGGCTGGATTACCCCTAATCCGCCTAAATCCCGCACTAATAAAAAAGTCGCCGTTGTCGGTTCCGGTCCTGCCGGTCTTGCCTGCGCAGCGGAACTCAATAAAGCCGGACATTCAGTCACCGTTTACGAACGGGCCGACCGGATTGGGGGGCTTTTAATGTATGGCATCCCCAATATGAAACTGGACAAAATCGGCGTCGTCCAAAGACGGGTCGATTTAATGAAAGCGGAAGGGATCACCTTTGTCACCAATACTGAAGTGGGAAAAGATTATCCCGTTTCTGCACTCCAGGCCGACTATAACGCCATCGTATTATGCGGCGGCGCCACCAAACCCCGAGATTTACCGGTTGAAGGACGAACGCTGGCCGGTGTCCAGTTTGCCATCGACTTTTTAAGCGCCAACACCAAAAGTCTGCTGGATTCCAATCTGACGGACGGTAAATTCACATCAGCCAAAGATAAGGATGTGATCATTATTGGCGGTGGCGACACCGGCACCGACTGTGTGGGCACTTCCATCAGACATGGCTGCAAAAGCGTGATTCAATTGGAAATTATGCCAAA
>JGI24143J45723_1000298_pt1 | contig 26594 bp, 28 predicted proteins | sample BarGraIncu00432A_FD_45723 | JGI IMG/M metagenome (IMG submission 45723) | reverse complement strand
AGACTATTATATTACAATATTATAATATTGTAATATAATTAAGTTGACAATTGAAAATTAAGTAAGTAAAAAGCCATTGATAAACTGCAAACTGCAGTGTCAATGGCTTCTTTGTATATCATTGGCTAAATTATTTTAAAAATTTTAAGATACTCTGACTATTACTAATTTGTTCACTCAATGTTTTTTCTGCCGCCCCAACCACATCCATGACTGACTGGTAAACAATGCGATATATGACTTTTTGGCCATCTTTTCGAGAATCGATAATTCCTTGTTTTTTCAACATACCTAAGTGTTGGGATAAATTTGACTGTTCAATACCAACTTCATCAATGATATCACACACGCATAGCTCACCATTCTTCAAGGAATGAAGAATTTTAATTCGCACTGGATGGGATAATATCTTAAAAAAATCAGCTGTTAATTTTGTTACAATATCTTCTGCCATACAACTACCTCCTTCAAAATTCCTGCCTATCACACCAGTCCAANCAGAATTTCAATGCATCATTAATCTCAACAACCTACTTTTAAGGTTATTATATGGCTTTTCTATAACATTGTAAACCTTCAATGGAGCATAGATATGGCACTTTCCTTATCTATCTTTAGGGACATTGAAAAACAATACTAGGTGTCTCTTAGACAACGATAAGTTATCTAAGAGACACCTAGTATTGTTGAGTATTCATCTGCACTACAGTTTCATTTTATAATACTCGTTTCGCGCCATAATATCGTTGCACAAAATAACTATCATTCATATCTGCAATGGCGACTACACCTTTGGAAAAAGACGTATGGATGAATTTACCCCTACCAATATAAATTCCTACATGAGATGCACCAGGCTCATAGGTCGTAAAATACACTAAATCCCCTGGTTGCAAAGACGACGGCGATATCGTTCTTCCAACTAGGAATTGTATATCAGCTGTACGTGGCAAATCAATCCCCGCCTGACGATAAACATATTGTACTAAACCTGAGCAATCAAAGCCTTGAGCTGGTGAAGCTCCGCCCCATACCACTTGCTGACCCAGCATTTCTCTAGCGACCGCCAAAATTTGAGCAGACTGACCAGGCAGATTATACTGACCATACTGAACAGTAGATAGAGTGGCAGCTGCTCTAGCTGCAATCTGCTGATCATCAGCCACTGGCATGACCGCCCCTACCATGATCGAATCTAAGGATTGCGTAAACTGACTATAACCAGAGGGAGGGGAAGCTAGTGCTACCCCTGTGCTGCTAAATAAAACCCCGACAATCGATATAATTATCCATTCTTTTAGCATACACTACACCTCTCCAGCTATTCTCATTTGTGGGACATTGATTGTAAGTGTGTCGAAGTTTTCGCCATAATTTCTTGCATAGCCTTCACTTTACTATCCATGGCACTAGCATCAATTTTACCAGAGTTAACTGTAGTTTTAATATCAGTCGCTGCACTACGTAAGCTGTCTTTTAAGCCATTATCCATCATGTGAGGCATGATCTTTTCCGTATTGCTTGTTAATAATCCTGCAGTTTTCTGGGCTTCCATCGTCTGACCAGCTTTCACTTGTTTCATTAAGTCTTGCAATTGCTGATCCATTTCTTTCATCATCGGCATTGGATCTTCTTTTGGCATTGACATATTCATACCATCATGACCGGCTGCCTGTTGACCANCTGGTTGCGCCGCAGGGGCCGCTTGTTTTTCACTCGAACCGCAACCTGTTACGAGGGCTAAGACCACCGTCATGGACAAAATCCCTACAACTACTTTATTTTTTTTCATTTTAAAATCCTCCAATTTATTATTACTTATTTTTCGATTGATTTACCAAATGACTTAGCTTCCTGTTTACGTTCACGCCATTGATGCCACACTAAGTAAATACAAGGCAATACAAACAGCGTCAAAATTGTCGAGGTAACGAGGCCCCCGACGACGACAGTGGCCATTGGACGTTGCACTTCGGCCCCAGTACCATTGGAGAAAATGAGGGGAAATAAACCGAGGCTTGCTGCTAAAGCGGTAATCACAACTGGCCGTATCCGTGTAAAGGCTCCCTCGGTAATGGCCTCTATCAGGGGTTTTGTTTTATGAAGTGTCTTAATATAACTCACCATAATGACACCATTCTGCACCGCAATACCACACAGTGCGATGAAACCTACAGCTGCTGCCACCGTCAAGTAGGCACCTGTAGCATAAAGGGCCACAATACCCCCAACGAGTGCGAAGGGAATATTAAGCAGAATTAGGAAAGCATCTTCAGCGGATTTAAAACTCATATACAGCAAGAAGAAGGTGAGTGCAATAACAGCAGGCACTACCATTGCTAGGCGTGCTTTTGCCCGTTGTTGATTTTCATACTGCCCAGTCCACTTCATGGAATAACCAGGCGGTAAGTCGACCTTCTCTTTAATCACTTTTGAGGCTTCATCGACAAAGCTGACCACATCTCTACCCTTGGTATTCATTTGAACATTGATGCGATAAATACCATTCTCACTGCTGATCATAGATGGTCCATCAACAACTTGGAATTTGGCTACTTCGCCTAATGGCACGTAAGCACCGGAAGTTGGAGCAACATCTACTTTTGCCTTTCCACCGCTAGCCATGCCGCCACCCATCGCACTACCGGCTGCCTTGGCACCGCCACCAGTAACAGGAATCATGATGTTTTGCATTGCATCAATTTTTTCGCGATTCTCCCGGTTATAACGTACTAACACATCAAACCGTTTTTTACCTTCGACGGTAGTCGTGGCCGTTTTACCACCGACTGCCAGTTCTATGGTGTCTTGTACATCACCGATGCTCAGACCATAGCGCGCCACTTTTTCTCGGTCCATTTGGATTTCCAGGTAAGGTGCTCCATAGACCCGCTCAGCATATAAGTCACTGGCTCCAGGAACATCCCCCAAAGCTTTTTCAATGTCAGAGGCTTTTTGTTGTAACACCTTCAGGTCTTCCCCATACAACTTGATACCCAGTTCAGTCCGTATACCGGTTGTCAGCATAGACAATCGACCGGCTATCGGCTGAGTAACAGCTAGATTTAGGCCAGGGACACTCCCTAATTTATCTAACATTTCTTGCTTAATGGTTTCTTTAGTTATACCTGCCCGCCATTGTTCTTTCGGCTTTAAAGTAACAACTGTCTCGATCATATTTACTGGGGCTGGATCTAGTGCTGATTCTGCGCGCCCCACTTTTCCTACAGACATATCAACTTCCGGTATATCCATGATGATTTTATCCATTGTCTTAGCAGATTCTACTGCCTGAGTCAAGGATACGCTAGGCAACATGGTCGGCATTACTAATATAGTTCCTTCATCCAGTTCAGGCATAAAGGTCGTTCCAATGAGTGGCAATAAGGAGAATCCAGCAATAATCACCACTACCGCCATCCCAATCGTTGCCTTCTTATACTTCATTACTTTGTGTAGCATTGGCACATATGATTTATGCATTTTAGCGACTAACCAAGTGTCTTCTTCTTTGATCTTACCCTTGAAAAGCAAGGTGCATAACACAGGTACTAACGTAAATGCCAGTAGCAGTGATGCAGTCATCGCAAAGGATTTTGCAAAGGCCATGGGAGTATACATTTTCCCCTCTGTCCCAGTCATGGTAAACACAGGCAAAAAGGTCACAATGATAATCAAAATTGAAAAGAAGATTGGCGATGCCACTTCTTTCGCGGCTTCTAGCGTCACGTCCATAATATTTCGTCGACCGCCATTTTCGGCTAGATGGCGATAAATGTTTTCGACCATAACAACCGCCGCATCAGTCATTACACCGATCCCAATGGCAATGCCCCCCAAAGACATTAGGTTAGCCGACAAATGAATATCCTTCATCCAAATCAGTGCAATGAGAATACCAATGGGAATTGAACTTGTCACGATAATACTAGAACGCCAATTTCCTAAAAAGACTAGAACGATGATCGATACTAAAATAAATTCTTCAGTTAATGCTCGTGTAAGAGTATTAACCGCGTTTTTCACTAATTGTGTCTGGTCATAGTAAGGAACAATTCTCATTCCCTCAGGTAGAGTTGGCTCAATTTCAGCAATTTTTACTTTGACTTGGTCAATGACATTCAGTGTATTTTCGCCCATGCGTTGAATGATAATTCCACCTGACGCCTCATAACCATCCTTAGTCAACACACCCCGACGAAAATCAGGACCAGCTACTACTCTCGCCACATCTTTGACATAGATGGGGATGTTATTATTTTGGGTAATAACAATATTTTTAATGTCATCGATAGATTGCACGAGTCCTAGGCCACGAATGACAAATTCTTGGCCATTTTGTTCCACAACTTTGGCACCTACGTTGGAATTATTAGCGCCAATGGCACTAAATACCTGCCCGACAGTAACTTTGTATGATCTCATTAAGTTCGGATCTATATTCACCTGATACTGCAGAACATAACCACCAATACTAGCCACCTCGGCTACGCCAGGAACAGCGCTTAACTGTTGTTTAATTGTAAAATCCTGTACTGTCCGGAGTTCAGCTAGATTATGCCGATCACTTTCAACGGTATACATGAATACTTGCCCCATAGGGGTACTAACAGGACCGAGAGCAGGTTGTACGCCACTCGGCAATTTAAGAATGGCTTGTTGTACCTTTTCATTCACTACCTGCCGGGCAAAATATGGATCTACACCATCTTCAAAAATAACCGTTACCATGGAAAAACCAAAGGAAGAATTAGATCGTACTTCTTTTACCTTCGGTAGTCCCCGGAGTGCTGTTTCTAGTGGATAAGTGACCTGATCCTGTACTTCTTGGGGTCCACGTCCCATCCAGTCCGCATATACCAGAACCTGATTTTCACTCAAATCGGGGAAGGCATCTGTGGGAGTATTCTTAATAGTAAAAGTGCCCCAGATGATCACCAGTGCTGTCAAAGCAATAACAATCACTCTATTTTTCAGAGAAAGCCCAATTAATTTATCTAACATTATGCATCCCCTTTACATACCAGGCATGCCGGCCATACCGCCGCCGCTGCCTAACTGGGTCTGGGAGTCAATAAGGAATGTAGCTGCTGTAACTACAACATCACCAGGCACAAGTCCAGAGAGTATTTGGATATAGCCATCCGCTTCTTTACCAATTACCACATCGCGCTTCACAAAAGTATCTTCGCCTTGGGCCACATACACCACTTTGCGAGCACCAGTGTCAAGTAGGCTCGATTCTGGTACAACTAGTTTTGCACCTAATGCTACACCGATATCGGCATTAACAAATAGATTTGGTTTAAGCCGTCCAGTTGGATTGCCCATGGCCACACGTACTTTCACCGTTCGTGTACTATCATCGAGCACTGGATTGATAAAAGTTACCTGTCCATTAAACGTTTCACCAGGATAGGCACTACTTGTCACTGTAACTGGCTGGCCAATCTGGACATTAGCTAAATCTTTCTCATAAATATCAGCGTACATCCAAACATTAGATAAATCAGATAAATTATATAATTTATCTCCAGGCATGATATAGGTACCTGGCAACACCAATTTTTCCAGAACAGTGCCGCCATATTGTGCATAAATAGTCATATGATCATTCGCCTTACCCGTCTGTTCAAGCTGGGAAACTGCCGCATCGGATACACCTAATAATTGCATTTTCCGCCTAGATGCTGCTAATAATCCGTTATTGATTTGCACTACATCCTTGCCCGCTCCTTTGAGTTTCTGTACACTTTGCGTCGCTAGCAAATATTCCTCTTGAGCTGCTATATAAGTCGGACTATATACTGAGACGATCGCTTGCCCTTGCTCAATGGTTTCACCATCCGCAGATATATACAATTCATCGACTCTTCCTTCCACCCGGGAAGTAATATACGTCCGTCCGCTCTCATTCATAGCGATTTTACCAGTCGTTTTTATATTCTTAGAAAGGGCCTTTACTTCAGCTTTTGCTGTCTGCACTCCTGCTAATTGTCTAGCTCTTGCATCGAGGGTTACTGTGTCTCCCATTGCCATCACTGGGCTGGCGTTCATTTGATGCGCTGAATGATCCACCGCCGCTACTGGTTTATTATGAATATAAGTATAATAACCTGCTCCGCCAGCAATGATCGCACCAACCGTCACTGCAATGATCAGTTTCTTTTTGCCCCCAAATCTTTCTATCACGCTATCCTCTTCCTTTCATACTGATCATCCATTATGGCTGTACACCGCTATTTAATAAAGGTTTGCCTACAGCTTTTTCCACATTGGTAGAAGCTTTTTCGTAATCGATTCGCGCCTTATAAGCACCCAGCTTTGCGTTTCTGAGGGCATTCAAACTATCTAGCACCGCCATAAAATCCACCTTATTATTGGTATAACCAACTATGCCGGCCTGATAAGATACTTCAGACTCAGGAATGATCGTATTTTGGTAAAGGTCAATTTTTCGAAAAGCAGTTTGCGCTTCCGTAAGGGCCATTTGGATATCCAGTGATGTCATATTTTGCATATTAATCAATGAAGCTTTCACTGCATCCAAATTAGCATCGGCAGTTTTGATTTGACCGTTGTTTTTACCCTGCCAAATAGGTAACATGGCCATTGCGCTAATTTTCCAAGTATCGGGTTGTGTTTCCATCTCCGTTTGCTTGCGGTCTTTATACGCAACGCCAACTTCAAAGTCAGGAAGTTTCTGTTTTTTAGCCACTTCTACACCGGCCTGGGCCATCTCTACTTGACGTTGCATACTGATTACTGATGGTTTACCTATGGCTGCCTGCTGTTTTAAACCAGCCAGATCGAAATTGTGTGGCGATGGACTGAATTCTTCCTTCACTGTTAGTGGAGCATCGGCCAAGCGGTTCATCGTTGTATTCAATTTTGCTTTGGTCACAGCTTCCATCGCTGCCATGTCTAAGAGATCAGTCGTCATCTTAGAAAACTCAGTCTGGGCTTTAAGTGTATCTTGCAATGATGTCATGCCCGTGGAATAGTTGACTTGGGCAATCTGCACCAATTGGCCCATGAGTTGCTGATTTTCTTTGCCAATTTCTAAGGCTTTACTAGCATACAATAAATCATAATAGGATTGTTTAGCTGCGCTATATACTTCCATCCGTTTATCCTGATAGTTAGCCTCAGCCATGAGCCCATCACTGGTAGCCATTTTGCCCATGGATTTCAGTTTTGACGGATTCATGATTTCCTGAGTTAAACTGTATTCTGTCATCATCGCAGAGCCTGGAGAAAATAATGAATTGGCATCATCTTTCATAATGCCAAACGTAGGATTTGACCACGCTGTCGCCACTGCGACGCTCGCCTTTTTCCCCTCCCAGCGTTTCTGACTTTCCAGCAGCGTTGGATTATTTTTCAGTGCAGTATCTACTATTTGCTGGAGGCTTAATGCCTCCGTATTTTCCGCTGCCATGGCTGGTGCCATCATTCCTAGTAATAACGCAGCGGTCAAGGTCAGTGCTTTTCTCTGACACCATTTTCCTGTATTCATATATACTCCTTTTCGCTCCATACCCTGGGTTCTAATGACAATCTTATGTTTTTGTTATTCAGATCTTAAAAACGTAATAATCCTGTCTATCATTATAAAGACTAGTTGTGAAGAAGTTATGAATATATCATGAAGATTTACAACAATTTATAAGAAAATCATGGGTATAATAGCAGATTTGCCAACGCCTAACTTTTCCTACTGTTTTCTCAAACATTATCGCTTAACGTTATTCTTTTCTAACAGAGATAGTTCCTCAACTCTATTTGCAATATAGTGCCATAAAAACACGGTCACCACCACTTGGATAATAAGTAAACCCCACATTGTCCTTCACCTCGATTGCATCTACTTTATTGATTCCTCCATCATATCCAACTGATGTGAAGATCTCATGAAGAAAGTATGAAGAACTGATGTTATTTATATTTATAGCAATTCATAATTTTTCATCTATCTTTATCTCTTAGAATTTCATTATAAAAATAGAGACACAATAAAATGTGTCTCAGGGTGAAATTTATATACAATAATGACTAACAGGGCTATGTTCACGATTTACATTACATCAGCCTGGCCAAGCTATGCTTGTTGCATAATCGAATTAGAAACAGAGATGAATGCTATGGTCTACCTATAATCAATTTGATAATTTTACTTTTGATGTCTTCCACGTTCAGAATATCAATTCCTGCGGCACGAACGTTTTCCACTGTACGACGATTGATATTAGAACCAATGAGATGCAAAGATACTGGATTAAGTACGTCCATGAGCCAGCCAAGGAACGAATTATCACTTCTAACATGTTCTAGCAATACTATTTTACCGTTTGGCTTACAGACTCGCCGAACCTCTATCAGGCCTTGTACCGGATCCGGCACCGAGCAAAATACACAGGTCGCGACCACCGTATCAAAGGTATCGTCGGAAAATGTCATATGCTGAGCATCCATCTCCATTAGTGTAACCGGCACTTTAGCTAGATGCGACTTTTCCCGGGCCTTGTCCAGCATACTAGGGCTAAAATCAATACCAGTCACTTCACAGCCTTTTCTGTAGTAGGAAAGGTTCTTTCCTGTACCCACGCCTACTTCCAAAACTTTGCCGTTTGCTTGGGAAAGTGCTTTTTGACGGGCAGTATCAGGTATCATCTTATCCATCAAGTCATAAAATCGAGCCGTACGATTATATCGTTTACGGATAATTTCGGTTTGCAACTGCATATCTTGATCCATACCGCGTCCTCCTTCTTTTTAATAATAACATTTTTTCTTCACCACACTTCACTTTGTTCCGATCCTTTTATCATACCCCGACAATATGAATAACTTGTGAACAATTAATTCTTTTTTCCTGATTCAAAAGAAATGCCTATTTTAATAGTAGCCATCTCAAAGTTATCCCTTCTTTCTATTGCATCTCTGCCATGTTTAATAATTCTTTAAGACATAAATTTGCCTAGTATCTTAAGATACTAGGCAAATAATCTATATAAACCCTAGGCGAACCAACATTCCCCTAGAAATCAAGGGGCATGAGCCACGTAGTGAGGGTTAATGTCAATAGGATAAGGATCTCGTGGCGTTGGTGGAGCTTGCTCACCTATTGTAGTATTTTCATTGGCCGCACTATGATGGCTTAACGATTAGAGTTTTCATCGTTTCTTTCATCATATCTTGCATCTTGGCTTGCATCTCAGGGTTTTTCATCATCCCTTGCATTTTAGGGTTATTCATCATTTCCATACATTTTTTTTGCATATCACCCTTCTTCTTCATAGCATTAGGATCCATAGCGCCCATTTTATTATCGCATTGCATCACCATACCCTGCATAGCTGGCTTTACTACCTCTTTTTCTGCAGCACTAGCCACTGTAGCATTAAAACCTAAACCCAATGTCGAAGCTGTAACAATACCGCCAATAACCCACATCGCTAATTTCTTTTTCATATTCATCCATCCCCTTCATATTGTATTGCATGACTATCTACATATCATACACCAACATTGTGGAGAAATTATGAAGGTATAACACATCATCCTTATTCCCCTCTGGCTATGCGTCCATGATATCCATCACCGCTACCAATGCAGTAAATTTTATTTATTTGTTCGTAGTTATTAATCTCCCCATACACAACAATTTTATCTTAATTAAATTATATTCCCAATGCTAAAAGTTGCTTATAAAAAAATATCCCTTCCACCTTGACAGTAACTGTTCTAAATGAACTTATCATGGAGTCCGGATAATACACTTCTATACCATCAACATTCGTTTTGTCATACAATTCAATGTCAAAAGGACTTACACCTAATTTCACCTGGGGGAAAGATCCTCCACTCACGCTACACCCACAAGCCGCACCTTCTCGTTTGCCCACACTAAGAGTAATTGTTTTATCCTTATTTTTCTTTGCAATATAGTCACAAGCGGCTGGTTCAATATAAATTTCCATATACAATAACCTCACTTATAAAATTAATAATATCCTTTCAGATGTCTAGTTAAGAATCAAATCTATCTTATACTTTTATAATACAATAACAATGTGAATAACTAATGAAGATCACTTGAATAATTGATAAGAATTCCGATAATCTGCTTATTATTTGCGAAAAATTATCATCACACTTTAGTCAAAGAATAAATATTTTTTCTTTAGCCATACTACTATTAGAGCCATTTACTGCATCATATTTTAACAGAAAGGAGATAACTGTGAGAAGTAAAAACCTTACTCATGCTATTTGTTTCATTGTTATACTGGCAATAGCGCTAATGCTTGCCGGTTGTTCTCAACCTCAGAAAAAGCCCGATCCATTACCAACAGCCCCCCCCATGACGGATCAATCGACCCCAGCACCAGCAGTACCACAGCCCAGCATGATGGAGCAACAAGCCGACCCATCATTAATGATGCAAAATAATCCTGAAGGCATGCAAAAGGCCATGGCTGCTCCAGGTAATCGTCAAGCCATGATTAAAATGATGAGTTCCACTCAAATGCATCCCGTCATGGTCGATATGATGAAAGATCCGGCTATGGCAAAGGCTATGACCGACATCATGGCCGACCCAACTATGAAAGACACCTTCGCAACCATGGTGAAAGACCCACGTCTAGCCCCCATCGCTCGAGAAGCATTAAAGCAATAAGAATAAAAGTAAAAACGGCATCCCTCACCAACTAGTGGAAAGGGGTGCCGTTAAACCAAAAGGCCAGGAATTGTCCTGGCCTTTTCTCATACTACTTATTATTATTATTGTTGTTATTGCAATTGCCACCTGCGCCACCGTTTTGCATCATACCATTGCCCATTCCATTCATCATTCCGCCATTTTTCATCACTTTTTGCATGATAGGAGCGATTTGCTGCATATGATCATTCACTTGAGCCGCTTCGTCGGCAGTGATAGTACCATTGTCCACAGCTTGTTGCATCATTTTCTGGTGATTCTGAGTCATCTGACTAAAGCGATCACTTTGTGCTTGATTCTGGTCACTAGTTGCTGCAAACACTGGCACAGCTACCAAAGCTGCTAACATCATAAAAATAACTATTTTCTTTTTCATATGGTTTCCCTCCTGCTTATTATTTGTCTTTATTATATCTCATCATTGTGGAGAAATTATGGAGTCTTTATGGATTTTTTATGTGGTTTTTATTCTAGCTCCTTTTTCATGCGTTGATACTCATCGGAAGCCATTTCCCCCTTAGCATACCGCTGTTTCAATATCTCCAAAGCGTCTGATCTGACCTCATTTCGGCAACCACCACGGAACAGAGCTTTAAATAACCAAACTGTCGCCATCATTATAAGAGCGACAAAAGCCAAATGAACGATTACCCCCAGGCCCATGCCCAGCCATCCGAAGGGCCCGCCGAAACCGTATCCCATCATCATAGTTCATGCACCTCCTTTGTGTTAATCTTAGTATACCTTAACATTGTGGAGATTTTATGGAGAAACTATGTTTTTCTGATGTGAAGCGATGGGCAGCAAAACAGTGAAAGTACTGCCTTCGCCTATTTTACTTTCGGCCTTAATTCTACCACCATGAGCTAACACCATTTGCTTGACAAGGGCCAGTCCAAGACCAGCACCGCCGCTTGCTTTGGTTCTCGCTGAGTCAACACGGTAAAAATAATCAAAGACATGTTTGATATCTTCCTGGGCGATTCCAATTCCGGTATCGGTAACCGAAATTTGAGCCATGTCGCTTTCAGCGGTTGCCGCTATGGTAATCTGACCATCGTCAGGTGTATATTTAATGGCATTTAAGACAAGATTGTACACTATCTGATTGAACATATCCCCATCAGCCCAGACTCTAGGTAATCCCTCATCTGTTTTGATGTGCAAATTAATGCCTTTTTCACTAGCTAGTGGCTTACTCTTCCCTACAACCTGATGCAACAATTGGGCTATATCTAAAATGCCGAATTCTGGCTGTAGTTGTCCTGCCTCTAATAAGGATAGATCCCTGAGTTCCCCGACCAACTTTGTCAACCGATCGACTTCCTCAGTGAGTGAATTTATTTGCTCCACGTCAGGAATAATGACACCATCAGCAATTCCTTCCAAATTAGCTTTCAATATCGTTAGTGGTGTTCTAAGTTCATGAGCGACACCTGCCAAAAAGCGTTGTCGCAAGATGGTATGGGATTTCAATTTGGCAGTCATGGCATTAAACGCTATGGCCAATTGCCCCACTTCATCTTGCCTTTCCACAGTAACGGCCGTATCCAGATTTCCAGATGCTACTGCGTTTACTGCCCGGCTTAAGTCAATCACGGGATTAGCAATGCTACGGGCCAGATAATAACTAACACCAGCACCAACTAAGAGCATTCCCCCTGCAGCCAACATTAGAGATTGCTTTAGGGACATGAAAAACTGTCTTTCAGGCCCCCCCATCATTGAGGCCATATTCCCATGGTTCACCATCATGCCATGCATACCGCTCATATTTAAATAAGAATTAAAGTTCTGTGATACCTGATAGTTGACGACTAAGATGAGTCCCACAACAACAGTGACCGTCGTTAAAAAGAAAGTTACCATCACCCGGGTAAGTAGACTACCCATGATGATCACCTGCCAATTTATACCCCATGCCATAGACTGTCTTAATATAGCGGGGCTCGCCATAACAATCTCCTATCTTTTTGCGCAAATTTTTAATGTGCGAATCAACAGTCCGTTCATAACCTTCAAAGGCATAGCCTTGCACACTGTCAATCAATTGTAGCCGAGATAAGACTTGGTCGGGATGGGTTAAAAACAGTTCCAATAGTTTATGCTCGGTAGGCGTCAACTCCACAGGATTTCCTTCAACTGTTAAGGTGTGGTTATGTGGATAAAATGTTATTTCTCCAACAATCAGTACCTTCTCATCCTTGTCCCGCCGTACCTCAGGCTTTACTCGCCTTAGGATAGCTCGTATCCGAGCAATGAGTTCCCGGGGACTAAATGGCTTTGTTACATAGTCGTCAGCCCCAAGCTCCAGCCCAATGACCTGATCGTTCTCGTCATCTCGAGCAGTGAGCATAATAATCGGCACATCGCTGTTTCGTCTAATTTCCTTGCATACGGCCCAACCATCAAGCTCTGGTAGCATAACATCAAGCAATATAATATCAGGTTGCCATTTCATCGCCTTTTCCACTGCACTCCTACCATTCATGGCAGTTTCCGTCATATATCCCTCTTTTGTCAGATAGGTTACCAGTACTTTTACAATTTTTTCATCATCATCCACTACTAATACTTTCATTCATCGCACCTCCACATCTGTGGCATCTAGGGTATAAAACAAATCATATTTTAAATAGATTTAAGACTTTATTCACCATAGGGCTTAAATTTTTTCAATCGCAGGGCATTTGTTACAACAGATACGGAGCTAAAGGCCATGGCTGCCCCAGCCACTACGGGGGACAGATATCCCGCCGCCGCAATGGGAATTCCCAGTGTATTATAAACAAGTGCCCAAAATAAGTTTTGCTTAATATTTTTCATCGTTGCTTTACTTAGCTTAATCGCTGCAACAATTCCTTTGAGGTCCCCACTCATTAAAGTAATATCAGCCGCTTCAATGGCAACATCAGCGCCAGTTCCAATGGCAAATCCGACATCGGCGGTTACTAATGCGGGAGCATCGTTAATACCATCACCAACCATTCCAACAACTTTTCCTTCTCGTTTTAGCGACTCAATCTTTTCGGCCTTATGCTCAGGCAAAACTTCAGCCATAACGTTCTCTATTCCAACTTTCTCGGCAATAGCTCGGGCGGTTCTTTCATTGTCCCCGGTTATCATCCACACTTCAATCCCTAATTGTTGGAGCTGTGCCACCGCTTCGGCGGAGTTCTCCTTTACGGTATCAGCCACAGCGAACAATCCCGCCATTTGATTTTCCACTGCCATCATCATGACAGTCTTACCCTGCTGCTCAAGTCTCTCAATCTGGGGAATGAAGGATTCAAATTCGATGTTATTTTCTCTCATTAGCTTACGAGTTCCTACTAAAATTCGTTGACCATTAATTTTAACGTCTACACCATAACCAGGAATAGCCGTAAAGCTTTCCGGATCTTCAATTGATAAGCCTTTTTCTTGACCATATTTAACAATGGCCTGGGCTAAGGGATGCTCGGAATTTTTCTCGGCTCTCACAATAAGTTCCACTATCTCATCTTCAGGAAAATCCCCAGCGCTGATTATATCGGTCACTTCAGGCTGCCCCTTCGTGATGGTTCCCGTTTTATCAAGAACGATGGTTGTTAATCGATGGGCATTTTCAAGATGTTCTCCACCTTTAATCAAGATGCCATTTTCAGCACCTTTTCCTGTCCCAACCATGATGGAAGTAGGGGTAGCTAACCCTAATGCGCAAGGACAAGCAATGACAAGCACCGTTGTAAAGTTGACTAGAGCCCGGGCAAAATTCCCAGGGTCAAATATGAAATACCAAGCCAGGAATGTTACTACTGCAAGACCAACAACGGTAGGTACGAAATATCCTGAAACTACATCAGCAAAACGCTGAATAGGTGCCTTTGATCCTTGAGCTTCCTCTACAATACGTACAATCTGGGCTAAAGCAGTATCGCTACCCACCTTGGTCGCCCTAAATTTGAAAGTGCCAAACTTATTGATTGTAGCGCCAACCACTTCATCACCTGTGTTTTTATCCACGGGTAGACTTTCCCCTGTCAGCATAGATTCATCAACAGCTGATGTACCCTCTGTGATAACACCATCTACTGGCACCTTTTCCCCAGGCCGAACAACAACAATATCGTCTACTAATACTGCACTTATGGCAATATCTATTTCCTGTCCGTTTCGTATGACTCTTGCCGTCTTAGCCTGTAATCCCATTAATGCCTTGATGGCTTCTGACGTATGGCCTTTGGCATTGGCTTCTAGTAGTTTACCTAATAAAATGAGGGTGATTAATATAGCCGATGTTTCAAAATATAAGTCATGATTGTGTTGTAGTATATTTACGATGCTGTAAAAATAGGCCGAAGAAGTGCCTAGTGCAACTAAAACATCCATATTAGCGCTGCCATTTCCCAGTGCAAGATAAGCTCCTCGATAGAATTGCCACCCTGCAATGAATTGAACTGGGGTTGCAAGGATGAATTGGAAATACGGGTTCATTAGAAAATCTGTTAAGGTACCCATGACCCCCATAACGTGCAACACCATGGCAAACAAAAGAGGAAATGAGAATACTGTAGACAGAATAAACCGGTTTCTTTGCTGGGTTGCAGCAGAATTTTCTCCTTCCTTATCTTTATCTACTATAGTCACATCCGTTAAATCAATAGCGCCAAATCCCAACTTTTCGATTCTTGCTATTATATCAATAACGCTTATTTGGCCTGAATTAAACTCTACTGTTGCTTTCTCCATGACTAGATTCACAACTCCACTGTATACACCTGGCAACTTATTTAAAGCCTTTTCAATACGACCTGAGCAAGCAGCACAACTCATGCCGGTAATTTTCAAAGTTATTTTTCCTTTGATGACTTGATAACCTAACGTTTCAATTTTGCTGTTTATTTCATTAAGATCAATCTGTGCCTGGTCATAGGTTACGGTCGCTTTTTCAGTCGCAAAATTAACTCCCGCTTTTGTCACTCCATTTAAAGATGATAATCCTTTCTCTACCCGATTTGCGCAGGAAGCACAAGACATCCCACCTATTTTTATACTGCAGGTATTCAATTTAACTTCATTGTTAGCAGTCATATGTTTCACCCTCTCTTTACTGGATTTGATTAGATAAAATGGCTCATCGTTACTTTGTAAATTTCGATATAATCCCAATTAATTCCTCAATACTCTCCGCAGCGTGATTGTCCTGTATAGCTGTCACAACACAACTTTTTGTATGACTCTCGAGAATCATTAATGCTACCTTATTTAAGGCGGCCCTTGCCGCCGAGATCTGTTGTAAAATATCAACACAATAGCGACCGTCTTCTACCATCTTTTCAATTCCGTTTATTTGCCCACCTGTCTTTCTCAGCCTCTTTTTTATATCATCTCTTTCACGTTCGTTTAACATCGTCTACCTCCATTATACTATACCCCTGTATAGTATATACTAAACTTAATGATCTTAAACGTCAACATACCAACCATATTATTTTGTATTTTGGACATTTGTATAGCAATAGATTATGATTTTCTTCCATCCCCATGTAAAGAGTGCAAGACGTAGCTTAGCCACGCCTTACACTTAATATTACCCATTCTATTACTTAACAATGCTCTCTGGAAGCATGACTCGTGTTAGTCTTTGTTCTCTATTCCCCCCCTTAGCATTTATTATTGATAATGTTTTTTTAAAAAGCCCAATGCGATTACACTCATCGGTAACAGAATTTCTACCATTAATTTATATTGACTAATGTATATGCCAATGGATTGGTCACTGACTATCATTTCAGCTGCAGCATATGCTAAGATCCCCGCGCCAATGTAAATAATACTTGGAAATCTATCCATTAATTTCACTAACATTTGTGCACCGAAAAGAACAATTGGTATGCTTATTCCAATACCAATGATGATGAGAAGATATTTATGATTTGGGACTGTTTGTGCAATGGCAGCAAGCGCTAGTACGTTGTCTAAACTCATGACAAAGTCGGCAAATAAAATGGTTTTAACAGCCGCTTTGAAGGTGGCTCCGACAACACAAGTATCATGGTGATCTTCTTTCGTCAATAAATGAATAGCAATCCATACTAGCGCTATCCCGCCAAAAAATTGTAAATAAGGCACTTCTAAAAGCTCAGACGCAATGAAAGTAAGGATGATACGTAGAACTACTGCGCCAATACCTCCCCAGATGATTGCTTTTTTACGTTGTTCATCAGGAAGTCTGTTGCATGCCATGGCAATAATAACTGCATTATCGCCACTAAGGATTAAATCTAAAAATAGGATACTTCCTAAGGCAATTAGAAACTCTGGACCTGTATTAGATAAAAAATCAAACATTATGCTCACTCCTTTAAAATTCAATAAAAATAGACCTTGCTTCCGAAGAAACAAAGTCTTGCTTACAATAATAGTTTATTGCCTGCACGGCCGGGGCAAATACCCGTATTGACGACATGCACAGTAAAGCTACTCCCTTTGTAGGAGGATCAATATATTTTCTTATGATTTATTCTACCATTTTAAATTAAATTGTCAAGTGTTACCTGCAATTTGAGGACAAAGATAAGGTTAATGCCTTGAATGTGAATGACGGATTTTTTCTAACACATCTTTGGCTGCGTCTGATAGCAAATATTGATAGGTGTTTTCTGGAACCATTTTTTTTATACCCACCCAGTCATCATGCTTAATCATTTCTCGCACCGTTGATGCGCTAATGATTTCACCTTCCGCTTGCACCCGTTGGATGACTTTTATTTTAATGTCATGTTTAGGTAATATATCAAGCATCGCCTCATTATAAACATTTGTGACAGGAGAATATGGTTCTTCCCCAATATAGCGTGCCTTTATTCCTAAACTAGAAGCAATCTTTGTGGCAAACAATACAACGTCTAATCGCGCCTGAGCAATGGCTTTGTCTGCATCACGGGTAAAATATGTAGGAAATGTTGCGACAGAAACCATATACTTACCAGCTGGAACAACAGCTACATTAGCCAAATCAGCTACGCCTTCCTTTACAAGCTTAAACCGATCTGCAAAAGGGAAAAGTGAGAGTTCTTCACTGACAACAAAAACAATCACTGCCTCATTTTCTTCTGAAGCCTGACGAATGAGAGCTTGATGACCAATCGTAAAAGGGTTGCAATTCACTACAATGGCTGTGCGCTGTTTTTTTAAATGTGCCACACTTTTTGCGATGCAATCACAATATGTGCCAACTGACCCGATACCTGTTTCAAGTAAAGCAACATAAGGTTCAGCACGAGCAATTTCTGTAAAACCAAGACCTTCAAACAAGTGGACTTTACTGGGTTTCGTAAAAATAAAATAGTGACTGCGCCCTCGTCTAGCCTGTTCCTGCATTAATTCACTCAGGATAGTAGCTGTCAAACCTGCTCCTTGAAGGGCTTCATCCACCGCTATATTCCGCAATACTTCTCCCTGAAAAGAACCTGTACCCACAAGTTTTCCATTGGAACGCAAGTTAATTGTATATTCCACAACATCGTCAAACGTTAACTCAAAACCAGCAAGAAAATTACGAACTTCTTCCACACGTTTAGCACTTTTCAAATTTACGATTTCTTTTTGGAACTCATCCCACATAATTCTCACCCTTTGTAATTTTTTAGTTAAGAGGATCCTCTTTAATATATCATAACTTCCATCATTTTTACTATTGTGAGAAATAATAATTAGTTAAATGCCTCTTATTGTCATTAAGTGGGATGGGATTATTGATCGCTTCAAAGTATGTATTTACCATTAGATGATAAGACTCAGAAAAAAATTAGAAGGATTTTCATTTGATTTAATACTTTAAAATATCGTTGGATGCCCCTTCTTTAGTCGTTTGACATTTACTTCATCTACAGCAGTGTATTTTTTTCCCCCTACATCCCTGACTTTTTCCTCTAGTACCAATTGAGAAAGAGCATATTCTACATCCTCCTTATCACTCCCAAGCATTGAGTTAATTTCTTCTGCAGTCATATCACCGTAGTCATATAATAAACATATGACATCGGCTTGTAAAAACTCTAAATACTCCATAAAATCTCTCCTGAATTACATTCTTGTTATTTGTATTTTACCCAAAATTCACAAATAAATATGCAAATGTAACTCTCAGCAAGAGAACTCTTGGGGATATCATCCATGCTCCTTTAAAGAGAAACTATGCATTGGTACATCGTAAATTTAGCATTTCACGAAAGTACCGGCAATTTTCCACAATATCAGGCCCTCGTTGGAATAAACCACCGCCAATCAGGAACATGACATCATTACCATAAACCCGATGCATCTCAGGAACCCTCTCGATACTCATACCACCGCCCGGGGCAGGAAATATGGATTTAATTGTCCCCATAGATACATGGGTTCCCTGAACAATTGCCTCACACTCTTGCTGACTAAAAGAAAACCGTCCGCCAAAGTTCGGGTAAATGACGGCGTCAGCACCAGCTAATCTCATGATTTTTCCAAATAACACCTGGTGGGAAAATCCATTTTCAGGACTTATTATATAACTACCAATAAATGCGGGGTGACTAAAAATTGGCAGACCAATGCTATCATCATCTGCCAACTCACGCATCGTGTCCAACCCTACTAGCCCTGGAGCCACCAAGATTCCACCTGCCCCAGCTTCCTTGGCTTGTTTTGCTCGTTTTATGAGTTTACTCCCACCAGCCGTAACATTAGGTACATATATACTGCAGTTTCCAGTTTCCCGATTAGCCTTAGCAACAGCTGCTGTGCAAAGTCGAACACGTTCGTTAAAGGGAGCAAAACATTGGTCAGTCAAACCATGATCATCTTTAATGATATCAATACCGCCAAGGGCAAATTTATAGGCAAGTTCAGCAAGCTGTTGGGCAGACAGTCCCATTGGCTTTAAAGCTGTAAATAACAAAGGGCGCTCTACGTCACCAAGTATACGCCGTAACCCCTCACGTCCAAATCGCGGGCCATTATACTGATTGAGTAATGAAGGAGGCAATTCAATATCGTCCACTTTAATTCCTGGTTTAATACTGATATTACCAAAGACGACATTTAAAAGTTGAGTGAGTTCATTCGCTGTCGTTTCGATTGCAAAACTAATTTTAACCTTATAACCTTCATCCCAAGGCTCGAATGATTCTATTCTACCCAAAACATGTCCTTGAATCATCCCCACTGGAATCAGCGGCGGCGGAAACTCAACGGTTTGCTCAATACATATATCTTTTGCTTTGGCATTTGCCTCTACCTCGGAGCCACTCAGCGAATAAGTGACATAAAATCGGTCTCCAGATATAATATTATCTTTTTTCAAGATCTCCATTCTCCTCCATATTTCTATTTTAGCCCTAAATATAAATGAAGGCTAAGACACCTCCCTTAGGATATGCCTTAGCCTTCATTTATTATGATCAGCTAAGTAATACTTATCGTAAAATATACTTATATCCCATCGCCATAAAGACCAACCAACGTTGGAAAACGTTGCTTTTCAGTACGATCAATTTGAATGATACGACCTTCTTTAATTACAATAACAACTTGCCCATATTCCATATTATCAAAAGATTCTTGGATTTTCCCCCTCACAGAGAGTAAATCGCAATTCTCATTGAGACCTTGAGGGAGGTAATTCGTCTGTTTGTTCAATTCAGATGGACGAATCTTCTCATTTCTCTCTATTTGAACTAAGCGGCAATTTTGATATATTAAGGCAACATTCCCATGAAAGGTACTGTTCAATATAGAAATTATCTGGTCCATGATTCCAGGGGCAATAGAACATTTCTTTGATTCTAATCGAGTTTTATTTTCTTTGGATACCATGTCAAACACCCCTATATATAAATTTAACAAAACGAATAGATGAATTCTCTTTCCGTAGAAAGGGGATTCATCTATAATCACCTTTCTCTCATCTTACAGGATGACTCCTGTTGGAATTAGCACCTCTGTACAATTGCACTGGTTGCTGGGCGTCATCGGGCCACTTCCCTCGACCTCTCTGGATAAGAGATTATCGTATTCATTTTGAAATTAATGATAACATGATGCTATATCAGTGTCAATGCTTAACTTCATTTGTATTTAAAAAATTTTGCAGGCAAAGGAAACCTTCTTACAGTTATCCCTGCCTGCAAATTATTTACTAGTAATCATCCTCTATTACGTTTTTTGTCAACTTGCTTTATCTACAACACAAACCAGTTGCATCACGGTGGGGTACCAGCACCCAGGCAGGTTCAAGTTTGGTCGTCTGTGGCAATCCCTTAATCCAACTAATTTTTCCATATTTTCCTTGCATTTCTCTGAGTGCGCCATACCCTAGGACACGCATAGGGCAGGCAGAAATGCAAGAAGGTTCTTTTCCCTCTAGTAAGAGATCTTGACAAAAATCACATTTCTTCATTTTGCGAGTGATCCCATCAAACTGCGGTGCGTGATAAGGACAAGCGACCAGGCATCGACCACAACCAATACAACGTTCGGCATTAATCAGTACCAATCCATCTTCTGCTTGTTTGTGCATGGCACCACTTGGACATACGGTCACGCAAACAGGATGGACACAATGATTACAGCTAACGGATACCCAATAGGCATAGACATGTTGTTCAACAACAGAGCCATTAACGGCAAAGCTACCACCTTCATAAGCATGAATTTGGCGAAAATTTTGTCCCATGGGCAAATTATTCTTATCTTTGCAAGCAATTTGGCAGGCGCCGCAGCCAGTACAATGCTTTTGCTCAACATAAAATGCCATTTGCCTACTCATGACTGTCCACCTCCCCCTTGTCGATTTTCGCCACTTCAACCAAATTTGTATGCTGCGGATTCGCAAAAGCCAGGGGCGTGGGTTGGTATTTAGTCAGAGTGTTAATACAACCCCGTCGATCAATGCCCTCCTTATCTGGAGACCACCAACCTCCTTGGGGTATTGAAACAACTCCCGGCATAATGCGGGGAGTCACCTTGACAGGCAATATGATTTTTCCCCGCCCATTGTAGATACAAACCTCTTCGCTGTTATTGATGCCACGTTTTTCCGCATCATAAACGCTGAGCCACAGAGCCTGTCCTTCCGCCTCTTCCATCCATTCATTATTATCAAACATGGAATGGACACGTCGTTTGGTATGATGACCTATACATTGCAATGGGTATATCGTGGATAGAGGATCCTCTGGCCCTTCCCAAGCCGATATATATTTGGGAAGGGCCGGAATGACATCAGGCTTATCTAAGTCCCATAACCGGGCTGAAAAAAACTCAATCTTTCCCGTCGGTGTGGGAAAGGGATGCTTGATGAGGTCTTCAATCTGTTGCTGAAAAGCAATAGCCGGTTGTTCATAGTCCCAGTCATATACGCCTTTCTCTTTAAATTCGGCATAGGAAGGAAAGCCAGGGTTTTCTAGCCGAGTTTCATCAACAATGAAACCTAACCAATCTTCTAATGTTTTTCCCTGAGTAAATTCATCTTTAAGCTCCAACCTGTCAGCCAAATCACTTATCCAATCATAACCACTGCGGCATTCATAGACCGTATCGACGGCCTTGTTCATAAACAATACATAATCACCATAGGACCAAGGCATCACGATATCTTCACGTTCCATAAAATTATCAGCGGGCAACAAAATATCAGCAAATTTCCCACTACTGGTGAGAAAATGATCACTGACCACAATGAATTCCACTATGTTCTCATCAGCCAACAGTTTTGCCGTGCCATTGGTATCAGAATGTTGATTAATGAGGCAATTACCTGCGAGATTAAAGATTAATTTAATGTTGGCTGACAGTTTATTCACGCCGCGTACACCATCGTTTTTTGTTAGATCCGTTCCTTTTTGAATCGCCAAAGGCCACATGTACATAGAAATCTCTGCTTTACATGGATTATTCCTAGGAATCGAGGCAACATACTGTTTACGACAGGGCGCACCACAACCTGAAGCCCAGCCACCCTTTATGCCAATATTTCCTGTCATCGCGGCCAGAGCAGCTGCACTACGAGGTGGTTGTTCACCATAGGCATGGCGCTGAGGCCCAAACCCTTGAATGAGGGCCCCTGGTTTATTCAAAGCATATTCTCTAGCTAGATCAATAATGACTTTTCTAGAAATGCCCGTTGATTTTTCTGCCCACTCTGGGGTTTTTGGAACTGGATCTATACCAGTACCGAGAATATAGCTTTTGTAGGAGTTTCCTCGTGGAATACCTGCTGGCATATGTTCTTCATCAAAACCCCAACAATAGGTATCTAAAAATTGCTGATCCTGCAGATTTTCAGTAATCATCACGTAAGCCATGGCATCCAATAGAGCGCTATCCGTCGTAGGTCTTATGGGTATCCACTGATCGGCGAGGGCTATGGCTGTATCGGAATACAAGGGATCAATACAAATGATTTTTGCCCCTGCAACCTTGGCCTTTTTTAGATAATAAGCCGTATTTGTGCCATGAATGGTCGCCGCTGGATTAAATCCCATCAAAATGATGAGCTTCGAATTCACCCAGTCTTCCCGACTGCTACCAGTATTAACAGTTCCATAGGTATACGGGGTTGCTATATTTGTACAAGCCGAGCTGTACGTCCCATAGTAATTCAAATAGCCTCCATAGAGTCCCAGCAGTCGTTGCATCCAAACCTCTTCCGATGTTTTCCCTGCGTTACCGGTAGCATATTGGAGATAAATCGCTTCTGGGCCATAGGTGTCCATAATATCTTTCGTATGAGAAGCAATGGCATCTAAGGCTTCCTCCCAAGAAATGCGTTCAAAGAGACCTTCACCACGTTTGCCAACACGTTTCATGGGATATTTCAAGCGGTCTTTATGATATAAATAACTCCGATAGGCGCGACAACGGAGACAGCCACGCAATTGGGGCCGCCGATCCGTATCGGGACGCTCGTCATCACTAGTAATACGAACAATACGTCCATTTTTGACATGGGCTTTTATTATACAGCGCCCACCGCAATTATGGGAGCCAGATGTTCGTATAATGATTTCTGTCTGCAAATCTATATTGCTCATATCTCCCAACTTTCGTCCTTGCATTTTTCCATTTCTAGATAAAACGCTATTGGAGCCTTAACACTCAACTCCTTATAAATTCACCGATTTTAGGATCTTTCCTTAATTCAGCAAGATCATCCTCTGTCGGCAATTGTACTTTATCACGTTCAACATTAACTAAGCATAAAAAGCCCAAGGCACTGCCCGCGTTTGCCTGAAATTGATGCCAGGTTAGAGGAGGTATTGAAATAACATCATCTTCCTTAATAGAATAAATTTTATCTCCTAAAAGAACTTGACCAGCACCCCGCCGAATCATAACCAAATGAACATGAACATGTCGTTCTAATGAAGAATACCCCTCTGCTTGCACCTCAAAATAGCGAAGCTGACAGGGCACATCTCCCAGCCCCTCAAACAGAACCTGACGAGTAATGCTCTTAAAGTTTGTCCCTGTTTCTTTATAGTCCAAAACAGATATATCTTGCCATTTATTATCACCGGAGTATTTAACTATCATTCATATCATCCCCTCTATTTCTTACCACTATGCCCGCAGCTGTGTGCACAAAGCCTTATATCATCAGCTTAATGATTTAAGACATCTCACTCATTAAAGCTTCTCATTCAATCATAATCCGCATTTTTCAAAGGCCTGTTTCAAATCAGCAATAATATCCTCGGCTTCTTCAGTATGAAAGAAACCTAAACCACTATATTCCATCCCCATCAATTCCTCTAATTTCTTCTAAATCAACTAATTTTTCAAGGTCAAAAGGTGTCCCCTGATAAACTGAATAGTTGAGCCAATTGGAAAACAGCAAATTAGCTGCACTCCGCCAGCGCATCACTGGCATTTGCTGAGGATCGTCATTAGGGTAATAGTTTGCTGGGACGTTAATCGGCAACCCTTGGTCGATATCACGATCATATTCACCCTTGAGAGTCAGCCGATCATACTCTGAATGGCCAGTAATAAACAAATGTCGATACTTTTTATCCATTACAGCATAAACGCCGGCTTCTTTTGATTCTGCAAGTATGTATAATCCAGATACTTTATCAATATCCTCGCGCCTGACTTCAGTATGCCGGGAGTGGGGAGCATAAAAGACATCATCAAAACCCCGAAACAACATTTTTTCTTTAATATTTACTGAGTGGGGAAAGACGCCAAACATTTTTTGTGGCAGATCGTATTTAGGAATACCGTAGTGATGATACAGAGCCGCTTGCGCTCCCCAGCAGATATGGAGAGTTGAATACACATTTTTTCTACTCCAATCCATAATCTCACATAATTCATCCCAATAGACGACGTCTTCATAAGACATTTGTTCCACTGGAGCCCCAGTAATAATCATACCATCATATTTTCGNTCTTTCACTGCCGCGAAAGTTTCGTAAAATTTAACTAAGTGCTCATTTGGGGTATGCTTGGGCTCATAGGANGCAGTATACATAAAATCAAATTCTACCTGCAACGGAGAATTTCCCAGTAACCTGAGCAATTGTGTCTCTGTGACTATTTTGGTCGGCATTAAATTTAATAGCAAAATCCGAAGCGGACGTATGTCTTGGGCATAGGCACGATCCTCGTCGATTGTAAAAATATTTTCCTTTTCAAGTACGTTCACAGCCGGCAAATTATTAGGGATTTTGATAGGCATGGCTTCCACTCCTTTCCATTGAATCTCTACTTGGGATACATAATCTTTTTATTTTACTATTATACTCTTTACTTGTATCTTTTTCCTTTTTATTTTCAATAATGGTTCATACTAAAAAGGCTAGATAAACATTTTTTAGCGAAATGTTTATCTAGCCTTTCGTATAATAGCTAATCAATACTCCCTGAATGCATTATTTAATGATTGTTATCGTTCCTTCCTTTCGTGGGGCTGCCCCTGGAGTCTGTGCTGCATTATAGCCAAATGCTCCAGAGCCTAATATGGAATAGCCCTCAGGAATGCCTAGCACTTGCTTTAATGATTTTCCTTCATTAGAATCTAGTAATGAGCGTAGGGAATGAATCCAGCAAGAACCGATCTTCAAAGCTGCCGCCGCCAGGAAGGTATTACCTAATGCCAAACTGGCATCGGCTTGTGGCGCAATGGCTTTATCATCACCAGATAAGATAATTAATGTTGGAGCATGATGAAAGGGACTAAAATCTTTAATTCTCGCCCTTTCCTCCAAGATAGGATTTCCAGAATTTTCAAAGTTGCTTTTAATAATAGTACTAATTTTATCTAATACTTCTTTATTTTGCACTACACTAAAATGCCAAGATTGTTCATTTTTAGCGCTAGGAGCATATTGACCTGCTTTTAATATTGTATGCAACTCTTCATCTGTTATTTGTTCCTGTTTGTAGTTACGAATACTCCGACGATTTAAAATGGTTTCTAATGTTTCACTCATTATTATTCCTCCTATTTTTTTATAGTTTTACCTATTCCTTATGATTGGAGTGATTTCATGGTCAACCAATTAGGCATTCATTTAAAAATAAAAGGCACAACTTCTACCACAAGGGGCAAGGTTTTGCCTTCAGTCTTTCACTGATCCGCTTTGTATTAATTAATAATGGCTCTATCGCCACTAGCAGTATCCGAACGCACACCTATATCTACTTTTATAATATATACACCATATGTATATATTATCCTGCCACATTTTCATATATTTTTAAATATAGCGAATGAAGTTCCTCACTAAATCACAGTCATTCATCAATTGAGGTTTTTAAACGTTTATCCCTAGCATGCCTATCTAAAGCGAACTGAATCAGTCTATCAATTAGCTGACTATAGGGTATTCCCCTAAGT
>JGI24143J45723_1000296_pt1 | contig 26775 bp, 21 predicted proteins | sample BarGraIncu00432A_FD_45723 | JGI IMG/M metagenome (IMG submission 45723) | reverse complement strand
GCTTCACCGCCTCGAACCTACTTCATGAACCGCCGTGTACGGAACCGTACGCACGGTGGTGTGGGAGGACGGCGGGAGTGATCCCGCCTCCTACCCGATACTTATCTTGACTTAAGCCGGCAGATGCGTCGCATCTGAATCTTCCCGACACTTCTTACCCGCCTTCCCCATCTCTTTCATTTTCTCCATCATGGGGTGCTCTTTGTCGTCAAAGCTGAAGTGGGTCGGCATTTCGGAGCCGGCAAAGTCGAACATGTCGCCGTGGTCTTTCATCATCAGCATGAACGCGCTCAGCATGTATCTTCTCTTGAAACCTTCCTCAAGATCGATGATCTCCTGCATCTTGTTGCCGTAGAACCTCATGTAGCAGGTGCCCAGGGCCTGGGTGATTTCATCCATAGTCATGTCGAAAGGCTCGACGATCGGGGTCACCAGGTTGTACTGGGAGTAGTCGTGGACCCTGATGCGGTCTTTCATCTCCGCGTGAATCGGGGTAAACGGCATCGGGGTCACCACCGGGAACACGGCGATGTCGGGATTAAGATAGATTGCGGATTGAATGGTGTTCTCCACGGACTCCCAGGTTTCGTTGGGAAAGCCTATCATGAAGGACGCTTCCGTGATGATGTCATTGGCCCGGCAAAGGTCGAGGGCTTCCTTGTTCTGCTCGAAGCTGGTCCCCTTGTTGAGGCTGTTCAGGGTGTCCTTGTCGGCACTCTCGGCGCCGATGTAGATGTGGATGATACCGGCAGCCTTGTATTTGTACAGGATGTCGGCGTCCCTGATGATGTCTTCTACGCGGGTTTCGATGAGCAGATGCACGCCGAGGTTGGCCTCAATGACCAGGTCCAGGTAATGTTCCCAGCGCTTGCGATTCTTGGTCGGGTAGGCGTCGATCAGCGTGAAGAAGCTGACGCCGTAGGTGGCGATGAGCATCTTCATCTCTTCGATGACGTTTTCCGGCTTGCGGCAGCGCCAGTCCTCGCGCCAGAACATGCGCTGGCTGCAAAACGCGCAGGCCATGTCGCAGCCGCGTGAGGTCAGGATGGAGGCCATGGTGCCGCAGGGCTCGACGAGATATTTGTAGTCGGACCAGTCCAGCAGGTGGAAGGCCGGGGTCAAGGTGTCGAGATCCTCGATATGGGGCTGCTTGGGATTGCAGACGATTTTCTCGCCGTCGCGGTAGGAAACGCCCTTGACCGCTTTCCCCTTTCCTTCAGGAAGGGCCGACATCAGCTCCTTCAAGGTCCGCTCGCCCTCTCCGTTCAGGATGAAGTCGACGTGGTTCGCGTCGTCCTCCAGGATCTCCTGGTACATGAAGGTGGGGTGCGGGCCGCCCAAAAGGGTCACGATGTCGGGGTCGACTTCTTTAGCGATGTTCAGAAGCTTCAGGGCGTCGGGGACCGTGGCGGTGCTGATGGCGCCGGTAACCGGAAGGTAATCGAGGGTCATGACGATGTCAGGCTGGACGCGCTCAATCTCCGCCCTGATCTGGTCGAAGGAGTGATTCTTGTTCATGGCGTCGTATATAACGGCCTCGTTGCCCGCCTCGATAGCGGCGCCGGCGAGATAAGCCAGATGAAGCGGCGGCCAGTTCCCTACAACCTGAACCCCCCAGCAATGATATGGTGCCGTTACAAAAAGAATCTTGCTCATCAGTTTCTCCCTTTCAAGGTTGTTATGTACTAGATTCGGCAAGCTGCCTTCTGGTACCAATTGGGTGGCGGCAGAACCAAAACCCCATGATTATAGCCATTTTACGCTGGGAAAGTCTACCTCGAACTGTCGCCCTCAAGCTGCGGGGACTCCAATGAGCCGATGGGTGCGCTCCGGGTAACACTATAGCTCAGAGGGGTGGCGCTTGTGTGTAATGTTTTGGTAAAGATACGGGTTAGCCGGGGAGGTTGAACCAGATCCTGGTTTCCTGCGGGTCGCTCTCGGCGCCGACCTTGCCTCCGTGCGCCTCGATCAGTTCCTTGACGATGGCGAGCCCGATTCCGGCGCCGCCGGCGTCCCGGGAGCGCGAGCGCGAACGGTCGGCCCGGAAGAAGCGCTCGAAGAGGAAGGGGAGGTCCTTTTCGGCAATCCCCGCACCTGAGTTGGAAAAAACGGTAGTGATGCAGGTTGCGCTCCGCAGGGTGGTGACGGTAACGCTCCCCCCGCGCGGGGTGTATTTCCAGGCGTTGTCGGCCAGGTTACGGATCGCCTGCAGCAGTTTGTCCGGGTCAGCCGTAACGATATCGCTCCCCGTCTCGAGGTTCCAGGTGATCTCTATCTCCTTTTCCTGAAAATTGGGCCGGTACAGGTTCATGATCTGGTCCAGCAAGCGGTGCAGGGAGATCTCCTGGCGATCCAGAAAGGCCTGGGCGGCATCGGCCCGCGCCAGTTGCTGCAGATCCTCCACCAGGTTCACCAGGCGCAGCACCTCCTGCTCCAGCATGCGGAAGGTCTCCGGAGAGGGGGGAATCACCTCGTCGGAGAGCCCTTCCAGATAGCCGCGCAGGTTGGTGAGCGGGGTGCGCAGCTCGTGGGAAATGTCCGCCACCATGTTCTTTCTGAGTTGTTCGATCCGCTCCAGGTTGTCGGCCATGTGGTTGAAGGAGTTGGCGAGTTGGCCGACCTCGTAGCGCGAAACCACATCGACTCGCTCGGAATAGTTGCCGTCGGCGACCTGCTGGGTGATGGCGGTCATCTGAAACAGGGGGCGCAGCACCCAGGTGACCAGAGCGTAGCTCAACAGGAGCGACAAAGTGAGGGCGGCGAGGGTGCCCCAGATCAGGTAACGGTGAGTCGCCTCCAGGAACATGCGGTGCGCGTCCACCGGTGCCACGTGATGGCGCAGCACCAGTTCCTTGAAATAGTTGGCGGCCAGCCGGTCGATAGCGAGCCAGACGATCAGGACGGTGACGGCAACCACGGGAATGATGTGGCTGATCAGCAACTTCCAGAGCAGGCGCTGCCTCATCTGCTTTCCCTCAGGCGCCTTCAGGGCCGCTGCCATGCCGCTGGCCATGCTTAGCAGCTTCTTAACTGGTTTCATCGCTGAACCTGTAGCCGTGTCCACGCACGGTCTGTATGAAATGGGGACGGGCGGGATCGTCCTCGATCTTTTGCCGCAACTTTCCGACGTGGACATCGATGACCCGGTCGATGACCACCTCTCCGTTACGGTAGCAGTGATTCAGCAATTCCTCCCGGGAAAAGGCGCGTCCGGGGGAAGCCATCAGGGCATACAGGATCTTGTATTCCGATGAAGTGAGGGTGAGCTGGAGACCATCGCGGGCGACCTTGCGCTTTTCCGGGTCTAGTACCAGCCCGTCCCAGGAAAGGACCGGCGAGGGGAGCGGGGCGGCCTTTCTGCTGCGGCGTAGAATTGCCTTCACCCGCTCCACCAGTTCGCGGGGGCTGAAGGGTTTGACCACGTAATCGTCCGCACCCATGGCGAGGCCGGCCACCCGGTCGACCTCCTCCTCGCGTGCGGTCAGCATCAGGATCGGGACGTCCGAAGCCTCCCTCAGGGTGCGGCAGATTTCCCAGCCGTCCAGGTTAGGGAGCATGACGTCGAGGATGACGAAAACGGGGCGCGCCGCGACTGCGGCTGCGACTGCTTCTGCGCCGTCATGGACCAGCACCGTAGAGAAGCCTTCGCGCTCCAGATAGGCTGCGACCAGGGCCGCGGTGTTACAGTCGTCTTCGACGATCAGCACCGTACCGAGTTTATCGGTGGATGAGGACATGCTTTCTCCGCTGGTTTTGGTGCGCTGGTCCGAGGGCGCTGTGGCTCAGTGGTTCTGTTTCTTTGTCAGCATTCAGTACAGGTAACCGACTGTTCCTCTGCCGTAAAGAGTCATCGGGCGAATAATGATTCGCCCCTACGGAGTTACACTCTTGTACTTCTTTTAGAGCCGTATCGTCAAGATGGAACGAAGGAAGTCGGTGCCGCACAAAAAAAGGCGCCTTCGCAGCGCCTTTTTCTGTACCTATGGATCGATGCCCTCAGACCAGAGGTCCCCGGATGCTGATCTAAACGATTCTCTTCATGCCGGTCATCGCCGCGCGAAGTTCGGTGCCGACTTCTTCGACCAGGTGGCCGCGGATCTCGGCGTTCACTGCTACCAGCAGGCTGTTGTCGACGCTGGCGTCCTTGAGTTCCAGACCCTTGCCGATAACATCGGTGCCGACCTTGGACATGAAGTCCTGCAGCAGCGGCACGCAGGCGTGCGCGAAGAGGTAGCAGCCGTATTCCGCGGTGTCGGAGATGATGCGGTTCATTTCATAGAGCTTCTTGCGGGCGATGGTGTTGGCGATGAGCGGGGTCTCGTGCAGCGACTCGTAGTAAGCGCTTTCCGGCTCGATGCCCGACTGGACCATGGTTTCGAAGGCGAGTTCGACGCCGGCCTTGACCATGGCGACCATCAGGATCGCCTTGTCGAAGTACTCCTGCTCGGAGATCTCGCCGGCCGCGTCGGTCTTCTCGAACGCGGTCTGGCCGGTCTGCTCGCGCCAGGTCAGCAGGTTCACGTCGTCATTGGCCCAGTCGATCATCATGGTGCGTGAGAATTCGCCGCTCATGATGTCGTCCATGTGCTTCCAAAAGAGCGGACGCATGATGTCTTTCAGCTCGTGGGCCAGCTGGAAGGCTTTCACCTTGGCCGGGTTGGAGAGGCGATCCATCATGTTGGTGATGCCGCCGTACTTAAGCGCCTCGGTGATGGTTTCCCAGCCATACTGGATCAGCTTGACGGCGTAAGGTGCCTCAATGCCGTTCTGGGTCATCTTGTCGAAGCAGAGCAGTGCGCCTGCCTGCAGCATGCCGCAGAGGATGGTCTGCTCGCCCATCAGGTCGGACTTTACTTCGGCTACGAAGGAGGATTCCAAAACGCCGGCGCGGTGGCCGCCCTGCGCGCAGCAAAGCGCTTTGGCGATTTCCAGGCCGTCACCCTTGGGGTCGTTTTCGCCATGGACCGCGATCAGGGTCGGTACGCCGAAGCCGCGCTTGTACTCTTCACGCACCTCGGAGCCCGGGCACTTGGGGGCGACCATGATGACGGTCAGGTCCTTGCGGATCAGGGTTCCTTCCTCGACGATGTTGAAGCCGTGTGCATAGCTGAAAACTGCGCCTTCTTTCATGAACGGGATAACGCTTGCCACGACGCCGGTGTGCTGCTTGTCCGGAGCAAGGTTCATGACGATGTCGGCCGTGGGGAGCATCTCCTGGTAGGTGCCGACCTTGAAGCCGTTGCCGGAAGCGTTCAGGTACGACTGGCGTTTCTGGGAAATCGCTTCGTCGCGCAGGGTGTAGGAAACGTCCAGGCCGCTGTCGCGCATGTTGAGGCCCTGGTTCAGGCCCTGGGCACCGCAACCGACGAGGACGATCTTCTTACCCTTGACGTATTCGCAGCCGGCGGTGAATTCGGAGGCATCCATGAAGCGGCAGGTGCCGAGTTCCTGAAGTTGGAGGCGCAGCGGCAGCGAGTTGAAGTAGTTCTGTCCCATGATTGATCTCCTCTATGTAGGTTGATGCGTTACTGGATTAATTAGTATGCAGACTCTACCCCAAAATCGGCGTTGCGTAAATTGAATTATTGTGCATATTGTGTTGCGTGTAGTGCAACATGAGAATCCCGGAAAGGGTAAGGGCATCCAGCATGGACATACGCGAACTGGAGATCTTTTTGACGGTGGCGGAACTGCGACACTTCGGCCGGGCCAGCCAGGTCTGCAACCTCAGCCCCTCGGCCCTCACCCGAACCATCCAGCGCCTGGAAGAGCAGGTGGAGCAGCCGCTCTTTCTGCGCGACAACCGCACGGTAGCGCTCTCCCCCGCGGGCGAGCGCTTCAGGGTATACGCGCGGGGCGCCATCCAGGAATGGCAAAGCTTTCGGGCCACGACGCGAAATGAGCAGGCCGTCGCCGGAACGCTATCTATATACGCCTCCATCACGGCAGTCTACAGCCTGCTCCCACAGTTGCTGGAATCCTACCGGGAGAGCTTCCACGAGGTCCAGTTGGAACTGCGTACCGGTGCGGCGGAACAGGCGGTGGCCCAGGTGCAAAGCGGCGAAATAGACCTCGCCGTGGCGGCGCTTCCCGACCGGCAGCGCGCCAGCTTCGCATTCCTACCCATCATCACCATTCCGCTCATCTTCATCGCCCCCAAAGGCACGGCTGCCGCGGGGACGCTCGACTCGCAGGGGCAGCTCGATCTTTCCCGGGCTCCACTGGTGCTGCCGCAGACCGGGCTCTCCCGGCGTCGTCTGGACCAATGGCTCAAGGAGCGCCGCATCACCCCAAACATCAGCTCGGAGGTTTCTGGAAACGAGGCGATCATCGCCATGGTGCGGTTGGGGTGTGGCATCGGGATTGTTCCGGAATTGGTCCTGGAAAGGAGCCCCTTTCGTGACGAGGTGAGCGTCCTGGAAAAGGCCCCACAGCTGGAGCCTTACGTGGTCGGACTTTGCACCAGCAGGCAGAGCTTGCAACGCCCCAGCGTGCGCGCCTTCTGGCAGCTCGCTGAGGAACGCTCGACTATTTGAATTATCTCTCGGTAAAATGGGGGAGATTGGCCCCGGCCCCCGCATAGAACGGGGAAAATACCTTGCCATCCGGGAAACCGTATGCTATATAAGTTTGCTGTTTAAAATTCGCACGCCACCTTCTTACTGCCGGTGGTGCCCGCATCGCGCGGGTTCCGGCAGCCTTGGTGGCGGAGGGAAAAAACCAAAGGAGATTTACCCATGTCTAACATCACCATGAAAGAACTGCTGGAAGCTGGCGTCCATTTCGGCCACCAGACCAAGAGATGGAACCCGAAAATGAAGCCGTACATCTTCGGCGCACGTAACGGGATCTACATCATCGACCTGCAGAAGACCGTCAGACTCTTCAAGGGCGCTTACAGCTTCGTCACCGAGGCAGCTCAGGCAGGCGAGACCGTCCTGTTCGTAGGTACCAAGAAGCAGGCCCAGGACTCCGTTGCCGAAGAGGCACAGCGTTGCAACATGTACTACGTAAACGACCGTTGGCTGGGCGGCATGCTGACCAACTTCGCTACCGTAAAGCAGAGCATCGACCGTCTCAAGCGTCTCGACGCTCAGGTTGCTGACGGCACCATCGAAGCTTATACCAAAAAAGAGCAGCTGAAGCTCGGCAAAGAGCGCGAGAAGCTGGAAAAGACCCTGGGCGGAATCAAGGGCATGGGCAAGGTTCCCGGCGTGCTGTTCGTCGTCGACCCCAAGAACGAAGAGATCGCGGTTTCCGAAGCCAAGAAGCTTGGCATTCCGGTTGTAGCTATCGTCGACACCAACTGCGACCCGGACGACATCAACTACGTCATCCCGGGCAACGACGACGCCATCCGCGCTATCAGGCTTCTGACCAGCAAAATGGCTGACGCGGTTCTCGACGGCGTACAGGCTAGAAATGCTCGTCTGCAGACCGGCGCTGAAGAAGACTTCACCCAGGTTGGCGAAGAAGTCGTGGAAGAAACGGCTGGCGAGGCATAATAAGCCCTTTTCCGGAAACACCGAACTACATTTACCACACTTTTGGCACCCCCGTCTCGCGGCGGGGGGCGCCTAGCGGAGGATAATGATGAGCGTTACAGCGGCACAGGTAAACGAACTGAGAAAAGCAACCGGCGCAGGCCTGATGGATTGCAAAAGGGCCCTGACTGAAACCGAAGGCGATCACGAGAAGGCGATCGATTACCTCCGTACCAAGGGGCTCGCAGCCGCTTCCAAGAAGTCCGGCCGTGTAGCAACCGAAGGGGCTGTCGGCTCCTACATCCACGCGGGCGGCAAGATCGGTGTCCTGGTGGAAGTCAACTGCGAAACCGACTTCGTTGCTAAAAATGAAACCTTCCAGAACTTCGTCAAGGACATCGGCATGCACATCGCTGCTGCAAGCCCCCTTTACGTGCGTCGCGAAGAAGTGCCGGCTGAACTGATCGAGCGCGAGAAAGAAATTTACCGCGCCAAGGCCAAAGAAAGCGGCAAGCCGGACGCCATCATCGAGAAGATCCTCGACGGGCAGATCAACAAGTTCTTCGCCGACATCTGCCTCTTGGAGCAGCCGTACGTGAAGGACCCGGACAAGACGGTCCAGATCCTGCTGAACGAGACCATCGCCACCATCGGCGAGAACATGAGCATTCGCCGCTTTTCGAAGTTCGTTCTCGGCGAGGGACTCGCTAAGAAGGAAAACGACTTCGCGGCAGAGGTCGCCGCGGCGGTCGGCGCGTAACTCAACCCCAAAAGGGAGCCGGCCATGCGAATGGGCGGCTCTTTTTTTACCCATTCTGTTTGAATCCGTTCTAAGTTCTTGGTTCTAAGTTCTAAGTTAAAGGCACATTACTGATTTGGCAGAGGTGAATTTGAATCCGTAGCAATGAGATTCAAGCGTCCCGTAGAACGTAGAACGTAGAACGTAGAACGTAGAACGTAGAACGTAGAACGTAGAACGTAGAACGTAGAACGTAGAACGTAGAACGTAGAACGGCCTTTGTCGTAGATCGTAAAACCGCTTTTCGTCTTTCCCTTTTCCCGTACGCAAGGTGACCATCATGGCAGAACCGTATTACAAAAGAGTACTTCTGAAGCTCTCCGGCGAGGCCCTCGGGGGCGATCAGGGGTACGGCATCGATCCGATCACCATTACCACCATCGCGCGCGAGGTGAAGCAGGTCGTGGAACTCGGCGTGCAGCTCTCAATCGTCATCGGCGGCGGCAACATTTTTCGCGGCCTGGCGGCCTCCTCCAAGGGGATGGACCGTGCCAGCGCGGATTACATGGGCATGCTCGCCACCATGATCAACTCCCTCGCCCTGCAAGACGCCCTGGAGAAGGTCGGCGTTGACACCCGGGTCCAGTCGGCAATAGCCATGGCCGAGGTCGCCGAGCCCTACATCCGCCGGCGCGCCATCAGGCACCTGGAGAAGGGAAGGGTGGTGATCTTCGGAGCCGGCACCGGCAATCCCTACTTCACCACTGACACCGCCGCGAGCCTGAGGGCAATGGAGATCGGCGCGGACGTTATTCTGAAAGGGACCAAGGTTGACGGCGTCTATTCGGCCGACCCGCACAAGGACCCCAGCGCCACCAAGTTTGAGACCCTTAACTACCTCGAAGTGCTGAAAAAGGGGCTCCAGGTGATGGACGCCACCGCGATTTCGCTCTGCATGGATAACAGCCTTCCGATCATCGTTTTCGACGTGACGACCGACGGTAACGTCGTTCGGGTCGTCTGCGGCGAGCGGATCGGCACCCTCGTGAAAGGAGTTTAAGCAATGGTCAAGGATGTCATCACCAAAATGAACGTCACCATGGACAAGAGCATCGAGTCGCTGAGGAAGGAATATCAGCGGGTGCGCACCGGTCGCGCCAGCACCTCGCTTTTGGACGAGGTGCGTGTCGATTTCTACGGTACCCCCTCACCGATTAGCCAGGTCGCTACCATGGCCGTCCCCGAGTCGCGGACCATCACGATCCAGCCCTGGGAGCCGAAGATGATCCAGGCCATCGAGAAGGCGATCATGAACGCGAACCTCGGGCTTACCCCGGCCAACGATGGCAAGACCATCCGCCTGAACCTGCCGCCGCTCACCGAGGAGAGGCGCAAGGATATCGTGAAGCAGTTAAAACGCGATGCCGAGGAGGCCAAGGTGGCTCTGCGCAACATCCGTCGCGACGCCATCGACAGCCTGAAGAAGCTTGAGAAGGACAAGGCGATCTCCGAGGACGAGCTGAAGCGCGCCGAAAAGGAAGTCCAGGATTTCACCAACAGCCACGTCGCGAAGATCGACGAGGTGCAGCTTCACAAGGAAAAAGAGGTCATGGAGGTCTGATAAACACTCCTTGCGCCGGGGGGATTTCCCCCCCGGCAGCCTCGCTGCGCGGTGAACGGATTTTCCGTTGCCCGCTACCCCCTGGCTTCAAGGGGATTTTTTGTTTCTAGGGTGGCTATGAATACGTTATCGCCGGAAAACCTCCCTGTGCACCTCGCCGTCATCATGGACGGCAACGGGCGCTGGGCCAAGAAGCGGATGCTGCGCCGGATCGTCGGCCACAAGAAGGGGGCGGATACCGTCCGTTTGATCGTCGAAGAGTGCTCGCGCCTGGGAATCCGCTATCTCACCCTGTTTGCCTTTTCTGCGGAAAACTGGCTGCGGCCCAAGACCGAGGTCAAGGCGCTGATGGCCCTGCTAAAGCAGTTCATCCGCTCTGAAATCGCACGCATGATGCAGGACAACATCCGTTTCAACGTAATCGGCAACCGCGTCGATCTCCCGGTCGACATCAACCAGGAAATTGACGCTGCCATCGCTAAGACGGCCAAGAACACCGGCATGCTCCTGACTCTGGCTCTTTCCTACGGAGGCCGCCAGGAAATCGTTTCGGCGGCCAAGCGCCTCGCGCTCGATGCCGCCGCCGGTCACCTGGACCCCGAGGCAATCGACGAGCAGCTCTTCTCAGGGAGGCTCTTCACTGCGGGAATACCGGACCCGGATTTCCTGATCCGGACCAGCGGCGAGATGCGCATCAGCAACTTCCTGCTCTGGCAACTCGCCTACGCAGAACTCTACTTCACCGAGGTCAACTGGCCCGATTTCGACCGTAACGAACTGGCACGAGCCTTTCGCTGCTTTCAATCCAGGGAGCGCAGGTTTGGCATGACCAGCGACCAGCTCCGTCAAGACGGAGTCTAGCCCATCCCGAAAGCGAGCGGCTTCGCTTCATAGGAGTGCGATATCCAACGACTAATTACTGCCGCACTGCTGCTTCCTCTGGTCATACTGTTCACCCTTAAGGCGACGGCGTTCCAGTTTTCTCTGCTCATGTTTCTGATCGCGCTGGCCGGCCTGGATGAATTCTACCGGATGGCGCTTCCCGGAAGGCGCGGGGAGGGGAGGCTTGCCGCCCTGTGCGGGGCTTCGGCAATTTTTACCGTTTTTGCCGGGAATCCGGTATTCCCCCTCATGGCACTCACCGGTCTGGTGCTTGTCTTTTCCCTGATTGCGCTGTTCCGGCTGCAGGAGATTCCTCAGGCCGCTGCGGAGGCCGCACTGGTGCTGATGGGGTTTCTCTACGTGCCGCTGCTGCTTTCCCACCTGGTAATGATCCGGATGTTGCCGCACGGCGTTTCCTGGCTCTTCCTGATTATGGTGATCGTCATGACTGGCGACTCCGCCGCTTACTATGTAGGATCCTCGTTTGGTAAGACCAAGCTTTATCCGGCGGTGAGTCCCAAGAAGAGCGTCGAAGGTTCACTTGGCGGGCTTGCCGGGAGTATTGGCGGGGCGTTCCTTGCCAAGGCGATCTTTTTTCCCGAGTTGATCGCTTTCGACTGTATTGCAACGGCGCTGCTGCTTGGCGTACTTGGCCAGTTGGGTGACCTTTTCGAGTCACTCATCAAGAGAAGCTGTGGGGTGAAGGATTCCGGATCCATCTTCCCCGGGCACGGCGGGATCCTGGACCGGCTGGACAGCATCCTGTTCGCCGGCCCCGTGGCTTATTACTACGCTTATTTTCTGCTGCGCTAGGCTGCCGTTGAACGGCTTCACCGCCACGCAACATTGCAACATGCAACAATATGCACCATTGCTGTCGCGTTTCGTAGCCTCAACGCGAGCTACGAAATCGCTGCGCTGAACTGTTATATAGACTAGCGAGGGTATTATGAAAAAGCTCACCATTCTCGGCTCGACCGGTTCTATCGGGGTAAGCACTCTGGAGGTTGTTACTGCCCAGCCCGACATGTTCCGGGTGGTAGCGCTTACCGCCGGCTCTAATCTGGAACTCCTGAAGCAGCAGATTGAGACCTTTTCCCCTGAGGTAGTTTCGGTCCTGAGCGAGGAGAACGCCCGCGCTCTGAAGCGGATGCTCCCCGGTAGAAAGAAGCCCGAGATCCTGCATGGCGTAGAAGGAATGATCGCTGCTGCGACTGCCTCCGAAACCACTATGGTGGTGGCGGCAATCGTCGGGGCGGCGGGTCTGGTGCCGACCGCGGCTGCGATTATGGCCGGTAAGGACGTAGCGCTCGCCAACAAGGAAACCCTGGTGACTGCCGGGCATCTGATCATGGACATGGTGCGCGAGCACGGTGTGAAACTTTACCCCGTCGACTCCGAGCACTGCGCGGTTTTCCAGTCCATGGTGGGGCATCGGAACCAGGACATCTCCCGGTTGATCCTGACCGCTTCCGGCGGACCGTTCCTGAACTGGTCCCGCGAGCGGCTGGCGAGCGCCACAGTCACCGACGCCCTGAATCATCCGAACTGGAGCATGGGGAGAAAAATCACCGTCGACTCAGCCACCATGATGAATAAGGGGCTCGAGGTGATCGAGGCGCGCTGGCTCTTCGACATCCCGGTCGAGCGTATCGCGGTGAACGTGCATCCGCAAAGCATCATACACTCCATGGTTGAATACCTGGACGGCTCCGTTATGGCGCAGATGGGCGTGCCCGACATGAAGGGGCCGATCGCCTACGCCTTGACTTATCCGGCGCGCATCCCATCAGGGGTGAAGCCGCTTGACCTCACAACCCTTTCCGGGCTTACTTTTTTCAATCCCGATCTGGTGCGCTTCCCCGCTCTGAGACTTGCCTACCAGGCATTGCAGGCCGGCGAGAGTATGCCTGCGGTCATGAACGCCGCCAACGAGATTGCAGTAGAGGCGTTTCTTGGGGGGCGGATCGGTTTCATGGCGATTGCCGAATCGATCGAGCGGGTCATGGGTATGCACACTCCCCACGCGCTCAATTCCATCGAGGAAGTTCTGGAGGCGGACCGCTGGGGGAGAAGAACAGCGCGCGAGGCCCTCGGGGTGGCGCTTTAGCGAATCAGACTGGCGCTGATTTGTTAACTCGCATAAGAGATTTCTCTATATACTGGTATCTAACAGCCATTAGGCAACTCACCTCAAGCGTCTCCACTGCCGGGGACGTTTGGGGCGCTTCAGAATGATGAACAAAGTAACAGGGAGCCACCTGGTGGCCCTGAATCCCTTACCAGTCATCTGCAGCCGGCCAGCCAAATACCGATTCCGGCCGCAACAAGAGAGGGTAGCTTTATGAGCATACTGTACGCGATTGTCGCCCTCGGGGCGCTGATCTTTTTTCATGAATTGGGACATTTCCTCCTCGCCAAGAGCTTTGGGGTCGGGGTGGAGAAGTTCTCGCTCGGTTTCGGGCCCAAGATTTTCGGTAAAAAGGTCGGTGAAACGGAGTACCTGCTCTCAGCCCTGCCGCTGGGCGGCTACGTTAAGATGGTCGGCGAAGGTGACGACGCCGAGATCTCCGAAGAGGACCGCAAGCGCTCCTTCGCGGACAAGCCCCCCCTGCAACGGATTGCCATTGTCGCTGCCGGTCCGGTGTTCAACCTCATTTTTGCTTATGTGCTCTTCGTTATTATCTATCTCATGGGTGTCCCGGCGATCACCACGAAGGTGGGCGAAGTCATGGCTGGGAAGCCTGCCGCCCGCGCGGGCGTGCAGGTTGGCGATACCATCACGGCAGTCAACGGCAAGCCGGTTTCCCGCTGGGAGGAGTTTGCCAAGACCATTGCCCAGGGTAAGTTGGAGCCGCTGCAGATCGAGGTGAAGCGCGGTACTGCGACCTTGAAACTCACCATGACTCCCGAGAGCCGTACCGCGAAAAATCTCCTGGGCGAAAGCGTTACCCAGCCGATCATCGGCGTTGCAGCCGCGGGGGACTCGGTCATAGACCACTTCCCGCCGGGCGAAGCGATTCAAAGGGGTGGCGCCCAGTGCTGGAACGTCATCAAGCTGACTGCGCTCTCTTTTGTCAAACTGGTCGAACGGGCCATCCCCCTGGATAACATCGGCGGCCCGATCATGATTGTAAAGATGGCCGGCCAGCAGGCCGCAGCCGGCGGGGTCAATTTCCTTGCCTTTGTGGCGCTTTTGTCGGTGAACCTCGGGGTGCTGAACCTGCTCCCGGTGCCGATTCTGGACGGAGGACATCTCGCCTTTTTCCTGATCGAGCTGGTCATCGGCAGGCCGGTCAACAAGAAGACCCGCGAGATAGCCCAGCAGGTCGGCCTGGTGCTCCTGATCAGTCTCATGATGCTTGCCTTTTACAACGACATTGCGCGTATGTTCATGGGTAAGGCGTAGCATGAAAATACTCACCATCGATACCTCAAGTAATTGCTCCTCGGTCGCCCTCAGCGACGGGACCAATCTGCTCGGGGAGAGCATCCTCGGCGAGGACCGCTGCTGCTCCGGCCGGTTGCTCGATGCGATCACCAAGCTTTTGGCTGCCGCGCGTCTCTCGCCGGACGCCCTTGACGCCTTTGCCGTTTCGCTGGGACCCGGCTCCTTTACCGGAGTCCGGGTCGGCATCGCCACTGTCAAGGGACTGGCACTTGCCACGGGCAAGCCGGCGCTCGGTTTCTCCTCGCTGGCTATGCTGGCCATGAATCTCCCCTACGCCGGGCAGGTCGCGCCGCTCTTCGATGCCCGAAAAAATGAGGTCTACGCCGGACTCTACCGTTGCGGCGCGCTCCCGGAAGCGCTTCGCGAGGACGCTGTCATTGCCCCGGAGCAGTTCCTGGCGGCAATCGACGCTCCGACCTTGTTCGTGGGTGAAGGTGCGCTACGTTACCGCGACCTGATTCTGGCAACCCTCGGTCCTCTGGCTCTCTTTCCTCCTTGGCACACCAACCTGCCAAGGGCCGGGGCTGGAGCAGTCATCGCTTTACACGCTGCTTTGCAGGGAAATTTCACCCCCTTGGCGCTCCTGAACCCCATCTACCTGCGCGCCTCTGAGGCGGAAATGGCCAAACGCCGCCGGGAAGCCGCCTGACCCTCAGAGAATTAACACTGTTTTACTCGACTGTTGACAGCCCCGCCTTAATGTATTATCTTGTCCTTTCGTATTAATCCGATAACCACCCTGAAACACATACTTTTTTCAACCTGACCAATCACCGGTTTGCTGGCCTCAAACAGGCAGCAAGCTGGGACAAGGGGAACTATATGCGCAGCGATACCATTACTCAAGGATTGGAACGTACTCCGCACCGGGCTCTATTGAAGGGGACCGGACTACCGCAAAGCGAAATGGGCAAGCCTTTTATCGGTATCGCCACCAGCTTCACAGACCTGATCCCGGGCCACGTCGGCATGAGGGACCTGGAGCGCTTCATCGAGAAGGGCGTCCACACCGGAGGCGGCTACTCCTTTTTCTTCGGAATTCCCGGGGTGTGCGACGGCATTTCCATGGGACACAAGGGGATGCATTACTCGCTTCCGACCCGTGACCTGATCGCGGACATGGTTGAGTCGGTGGCTGAAGCGCATCGCCTGGACGGGTTGGTGCTCCTCACCAACTGCGACAAGATCACCCCGGGCATGCTGATGGCTGCGGCGCGTCTCGACATCCCCTGCATCGTGGTGACCGCCGGTCCCATGATGAGCGGGCGTGGCGACGCGGGACGCAAGTACTCTTTTGTCACCGACACCTTCGAGGCGATGGCGCGCTACAAGGCCGGCGTCATCGACGACAAGGAACTGGCCCGCTGCGAGGAGAACGCCTGTCCCGGCATGGGCTCCTGCCAGGGACTCTTCACTGCAAACACCATGGCCATCCTGACCGAGACCATGGGTATGAGCCTGCCGCGCTGCGGCACGGCGCTCGCCGTTTCGGCGCTGAAGCGGCGCATCGCCTTTGCTTCCGGCGAGCGGATCGTCTCGATGGTGCACGAGAACATCACCCCGCGCTCCATCATGACCCGCGAGGCCTTCGAAAACGCCATCCGGGTCGACCTTGCCCTGGGCGGCTCCTCCAACACCGTGCTGCACCTCCTCGCCATTGCGAACGAGGCCGAGGTGGAACTGCCGCTGGAGACCTTCGACATCCTCTCCAAGGTGACCCCGCAGATCGCCTCCATGAACCCGGCCGGCGAGCACTTCATGGAAGACCTCGATGCGGCGGGGGGCGTTGCCGGCGTGCTGAAGCAGCTGGGCGATAAGATCCACGACTGCCCGACCGTTTTCGGACTCACCACGCACCAATTGGCCGCCTGCCAGCAGGGAGTGGATGAGAGCGTTATTCATCCGCTCTCCGACCCGGTCAAGAAGGAAGGCGGGATCGCCGTCCTCTTCGGGAACATCGCGCCTCTGGGCGCCGTGGTGAAGCAGTCCGGCGTCTCCGAGGCCATGATGAAGTTCACCGGAACCGCGCGCTGCTTTGATTCGGAAGAACTTGCCATGGCCGCGATGATGGGCGGAGTCGTCAAGGGAGGCGACGTGGTGGTGATCCGCTATGAAGGCCCCAAGGGCGGCCCCGGCATGCGCGAGATGCTTGCCCCGACCGCAGCCCTCATGGGACTAGGCCTCGGCGACTGCGTGGCGCTCATCACGGACGGCCGCTTCTCGGGTGGGACCCGTGGCCCCTGCATCGGGCACATTTCCCCCGAGGCCGCCGTGGGAGGACCGATCGCGCTGGTGGTCGACGGCGACCAGATCGAACTCGACATTCACTCGCGCTCCCTCAAGCTCCTGGTGAGCGACGAGGTTTTGGCCGAGCGGCGCAGTCGCTGGGTCGCACCCGAGCCGAAGATCAAGAAGGGTTGGCTCGCCCGCTATGCAAAGCTCGTCACCTCGGCGCACACCGGCGCCATTTTGACGGCGGATTAAATTTGTTCTGATTGCTCTTCATCCGACGAGTCAGGGGGGCAGTCCCCATCCGACATCGTCGGATCTAAAACATCCTTTTTCTTAACTGTTGTTCCTTTATCGGAGGACTTATGAAAATGAACGGTGCACGTATACTTTTGGAGTGTCTGAAGGCGGAAGGTGTTGACACCATCTTCGGCTATCCTGGCGGGACCGTCATCAACTTGTATGACGAGCTTTTCTCTTTCAAGGAAATCAGGCATATTCTGCCGCGCCACGAGCAGGCAGGGGTTCACGCGGCTGACGGCTTCGCGCGGGCGACCGGCAAGGTCGGCGTGGCTATTGCCACCTCGGGCCCTGGGGCCACCAACACCATCACCGGTATCGCGACTGCCTACATGGATTCCATCCCGATGGTCATCATCACCGGCCAGGTCCCGACCGCACTGATCGGCAATGACGCCTTCCAGGAAGCGGACATCATCGGCATCACGCGCCCCTGCACCAAGCACAACTTCCTGGTTAAGGATGTGAAGGACCTGGCGCTCATCATGAAGAAGGCTTTCTACATCGCGCGCACCGGACGACCGGGACCGGTCCTCGTCGACCTCCCCAAGGACGTTCAGGTGGCTCAGGCCGAGTTTCATTATCCCGAAACCGTCGAGATTCGCGGCTACAAGCCGACCCTCGAGGGACACCCGAAGCAGGTGGAGAAGGCCATCGCCTTGATCCTGCAGGCCAAAAAGCCGGTTATCTACGTCGGGGGCGGCGTCATCCTCGCCAATGCGGCCGCGGAGCTGACGGCCCTTGCCAAGCGTCTCGGCATCCCGGTGACTCAGACCCTGAACGGGCTCGGCTCCTTCCCGGAGAACGACAGCCTTTCGCTCGGCATGCTCGGCATGCACGGCCACTACAGCGCCAACATGGCTGTCTCGCACTGCGATGTACTGGTCGCGGTCGGGGCCAGGTTCGACGACCGGGTGACTGGTAAGATCGCCTCCTTCGCGCCCTACGCCAAGATCGTGCACATCGACGTCGATCCCACCTCCATCAAGAAGAACGTCCGCGTGGACCTGCCGATCGTCGGGGACGTCCGCGAGGTGCTGTTGCAAATGCTGAAAGTGACCGGGGAGCGCACTGCCGAAGTCGAAGCATCCCAGGAGGCGATTGCCCCCTGGATCGCGGAGATCGAAGGCTGGAAGGAAAAGCACCCGATGACCTACCAGCAAAACACCTCGGTGATCAAGCCGCAGTATGTCATCCAGAGACTGCGCGCTCTTTCCGACCCGGACGCCATCGTGGCGACCGACGTGGGGCAGCACCAGATGTGGGTCGCGCAGTTCTTCGGCTTCACCATCCCCCGGACCCTGCTTTCCTCCGGCGGACTGGGAACCATGGGGTTCGGCCTGCCGGCCGCCATGGGCGCCCAGGCGGCTTTCCCGGAGCGCCAGGTCATTTCGGTCTGCGGCGACGGCGGCTTCCAGATGAACCTGCAGGAAATGGCGACCATCGTGCAGAACAGGCTCAATGTGAAGATCGTCATCCTGAACAACAACTTCCTCGGCATGGTACGCCAGTGGCAGGAACTGTTCTTCGACAAGCGCTATTCCTCGACCTGTATGGAACTCCCCATCGACTTCGTCAAGCTCGCCGAGGCGTTTGGCGCCGTAGGTCTCCTCGCTTCCACAGTGGACGAGGTCGACGATGTCATCAAGAAGGGGTTTGCCACCGAAGGCCCGGTCCTGATGGAGTTCAAAGTCGCCCGTGAAGAGAAAGTGCTGCCGATGGTTCCGGCCGGAGCTTCCCTGACTGAAATGGTGCTGATGTCGTAAGGGGCAAAACGTTGAGTCGTTAAGTCGTCGAGTCGTTGAGTCACAAACGGTTTTACAGGCACCCACTTCTTGAAATTTACTGACTGTCATTGGCAACGGATCGCTCGATCATTTGCCTTCGGAGGGTTTTATGAGACATACCATAGCAGTCCTCGTTGAGAACGAATTCGGCGTCCTGTCCCGCGTCGTCGGGCTCTTTTCCGGACGCGGCTTCAACATCGACTCGCTCACCGTCGCACCTACTAACGATGAGTCGCTTTCCCGGATTACCGTGGTCACCCGCGGGGACGAGCAGATCATTGAGCAGATCACCAAACAGCTCAATAAACTGATCGACGTGATAAAGGTTATCGACTTCGAGCCGGAACACGCCATCGAGCGCGAAATGGTGCTCGTCAAGGTGGCGGCAGAAGATGAAAGCCGCGCCGAGGTGCTGAGGATCGCCGACATCTTTCGCGCCAAGGTGATTGACGTGACACCCAGGTCCTACACCCTGGAAGCTACCGGAACTCCGGCGAAAGTCAGCGCCATGATCGAGCTGCTCCGCCCGCTGGGTCTCAAGGAGTTGGTGAGCACCGGTCCCGTGGTAATAGGACGCGGCTCCAAAGGTTGGAAGGGGTAGGGACGTCAGGTCAAATCTAGCATTGCAAGAGAGGCCGTTTTCGAGCTATAATCGCGCGCTGATGCGAGGTTGCCCGATTTCGGCCTCTTTGCTGTTGACCTAGCACCGATTTTCCCGCTGGCCACGACGCCAGGCCTGCTCTTCTGAGCTCCCCCACCGGCTTCCGGGGGCTTTGTTATTTCCGGCCTTTTCGACCAATTCTTTCAAGAGGTAACCAGATGCGTAACATTCATACCCCGATCGCCGTCGAGGGGTACCCTTTCATATTCGGATTTCTCTCCGTGGCAGCCGTCCTGACGCTGCTCGGTATGTACCTGCATCCCGGCTTCTACGTCCCCGCCGCGCTCTTCCAGTTGCTCACTGCCTTCACCGTGTTCTTCTTCAGAAATCCCGAGCGTACTACCCCGGACCTCAAGGACGCGGTTATCGCTCCGGCCGACGGCGTGGTGATCTTTTCCGGCAAGGTCGTAGAGCCGCACACCTCGACCGAGATGGAGAAGATCAGCATCTTTATGTCCGTCTTCAGCGTTCATGTCAACCGCGCCCCGATCAGCGGCAAGGTACTGGACAGCTTCTACACCAAGGGGAAGTTCTACGACGTGAGGGACGAGCGCGCCAGCTTCGAAAACGAGCAGCAGGGTCTGGTCCTTGAGGCCGCCCCCGGCCAGAAACTTGTCGTGGTGCAGGTGGCCGGTCTCATTGCCAGGCGTATCATCTGCTACGCCAAGGTCGGAGATTTGCTGGCTCGCGGGCGCAGGTACGGCCTGATCCGCTTTGGTTCGCGTCTGGACGTCTATTTTCCGCTGGGAACCGAGATTAAGGTGGCAATGGGCCAGAAGACGGTCGCTGGCGAAACCGTGCTGGGGTTACTGCCGTGAGTGAAGAAAAAGTACGTGTTGAAAGGGAAGGAATGCGCAAGGGGATTTATATCCTCCCCAATCTCTTCACCGCAGGAAGCCTCTTTGCAGGTTTCTATTGCATGGTATCCACCGTGAACGGCGATTACAAGACGGCCGCCCTCTGGATTCTCGCCTCGTCCATCTTTGACGGACTGGACGGCAAGGTGGCGCGCCTCACCGGCACCGCCAGCAAGTTCGGTGTGGAGTTCGATTCCCTCGCCGACGTGGTCTCCTTCGGCGCGGCACCCGGCCTCCTGATGTATTGCTGGGCGCTCAAACCGTTCGGCAGACTCGGCTGGCTGGCAGGCTTCCTGTTCCTCGCCTGCGCTGCGCTGCGCCTGGCCCGCTTCAACGTCCAGGTGGAAACGGTGGAAAGCAAACGCTTCGTCGGGCTGCCGACACCGGCCGCCGCCAGTATGGTCTCCGCTACCGTGCTCTTCTTCTACTACATGGGGTGGCCCAGTTCCTACAACAAGCTGGCGATCCTGGTGCTGATCTACTTCCTGGCGCTGCTCATGGTCTCCAATGTGCGCTACAACTCCTTCAAGGATCCCGGTTTCATCAAACGGCAGCCTTTCGCCTTCCTGGTGTTGTCGATCCTGCTGCTGATTGTCATCGCCGCAGAGCCTTATATCATGCTCTTCACCATCTTCCTCGGCTACATCCTTTCCGGGCCGCTCGGGTATCTGATGACCTGGCCGCGGCGCCGCAGGCTCGAGCGCGCGCTGCACAAGGGGCGCGAGGAGATGAAGAGGCAGGCGTAGCAAGTTACAGCCCCAGTGTGCTCCGACCAGCGCAGAAAAAACAAAGTACCAGATTAAAACCCTTGACAGTCGTCAAGGGTTTTTTCTATTATCAGGCGCAGTCAGTAAAGGCAGTGATGAGGAGTAGTAACTTTTCCCTTCCCCTACAGAGAGCCGGTGCTTGGTGCAAACCGGTGAGGAAGCAAGGTGAACTCGCCTTTGAGCCGCCGCGGTGAGACCCGTTCCAGTTTATTGTGTTGTCAAGGCCCGCATCCCGTGCGAGTGAGACAACCGGCAAACCGGTTCCGGTGTTAGCTGCGGACGTCCGCCCGCGTAAAGGGTTTTTGAGGTTCGCCGCAAGGCGGATGAATGAGGGTGGTACCGCGGAAGCTTTCCAAAGCCTTCGCCCCTTGCTGGGGCGGAGGCTTTTTCTTTTTTTTCGGTACCGTGATCCTGAATGCCTGGGGTGCGGCGCCAAATTCCGGACGGCACTGGTTTTTACCGTGAGATCTGGAATAATTACAAATCCCGGCTGGCTTTGCGAAAAAGCCCGGGCAGGCTTAACCATCGAACAAGGGGGAGCGCACGTGAAAACCACGGAACCAAGGACCATCAAGATTTTCGACACCACACTCAGAGACGGGGAGCAGTCCCCGGGCGCCAGCATGAACATCGAGGAGAAACTCCGCCTCGCCAAACAGCTGCAGAAGCTCAACGTGGACGTCATCGAGGCCGGGTTCCCGATCGCCTCCGAAGGTGACTTCGAGGCGGTGAAAAAGATCGCCCAGACCATCCAGGGACCCGAAATCGCAGGCCTTTGCCGCTCCGGCTTCAAGGACATCGACCGGGCCTGGGAGGCGCTTAACTATGCCGGGGAACGGGGCCGCATCCACACCTTCATCGCCACCTCCGACATCCACATGAAGTACAAGCTGAAGATGACCCCCTCCGAGGTGCTGGCCGCCGCGGTTGCCGGGGTGAAGCGGGCCCGCTCCTACACGGGGAACGTGGAATTCTCCTGCGAGGATGCGGTACGCACCGACCTGAAGTTCCTGGCCGAAGTCGTCGGCGCCGTTATTGACGCGGGCGCCACCGTGGTGAACATCCCGGACACGGTCGGCTACACCATCCCGTTCGAGTATTTCAACATCATCAAGTACCTGAAGGACAACGTCCGCAACATCGACGACGCCATCATCTCGGTGCATTGCCATAACGACCTGGGGCTCTCGGTCGCCAACTCCATCGCTGCCGTCCAGGCCGGGGCCGGCCAGGTGGAATGTACCATCAACGGAATCGGCGAGCGTGCCGGCAACTGCTCCCTGGAAGAGTTCGTCATGGCCATCAAGACGCGCGGCGACATTCTCCCCTTCAAGACCAACGTGGTGACTGAGCAGATCACCCCGGCGAGCCGGCTCCTTACCAGCATCACCGGCATCGTGGTGCAGCAGAACAAGGCGATCGTCGGCGCCAACGCCTTCGCCCATGAGGCAGGGATCCACCAGCACGGCATGCTGATGGACAAGTCGACCTACGAGATCATGACCCCGGAGTCGGTCGGCCTCAAGGCGAGCGCCCTGGTGCTCGGCAAGCATTCCGGCCGCCACGCCTTCAAAAAGCGCCTCGAGGAGCTCGGCTACGAGTTGGATGACGATAATTTGAACAAGGCGTTCACCCGTTTCAAGGCTCTTGCCGACCTGAAGAAGGAAGTGTACGACGAGGATCTCGACTCCATCGTCGCCGACGAAGTCATGCGGGTTAACGAGAAGTACAAGCTCTCCCACATCACCGTGACCTGCGGTTCCTTCGCCGTCGCCACCGCGACCGTGCAGATGGAGATCGACGGCGAGCAGTCGCGCACCGCCGAACTCGGCGACGGTCCGGTCGATGCGACGCTCAAGGCGATTAAGATGCTTACCAAGACTGACGCCCGGCTGGTCCAGTACAACGTCGGATCCGTCACCGGGGGTACCGATGCCCTGGGCGAGGTCACCGTCCGCATCGGGCAGGGCGAGCGTGTCGTCATCGGGCGCGGTTCCTCGACAGACATCATCGAGGCTTCGGCGAAGGCCTACATCGATGCCTTGAACCGGCTCCATTTTGCCGCAGTGCGCGACATAGAGCCGCTGTAGCATTCGTTATTTCTTGTAGGTAGCAACTCCCTATTGTTTATCAGACCCCGCATCCGAAGTTCGGTTGCGGGGTTTTTCTGTGTGGTGCGACAATTAATGACGATGAGAGTTGTAGGGTGACTTCGGGGGTTTTGTGTAGGAAATATGGTAGCTCGATGATAGGAATATAGGCATTAGATGTGGTAGGCACTGGCACTTTTTAATCATGGTTGATAATATAATACAATAAACTCCAATCTATCTGGCTTCATAGACGTTAATACAACTATAAACAGTATGTTATTATTTAAATATAATACTGTCATAGATTGTAAATCACGAAATACACTGTATATTGGCCATGCATTTGGGTTTTTTCGGCTGCTCCCGGTGCATTGCTCCCTCCTTACCAGTTTTTATCGTATTTGAAATTTTTTATTCATATTCTGTTTACTCTGCTGTCAGTGTCATGGTCCAGCTTTACTGTGTAGTTCAGCAGGGTCCTGCCTGTGATTTGGGAAAACCTTCCTCGGCCTGGTAACTGTTACGCTCGTTGTCCCTTGGGAAGCTCCTGAGAGCCCTCCTTAAAGACCTGTCGGATCGGTCCCCTATTACCAATCGCAGCACCAACCCAAGGAGGAAAATGATGCAATCAGCAAAGTTCAGAAAATTAGTATCGACGGCGTTTCTGCTGGTCGTGACAGCAGTCATGGCCGCATGCGGTGGTGGCAGCAACAGTTCCGGCAGTGTCAGTAGCATTTCGGGCGCGGTGACCTTCCCGGTCGCGGGCGACGCGGTTGCCAAGCGCGCCGCAGCTGCGGCTCCGACCCCTGTTGTCGTGGAGATTCACGGACTGGACGGTCAGATAGTCGGCACGCCGGTCAATCTCGATAGTACCCAGGGCCAGCAAACCTACAGCTATTCCTTCGCAAATCTTCCTTCCGGCGTTGACTACGTCATCAAGGTGAAGCGCGGTATCCAGATTCTCAAGAAGCTGGTCGAGAAAAAGGACGTCGTGGCAGGTGTCGTTGCCGGGCAGACCGTTGATGCCATCTCCACTGCAGTTGTGGTGATCGCTTCACAGCAACTCTCCAGCCAGGGCAGCACGGTCGTGCTGGGGGAGCCGTTACCTAGCGGCTCAGCGCTCACCGACCTCTCGACGAAGATTCTCACCACGGTCAAGCCTTCGGCGATCATCACCATTATCACGAGTGCGCAGGCAGGCGGGCACGAAGGGCTGAGCGCCGATTCCGCAGCCTACGCCAACGTGCTGAATATGGTGGTTGCGGCCTCCCTTGACGGCAGCGTCGGCTCAGTCGAAAACCTCACCGCTTCCAGCACCCTCCTGGTTCTGCTCTTCGACACCGCACATCCGACGCTGCCCGCGGTCAGCACGCCGGTCTCGGCTACCACGGCAGCCGTCATGATTAATTCCGCGCCGAGCACTCCGCCAAGCGGAGCAGATTTGGCACCGGTGTACGTCGCTCAGGCAAAAGCAAGTCTCTCGAAGCAGGATATTGCCAACGCCGACAAATATTACGAGCTTGCTCTCGCCTCCGACCCCAACAACGCCGAGGCCAACATGGGCGGAGCCATCACCAGCGGCCTGCTGATGTTCGACGACCCTGATTTCAAGGCGGTCGCCGCCAAATGGGATGTGGTATATCCCTCGGTCACCCAGGTTGTCCAGGGGACCAGCCCGATTAAAGTCCCCTTTGGCAACATCTCCTCCGTGACGGTCCAGCTCGGGGGCGCCACCGCTTCCCTGCCCAAGAGCGTTGCCGCTGTCCCTGCCGGTCGTGCGGCGGCCAATAGGGCGCTCGCAACCTTGAAGGCGCTTCAGGCCAAGCTGCCGCAGCAAAAGGCCGGATTCCGGTCGCTCGCCAAGGAGCTTGGCATGGTCCCCGTCAACCCGCCGACCGTCAGCGAAATGCAGATTCTCATCGACAACGTGATCATCCCGCACGTTGACAAGATTTTGGGGCGTCTGGCTAAAATCGAAGGGAAGGCAAACAACACCTTCACCATCACCAAGGCGATGCAGGGGAATCCCTACGGCGATGACGTGGTCCTGCGCGATGGCGAGTACTACGCTCTCGATGCCGCTCTGAACGTTTTCCAGGTGCTGTTCAAAATTTCCACTTCCTACAACTTCGATGTTACTACCGGCTATACCTATGACACCATCGCCCAGAACCCGCTTGCGATGATCAACGATCCCAAGGTCTTCACCCTGAAGACCGGGGGGAGCGCCAAGATGGCGGCCGCCCTTGATAACGCGAAGGCCGCCGCGGCCAAGACCAAGCTCGCCTTTGACTCCATCAACGGCCGCGCCGCCGGCTTCGGCGCCCTGAATTTCACTGACTGGGCCGCAGCCGATAAGACCCAGTTCAGCCAGACCCTTGGCGATGTTACGACCGCCCTGAGCGGACCGACCACGATAACGCTGAACGCCAAACAAATCGCAGTAGACTTCACCAAGTTCTTCACCAACCCGCCGACCAGGAGCAACCTGCCGGGCTTCGGCTACGACGTGCCGAGGAACGCCACTCTCTCGGCCAGCTATGGCCGGCCGGTAGCAGCGGAGCGGACCGTTAACGTTAATACGCCGTACAGCCATCTCACGACCGTTGACTGTAAGATCGTACCGACGAGCAACATTCCCGACTTTACCGTCAACGGCATACTGCCCAACAATTCGCCGAGTAACAACATAGCCGACTTTACCGGACTGCTGCCGGTTCTGGACGGCAAGGTCGTGACTCTTGACGCGGGGGGCGACATCGCTCCGTACCTTTACTGGAGCCGCAGCTACCTTTCAGGCAAGTTCTATTTCTTTTCGAACAGCGCCCTTACCAGTCAGGCAAAAGTGCTCGATACGGCGACCGGCATCATGTCCACCTACTTCACCAGCATCGCCAGTATCCCGGTCGGCAAGACCTACCAGGGAATCTCTTATTGGAACGATCCTGCCGACAACTACGCCCTGCTTAACAGTTCGGCAAACGGAACCACAACGTTTGGTTATTACCCGATAACTGTCGTAAATAACGTGCTCCAAATCAACCCGACACCGGTGAAGACCATAACTGTGGGCCCGGGAAGGACCAGCTTCAAGCCCGACTCGACAGGAAACGTATACTACGTTAACCAGACCAGCACCACTTACACGCTGTACGGTACCGACAACTCGACAGTTCTTCTGACTCTCGACCTGACACAGCAGAGCCTCTTAAACATCAGAGACGGTTTCATCAATGTTATTGACAAAAATTCCAATACCATCCAGCAGTATCAGATCAATGCAGCCGGTACCGGGATTTTGCCGGTCGGAACCTTCGTTAATGTCAGTTACAACTTCGTGAGTAACCCCACGAGCGACTTCAACCAGATCCTGGCAGGTGGTGGCGGTTACTTCTGGGTTTTTGACGGTAACAAGATGATTCAGTACGCGGGAAAAGCCGACGGCACGGCGTACTGACCCCTTGGCAATGGGCAGCGACCGGCTGATTCAAGCCGATGGTAGTTTAAAGGGCGGCCCCGGGGCCGCCCTTTTTTCAAGTGAGAGAGCCGAAGGGGAGCAATGAAACGAATATTTTTACCAGTTCTGCTGTTGAGCCTGGCCGCGACCAGCAGTTGGGCCAATTCCGGCGCCATGAGCTACTTTGTCGATGACGGGGTGCAGTCGCTTGCCCGGGGCGGGCTGGAAAGGCTGCCGCGGCAGCAAGAGGCACTCGACTTCACGGCTCCGCTCTTTCTTGATAGTAAGGGAACCTACCGGGTGGAAGCGGGTTACGAAAGCCAGCCTACTGCCAGGATTTATCGGGGCGGCTGGCACGGCAGCAGCGCCGGCTTCGAGCGTTTGGATACCACCCTCGCCGCTCCGCTCTCGTTTCTGGGCGGCAGAGTCAAGGGGAGCCTTGCCGCC
>JGI24143J45723_1000295_pt1 | contig 26826 bp, 22 predicted proteins | sample BarGraIncu00432A_FD_45723 | JGI IMG/M metagenome (IMG submission 45723) | reverse complement strand
AGGAACAGGGAACGCGGGCAGAAACTCCCTCCCCTTCAAGGGGAGGGTAGGGGTGGGGATGAGGTAAAGCCTAATGCGAGCACATGACGGTTTTTATCCCGAGATCGTCGAACATCTTCAGGTCGACATCAATGTTGCGCCCCTGCGTGGTGAGATAGTTGCCGATCATGGTGCCGTTGGCTCCGGCAAAGAAGATCCAGGACTGCAGGTCGCGCAGGTTCTTTTCCCTGCCGCCGCAGACGGTGATTCTCTTGCCCGGCAGGATCATCCGATAAAGCGCGATGGTCTTCAGGCATTCCTGGGCGGTAATGTTCTCAGCGCCCTCGAGTCGGGTTCCCTCGATTGGGTTCAGGAAGTTGATGGGGACCGAGTCCACATCGAGATCCTTTAGCGTGAATGCCATCTCGACCCTCTGTTCCGCGCTCTCCCCCAGTCCGAAAATGCCGCCGCAGCAGACCTTAAGTCCGGCGCTCTTGACCGCTCGTACCGTATCGACGTCGTCTTGATAGGGATGGGTGGTGCAGATGGAAGGGAAAAAGCTCTCGGCGGTCTCCAGGTTGTGGTGGTAGGTGTCCATCCCCGCATCCTTGAGTCTGCTTGCCGTGTGCTGGTCGATGATGCCGAGCGAGCAGGAGGGGAGGATGCTAGTCTCCTGCCTGATGCGGCGCAGCGCTCCCAGGATCTGTTCCAGTTCGGTTTCATTAACCGTAGTGCCGCTGGTTATGATGCCGAAGCAGGCTGAGCCGCTGGTCTCCGCCGCGCGTGCCGATTCCAGGAGCCGCTCCTCTTGCACCAGCGGGTAGACCGGGGCATCGGTTGCGTGGTGTGCCGACTGGGCACAAAAGGCGCAATCCTCCGCGCAGCGTCCGGATTTTGCGTTGATGATGGAACAAAGGTGCACCTCGGCGCCGACAAAATGTTCCTTGATGCGGCTTGCCCCGCGGAACAGGTCATAGACATCCAGCCCCTCCAGAGCACTGAGCTGAACCGCTTCCTGCCGGGTGATACTCCCGCCGCCGATGATCCTGGCGACGATTTCGCTGATAACGTTTTCCATAAAAATCCTCCGCGCCTCATGTAACATGGCTCACCCACGCTTGTCAACCAAATCGGCGTTCGCCGGTTGACGAGTTAGTCATGCGGCAGCCAAAAGGGCGCCCACCGGTAGACGAGCAGGTAGCGCCAGGCGCCGCCGTACCGTCAAGATCGGTCCGAGCATCACCATCAGTCCGATCCCTCAGATCGGTCCGATGCCACAACCAGCAGCTAACCGCGGTCCAGCTTTTCCCGGACCTTGCGCAGCAGCAACAGCGGATGTACCGGTTTCATGACGAGCTCCATCCCGGGATCCAGTTCGCCCTTGCTGCTGATGACGTCTGCGGTATATCCGCTGGTAAAGATGGCCCTGACGCCGGGCTTTAGCCGGGAAATTTCGTCGTAGGCCGCTTTGCCGCTTAACTTGGGCATGATCATGTCCAGAAGCACCAGATCAATCTCGTCCTGGTGCAGGCTGAACTTGGCCACGGCATCTTCGCCGTCGCATGCCAAAAGCACGCGGTAACCGAACTTAACCAATATCCCCTCTACCAGTTCACGCACCGCGGGTTCGTCCTCGGCCACCAGTATCAGTTCATGGCCGGTGTGGAGCACAAAGGGAGAAGCTTCCTGCCGTGGCGCCGGCGCCTGGTAAGCAACCAGCGGGAGATAAACCTTGAAGGTGGTTCCCTGGCCCGGTTCGCTTTCCACCGTGATCTGCCCACTGTGCTGCATGACGGTGCCGTAGGCCATGGCGAGCCCTAGGCCGGTTCCCTTGCCGACCTCCTTGGTGGTAAAGAACGGCTCGAAAATCTTTGCCCTGGTTTCCTCGTCCATCCCGGTGCCGTTGTCGGAAACGGTCAAAAGGGCGTAGCGGCCGGGGGTGCAGCAGCCGCTGCCGGCCATGACAGGGTCCAGTTCAACCGCCTGGGTAGTGATGCTCAGCGTGCCGCCGTTCGGCATGGCGTCCCTGGCGTTAGTCGCCAGGTTCATCATGATTTGCTCGATCTGGCTACTGTCGACCAGCACGTAAAGCTCCTCACCCTGCAGCTCGGCGCTCAGCGTGATGTCCTCGCCGATAACCCGGCGCAGGAAGTGTTCCACGTGTCTGACGATGGCGTTGAGATCAACCTGGTGGGGGTTCATCACCTGCTTTCGGCTGAAGGCAAGCAGGCTGCGGGTAAGCCCTGCGGCGCGTTCGGCGGCGGCGAGCACCTGGTCAACGCTGGCGCGGTTGACGTCCTCCTGCTCCATTCGCATCTGCATGATGGAGCAGTAACCGATGATGACCGTCAGGATGTTGTTGAAATCGTGGGCGATCCCTCCTGCCAAAAGTCCGGTCGCTTCCATCTTTTGCGACTGGCGCAGCTGCTCTTCGAGCGCCCGGTGCTGGGTGAGGTCCATGCCGATGCTGGCAATCCCTGCCAGGGAGCCGTCGGAATGATGCAGCACGGTATTGTCCCAGCTGATGGTACGGAAGTCGCCATTTTTGGTGACAATCGGGTTTTCATAATGGGCCGGGATTTCACCCCGGGTAAGTCCCTGCGCAAAGAACTCACGCATCTGCTCGCGCCCCTGCAGTGGCAGGAAGGTGTCGCACCAGTCCGCCCCCATGACCTCCTCACGGCTCCAATCGGTCAACTGCAGCAGGAAGTCGTTGCAAAAGGTGACCTTGCCTTCCGTATCGAGGATCATGCTCGCCAGCTGGATATTTTCCAGAAGTTCCCTGAAGCGCTGCTCTGAGAGTCTGAGCGCCTCCTCGGCCATCGCCTGCGCCTGCTCGGCACGCCTGCTCTCGGTGGTGTCGCGCGCCACGCAGGCCACGCGGGTCACGACTCCGGAATCCTCAACCGGGGAGAGGGATATTGAGCTCTCCCGGCTCTCTCCTTCCGCGGAAGGGACCTGCAGCCTGAAACTGACCGGGCGCCCTTCAAAGCAGGCGTCCAGGTATGGCTTTAGCTCGCTGAAGCGCTCGTTGCCCAGGACCTCTGCCAGGGGCCGCCCGATCAGCTGGCTGCGCTCCTTCTGCAGGGCATCGAGACAGGCGCGATTGGCAACCAGATAGCGGTAATCGCGGTCCACGACAGTAACCATGTCGCCGGAGCACTCGACAGCCTTTTGGTATTCAAGAAGTGCCGCCTCGGCCAACTTCGCCTGGGAAATGTCCAGCATGACGCCCCGCAGGCGGGTCGGTTCCCCACCCTCGGTGACCACGGTGACGATGTCCCTGATCCAGATGGAACTGCCGTCCTTTTTGCGAAAGCGGTACTCGAAGCTGGCGTTGCCCGGGACGCCGCTTCCGCCGGGTTGCAGCCAGTCAGCCCAGCTGGAGTCGCCCGGGTCAATGCGGTCGGACCAAAAGTGCGGGTCAGACAGCCAGTCGTCATTGGGAAAGCCGGTTATCGCCTCGGAGCGCTCGCTGACGAAAGAGAAACCAAAGTGGGTGAGGTCGACCTCCCAAACGATGCCGTCGATGCTGTTCACGATCTCCTGCGAGCGTCTTTTGGCCTCCTTCAACTCGTGCTGGTTGCGGGACAGATGCGCGTTGGCCTGCTTGAGGCTGGCCAACTGGCTGCGGATCAAAAAGGCAAGCGCGGCGACCAGGACGGCGAACAGTCCGGCTCCAGCGACTTCCTTGATGGCCCTGGCGCGCCATTGGCGCAGCTGCTCCGCCCTGTTCAGGGATATGATTGCAATGACCGGATAGGCCTCGGAAGAGCGATAGGAAATGATGCGAGAGGTGCCATCCAGCGGAGTTTTGTCAACCTGGTAGGTGCCGGATTCCGGGGCGCGTTTCAGCTCGAGCTTGAAAAGCTGGGTGTTCACGAAGTTCGCCTGCAGGGTTTTTTCTGAGAAGGGTTCCAGCGACAGGATGGTGCCATCCCGGCGAATCAGCAGGATCCGGTCGTTGGGCCCCAGGGCGAGGGTGCTGTAAAAACTGCTGAAGTAGTGCGTCTTGATCGAGACACCGACAATCATGCGCAGGGTTCCGTTGGGATTGGAAAGCCTCTTGGTCGCGGTTATCAGCCAGTCGTTGTTTAAGCGGTCGCGAAATGGTTTGCTGATGAAGAGGCCTGGATCGGACGAGGCCAGGTGATGCTGGAAATATTCCCGGTCGGCGACCGGGACAGGACGCACCGGATATTGGGAGGAAATACCCTGCAGGAACCCTTGGGGGTTGGCAACGAACTGGGTAGCTAATACGGACCCGGGTCTTTTTTGTTCGATAAACACATGCTGCAGCACTTCTTCGCTTGGCAGTCCGGTGGCGAAGACGGATGTGATACTGCGGGACATCGAGTCGATGGTGCCTTCGGTGTCGCTGAAGGTGCGCAGGGCGTGTTCATTGAGCGCGCTGGCAAGCCCTTTGGCGTGCTGCTCTGCAGTGCTGATCGCCATTTGGTAATCGACCCGGATGTCGTAGCAGATCTTGCCAAAGAAGAAAATCGTCAGAACAATGCCCAGTGCGATGGCTCTTTTTTTTGCGACGCTGTGATGCAGAAACATGTACAACCTCAAAATTACCTGACGAACGTCGCTCAGTGAAGATTACCAGTCAGGTCGCAATAATACCAATATCTTGCGATCAGATACTACTAAAAAAGGAAACGGGTTCAATGTGGCTGCCTTATAACTAGAGAGTGTTAATCGGGGTGAGGGAGGAATAGTGCACCGTTTGTGTCACTGTAGAAGTTTGTTCTAATGCGGATGTTGCGAGTGGTTATGTTGTATAGTCTGCTGGAACCGGTAGTTCCCGCGGCGATTATACACGTCTGAAGAGCTTGTGTGATTTAAGCTAGAGTAACTTATCTGTCTGCCCGGGCTTCCCGCTGGCAACAGACAGTGCGCCACCCGCGACAGTGTCCGGGCGAATGATGATTCGCCCCAACGGAGTTTGGGAAGAGTTGTAGGGGCGAATCATCATTCGCCCAGCGATGGTGCCACCTGCGGCGCAACCAGTACCCGGCAAATAGTTGCTTGTTGATAGAGCGCCCCACGGCGGTGTGGGCGGCTTCTAGGTAAATTTGGACGAGTCCGAAAGTCCCCTCTCCCGGAGGGGAGGGCCAGGGAGGGGGAAAACCAACTAGCCACTCAGCAGGCAGGGGTTAAGCCGCAAAAAGAGGGATGGGTTTTTTGGGTGAGCACTCTTTCCGGGGCTACAGTTCCTCAGTGGTGAAGGCGACTACCTCGTCGATGCTCCCGGCATCGAGCAGCACCATGACCAGACGGTCCAGGCCAAGCGCGATTCCGGCGGACTGAGGCAGGGTGGAGAGAGCCTGGAGGAACTTTTCGGCAACCGGGTAGGGCGCCTTGCCGAGGTGGTCACGCTCGGCGGCCTCTGCCGCGAATCTCACCCTCTGCTCAGCAGGATCGGTCAGCTCAGAAAAGGCGTTGGCGATTTCCAGGCCGCCGATGTAGAGCTCGAAGCGTTCGGCAAGGGAAGGGTCGCCCGGTTTGAGCCTGGCCAGCGCGCCGCAGCAGGCGGGGTAATCGTAGATGAAGGTGGGGCGGGAGAGGCCGAGTTGAGGCTCGATGCGCTCCACCATGAACTCGTCAAAGCTCCCCGCAGCCAGCGCCTGTTCCACGCTGGTGCCGGCGTAGCGCAGGAAGGCCTCGGCCACCGTGATGCGCTCCCAGGGGAGGGCGAGTTCAATGCTCAACCCCCGGTAGCTGAGACGGCTCTCGGCTGCAGCGGCGCGCACCAGTTCCTCGGTCTCTGTCATGAGGTCCAGGTAGTCTGCGCCGGTGCGATACCATTCCAGCATGGTGAACTCGGAGAGGTGCCGCACTCCGCGCTCCCCTGCGCGCCAGCAGCGGCAGATCTGGAAGATGCTCGGGTAGCCTGCCGAGAGCATCCGTTTCATGCAGAGTTCGGGTGAGGTCTGCAGGAACCACCCCGCCGAGGGGATGGCGTCGATCTGCGCTTCGGGCGCGGGCGCAGGTATGCGAAAAGGGGTCTCGACTTCGAGATACCCCTTTTCCTTAAAAAAACCTCTGATCCTGTCGAAAATGGCACTTCTTTGCACCAGCGCGCAGCGGCGCCGGGAAAGTGCCCAGTTCCCCGCCATTAACTACCCCTTAACTCTGGTGGAGTAATCGCCGGTGCGGGTATCTATGGTGATGAGCTCGCCTTCCTCGATGAAGGGGGGGACGCGCAGCACGTAACCGGTTTCCAGGGTGGCCGGCTTGGAGTCGCTGCCGGAGGTGTCGCCCTTGACCCAGGGATCGGTCTGAGTGACGCGCAGGTTGACGAAGTTCGGCACGTCGACGCCGATTGCCTTGTCCCTGAAGATCAGCACGTCTACGACGAGGTTGTCGATCAGGTAGTTCTTGGCGTCGCCCAGAGACGCCTCGTTGATGTGGATCTGTTCGAAGGTGTCGTTATCCATGAAGCAGTAGTGGTCGTCCTCCTTGTAGAGGTACTGCATCGTCCGGTCCTCGAGGTTGGCGGGTTCGAAGGTCTCGCCGGAACGGTAGGTGCGGTCCAGCGTCGAGCCGGTGATCATGTTCTTCAGTTTGGTGCGGTAAAGCGCCTGCCCTTTGCCGGGTTTGGCAAAGTCGAAGAAGGTGATGATGTACGGCTCGTTGTCGATGGCGATTTTCAGCCCTTTTCTCAGGTCTGCTGCTGTGTACATGGGTTATTCCTTCTGTTGCGGTTGACATGTTAGGGTTTGCAAAGCTTTAGCGCATTCAGGAGCCGCGCGCGGCTCCGCCTTTTTTGTCCCAAGGTATCCGATATCAGCTGGCATGCGGATGAAGGAATGGCTGGCTTACGCCGGTGGCAACTCTAAAGAGGACGGCTTTAAAGAGGACTACTTAGCGCGATAGGTAATGCGGCCGCGACTCAGGTCGTAAGGGGAAAGCTCTACGGTCACCTTGTCGCCGGGAAGTATCTTTATGAAGAACTTCCGCATCTTGCCGGAAATGTGAGCCAGCACCATGTGGTCGTTTTCCAGCTTTACTTTAAACATCGCATTGGGCAGCGGTTCGATGACCGTCCCTTCTACTTCAATTGCTTCTTCCTTGCTCATTTTGACTCCTGGCCGATTCGGTGGCTTCTTTTCATAACAATCTGTGATTTTACAAATATTTCTTCAAAAAAGCAAGCTGGTTTTCACTATGCCATGCCATTTCCGCCTTTATATCATCCCTATTTACAGAATACCCTTAACATGCTAAAAATAGCGTGATTTTTCCAGAGGGGTTACCACAATTATGAAAAACGTTATCAAGGAGATCCCGCTTGCCAACGGGCTCACCGTTCAATTTGTCGATGCCACCCGCCGCTACTTCGGCGATTACCACCAGGTGCGGGTAGAGATCAGCTGCGAGGTCCCGCTTACCGAGCTGCTCTTTGATGATCCTGAAGCCTGCGCGTCCGCTTTGAAGCTTTTGGGCGCCAAGGTCTGCTACCTGAAAAAGATTGAGCATCAGGGGGTTCCGACGCTCGGCACCGCTGACGCGGTGCAGAACGTTATCCAGCAGTTCATCGACCACTCTTTGAGCTATTTCAGCTCTCCCGCCTTTCCGCGCCGCTTTGTCCAGTCCGAATTGAACCGGGTCCGGACCAAGTCCAACTCGTTTGTCCCGTTACGCAGCCATGTCTGAGGCAGAGCTCGAAATAGAGCGCATGTGCTATGGCGGCGCCGGTTTCGGCCGGCTGGAGGGGAAAGCCTGCTTCGTTCAGTTCGCGGCCCCGGGCGACCGGGTGCGCATCCGGGTCCTCAAAGAGAAGCGCTCCTTCCTGGAGGGTGAACTGCTGGAACTCCCGGTTGCCTCCACCTTGCGGGTAGCGGCTGACTGCCCCTTGTTCGGGCGCTGCGGCGGGTGCAACTGGCAGCACCTTCCTTATGCCGAACAGCTCAAACAAAAGGGGGACATCTTCGGTGAGTCCCTGCGCCGCCTCGGCCGGGTGGAGGGCGATTGCCTGCTGCCGGTCGCGCCCTCTGCCAAAGAATACGGCTACCGCTCCCGGATCCAGCTGAAACTCTCCCGCAAGGGGGGGGGGACGGCCCTGGGCTTTTTCCGTGGCAGCTCGCACGAGGTGGTTGACGCGCCCCTGGGCTGCGCCATCGCCGACCCGCTGCTCAACACCATAACCGCTGAATTCCGGGTGCAGCTCGCGCTCCTCCCCGAATTATCCTGCGTCAGCCAGATCGACCTCGCCATCGGCGACGACGGGGAGAGCGTGGCGGTGCTGCACCTGGACGGCAACGACCCGGCGCCGCTGCACCGGGCCCTGCAGCGCGACCGCGAACGGCTCCCTTCCGTTTCCGGACTTTACCTGAGGTCCGGCGCCAAGTCGCGCATTGAAAAGGTCTTCGGCGTGGAGTCCCTGAGTTACCGGATCCCCGCGGGCCTTTTCCCCGGCTCGCGCCCCATGACACTGCGCTTCGGCCGTGGCGGGTTTTCCCAGGTGAACTACCCGCAGAACCTCGCGCTCATCCGGAGCGTTCTGGAGCTGGCGCAGTTGACCGGGAAGGAAAGAGTCCTCGACCTTTATTGCGGTAACGGCAACATCTCGATACCGGTCGCGCCGTTTGCCAGCCAACTCCTCGGGATCGAGGGGTACGCCCCCTCCATCGATGACGCGCACGCCAACGCCAAGGCCAACGGCGTCCTCAATGCCAGCTTCCAAGTCAGCGATGCCGCGCTTGCGGTTGCGCGCCTGGCAGCAGCCGGGGAGCGTTTCGACCTGGTGATTCTCGACCCCCCCAGAAGCGGCGCCGAGTCCGTTGCCGAGATCGCCCGTCTCACCCCCAAGGCAATCATCTACGTATCCTGCGATCCGCCGACCCTCTCCCGGGACCTGGCCCTTTTGGGCGAGAAGGGCTACCGGGTGGTTGCCTCTCAGCCGGTCGACATGTTTCCTCAAACCTACCATCTGGAGAGCGTCACGCTGCTCAAGCGGCTCTAAAACTTACGCATAACGGGAGAAGTCGCATGTTTTTCAGCAAATTTTTCAAGAAGGATCACCAGCACTACCTGGCACAGGGAACCAAACATCTGGCAGCCGAGCGCTATGCCGACGCGCGGGTCGATTTTCTGGAGGCGCAGTCGCGCTGCCCGGCGGAGGACGCCGAGGTTGCCCGACAGATCGGCAAAGGACTGAGCCAGGCCGGCAACCACCTTTGCGAGCTTAATCTGGCGGAAGGGAGCTACGCCCTGAACGCCGGCGAGCTGGCCAAGGCCTCGGACAACTTCACCCTGGCGCGCCAACTGGCCGATGACCCCAAGCTGAAGGCTCGTGCCGAGGCGGGGCTTAAGCAGGTTGCCCAGCCGCAGCCGGCTCCGGCCGCCTCCCAGAGCGCTGCCAAGGCTGGCGGGCATGGCGGCGGTTCCTGCGGTTCCTGCAAGGACACCGGGACTCACAGTCTCGACGCGGATGAGGTGAACGCCGGAATGCACGAGGAAGACCGTTTTTTCCTGCTGGTGCAGCCGCTCCCCGGGGACCTTCCCACCCGGTACAGCGCGTTGGGAGAAAAATTTGCACGAGCTTATCTGCTCATTCATGAGGGAAATGATGCCCAGGCACTCCCTATTTTACAAGAAATGCAGTTATCTTCTGAAAATGACATTGTAAATTACGAAGTGGCGCTTATAATGTACAGGGCAGGCCGGGCTCATGAGTGCGAGGAGTTGCTAAAACGCTCACTGAGGCTCAATCCGGCTAATGCAACGAGCTATCTCGCACTGGTTCATTTGAAGGCGGACGCCGGTCAGTACCCCGAAGCGATCAGCATTGTCGGTCAGATGAAGGAGTTGGGGATTCTGGCCGACCAGGCTCAGTTCATGCTCGGCGAACTGCTCGAAGCGTCCGGTGACCATGCCGGCGCGCTGGAGGCTTGGTCGCAGGCGCTGGAGATCCCTTCCGTGGCGAAGCCCGCGGCGGAGCGGCTCATACCAATTCTTACCAGCCAGGGGCGCGGTGAAGAGGCTAAGTACCTGGCCAAACGTTATTTAAAAGGGTGTTGTTAACGCAACAATTCCGGAGGAAACCACGATGAATAAATCGGAACTCATTGAATCGCTAGCCGCGAAGAAGGCCCTCTCTTTCAAGAAAGCGGAAGAGGTGGTCAATGCAGTCTTTGCCTCGATGACCGATGCCCTGCTGTCAGGCGACAGGATAGAGATCAGAGGCTTCGGTAGTTTTGTCGTGAAGGAATACGAGGCCTATACCGGTAGAAACCCCAAGACCGGCGAGTCCATCTCGGTCAAGGCGAAAAAGCTTCCCTTCTTCAAGGTCGGTAAAGAGCTGAAGGAGAAGGTGTCCGGGTAAAGAAACAGGCTAAGGTTGAGGTTGCGGTTGAGAAATCAGGTTTTGTTTGAGGTTTGAGTCACTGAATCTTAAACACCACTTCCGTTTCGCCTGGTGACGCCGTATTCCTTAACCTCAACCTTAACCTCAACCTGCCTTATCATGTCTACCTCCTGGACTTATATTTCAGAGGCCCTCGGCGGTCTGGCCCTGTTCATCCTCGGCATGCGCACCATGTCCGAAGGTCTGCAGAAGGTGACCGGCGAACGTCTCAGGCGCCTGCTCGAAAAGGGGACGGGGAACCGTCTCACCGCTCCCCTGATCGGCAGCTGCCTCGCCTCGTTGCTGCAATCCGGAAGCGCCGCATCAGTGCTGGTGGTCGGTTTCGTCAATGCCGGCCTGCTCTCCCTCTACCAAGCCCTTGGCGTACTGCTGGGGACCGGTATCGGTACCACCCTCGTCATCCAATTCATCGCCTTCAGGGTTTCCACCCTGGCGCTTCCCGCCATTGCGGTCGGCGTGGGCTTAAGCTTTTTCTCCCGCAGCAGAAGGCTCGCCGACCTGGGCGGGCTTTTGCTCGGTGCGGGCCTGGTATTTTATGGACTCTCGCTCCTCGAGGGTGCCTGCCTCCCCATGGGTGAGAACGCGATCTTCGCCGGGCTGCACGAACAACTGCTGTCGGTGCGGCTGATGGCTGTGCTGCTGGGAGCCCTGCTCACCTTCGTGGTGCAGTCGGGGGGTGCCACCATCGGCATCGTCATCGCCCTCAGCGCGGGCGGCGTGCTTCCCTATGACGCGGCGGTCGCCATGGTCATCGGCGAGGTGGCGGGAGCCGCCCTCATCCCGCTGATCGCTTCCCTTGGGGGGAGCCAGACTGCGAAACGGGCAGTCGTCATCTACCTCGCCATCAACGCTGTCGCCATCGTCCTGGTGCTTGCCTTCTTCCCCTTCTTTTTGCGTGCCGTGAATTACTTTTCCCCCGGGGAACTCCCGCTGCTCCCCGGAGGCGCCCAGGCACTGACCCTGGAGGCGCGCCCCATTGTCGCCCGGCATCTGGCGAACGCCCACACCCTCTTCACCCTGGCAAGCGCCCTGATTTTCCTGCCGCTGATAGGCTTTTTCGCCCGCTCCGCCGAGACCCTGCTCCCGACCCGGCGCGCGGAGAGCGAGGCGCGTCCCAGGTTCATCGACACCAGGGTCATGAAGACGCCGACCATCGCGCTCGCCCAGGCCTGGAACGAGCTGGCTCGCATGGCGAGCATCGCTTCCTCCATGTATCGCGAGCTGGTTTCCCAGTTCGACGCCTTCGACCCGAAACTTGCCGCTGCCATCCGGGATAAAGAGGTCGTGCTGGACGTGTTGCACCGCGACATGTCCCAGTTCCTGATAGCGCTTTCCCGGGAAACGCTTTCCCAGGAACGGGCGGTGGAAATCCCGAGCATGCTCCAACTGGTAAACGATATCGAGCTGGTGGGCGACCAGTGCGAGGCGATCCTTAATTACCTGGTGCGCAAAAAAGAAGAGAATCTGCGTTACTCAAACTCCGCCATGGCCGAGTTGAAGGACCTGGCCACCAAGGTCGGGGAGGCACTTTTCTGCGCGGAGCGGGTGCTTCAGGGCGAGAAGGGCGCCGAAGGGGAGGAACTATCTGCCCTGCCGCAGCTTAAGCAGGAAATCGCCGTCCTGGAAGAAGAACTACACCAAAGCCACCTGAAACGCCTGAAAAGCGGCAAATGCACCATCGTGGCCGGTCTGCTCTACGGTGACATGGTCGCCGCCTTTTCGAAGATCGCCAACCTCTGCTTCACCAGCATCAATCACAAGAAGGAACTTCTCCATGACTCACCCAGTAGCAGCCATTGACCTCGGCACCAACACCGCGCGACTCCTGATAGCGACCCTTCACCCTTACCAGCAACTTCTTTTGAAGCGCACCATCACCAGGCTGGGCGGCGGTTTCAGCCGAGAGAGCGGCCTTTCCTGCGAGGCCATGGAGCGCTCCCTGGCCGCGCTGACCGATTTCGCCGAGGAAATCTCGCGCCACGGCGTGACCCGGGTGAGGGCGGTCGCCACCAGCGCCGTGCGTGACGCGGTAAACGGGAAGCTCTTCTGTCAGCGGGTGAGTGAGAAAACCGGGATCGAGCTGGAAATCATCGACGGAACCGAGGAGGCCGTTTTGACCCTCGCCGGGGTGGAGAGCGTACTGGACGACAGTGACGGCGACCAGGTCGTCTTCGACATCGGGGGCGGCTCCACGGAGTACACGCTGGCCCGTGACGCTGCGCTGCTTTTCTCCAGGAGCCTGCCGATCGGGGTCGTGCGGCTCACCGAAGGAAAGGCGGGAGCCTCCGAGATGGCGGACAAGATCGGCCGCGAGCTGACCATTCTGAAGGGAGAACTGGAGAAAGAGGGATTTTTCGACCGCTTCGCGGCGGCGACCCTGATCGGCACGGCCGGCACGGCGACCACCCTCGCGGCGATCCAGATGACGATGGGGGATTACGATTACCGCCGGGTGAATAACCTCNCCCTGGCGCGCCGCGACGTGGAGCGGATCTACGCCCAGCTGTTACCGCTCAGCGCGAAAGAGCGCCTCGGGGTAGTGGGGCTGGAGCCGGGCCGCGAGGACCTGATCATCGCAGGCACCCTGGTGGTCTTGCAGAGCATGCAGATCTTCGGATTCCAGTCGCTTAAGGTGAGTGACTCCGGGCTGCTCGAAGGACTGATCCTGGGTGTTTGAGGTTATAGGGGGGATTAACCACCTACTGCCCTTTCCCGCGACGGGGTAAGGAATGCACAGCGAACTATCTGCTGGATAGTTACACAGTAAAAATGCTACTCTGAATCGTGTCGTGGTTTGTCCGACAGGAAGTTTTGCCGCTATTCATTGCCATCAATTAACTTAAAGGAGGAGATCTAAGCAAGAGGGGTTGCAGTCATGCCAGAAAGTAGACTCGGTGAGTTGCTGATTCAGAACAAAATAATCTCCTCCATCCAACTCGCCCAGGCCATTGAAAAACAGAGATTCACTCCCGGCCAGCCCATCGGCCAGATACTTTGCCAGATGGGTTCCTTAAAGAGCCGGGACCTGGAAATGATTCTCGAGCGCTACAACAAACGGCCACGGCTGGGACAGATACTGGTAGCCCAGAACCTTATCAGCGAGGAGCGTCTCAAGAGCGCATTGAAAATAAGCTCCGGCGCCAAGCAACCGCTGGGCCGGACGCTGATCAGACAGCAACTGCTCAACGAAGAACAGTTGGCCCGCGCCATCGCCTTTCAGCACGACCTGAAGTTCGTCAGCCTCTCAGAAATTGCCTTCGATCCCGAACTCTCCCGTTTCGTCAATGCGACCTTTGCCCAGCGCCTTGGGATAGTTCCCGTGCGGTGCCGGGACCGCAGCCTCACCATCGCCATGACCAGCCCCCTGCAGCGTGATGAACTTTCCCAGTTGGAAAGCTGGTGCATGATGCCGATCATTCCGGTCATTGCCACCGAAAGCGACATCGCCCTCGCCCAGCGGAAAATCTACAAGATAGCCCGGGCCACCGAGCAGGCAAAGTTGCACCTGGAGCTTTCCGAGGACCAGGAACGTGAGGTGGGGAAGTCCAAGTACGTGGGTGAATTCATCAGCGCCGACGTGGATAACCTGACCAAAAGGATCATCGCCACCGGCATCAGGATCGGGATCAGCGACATCCACCTGGAGCCCAATGAAAATGGCATGATGGTGCGCTACCGCCTGGACGGTATCCTGCAGAACCTGGACATCGGCGTCGACGCGGCCCTCATTAATGCCCATGCCCGTCAGATTGTATCCAAGGTAAAGATCCTCTGCGACATGGATATCGCCGAGCGCCGCCGGCCGCAGGACAGCAGTTTCAAGATGAAAGTCACCAGGGACGGGGAGGTGCGCAGCGTCGATTTCCGTGTCTCGACCGTTCCGACGCAGTACGGCGAAAACGTGGTGATCCGCATCCTTGATAAGCGCAGCGGCGCCATCACCCTGGAAGGGTTGGGATATCCGCCGGACCTGGTCGCTGGGCTGCAAAAGGCCCTGGCCAAGCCGACCGGCATCTTCCTGGTAACCGGCCCAACCGGTTCCGGAAAGTCGTCAACCCTGTACGCCCTGATCTCGCAGCTCAACTCGCCCGGAGTAAAGACTCTCACCGTCGAGGACCCGATAGAATACAGCATCGACGGGATTACCCAGACCGAGGTCAATGAAGCGATCGGTAACACCTTTGCCAGGATGTTGCGCTCCTTTCTGCGCCAGGACCCCGACAACATCATGGTGGGCGAGATCCGCGACCCGGAAACCGCGACCATAGCTCTGCGTGCCGCGCTGACCGGGCATACCGTGCTCTCCACCCTGCATACCAACGATGCCACCAGTGCCGTGACCCGGCTGATCGATATGGGAGTGGAACCGGGCCTGATCTCCGACACCTTGCGCTGTGTGCTGGCCCAGAGGCTGGTGCGGCGCATCTGCGCGGACTGCAGGGTTCCCTATGTCCCGGCCGGTAAACTTTTGGAGGAGTTCGGCATCGCCCCCGAAAATCAGCTGGAATTCGTCCATGGCGCCGGGTGCCCGACCTGCCACTATACCGGTTACAGTGGTCGCCTGCCGATCGTCGAACTCTGGATACCGACCCGCGAGGAATTGTTCCAGCTCAACCGGCGCCCTGACAACCTCTCGCTGCGTGGCCTGGTCTTTACAGGATCCGCCCGTTTGACCATGATGGACGACGGTTTTCGACGGGTTCAGGCCGGCGAGACCACTTTGGAAGAGTTGATGCGGGCAGTCCCCTACGAGCAGATAGAGGCGGGGCGGGAGCGCATAGCGCTGGCGACTGGCTTGGCGAGGCCGCGCGGTGTGCTCAGGCATAAGCAGGTAGCGTGAAGGACAAATTACGGAATTCGGGAGTTCACTTGCATCTTGTTGTCATGCACGGCTGGAAGGAAGAGAGCGCGGAATTGGTGCAGGAAATTGCTGCCGCCTCCGGGATAACCGCCTATGAAGCGCGGCAGCGGATGATCGGCGGCGGGCCTGCCGTGTTGGCGTCCTTTGCCGGGCCGGAGCTGGCCCAGGGGCTTTGCGCGAAGCTCAACGAGGCCGGCGTCGCTGCCTTCGTGGTCGACACTGCGCTGCTACGTAGCGAGCCCGGCCCTTTCGCCGTGCGCCGTTTCGTGCTGGGCGAAAGAGTCCTGCGCCTTGAAGCGGTGGACGGGGTAACGGCGGAGATTCCCTTTGCCGAGATCGAGCTGCTGCTTCCCGCGGTACGGATATCCGGTCAGACCGAAACGAAAACTGTCACCGAGCGCAAGTTCAGCCTGGGGAGGACGGTCCTTTCCGGTGGGATTCCGCTTACCAAGAAGGTTACCCGTCAGGAAGAGGTGACGAGCGAGGAGCGCACCAAGTGTCTCTATCTCTTGGCGCGTAACCGGCCGCAGATCGTCTTCAGGCAAAGCGGCATGAGCTATGATGGTTTCGGCGCTGCCATGAAGCTGTCGCAGGAGCTTAACTTTGCCTTTCTGACGGGTGAACTGCGCCGGCTCTGCTGTGCAGCGACTTTCGATGACCGTTTGCTTAACCGCCTCGGGCAGGTGAGGCTGCTCGGTCCGGCCCAGAGTTTCGAGGCCGGCCTCGACCTGGCGGCCGAAATCCTTGGCCGGAGTCTGCTACCCCCATCCCCACCCCTATCAGGCTAATTCCGTGCCGGGTCACACAGAGCCTGCTAGCCACCTGTAACATTGTAAAAATCCAATGCGAGGGTATTATTGCTGCCTGACCTCTCTGCCGTGGCGTCTTGCTCCGGACTCTTTCCGGGTAGTGGCACCGGCGGATAGCTGTCAACCAAACTGCAATTGTCAATTGTAAGGAGGTTCAGCATGACAGCAATGAGCGGCATAATCAGTCCTGCCCCGGTACCGACCACCCGCCAGGGGATGGGCACTATCCTTTACTCCGGAGGGGTCGCCTTTCGCGTCTGGGCGCCCTTTGCCCCCCAAGTCTTCGTCGCCGGAGCCTTCAACCAATGGAGTCCTACGGCGCACCCCTTTGCTAGCGAGGGGAACGGCTATTGGTCGGTCGAGGTGCCCGGAGCCAAGGTCGGCGACGAGTATCAATTCGTGATCCCGATCGGCAGCGAGAAGCTCTGGCACAAAAACCCCTACGCCTCCGCGGTGGTCAACTCTTCGGGAAACGCGGTCATTCACGACCCGAACTTTGACTGGACGGGCGATAACTTCAGCATGCCACCCTGGAACGAGCTGGTGATCTATGAGATGCATGTCGGCACCTTCAACGATACGATCCTGGGTCACCCGGGGACTTTTGATGGGGTCACGGCCAAACTTCCCTACCTGCAGGGGCTAGGCATTAACGCTATCGAGATTATGCCGGTTTCCGAGTACTCCACGGATTACTCCTGGGGCTACAATCCGGCGGACCCCTTCTCGGTCGAATCAGCCATAGGTGGACCGCAAGGGCTGTACTCGTTTATCAAGGCGACTCATGCGCATGAAATCGCAGTCATCATCGACGTGGTTTACAATCACTTCGGCCCTGGCGATCTGGACCTGTGGCGCTTTGATGGGTGGTACAGTGCAGACCATGACGGCGGCATCTACTTTTATGATAACCTCCGCGGGCGCACTGACTGGGGGCCGCGTCCCGATTATGGCAGAGGGGAGGTGCGCCAGTATCTGCGAGACAATGCGCTTTTCTGGTTGAACAAGTACCGCGCGGACGGTCTGCGTTTTGATTCGGTCGTGAGCATCCGCAACTGCGCGCAGGGAGAACTGCCGGAAGGCTGGTCCCTGATGCAGTGGATCAACAACGAGTTACGCTCGAGCCAGCCCTGGAAAATCACTATTGCGGAGGATCTGCAGCATAACGAGTGGATTACCAAGGATACCGGGGCCGGCGGAGCCGGCTTTGGCTCGCAGTGGGACGCCGGCTTCGTGCACCCGGTGCGCCGTGCGGTCATCGTCGGAAACGACGCCGACCGGGACTTGCTGGCAGTGCGCGACGCCCTCTGTAACGGTTACAACGGAGCCGCTTTCCAGCGCGTGGTCTACACCGAATCGCATGACGAAGTGGCCAACGGCAACCAGCGGGTGCCGGAGGAGATCTGGCCGGGGAATGCCGGCAGCTGGTATTCCAGAAAACGCTCGACACTCGGGGCGGCGCTCGTCTTGACCGCTCCCGCGATTCCCATGATATTCCAGGGGCAGGAATTCCTGGAGGACGGTTTTTTCCGCGATACCGTACCCATTGACTGGACGAGGCTCAATGCGTACTCCGGAATCAACCTGCTCTACCGTGATCTGATCCGGTTGCGGCGCAATTGGTTCAATCAGACGCGCGGCTTGAAAGGACAGCATATCAACGTGCATCATGTCAATAATACCGACAAGCTGCTAGCGTATCACCGTTGGGAAGACGGCGGGCCGGGTGACGATGTCATCATCGTTGCCAATTTCGCCCATAGTGGCTACCAGAGTTATCGGATCGGTTTCCCGCGGGGGGGCATGTGGCGCGTGCGATTTAACAGCGACTGGCAGGGTTACAGCGGGGATTACAGCAACCAGTTGGGTTACGACACCGAGGCAAGCGCGGACGCGTGCGACCAGATGCCGTTCGGAGCCAATGTGGGGATCGGCGCCTATTCAGTCCTTATTTTGTCACAGGGTAATTAGAGTAATTAAGTCGAATGGAAGCGGTGTCTTCATTTTCCCGCCCCTCTCACGAGGGCGCGGGAAGCCTTTAAGTCATATCCCGTTCTTATTCAGGTGCGGTCCGTATTTCTTGTCAGTTCCCTTGATATGATTGATCAGCCAGTCCTGAAGAAAGGTGATGACGTCCTGGCTCAGGACGGTCTCACCTGATTGAAACTTGGCCTGCAACTCTACTACCTGGTTGACGAGTTTGGTGTGATGCTGTATGTGCTCAACGGCAGCCGGATAGTTGGTCTTGGAAAAGGCGCGCTCTTCTTCGGCAAAGTGGTTGACCGTGTACTCGGCCAAACCGTTGAGAATCTGCCCGACAGCCTCTTTGCTCCGCTTCTCCTGCATGGCGTCGTGCAGATCATTCACCATCTTGAACAGCACTTTGTGGGCCTCGTCAAAACGGCTCACGCCGGTGGCAAAGGAAATGTCCCACTCCAGGGCGTTGGCCAGGCGGAAGTGCTTTACCAGCTCATGCAGGCTGTCAACCTGCTCGGAAAGCTTCACGGTTGCCAGCGTGGTGCTGTGAGCGTTTTCTACGTTGCGGTTCACCACGTCGGTTATCATCTGGATGTTGCTGGTGATCTCGTGTGTGGTGGCAGTCTGCTCCTCCGCTGCCGTCGCCACCTGGCTGATCTGCATGGTAAGATCATTGATCTGATTATGGATATCTTCCAGCGCCTCGCCGGAGCGGTTCGCCTCGGCAGTCCCGCGCTTAACCTCGTTAACCCCCTCGGACATCGACCCTACCGCGCTCTGGGTCTCGCTCTGGATCGACTTGATCATGGCCGCTATCTCTTTGGTCGCCTTGGTGGTGCGCTCTGCCAGGGCCCGGACCTCGTCCGCCACCACCGCGAAACCGCGCCCCTGGTCGCCCGCCCGGGCGGCTTCGATCGCCGCGTTGAGCGCCAGCAGGTTGGTCTGGTCAGCAATGTCCTCGATGGTGTTGACTATGGCGCCGATCTGGTCGGAGCGCTCCCCGAGCCCAGCGACTGTTACCGATGACACGTTGACGCGCTGGGCGATGTTCTCCATCAAACGGGCGGAGTTTTGCACCATTTCGGACCCGCTGTGGGTTTGCAGGGTCGCCTTCTGGGCACTTTCAGCTGCATAAAGGCAGTTGCGCGCGATGTCGCTGGAGGTGGCCGACATCTCCTCGCTGGCTGTCGCAATGCTGCCGGCCTGGATGGCGACCTCCTCGGCGGCGCAGGCCATGGTGTCGGTTGTCGAGCGCACTATAATGACCGAATCACGTACCAGGTCGGCCACTGAAAAGAACTGCCGCATGGCCTTGTTCATGTCTTCCATCATGGTGTTAAACGCGATGGAGAGGCGGGCAAACTCGCCGTTTCCCTGCACCTCTGCCCGGACCGACAGGTCGCCTCCTGCCGCCTTTTCGAGTGCCGCCACGATGCCTGCCAGCGGTTTGAACGCATAACCGCTCAGGATTGCCAGGACGATCGAAGTCGTCGCCAGGCAGAAACCTCCCATGAGCAGGTGCCACCAGATTCCGCCCTTGGGATTAATCAGAGTTACCGCTGCTACAGTCAGGGTAAGACTGACTATGTTGCCCAAAATAATGCGAGTGGTGAAAGACATGTTGTGCTCCTTGTAGGGAAAGCCATGGCATAAAGACTTTCGATCAACCTCGACTAGCATTAATCCCGATAAACGGGTCTGTTTATTGTCAGCTCTGGTAAGCTTTTTGGCGGAGCAGCCTGCGCTGGCCAGTTTTGCCAACTCCTTTTCTCTATCGGAATCTTCAGATAACAACTTTAGGGAAAAATCACACTGATACTGCGTGGTTTGCCAAGGTAACGTTCCGTTCCGGCCGATTATCCATGTAGGACAAAGCCTTAGGTGCTTTGCCCGGGGTTATCTTTTTCGTTACCTGTGCCCTTAGTTTGGCTCCCGGAATTACGCTTGGCTTCAAGAGTTACTTATGAAAACCGAGATAAAGGTCCTCCACCTGGGTACGTGCCCAGGGGGTTCTTCTCAGGAACTGTAAGCTTGATTTAATGCTCGGATGATTCTGGAAGCATCTGATGCCGATGGTTTTACCTAATTGTTCCCAGCCATGGCGTTCAACCAGTTGGGTAAGAATCATTTCCAGAGTAATGCCATGCAAAGGGTCATTGGAGCTTGTCTGTGTCATTTCTGTTGCCTCGATCTGTGTGTGAAGTGTCAAGCCCGTTCGGCCGGGAGTCAGTTTTCAATTGTTATCTGCCCTTGAGGCATCCGCGGGGCTTCTGGCGGTTCAGGGGTGCGGAGGGCGCCCCCGTACTCCCCTCTCTCGGACCTCTGCGGCGCCCTGTTGTAATTTCTCCTCTGGCGGCCTGTCTGTCAATAAATTTCCGGTTCGACCCTGAAAAAGCAAGAGCTCGCCACAATCAGAAAGTGTGCTGGTCGCGGTTGCTTTATTCTATCAAATACCTCACCGTGGCTGGCGCCGCGTCATAAAGGTGGTAGAGTTTCCTATTAGCCTGTACCGAATGCCTGATCTTAATTACCGTGAACCCCTTTTCTATTAAATATCTCTGACTGTTGTTTTTTGACTTTCGTCAAAGCGCTCGCCTGCCCCTGCTGATAAGGTGCGGCGCATTGCCTTTCAATATTGATGCGGGTGGTGCCGTAGTCCATCCGGTGCAGAATGAAAAGCCTGGGCAGTAGATCATTTTAATTTTTTCAACCAAAGGGGGTAGGGAATGCAGAAGAACCTGAAGAGGTGTACCGTTCTCGCGATGCTAGCGGCCACGGCCGTCTGGTCCGGATGTACACAGCACAAAGTGGAACCGATGAAGGCGTCTGAGATTGCCGACGGAGCCATCCAGCCGGCGGAATGGGGCAAGGTGTATCCCACCCAGTACAAGCTCTGGACCCAGACCGGCGAGCCGACTCCGGCAGGCAAGACTAAGTACAAGAAAGGCTACGACGTCGGCGAGGATCGCCGCGACAAGCTTGACGAGTACCCCTTCCTGGCACTGCTGTACAACGGTTGGGGCTTCGGTTCGGAATACCGGGAACCTCGCGGCCATTTCTTCATGGTTCAGGATCAGCTGGAAGTCGATCCCGGCAGGGTCAAGGCGGGCGGCTCCTGCCTCACCTGCAAGACTCCCTACGCGCCGATGCTCGAGAAAAAGATGGGAGCAGCCTACTTCTCGACTCCGTACAAGGAAGTGCTGGCGACGCTCCCCAAGGATGCGCAGAACCTCGGCGTTGCCTGTATCGACTGCCATGACAACAAAACCATGGGGCTCAAGATCTCGCGCGGCTTTACCCTTGGCAAGGCCATGAAGGAGATGGGAATCGACGCCACCAGAATCAATACCTCGCAGGGTCGCACCCTGGTCTGCGCCCAGTGCCACGTCACCTATATTATTCCCAAGGACAAGGACATGCACTCGACCGACGTCGTCTTCCCTTGGAAGGGAAGCCAGGTCGGGCACATCACCATCGAGAACATCATTGCGCAGATCAAGAGTTCGCCGGCCAACGGCGAGTGGACCCAGAGCGTTACCGGGTTCAAGATGGGCTTCATCCGCCACCCCGAGTACGAGCTTTACTCGAACGACAGCCCGCACTGGGCGGCCGGTGTCAGTTGCGCCGACTGCCACATGCCGAGCGTCACGGTTGACGGTAAGAAGGTTTCCGATCACCGTATCATGAGCCCGCTGAAGAGCGACCTGAATGCCTGCGCCGCCTGCCACACCGAGTCCCCGGAAGTGTTGCGCGCCAAGGTGTACGCCATTCAGGATAACACCATGGTCATTTACCTGAAGACCGGCTATGCAACGGCAACCGACGCCAAACTGTTCGAAATGGCTAACAAGGCTGCCAAGGCTGGCGCCAAGATCGACGGTGCCCTCTACGCCCAGGCCAAGGAGAACTTCGAGCAGGCCTTCTATCGGCTCATCTTCATTGGCGCTGAGAACTCCACCGGTTTCCATAACCCCAAAGAGACCATGCGCGTCCTGATGGATTCCGCGAGATATGCAGCGGCTGCCGAAGTGCAACTGCGTCAGGCTTTGGCGCAGGCAGGGCAGGTCGTTCCGGACAAAATTGACCTGGAACTTGCCAAGTACACCAACAACCGCGGTGCCAAGAAGCTTATGTTCAGGCCCGAGCATGAGATCAAGTCTCCTGTCGTCAAGTAGCTGATTGCACCAAAAAGAGCTGAATGATTCCGGAGGGCGTAGTGTTTGCGCCCTCCGGTTTTTTTGTACCCTTTCCGCAGATTTGCTGCTGCATATCTAAGAACCAACTGCATTACACCGCGTAGAGACGCATTGCATGCGTCTCCTTCCTCCTACCACGCTTAGACAAACTAGAGTTCGTCAGCGCTGAGACGCATGCAATGCGTCTCTACCCGGATGGTTCTGGACCCCGCCTGTATTCAGCAACTTTTTCTGACCCAAAGCCCGCCCCAGATACTATGCTCCCCAGGTACCGACTCTCAACAGCTAATAGTCGCTGATTTGACTTGACTTATTAGAACGACGAGATAGAATTTTCGGCATGGAATGGACGGTTGCTCTAAAGAGCAGTCATGGAAACACACTCTAGGAGGTGGGCATGGACAGAAGGACATTCATCAAAGGTGCTGTCGTTGGTTCAATAACCGCAGGTCTTGCGTCGACTGCTTCAGCAACCGGGTTTTACCCGCAGGCGGTCGACCAGTCGCTGTTCGAAAACATCAACAGGGTCAAGGATCCAGCCAAAAAGACTCCTCTGGAAAAGTCACACGCACCGGTCATCACTGCGCCCGCCTCGGTTAAGGCCGGGGAGATGTTCAGCGTCGAGGTGAGTGTCGGGGAGAAGTTGCACGGCATGGCGCCAGCTCACTGGATTCAGGACATTGAATTTTTCATCGCCAACGAGCCCGCCGGGCGTGTCGAGTTGCAGCCCAAGGGTTTTTTGAGCCCCAAGGTACAATTCCACGTAACCCTGCCGGCCGATTTTGCGCCTGGGGGGAAAGTGACCCTGGTGGCCGCTCAGCACTGCAACCTGCACGGGTACTGGGAGTCGCGCCACGATATCCAGGTGGGCTGACCGGAAGTTTTCGAACCTGTAGACTTAAAAACGCCCCTGCGTCCGCTGGACTGCCAGGGGCAGTTTTTCTTTTGCTTGGGGGAAATGCACCGGGCGTAGGTTGCCGTTGAACGGTTTCATCGTGAAACGCAACGTATAGCTGTAGCGCTGTTGTCGCGTTGGTGAAGCGTAACGCGACCTACGGGTGCCCAGCTAAACCCGAGGGACAATGAAGAAGAAGGGCAGGGCAGCCGGTAAAACTACAATGAAGGAGGCTTGCTTGGGAGAAAAAAACTGGACACCGTCGCAACTCTTGGAACTTTCTGGTGGTTACTGGAGCACCTGCGCCCTGCATGCCGGCGTAAAACTGGGAGTTTTCACACCGCTTGCTGCTGAGCCGCTGGCCGCGCAGGATCTCGCCAGCCGGATCAACTGCAACAGCCGCGGGCTTGGCATGCTGCTCAACGCATTGACCGCCATGGAACTGCTCGATAAGCAGGGCGAAAGCTATATTGCAACCCCTTTTGCCGCAGAATTTCTCTGTCGCAGCTCGCCCAAGTACCTGGGGCACATCATCATGCACCACCACCACCTGATGTCGGGCTGGGCCAATCTTGACCAGGCGGTGCAAAGCGGCGCACCCATCCGGGAGCGCGCTTCCCACGAGGACGTAAAGTCATCCCGGGAAAGCTTCCTCATGGGGATGTTCAATCTGGCAATGATGATTGCACCCAAGATCGTTCCCAATATCGATCTCTCTGGTCGCAAACGCTTGCTGGACCTCGGGGGCGGACCCGGCACCTATGCCATTCACTTCTGTCAGCAAAATCCCGAGCTGAGTGCGGTGATCTGCGACCTGCCAACCACGCGCGAGTTTGCCGAGCAGACCGTCGAGCGCTTCGGACTTTCCGGCCGGGTCAGCTTTACTGCCGGAGACTTTGAGGTCGAGGACCTTCCTGGCGGTTTTGATGTCGCCTGGCTTTCGCACATACTACATGGCGTAGGGCCCCACGAGTGCGCAAAGATACTTAAAAAGACTGTTTCGGCGCTGGAGCCGGGCGGGATGCTCCTGGTTCAGGAATTCGTTCTTGACGATAGTAAGGCAGCTCCGCTTTTCCCGACACTTTTCTCGTTGAATATGCTGCTTGGCACACCTGAGGGTCAGGCGTACAGCGAGAGCGAACTGATTGCCATGCTGACTGCGGCGGGAGTCACTGAGGTGCGACGCCTGGCTTTGGAACTACCCAACGGCTCAGGCGTGATTGCCGGCATCGTGCCGGCCGGGTGACGTCAAGGACACCAAGGACGACGTAGGACACAAAAAGCTCCCTCTCCCTCCTCCGCCGTAGGCTTCGGCGGACATGCCCGGAGGGGAGGGCTGGGGATACTGCTTACTCAGTTAAAAAACCCGGTGCCTGGTCCCCCCTATGAAATAGGGGGGAAGCCGAACGTTAGAGAGGCAGGGGGGTGTGGGTTGCCCAGGCTAAATACCCCCTGTCTCGCTACGCGAGCCTTCCCCCCTGTTTTCACAGGGGGGACCAAACAACGCCCCCTTAACGGCAGTGGGGCTAGTGGGGGGAAACCCCGCTTCAACTCGAAGGGGAATGTTATGGACTCTGGCTCCCGGGCAAAGGGAACTTCCCGCCTGCTGCTACCGCTTATCGCCATCTTATGCTCATTTCTGGCACTACTGGTCCTGGCGTCGTCTGGTTTCGGCACCCGGTTCGGCCTTTGGCCGTTTCGCACCGGTTTTGCCATCCTTAAATGGTCCGCTTTCCTGGGGCTCGCGGCAGGCTTGCTTGCGCTGATCGCAGGCGCTGTCGCGCTCCAGAAAAAGCAAGCCGTCGGGATTGCCTTGTCCCTTCTTGCACTGGTAGTCGGGATGTCCGCCTTCGCGTTACCATACTCTTGGAAGCTCAAGGCTCAGCAATATCCGCGCATTCACGATATCAGCACCGATTTGGATAATCCGCCGAAATTCGTTGCTGTCGCTCCTCTGCGTCAAGGCCTGCCGGAGTCGGGCGGAGCCGCAGTGGCCGCGCTGCAGCTGAAAGGGTATCCCGACATAAAGACGCTGGTACTAAGCATCCCGATGCAGCAGGCTTTCCAGTCCGCACTGGATACCGCACGTGAAATGGGGTGGCAGGTCGAAGCCCAGGTCCCCGCGGAAGGAAGAATCGAGGCCACCGACACCACCTTTTGGTTTGGCTTTAAGGACGACATTGTGATCCGCATCTACCCCGCGGGCGGGCGCTCGCTGGTTGATATCCGCTCCGTTTCCCGGGTCGGTGTCAGTGACGTCGGCACCAATGCCAAAAGAATTCGCACTTTTCTGGCAAAGATGGCGCACCAGCCGGTGGCTAAATGATTTTGATTGACGCCATAAACGCGAACGGATAAATTTTCGTAACCATTCAGAACCTTGCGCTCAGCATCGTTGCCACGCTCCTGCGTGGGAGCGTGACTCTCCGGACGCTCCGGCGTCCATCACCGGAGGCGACTCCGCTGCCTTGCAAGTGCCCATCCCACGTCGCAAAGCGGGAGGCGGAGCGTCCCTGGCTGCATTCCCACGCGGGAGCGTGGGAACGATAACATAGTCTTTCTTTCTTTGACTTGGTAAGACGCATAGCATGCGTCTCGGCACTTCAGCTATCTGGTTGTGCAAGTGTGCTCAGTGAATGAGACGCATGCAATGCGTCTCTACATCAGGACCTATCTCTGGCATTACCCCGGAAATATCACTTTAAGCTATAAAATGAAGCTGGCACGAGATAATATGGATCCCGGGTCTTTATGGAGTATCAGTATGCGTTTAAGTAAAAGGGATTCTTTTTTTGTCGGGGGCATCGCACTGGTGCTCCTGGTATTGGCATTGGGCACCTTGAAAGGGCAGGGGCAGAATACACCTTTTGACGAGCTGCACCGTCCGAGCTACGTTGCCCTTAAAAACGGCAGGAGCCAGGCCCAGGTAGAACTGGTGTGCACCACCTGTCACAGCAAAAGTTCACTTGCGTTCACCAAAACGCACCCGCCCAAAGAGCAGTGCCTCATCTGCCATAAACTGCTCGAATAAAATCACCTGAAATTGGTTACCTTTTACGCTTGCTATCGCGAAGGCCTGAATATAGACTGAATTAAGACCGCACCAAGGAGGCGCCACATGAGGCTTAGTGAAGCAGTAAAACCGATCAGCCATTTCAAATCCCATGCTTCCGAGATTATTCGGGAGGTGATGGAATCGCATAACCCGGTAGTTATTACCTTGAACGGGGAGGCTAAAGCGATTATTCAGGACATACGCGAATACGAGCAGGATAGGGAAAGCCTTGCACTATTAAAGGTCCTCTCGCTTAGTCGCAAAAGCATCGACGCTGGTGACTATTTGCCAGCAGAAGATGCATTTTCAGCAATCAGGCAACTGGTTGCTGAGAATGACGGCCAATGACCTATACCGTATTTCTCGCCGACGACGCTCAACAGGACCTGCTGGCAATATATCGTTATGTCTCTCGCCATGACAGCCTTGAGAATGCGAAACGACTCCTCGCACTCATAGAACAATCTGTCGCCAAACTCGCATCTTTGCCACAACGAGGCCATTACCCTCCTGAACTTGATAGGGTTGGCATTCGCGGCTATCGTGAAAATATTAGCCAACCGTACCGAATAATCTACGGAACTATCCCCCAAACAAAGGTTGCTGTATCGGCAGGATTCTGATCCCGCCATTGGGTTGTCGCCGGAGTTGAACCCCGACAGCATGTTTAAGCAGT
>JGI24143J45723_1000294_pt1 | contig 26878 bp, 26 predicted proteins | sample BarGraIncu00432A_FD_45723 | JGI IMG/M metagenome (IMG submission 45723) | reverse complement strand
CGGGGGGGATGAACTGTTCGATCCGATCGGTGCAGGTGACGATCCCTACCCGGTCGTTGCTTCTGGCCGCGGCAAAGGCGAGCAGAGCGCAGACTTCAGCGGCAGTTCGGCTTTTCGGGCCCCTGGGCGTTGGACAATCAAGGGAAGCGGAGCGGTCCAGGAGGAGCATCACGGTCATCTCCCGCTCCTCGACGAACAGTTTCACATAAGGGCGGCCGGCGCGCGCGGTGACGTTCCAATCGATGCTCCGGACGTCGTCACCCGGCTGGTACTCCCGAACCTCCTCGAACTCGATCCCCCTCCCCCGAAAGACGCTTCGGTACGCACCGGCGAAAACACCAGTCACCAGGCGTGAGGAATGGATCTGCAGCCGACGGATATCCGCCCCGGACCAGATCCGCTCCGCGGGGAGTTGTGCGTCGTGCGGCTTTTGACCTGGCAGCGCCATAGGTTAGGGAACCTCGGTTTCGGCAAAGAGCCGGTCCATGATATCGTCCACCGTTACCCCTTCGGCATCCGCCTCGTAGCTGGTGATGATCCGGTGCCGCAGTATGTCCGGACCGATTTCTTTGATGTCCTGAGGGATGACGTAGCCGCGGCCACGGATCAGCGCCAGGGCGCGGGCCGCCACTGCCAGGTAGATGCTGGCGCGCGGCGAGGCACCATAGGAGATGAAGCGCGCCAGGTCCCCCAGCCCGTATTTGGAGGGATCCCGGGTGGCGAAGACCAGGTCGAGAATGTATTTCTCGATCTTTTCGTCCAGGTAGATGGCGTCGACCAGGGCACGGGCGCGGACAATATCCGCCGGGTGAATGAGCGGCGTCAGTGCCGCCGGGCGCTTGGTGCGGGCGGAGCGCTGCATGATCTCCCGCTCCTCCTCCCGGCTCGGATAGCTGACCTTTATCTTGAGCATGAAGCGGTCCATCTGCGCTTCGGGAAGCGGATAGGTGCCATCCTGCTCGATGGGGTTTTGGGTCGCCATGACCAAAAACGGTTCGTCCAAAGGGTAGGTGCAATCGCTGATCGTCACCTGCCGTTCCTCCATCGCCTCCAGCAGGGCGCTGTGAACCTTGGAAGGGGCCCGGTTGATCTCGTCAGCCAGCAGTATATTGGTGAAGATCGGCCCCTTCCTGGTGCTGAAGTCCCCCTCCCGCGGGTTGTAGACCAGGGTGCCCACCAAGTCGGCGGGCAGCAGGTCAGGGGTGAACTGGATCCGTTGGAAGCGGGAATCAATCAGGCTTGCCAGGGTTTTCACCACCGTAGTCTTGGCAAGCCCGGGAACCCCCTCGATGAGGAGGTGTCCGTTGGCAAGCAGAGCCACCAGGATCCGTTCAATGAGGGGGAGCTGGCCGACCACGACGGTTTCCATCGCAGTGAGAATCTGGCGCAGAAAGTCGCCTTCCAGTGCTACCCGTTCGGAAATTTCGGAGACAAGGTTGTTGCAGCTAGCCATCGGCGCCCTCATAAGGATATCTGCATAATAAATGTGATTAGCGTCGGGCTTCAACTACCACGTCCCTTCTTAGCGTCAGGGAGGGGAAATCACCTTTCCCCTCGCCGTGAGAGCAGAGGAGGTACACTTTCCCGCCGGCCGTGGAGGTTAATTCTAAGTCAAAGATCATTACCTGTTTGCTATAGGCATTGCTGTGGTACTGAACTGTACCCTTAAAGATACTGTCCACACCTTTACACATTCCTGCCGAGTGCGTTGGAAACTGGCAGTAAAACGGCTTGTCAGAAAATTCCCTGGAACTGCTACACGCATAGCCCCATAACCAGACAAAAGTCAAGCCAAATCGCCTGACACTGCCCGGTTACGGTACATTAGTTAAAGGGTATCCGGTATTGAGAATGCTACTGAGAGTAGCTGGGATTCTTCCCAGTACTCTGTCCAGCCTAATCTGCCGATTCGTTTGCACTTCGACTCCGCTCAGTGGAACCGCTTCGACTCCGCTCAGCGAACGCCCGCTCCCCGAGCGGAGTCGAAGGGCGGTCCCTGAGCGGAGTCAAAGGGCGGCCTAGCCCGAAATGACACCGAGCCATGCGAAGATTTAAGCTGGACTTGGCAAAGGCAGAGGGCCTTCTTTGCTACTAGCGGAGTAAAGAGGAGTGCTGCGGCCAGGGCAGACGGATTCTTCAGGAAAGCTTGGTATCGGGGGTCGCGTCTGGAAGCGTCAGGGAGTTAGCTGCCAGCTGGTGGAAATCTGGTGGTTAAGAGAAAGTGACGGGAGCCCTGCGGCCCCCTCTTTTGCGTCAATACGGCCTTTAGGACTTCTTTGCTGTAGCCAGCATTTGTATGAGAGAATCATGTGCGGACGCCGCACCATTGCCCTCTCCATGTGCACACAACAGGAATACTTTGTCGCCCACGGAGAAAAGGAACACCTCCAAATAGGAAGGATCCCCGTCATCAGCTTCGCTGCCGGTGCCGATGAAAAGCTTCCCTTTTGCTCCAGCGATGCTGACATCCTTAGTCTCCGTGACCCTGAAATCGGTGACTTCGCCTTTAATGACATCATCGGCAAGCGGTTTCGCAGCCGCAACGGTCTCAATCTGAGGAACGTTCCACAGATTGATGTGGATCTCAAATTTTGGTTGTTTGATGTCAGACTGGTTCTTTTTGACATCGAAATCTGAGGTCCAACCTTCGGGGAGTTGGAGGGATAGCGCAGCTGAAAAAAGCGAACCGGAAGTCAGCGCTCTGTCGGAACAAACCGAAAAGCTCCCCGACGGCAAAAACCCGGCGCAGCCCGCTAGATTACCCGAGGTGGTCGTCACCGCGTCCAAGAACGCCCAGGACATCGAAGATGTGCCGCAGACTATGACGGTCGTCGACAAGAAGGATCTGGAGACCAGGCAGCCCTTGAATGTTAATGAGGCACTCAGGGAGGAACCGGGAATCTTCGCCAACCAGGCCGCTCCGCAGGGAAGCCCGATCATCCGCGGCTTGAACGGCAACAAGTTGCTCTACCTCTGGAACGGGATCCCGCTCAACAACGGCACCACCCCCAGCGGCCCCAACGGCAACCTGAACCAGTATCCCATCGGCGCTGCCGACCGGATCGAGGTGCTGCGGGGTCCGGGGTCGCTGCAGTACGGCTCGGGCGCCCTCGGCGGGGTGATCAACATCATCAGCAAGCAGGGCTCCTTCTCGGATACCCCCACGGCAGGTGGCGACGTCTCCGTCCGCTACGGGACCGTCAACCACGAATTCAGCGAATCCACCGACCTTTGGGCCGGCGGGAAAAAGTACTCCCTGATGGGGGGCTTCACCCGGCAGGATGTGGGGGACTACTACCTTTGGGGAGGGGAATATGGCCGCCAGGCGCACACCGGCTACAACGCAACCGGCGGCTACCTCGACCTTGCCTACCAGCCGTTCAGCAACCAGACAGTACGTCTCTCCGGCATCTTCAACAGCCGCGACGACATAGGTTACTACGCCTCGTCCAAAACGAACTCCAGCGGCATCCCCAGGACGGTCCAACCCTACGAACGGAGGGGGATCTATCGTTTCGATTATGAGATCAACAATTTAGGCTTCCTGAGCGATTCACTGAAGGCGTACGCCTACTACCAGCACTACGGCCAGCAGCGGGTAACCAACACCGAAACGACGACCACCCTCACCAGCAAGGATGTCACCCAGGATCAGGACATCTTCGGTGGCGGGCTGCAAAACACCATGGCGCTCCAAGGGCACAGCCTGACCTACGGCGGAGACTACCGCTCCGAGGACCTGCGCTCCACCCCGATGCAAAGCGTCCTGACCAAGGCGACCGGGGTCGTCGCGTCATCCACCCCCTCCGGCAACACTCCGGACGGGAGTTACCGGGTGCTGGATGCCTTCGCCATTGCCCAACTCAATCCCTTGCGCGACCTCACGATAACGGTCGGTGGCAGGATCGAGCAGACCCAACTGAAGTCGAGGCCGAAGGCCTCGGACGTGATCCCCAACGCAGGGTACACCCTTCAGGATCTCCAGGTGGACAAGACCTGGTTCGCCACCACCTGGAGCGTCGGCGCGATCTACCGAATCATCCCCTCCTTCGACCTGAGTGCAAACGTGGCGAGCGGCTTCAGGGCTCCCGGCTTCTCCGACATACTCAGCACCGGAACGCCGATCTTTTCCACCAAGGTGGCCTCCATCCCCAGCCCCGACCTGGGGCCGGAGAAAGCCATCACCTACGAGGTGGACCCGCGCTTTCACAACGATCAATGGCAGGTAAACCTAACAGCCTACTGGACACACCTCTACGATTACATCCGCTCCAACAGTGGCGGGACAGTCACCATTGCTGGTGTTGACTACCTCTCGCAGACCAACTCGAACACCGGTGCGGGCTACATCAGGGGGCTCGAGCTGGCCCTGAGCTTCAAGCCGGGCGACTTCAGTTTCTTTGGCAACGTGAATTACACCGAAGGAGAGGACACCAAGTTCCATGAATATCTCCGGTTTATTCCGCCACTGTACGGAACCGCGGGTGTCCGCTATGACGCTCCGTCCAAGCGCTGGTGGGGGGAAGCAACGGAAGTGCTGGTCAACAGGTTGCTGCACCATGCACCCAAGGACGAACAGGACTCCAGCTTCGCCGCCGATCCGGGACTCGGTTCTCCGGGGACGACCAACCCTCCGCTGCGCTCGAACTTCCAGATCCCCGGGTACGCACTCACCAACCTGCGGGCCGGGTGGACCGCCTAGAAGAGCGGGAAGCGCAGCCTGGATCTCACTCTTGACCTGAATAACATCTTCGACAAGGCCTATCGGGAAGCCTATTCCCAGCAGGAACTGGTAGCTCCTGGAATTAACTGCGTCATCGGTGCGAAAGTTACCTTCTGACAGACATGAGATGGATCGCCGGAAAGGATGAAAGTGGAATAAGAAAGAGGGTTAAGCCACCTGGCCTAACCCTCTTTCTTAATTCAAATCGAAGCGGTAAAAAGATTCAAACCCGCGAATTCGACCATATTGCGAAGGGGCGGAATCACTCTGCCCCTTCGGCCTATCTGCTTTGAGAAATTGACGGGCGGTATTGTCAGGTTGGGGCTGACAATACCGCCCTACAAAAATGCAACTGGTGGCCAGAAGCCGGCCTCTTTTCCCGTCATTGAGCGGTTAATTGTGCATCATGCCACCACCTGTCGCCCCGCCCATCATCCCGCCTCTGAAGGCTGTGGACATGTTACGGTAGGATTGCCCGGCCGGTATGCCTGGAAGGCTTGTCGCCATGGTGCCCATCAGCGTGGTCATGTTGGACTGGGTGCTGGTACCCGTCCCCCGGAGCGAGGACATGTTGCTGAAGATAGTGCCCATCATGCCGCGGTAACGATTGACATCCACGGTGGTGGTAGATCCGCTGTTGGTAAGCACCTGCCCCATCTGGCTTCCCATCAGGCTCGCCATGTTCTGGGCAGCGTTGTGCATGGCCTGATTATTCGCACTGTTCGGGTTGGCCAGGTAATTGGCAAGCATATTGGTCCCGGCAGGCAGACCAAGTTTGCTGCTCATCAGGTCCATCGCCTGCTGCATGTTATATTTGCCCGTTGCCATCAGCTCCCGGATCTGGGTCGACATCGGGCTTATGAAGTTGCTGCTGACCGTGCCACTGACGCTATCCCGGGGCATGCTGAGGATATAGCTACTCTGGACCGGCTGGTTGGTATCCTTGTCTATGGTCACCCCCTTGACTGCCAGCGCCACAATGGGGTAATTGCCCACATCGGCAGGGTCCACGGTAAGTGTATAGCTGCCATTGGCGTCTGTGGTTGTTGATGGCTCACCGGCCTCCAACTGGTAGTTGCCGTTCTTATCGAGAAAGACTGTGGCACCGACAAGGTACCCGTCCGCGACAGCTCCAGATACGGTTGCAGAGGTTGCCGAAGTGCTGCCGCCCCCCCCGCATCCTGCAGTAAGACCAGCAGTAATGGTTATGGCCGCCGCGATGGTTACGATATGTTTTTTCATGCCTCATCTCCCTTGGGTTTCTTAGTGTTAAAAAATGTAGAATACCGACAATCCGGTACCGTAATCGGGGCTATTCCTGGTCACTCCCTTGGCAAGGTATCCCTCGATACCGGTGCGGTTAGTGACTAGATATTTCAGTTTCAACCGAACTTCCAGCAGACTGCTGGCACCATCAGCCGGAGCAGTGGAGCCTTTGACAAGCAGTATGGGACGAAAATTATCAGCTACCTGGTATCCGACACCGGCGTCGTAGGCCAGGTAGTTTTTAAGGGCGAGCTGCGCACTTTTTCCCTGCACGGTGTAGCCTGCTTCTGCGAACGGGTTCCAGTCACCAAACCATTTCGAGACCTCTACGGAGATCCCTTCATCGAACTCACCGGTTCCCAGAGCCTTGTTCTTGTCGGCAGTGGGGAATTTGACAAAGGCCATGGGGCGGATCTGCGGGAGATAATCCTTCTCGGGCAGCAGGATATAGCCGACCTTGAGAGTGATATCCCCAAGACCGCTTTCTGATTGATTCGTGCCGGTGGCAGTAGTCGAGGCCATCCCGCTCCCCGAACCCGTCATGCCGCCCACTCCGGCAGCCAGCTGTTTCATGGTTCTGCTACTTTGCATACCTCCGGTTGCGATGCCGGAAAGCACATTGCCATTGCTTTGATAGACAAAGGGAATTTCAAGAGACAGACCAAGGCGATCGATGGGACTTGCCGTAATGGTCAGCGGAGCATAAACAGAGTCTGTCCTGGTATTAGTGCCATATTTCCCCGAGCTGAACTCAAAACCCAACCCTACGGAATAAGGATATTCCTCTGCCTTAACGAAACCGGGCAAGGCAAGGGTGGTCGCCAGGGCCAGCAGGCAAACTGCAGTTTTGCTGATAATCTTCTTCAAATCCGATTCTCCCGTGTGCTGCTGCGCGTTCTCTATCTGTTAGCGCCGCATCATGCCGCCGCCACCGCCGCGCATCATCCCGCCACCCATATTCCTCATGTTGCCGCCCATTCCCTCTGATCCCGACCCGGTCATGCCCCTTCCAGACCAGGCGGGCTCGCCTTTTTCACCGCGTAGGTCAACTTGTGCGCCAGTGGTGCGGTTTACCAGCTTCTGGGCCAAAACATACGATTTGCCGTCCTGTCCCTGAGCTCTTGATCCCTTGACGACAAGTTCGTCATTGGCACGGATAGCGATACCCTTCTTTTCCCAGTAGGCTGCCGGACCCACACTGATGTTCAAGGTCTCATTCGCTTTCTTGATTTCTACGAAGACGTTTTCTTTTTCACCTGATCTCGGCGCAGAGGTAACCCGTCCGGTTACCGTGCTAACCGTGTCCAGGTCATAGCCACGGTTAAAATCCAGACCACTTTTCCCCTTGTCGTCGCTGCTCCAAAAACCGGCAAAAACCGTCCCTGCCAACAAGCAGTTGACAATAATTGCGCAGATTACTGCAGAAAATAACCGGCCCTTAGTTGTCATTACATAACACTCCAAATCTGCTGGGATACGGCGAATATCGTTTGCAAACCGTGCTCAGCTACGGGTGCCACAGACACATGCACCCGCTAAGCGAAACAAAGACGGACATTAACAGCATAAGCCTGACAAATTTTCGCATCCATTTTTCCTCTTCCCACCTGAGTGGTTAGCTCACTTACTCTCGTCCTTCAGCTGCCGGGACTGGTTAACGGCGCTGCTCCCCTTGCCTGCCTGTTTCATGCCCTGTGAACCGGTTCCTGCCGCGGGTCCCGTGGGCGTACCGTTGCCCGGCATGGTGCCCTGCTGCATGCTAATACCGGAGCCCGTCTGCATGGTTGAACCCGTCTGGGAAGCTCCGCCAGTGCCGCCATGGCCCTGTCCGCCTCCCATGCCTCCACCTCTGGCAAATGCCTGACTGGCGAAGCTAAGTGCGGCGAGGGCCGTTACGGCATAAAGCAGTGTGGTTCTTTTCATCGCTCTGTTCCTCCTTGGGAAAGTCTTCTGATACTGCGGAGGAGTATTACACAGCTCGTGCCACAACCGCAGGCATGGGTAACCATTGGGTATTACGGTGTTCACTTGGTAACAACCGGACGAACAACGCATTTTTGGTGCAAATGTTTGCACCTGTCGGGAAAGGTTTTGCACCATCAGTCGCCGTCGAGCAGACCGAACTCTTTCAGCTTGTACTGGAGTGTCCGGCGGGACATTCCCAACTCGGCCGCGGCCAGGCGCCTGTTTGCGCCATGCTTGTGCAGTGCCTTGACGATCATCTCTTTCTCCACGGATTTCAGGACGTCTCTACTTTCAGCTGACTCCTTCACAACGATCCGCAGTAATTCCTCGGGAAGATTGCCGCGCCTGACCTGTTCCTGTGCCAGGATCACGCCCCGCTCCATGACATTTTGCAACTCGCGGATATTGCCGGGCCAGGAGTAGCCTTGCATCGCAACCAGCGCCTCCGGCTCGACGCCTTTCAGCCTCTTGCCAATCTGGCTGCAGAACCGATGCAGGAAGTATTCGACCAACAAGGGGATGGCGTCAACACGCTCCCGCAGGGGGGGCAGCGGCAAAGGGAAAACGTTCAGGCGATAGTACAGGTCCTCCCTGAAACGCCGCTGGGCCACCTCATCCTGGAGATAGCGGTTGGTGGCGGCAATGACCCTGACATCGGCCTTTATCTCTTTTGACCCACCTACCCGCTCGAATGCCCGCTCCTGCAGGACACGAAGCAGCTTGGCTTGCAGAGCGAGCGGCATTTCACCGATTTCGTCCAGGAAGATGGTGCCTCCCTTGGCCAATTCGAATTTGCCCTGTCGCGGCTGAATAGCCCCGGTGAAGGCACCCTTTTCATGCCCGAAGAGTTCACTTTCCAGGAGATTCTCCGGGATCGCGGCACAGTTGATAGCGACGAAGGCCCCTTTTTTCCTGGGGCTCAGCAGGTGGATAGTCTTGGCCACCAGTTCCTTGCCGGTACCGCTTTCTCCGTAGATAAGCACGTTGGCCGCCGTTGGGGCCACGTCATGCACCAGTTTCCGCACCACTTGCATAAGCTGACCGGCAAAGATGAGCTCTTCCGGCGGCAGGCCGGCAGCCTCCGCCTCTTTGAGGGTCAGATATTCCCGGGTACGCTGCTGGCCTTCGATGGCCCGCTTGACCAGGGCAAGCAGGGTCTCGGGATTCTCCAGCGGTTTGGTGAGAAAATCCACGGCCCCCTCTTTCATGGCTCCGACCGCCTCCTCCACTTTGCCAAAGGCGGTGATAAATATGAACAGGGGCGGATTCGGATCGAGCCGAGTCTCCCGGAAAAGTTCCATTCCGCTCTTCCCGGGCAGCTTCAGGTCGGTCAGCACCAGATCGAAACTTTCCTTCCGGATCAGCTGCAGCCCCTTGAGCCCGTCAGCGGCGGTCAGTACCTCGTAACCCTCGTCCTCGAGTATCGTCTGCACAAAACCCCGGAAGGTTTCATCGTCTTCTACCAGTAAAATGCGTCCCTTCATGGTCAACTCCGGTCCTGATGATTCAGCTGTCTGGAAAGGGTTAGGGAAACAGCAGTTCCCGCCCCGGCGGCGCTTTGCACCGTTATGCGGCCGCCATGCTCTTCGACGATCTTTCTGCAGAGTGCCAGCCCCAGCCCGGTCCCCTTTGCCTTGGTAGTGAAAAACGGCTCAAAGATTTTCGCCAGTTCCTCCTGGCCGATACCGCGTCCGTTGTCGATCACCTTGATGATCACCTGTTTGCCGGAAGACTCCGCTGTTATCATGAGAGTCCCCCCGTCTGGCATGGCCTGGATGGCGTTCCTTCCCAGGTTGAGCAGAACCTGACCCAACCTGTCCTCGTTCCCGGTGGTCTGCAAACCAGTCGGGCACTCGCAGGTGATCTTGACTTGGGACTTTTCGGCATCAGGTTGCAGCAGTTCTGCAGCGTGGCAGATGACCTCGCCCAGGTTCACCGTGGCCATGGTCTCCCGGTCGATTTTAGCGTAGTCGAGGAGGTCGCTGACCAGTGCTTCCAGGCGCTGGGTTTCCACCACGATGCGACCGGCAAAGCGACTGTTGCGCTCTTCCATAGGTTTTTTCTCAATGACCTGGGCGTATCCCTTGATCCCTGCCAACGGGTTTCTGATCTCGTGCGCCAGCATGGCACCCATCTCGCCCAGTTGAGCCAGACTTTCGCGCCGGGCCATTTCCAGTACGTGCCGCTCTTCCCGCCGGGTAAGGCGGTAGAGAGCCAGCGCCAAAACCCAGCCACCCGCCAGCAGCGCAAAGAGGACCATCATATTCAGCCGAGCCCGGCGGATGACGGCGTCGGCCCGATAAGTGTGGAGAGTCAGACGCAGGGCGAGTGTTTCTCCCGGCAGATACAGGGGCGCATTGAACTGGAAGGCGTTTTCTCCGGTGCGAAGCGTAATCCGCTCATCAGTCGTCACCCCGTTCCGGATAGTCGACAAGGGATCAGCCCCCTGAGCAGGCTTGCCGATCAGATCAGGGTTGGAGTGGAATCGGTAGAGACCATTTTGATCCACGATCGCGAAAAAAGCTATCTCATGGGTCTGGAATGCGACGAGATTGTGCAGGGAGGGGTCATGGACGGCGATATTCTCTATTGCAGTGGTGAGAGACAAGGCCAGGCCGCGCAGGCTTTCCTCAGCAATGGGTCGGGCGCTTAGGTAATTGCTTACGGCAAACCAAGTCAGGACAGCTGAAAAAAGGATTGCTCCCAGGAGAAGTAGCTTTCTCATTCAGATTGTTTTGCTGGTGAGCAGCCTGGTACGTTTCATAACCATGTCATGTCCCCTGGCCTTTGTTAACGGCAGGTTGCTCTCAATCAACGGAATTTTGCGTGGCAGGCGGCGCAGACTTCCTCGACTTTTTTGAAGGTGACCTTTGCCCCGGCAAAGTCCCCTTTCTGCGCCAGGTCATTGGTGGCAGTTACCGACTGGTCCAGGCTGGTTGCCAGTTCCAGGAACTTTTTGCGCTGTTTGACATTCTTATGCGGTTTCGATTGCTTCAGGTCGGGGATTGCCGTCAGTATCTTGCCCGCTTCCCTCCCGGCAGTAGGAGCATCGCCTTTCTCAAGGGCAGTTTCCAACTGAGCTGAGGCTACTGAAAACATCGGCATCATGGCATGCAACTTCTTCATCTGGGCATCCATTACCATTTTGCCATGCCCTTCTGTGCCATGTGCCAGCGCTTGCCCAGACAAGGTTAAGGGCCCAAGTGCCAGACACAAAACGGTACTAGCAATTCGGTTTCTCATGTTCCCTCCGTTGATATTAAATGCTCCTTTTTTTCCCCTAGCTGTATGGCTCAAAAAGTCGTGGCGGACGGTTAGGCCCGCCTCGAAAGGTGCTAAAGGTTACTGGTTATTTCCCGGCTTTCTGAAGCTCGCGGAGAGTCTCAGTGGTCTCTTTCAGCTTGGCGTTGAGTGTTTTGAGCTCTTCCAGAGTGTAGCTGTTGGCTCCTTTTTTATCGATCTGAACCTGCAGCTTTTTGATTTCAGTCTGGATGCTGTCGGCCTCTTGGGCGCAGTTCTTCAGCAGCATCGCGCACTCCTTGGCGCACTTCTCATCCATGGCCCCGTGACCTGCGCCATGCTCCATCTTCATCCCGTCCATCGGCATCCCGTCCATCTTCATCTCATCCATCTTCATATCATCAGCCATAACCGGGGACGCCACCGCGAAGAGTGCAACTGCCAAAAGGACTACCAGATTCTTTTTCATATTCGCTTCCTCCTTTGGAAGTATTCGTTTTATTTGACTGTGTACCAGAATTTAGCGCTGCGGGTCTTGCCGTCCTTGAGCTGGAACTTGCACATCACGCCGTATTTGCCTTTCTTCGAGAGGTCGAAATCGGCGCCAAAGTGACCCTGCATACCCATAAGGTCCTTGGACTGGACGCTCTTGTCAGGATTCTGGACTTTTACCTTTACCTCACCCTCGGTCAGCGCCTTGCCCGTTTTGGCGTCCTGGAAGTTGACCGCGATGTGGTGGGTCTCCTTCATCCCCTTCATCTCCATGGGCATGTCCATCTTCATGGCCTTCATGTGTTCCTTCATGCCCATGACTTTAAAGGTCGCCTTCACGCCATCGACCACTTCCTCATGGGCGACATCGCCTTTGTGGCTGCCGTGGTCCATATCCATGCCCTCCATGGAGCCATGGTCCATTGCTGCGAAAGAGGTCACGGGAGCTGCGAAGGCAAAGAGGGTTGCTATAAGTACGGTGGTTTTTTTCATGCGCTGTATTCTCCTTTTGTATCCCTTTATCGGGTGTAATCGCTGAGTAATCTTACTAATAGCATTTGCTGTGCCAACACTTAACTATCTGTTTTTGCGTGTCTTTATCTTTGAGCTGAACCGGCAGCATGGAGAATATTCCACATGCCGCGTAGCATATTCTCCGGTCAGTGCTTCCTTCCGGAATACCTGAGCCTCTGGTGACCTGCTCCACGAGGGGAGGACTGCTTCATAATCTGCTTGTCTTTGGGAAATATACTGTTTCAGGTAGGTATCAGGGGCGCCGGGCCTGATTCAGTGCTGTAGGTCACCCGCTTACCGCGACGACGCGCTACGGAGGAATCTGCGGATTCGGCTCGCCGCGGAAAGTTCGGTAAAGGAACAGTAGCGAGGGCGCCAGAACGAGAATTCCGCTAACGACTACCAGCAAAAAAGCCCGTAGCGTGGCGCGAGGCGCCGCTGCCGCGGCCAGGGTAAGCTGTCCGATAAGAAGATCCGGAAACATGGCTGCCGCGAAGCCGGTGATCGTCATGGCGACGGCCCCTGCTGCAGCTAGCTGCGCCCAGAGAAAGCGGCGTTTCCAGAGCAGTACCAGGGTCGTGACCCCCAAGATTCCCGAGACGGCAACAAAAGGAATTCCCTGCCGGGAAAGCAGACGGGCGGCGAAGAGCGGCGCAGCGGCCATGGCAACGGGAACCTCCAGGGCCGTAAGGATGCCGAGCAGCAGTCCGGCCACCATCCCCTGCCCCCTGAAGTCTTCCCGCAACTTCCCGGTGCTGCGCACCGTCATGAAGATCGGCGTCAGGTACGCGCAGCTGGCCACCGCTATCGCCCCTCCCATCAGGGTGAACGGTTCGACCCAAAACCATGGTTCGGCCAGTACCCGGTCGTTTACCCAGAGGATTTTCCCCGTCGCGGTCGCGGTCAAGGAGATCCCCAGGAAGCAGGGTGTCAGCATGCTTGCGACCGCGAAGGTGCTGACCATGAAGGGAATCTGACCACCCGCCTTTTCTTTGCCGAAGTTACGAAAGGCAAAGGCTGCTCCCCTGAAGTTGATGCCCACCAGGGCGAGCACCAGTGGCACCAGCAGGGTGGTAAAGAGCGCGGCAAACCCCTTCGGAAACGCGGTGAAGAGGGTTACCACGACGAAAATGAGCCAGACGTGGTTGGTCTCCCATACCGGGCCAATGGCGTGGAACAGATCGCTGCGCTGTTCCCTGGCCCGGGGGCCCCAGGCAAGGGCAGTCCAGATGCCGCCGCCGAAGTCAGCACCGCCAAAAATCGCATACATCACCAGCCCGATATGAACGACTCCATATGCCAGGACATCAAGGCTCCACATGCTGGTCCCCCGGTATCGTTGCGGCGGCCTTACCCTTCGAGGCCGGCTGCAGCAGCAGTTTCAGCAGTCCGGCGCTCAGCACGAGATACAGGGCAAGGAAGGTGAAAAGTACCGGGGTAACGCCGGCCTGGGTCGTCACGCCTTGCGTCACGAGCATCTGCCCCCGGGCGATCCAGGGCTGGCGCCCGAATTCGGTGACGAGCCAACCACTTTCCAGGGCTATCATCCCGAAGGGAGAGGCAAAGAGCAGAGCGCGCAGCGGCCACTTCCCCGGCGCTCTTTCCCGCCGGTACCAGCGCAGCCACCAAAACCAGCCGGCTGCCCCAAGCATGATAAAGAAAGAGGCCACCATCAGGTCGAAAAAGGGGTGGACCAGCCGCGGATCCGGGGTGGTTCCCGGGGGGAACGCATCGAGCCCCTCGACCAGTGCATCGGGATCACGATAAAGCATGAAGCTTAAGAGCTTGGGAATCCTGATCGCGTAGCGGACCTGACGGGATGCCGGGTCCGGCCAGCCGCCGAGAAAAAGCGGCGCCCCCTTGGCCGTCGTGAAAAGGGCCTCCATTGCCGCCAGCTTCGGCTTTTGCTGGACGGCGAGGGTCTTGGCTGACCAGTCTCCGGAAACCAGCATGAGTGGCAGGGCCACAGAGGCGACTGCCAGTGCGAGCGTCACCGCTCGCTTGTTGGAGGCACTGGTTTCACCCCGTAACTGTGCTGCCGCATAGACGCCGGCCATGGCAAAGCCGGTCGCGACATACGCGGCCAGGGTCGCATGTACAGCCTCATGAGCCCATGCCGGGTTAGCAAAAGCGAGCCAAGGGTACACCTCGGTAACTGTCCCGTTCAGCATGCGAAAACCCGCCGGGGTGTTCATCCAGGCGTTGGCGCTAATGACAAAGACGGCGGAGGCCGCAGCGGCAAGGGTAAGCGGAATGGTGCAGAAAAAGAGTATTTTTCTGGAGAGCCGCTGTTCGCCGTAGCTGTAGAGCGCGAGAAAGATCGCCTCGATAAAGAAAGCGAACCCTTCCATGGAGAAGGGAAGACCGATCAGGGGACCGCTCAGCGCCATGAAGCGGGGCCATAAAAGCCCCAGCTCGAAGGATAGGATGGTGCCCGATACCGCGCCGATGGCGAACAGCAATCCTGCCGGACGCACCCAGCTGCGGGCAAGCTGGTGGTAGAGCTCGTCCTTGGTGCGCAGCGACATCCCTTCGGCAAGCATCAGCATGAGCGGCAGTCCGACCCCGATAGTCGCATATAAGATGTGAAACCCGAGTGAAATGCCCATCAGGGCGCGAGCCGAGAGAAGGTAATCCATTCAATCCTCCGTTGGGAGTCTCAGCCCAGCAGGCTGTTCGAATTCCGCGCCCTGTTCGTCACGATGGTCGGGTCCAGGATCTCCCCACAGCAGGTGCATTTCCAGGCCTCAAAAGACCTGACAAAGTCAAAGTATCTCTCCGTAAACATCCTTCCTTGGCATTTTGGGCACTTCATGGTCTCGCCTCCATAATATTAAATGGTTAACCTCTTAGGTGCGGACAACAAATACAATCTCCATGCCAACATTATTTACAGTTCATACCTGCACAGAAAATCGTCGCTAAGCTACTGAAAGGAAACGGTCTCTGAACTCTCATGACGGCAAGGCGGGGCCAACGGGCCCAGGCTCACCACCCGAGCGGCCGTCATATGTACCAGAACCGTCATTTTAGTAGCGGTCACTAACGGCTTCGCTGGTGATCGGCCGCCTGGCATTTTAGGAGAACGTGGCTGGTAGTTTAGGGAAAACAGCTCTGCTGACTGCCAGCGATTGAATGACCAAGATGGCAGCCAACCAAAGGAGGGACAAACTTTGACGCTTTGCCCTTTTAATATTAGAAAACTGTTAGCTCCCACAAGAAAGTGATATGTAAAATAGTAGCAATGTTAGCAGCAAGGCGTGCGGATCAGGAGCACAAATGTTACGCTGGGATAGGCAAAGGATTCAGCCCGCGAACAAAGTAACAACTCAACCACGTAGCAAACGTCCACGAGCACACTAGGCGAAAAGCAGTGCCAGTGTTGTTCCGCACGTTGACAGGTGAGAAGCGCCACTGTCCGGCAACGCATCACCTAAACAGCCTGTATGGAGGCATTTCATGGAAACTCTGGAAGGTCTGCTCAAAGAGAAAATTCACAAAAACGAAGGTCTTTCAACAGCCCAAAGGACCTATTATACACTCACCGACCTAAAGGGATCAGAGATGAACCGGACGGCCAAGTTCGTCAGCCTGTTAGCCGCTCAATTAATTAGCGACGGCAGACTAACTGAGACTGAGCTGGATAATATCTTATTGCAGCTGGTGTAGTTCGGTCCCGCAGCCAAAGTGAAGCCCTTTCGGGTAAGGTGTCCAGACCAGGAAAGCAGCGGCAAAACGGGCCAAAGGCCATTGCTCACGCCAAGGTCCCAGCCAGGACTAAAGCTCAAGCAAGGTGGTATTAAACCCTTGCACCGACGTAACAGCAACTGAATCCGTCATGACATTATCCCTCAAAGGCGCCCACCTGACCTATTGGACTAATAAAAATGCCATATATGGTAATTTTACCAAATATGACATTATTTATTGACAGTTTCCTCTGCCATCCTCTGCCACCCTCTTCCTTCAACTATTTTCTCTCATACAAACAGTGGCTTACAGCCTCGGCCTCCTCAATCTCCTTTGGTGCATAAGTTGCTAGAGTCTTACCTATTGGCAGAACCGCTGATACCGTTTGAGTCTATGCAGTGTATGAGAAAGAGGAGTTACCAACACATGCCGTCACCCAGAACGAAGATCCTTCTTATCGATGATGCCGGTGAGAGTTCAACTGCCGTCAGCGCTTTTTCCTGCCAATACTATGCAGTAACCTGCGTTAAATCTGCCCGGGAGGCACTGCAACTCTTACCAAAGGACCAGTTCGCTCTCGTCGTCATTAACTTGGCGCTGCCGGATGCTGACGGCCTCGCGACCGCGACCCGGATCAGGGACTCGCAGGCCTTTGGCATAGCGATCCTTTTCCTGTCCGCCTGCGACTGCAACGACGAGGCTCTAGAGAAAGGATACCGCCTGGGGAGGATTGACTTCATCCAGAAGCCGGCCAGCAGCGAGGCTATAAACGCGAAGGTTAAGTGTTTCGCCGCGCTTTACCACCAGGAACAGGAGATCCTGAAGAAGTCGCAGCAACTGGCGGCGGCCGAAATGCAACTGGCCGAGGCGAACCAAATACTCCGGCTACGCTCAGACGAACTAACAGATCTGCGTAAAGTGCTGGAGCAAAACGATCAAAGGATGGCCCTACTGAATGAGGAAATGTCTGACACCAAAGAGAGCGACCTGCTGACTCAGCAGTCCCGTAGGCTCTTTCTCACTAAATTGAGTCATGAGATCCGCACTCCCATGACCAGCATCCTGGGGATGATAGATTTTGCCCTCAGTTCTGACTTGAAGCCGGACCAGGCCAATCAGCTGCAAATCGCCAAAAATGCCGGAAAAATCCTAACCAAGGTCTTAAACGATCTTCTTAGCGCCGGCCGGCCCGTTGCTGCCGTACTAGCGCCGGTTGCCGCCGCATTTCCGGTTGCGGCGCAGCCCTCGCCTCAAAGGACCGGCTTGGGGCAAGAGTTGACTGTCCTCATCGCGGAGGATGATCCCATAATCATGGGACTGATGACTATGTTGACGGCCAAAGCTGGTCACCGCGTGCTCACGGCCACGGATGGGCATGAGGCCCTCAAAATATGGGAAAGCGAGCATCCGAGCCTGGTGCTTATGGATGTGCAGATGCCGAATCTGGACGGGCTGGAAGCGACCAGAAGAATCCGCAGCCGCGAAAAGGTGGTAGGCGGCCAGGTGCCGATCTACGGCTTGACAGCTTTCGTGATGGAGGAGGATATCAACAACTGCCTGGACGCCGGGATGACCGGGCATATCGGCAAGCCGATTGACTTTCCAAGCGTCCTGGAAGTCTTGAAAAGGCACCAGAGCTACCAGATACAGCCGTGACCGCAAGTAGCAAAAAAAGGATGAACGATATGCATACCTCAACGAGAAAATCACCGGGGAAAACGCTCAGCGCGGAGCCGTCCTTTGACCGGGACTACGCCCGATATAAGCACCTTTCTGCCGGGATGGATGAAGTCGAATGCCTTGCCGGTAAACGATCTCTCTTCAGACAGCTTACCTGCCTGCTGGACCGGATGGAAAGTGGCCTCTGGTCCAAAAACGGACAGCCTGAAGCTAACATAACGACAAAAGAGAGGCAGTAATGGGTAACTACCGGGACGAGGAACTGTCCACAGCATGCGCCGAACTGCTCCTGCACACAGAGGGGCTTTTGTTCCCCCAGGCAGCTGCACAGCAACTCCAGCGCCGCGCAGACGATTCTTTAATCCAGGATCTTGAGGCCCATCAGGTGGAGCTGGAGTCGGAAAATAGCGAGTTGCGCCAGGCTCAGGCGGAGTCGGAGCTGTCGCGCAACAAGTATGCGGAGCTTTACGACTTCGCTCCCGGCGGCTATTTCACCTTTGATACCCGAGGGCTGATACTTGAGGTGAACCTTTCCGGCGCACAACTCCTGGGAACGGTGCGCAGACAGCTCTCCAACCAGCCCTTTGCCGGTTTCCTGGCCGATGCCGCAGCAAGAGAAACCTTTACGCTGCATATAAAAAGTGTTTTGCAAAGCCAAAGCGTACAGAAGTGTGAACTCAGATTGAAAGGAAAAGATGACACCGTCATAGTCGGGCAACTCCAGAGTGTCATCGTGGACGCGGTCGGGAGTAACGACGGATCCATACTCTGCTCGATCGTTGACGCCACGCTCAGCAGGCAGGCCGGTGATGAACTGCAGAAATCCCACAATAATCTAGAACGCATGATAGCTGAGCGCACCCGCGAACTCACATTGGAAATAGAGGAACGCACGCGGGCGGAGGAGTCACTGCGGGTCGCCTATGCCGAAATAAAGCGGCTGAAGGACCGGCTCCAGGCCGAAAACATCTACCTGCAGCAGGAGGTCGCCCGGCAGTTCAACTTCGGCGAGATCATCGGCAACAGCAAGGCCCTGGGGCAGGTATTTCTGCAGGTCGAACAGGTGGCGCCCATGAACGCGACGGTGCTACTTTTGGGCGAGACCGGCACGGGCAAGGGGGTGGTGGCCCGGGCCATCCACAGTACCAGTTCCCGCAAAGGCCGCCCCCTCATCACCGTCAACTGCACCACACTTCCCGCGGCCCTGGTGGAAAGTGAGCTCTTCGGACGGGAAAAGGGCGCCTTCACTGGAGCCCACGACCGGCAGATCGGCCGCTTCGAGCTGGCTGACGGCGGCACCATATTCCTGGATGAAATCGGCGAGATGCCAGCGGAACTGCAAAGCAAACTGCTGCGGGTCATCCAGGACGGCGAGTTCGAACGGCTGGGCAGTTCGCGCACCCTGAAGACCGACGTACGTATCATTGCGGCAACTAACCGCAATCTGGCCGAAGAGATCAAGAAGGGGAGATTTCGGGAAGATTTATTTTACCGGCTCAATGTTTTTCCCATCACCATGCCGCCGCTTCGGGAGTGTAAGGACGACATACTGCTCCTCATCAACCATTTTGTGGCCAAATTCAACCTGAAAATCGGCAAGAAGATAGAGACGGTGTCAACGGAATCCCTGAACGCGCTGCAGGGTTACCACTGGCCTGGTAACGTGCGGGAGCTGGAAAGCGTTATCGAGCGGGCGGTGATCACCAGCCAGGGGAGCGCGCTGCAGGTGTTGGACCGTTTCGACGCGGTCCAAAGGAGCGAGGAGCCGGCAGGCAATGAGGTCAAAGCGCTCGGCGAAATAGAATACGACCACATCCTCAGAACACTGCAAAAAACCGCCTGGCGTATCGAAGGTAGCCAGGGCGCGGCACAGCTTCTCGGTCTTAATGCCAGTACCCTGCGAGCGCGGATGAGAAAATTCGGAATAGTACGCAACTGAATGATACCGGGTCCACCTTACGGCAGAGTGTTTTCCTGCATTGGTAGCTGATATTTATTTTTCTGTGGTTACAAGGAGTCCTCATGGAGAGTTATGATCTAATAGTGGAGGAAGGAGCCTCATTATTGATTGACGCTGAGCCGGAGCCTGAGGCCCTGCAACTTATGGAGGGTGAGGAGAATGAAGCCGAAGAGGAAGCCGAGGCCTTAGCTGAGGAATATTTAAACGATGCTACCAGGCTGTACATGCGCGACCTGCAGAAGACCAGGCTTTTGACTGCCGAAGAGGAAAGAGAACTGGCTGAGCGCATCAATCGCGGAGACAAATCTGCCCGCGACCTGATGATCACCTGCAATTTGCGGCTGGTGGTGAAAATATCCAAGCGCTACCTGAATCGCGGTCTCCCGTTTCTTGACCTGGTCGAGGAAGGGAACTTGGGCCTCATCAAGGCTGTGGAGCGCTTCGAGGTCGCCCGGGGCTTTCGCTTCTCAACCTATGCCACCTGGTGGATCAGGCAAAGCGTCGAGCGGGCCTTGATGAACCACGCAAAAACCATCAGGCTTCCGGTACATGTAAACGAGGACATTGGCAGGTTGTACCGGCTGACCAGCCGTTTTCGCAGGGAGTTGAACCGCGAGCCGACCCAGACAGAGGTGGCAGACGCTCTGGAGATGGACCTTGACCGAGTCAACAAGCTTAAGGTGCTCATGATGCACACGTTCTCCCTCGACCAACCGATGGGGGAGTTCAGCAACTATTTGCTAAGGGATATCATCGAGGATACCACCTGCGCAGGCCCTGCTGACCGGATTGAGAACCTGAACGCCTACGAGCAGGTTTCCCGTCTGATGAAAAACTTCTCCGACATCGAGAAAAGGATTCTGGCTCTAAGGTTCGGCCTTGAGGACAGCGACCCTCAGACTCTGGAGGCCATCGGGCTGAGTTTCGGTGTCACCCGGGAAAGAATACGCCAGATCGAATCCGGTTCGCTTCTGAGGCTGCGGACTCTCATAGAGTCTCACGAAGCTCTGCAGACATACTGCTGAATTGAAAGGGTCGGAGCTGACCGTGAGTATCAAACTGAGGTGGACATGGCATCGGAATCAGAGAGTAGATGGCTGTACTGCATCCATTGCGAAAGGGCATTCCAGTCGACATCCAAGAATAGCTGCCAGTATGATTTATGTACCGGTGACTTGGGCGATATCTGGGAATGGGAAGCGATATTGGAGTTAAACGGCTGTTACCCGAGGATTCCGGAACAGGACAAAGAATATCCCCTGTTTGGGAATGGCAATTATCTCAATTACGGGAAATTGGGGACTCGCTGGCAAAAGGGAGCCAAGACTAACGCCAGTACCGGCGTTTATCCGGGAAACGGAGCTCCCGGACTGGAACCCTTGGGTAACAGAGAACTGCCTGCGATGGACATCGTGCAACTCAAGAAAGCCACCACAAAGCTTCTCTACATAGAAGACGACAATCTCACCCAGGGATTGGTGATTCAGATACTACAGCGGAAGTTTCCCCAGGTAAGCATCATTTTGGCACAAAACGGACGGGACGGCCTGGATCTCTATGACAAAAACCGACCGGAGATCGTGATAACCGACGTCCGCATGCCTATCGTCGACGGAATCACGATGGCAAAGAGAATCAAGGAACTGGATCAGGATTCCCAAATCATCGTCCTGTCGGCCGCCGACGAGACCAATGACATACTGAAGGCAATCGACATCGGCATCAACCACTACGTGCTGAAGCCCATTAGGGTCGAAAAACTGATCGGAGCAATCGAGCAGTGTCTCAACAAGATAGACATCAGCCTGGATTTGCGCAATAAGGAAGCCTACATCCGGAAGATGGCCTATTATGACCACCTTACCGGTCTGCCGAACCGACATCTTTTCAGTGAATTTCTCCGCAAGTCCCTCGCCCACGCACAGCGCCATAACCTTCTTCTGGCACTCTTCTTCATCGATGTCGACGGGTTCAAGAAGATCAACGACACCCTCGGTCATTCCGTCGGAGACCATCTGCTGCAGGCGGTCGCTAAGCGCCTGACGCTATGCTGCTGCCGCGATCAGGACACGGTCGCCCGCTGGGGAGGAGATGAGTTCATCATCCTGTTGCCCGATCTCGAAGGGGCGCGGGAAACCGTCAGCATGGCAGGTAAAATAAACGAGGCATTCACGTTCCCGATGACAGTCCTGGACCACGAACTGACCGTCAGCATAAGTATCGGCATCAGCCTCTTCCCGGAAGACGGACTGGAGGAAGAGACCCTGATCAAAAGTGCCGACCTGGCGATGTACTGCGCCAAGAACAAAGGCCCCAACACCTTTCACCAGGCCGCCTGCTCCGACTGACCTGGCGGCGTGCGCCAAGGGTTTTTCTCAGACCGCGATCCTGAATTCGGCGCCTTCTGAGGTGTTACGCACCGTAAGAGTGCCGCCCATCTTGTTTTCAATGATGTTCCTGGTCATGTACAGGCCGAGACCCGTCCCCTTTTGCGGTCCCTTGGTGGTGAAGTAGGGTTCGAAAATCCGTGGCAGAATCTCTTCGGGTATGCCGCCTGCGTTGTCGGAAATGGTCACGACCGCCCTGCCGCTCTCACGGGAGACGGCAACGCAGACGCGGGGCTCTGCTATATTCCTCTCGGCCAGGACGTCCCTGGCATTATTGAGAATGTTCAAAAGGGATTGGGCAAACTCATTGCGGTAGCCGTACACGGCAGGATCTTCTCGACTTTCAACTTCTATGACAACGTTCTCGTGCTTAAAACTCCCCTCGATGATCGCCAGGGTGCTGGAAATGACCTGGCTCACCCGGAAGTCCACCCTCGTTAGCTCGGGCTTGAAGTAATTGCGGAAATCGTCGATGGTTTGCGACATGTGCTGGATGAGGGTCATCGAGGTGCTGACACTTTGCGCCATGAGCTCTTTGGTGAGTTCTCCGAACTCATGATGCATCTGAATTGCCTGAACGGTGAGTCCCAGGGTATTCAGCGGCTGACGCCACTGGTGGGCGATGTTATTGATCATCTCTCCCATTGCGGCCAGCCGGCTTTGCTGGATCAGCATCTGCTCTTTTTCGCGCAGCGACTCGACCGCACGCAGGCGCTCGGCGGTCTCCTCCTGAAGGGCCTTTTGGGCATTTTCCCGCTGAGCGCTCTCAAGCTTCAGGCTCTCGACATTGGCCGCGAGTTCCTCCGTGCGCCCGACCACCCGGATCTCAAGCTCTTCGTTCAGTTCCTTCAGTGCGGCTTCCGCCCGGCTGGAGAGGTCCCAAAGCTTGACCAACTCACGGTTTTGCACCTGCAGCTCCTCGGTCTGCGCCTGGATCTCCTCACCCTGAAACTGGAGTTCCTCGTAGGCTTTCTTGAGTTCCATGTTGGTGCACAGTAGCTCGTCATTGGCTGCCTGAAGGCGCCCCTCGCTCTCCAGCAAGCGGTCCCCGGCCTTCTTACTCTGGGTAAAGTCGGTGAGCGTCACAACGCAGCCAAGTATTTGCCCCTTGGGGCCTTTGAGCGACTGAGCGTTCATAATCAGATGGTACAGCTTTTGGTCGTCGCGCAGGAAAGCGACCTCGACCCCTTCGAAGCTGTCTCCCTGCAGGGGAAGCACGACAGAAAAAAGGCACCCTATGTCCGGCAGTTGCAACTTGAAAAGCTCGTTGAAGGATCGCAGCAGCGGGTTCTCGCCGCAGAGTTCGTGGGCCAGCCGACTGGCCCGGATGATCATCCCCTCCTGGTCGCAAACCAGAATCGCCTCTCCCGCCTGCTCTATTATGGAACTCGCCAGCCTTTCCGCGTCCACGATCTCCTCGTTTCGCTTTTGCTGGGAGAGGTCGCTCACCACGACGCTGAGCGCGCTTCGGCCGGTAAGCTGCAGAAAACTGCAGGACAAAAGCACCGGCAGGGAGCTCCCCGCCGAGGTTATCAGGGCGAGTTCACCCTTGGCGCACCCCGCTTCGCACCTGGCAAGCCGGGCGGAGAAAAGCGGCAGGTCTGCCGGGGCCACGTACGAGGAGAGCTGGGAGCCGACCAGCCTCTCCAGCGGAATCTGCAGCATGACGGCCAGGCGGTTATTGGCGTAAAGGATGGCACCGCCTTCGCTCAGGGTGGCCGCCCCTTCGTTCATGGTTTCCACCAGGACGCGGTAAGGCTGATCCGCCCCTTTCAAAGTGAAGACCTGTTCCCCCTGCGGCCCGGAAACCACGAATGCGTCGACTTCACCTCCGCCGATGGCGCGCAGGGTCTCTTCCGCCTCCTCAAGACGGGCTCGCAGGTCAGTTATTTCCGACAACAGCTCCGCGCCGGTCCTTTCCGCACTCTTCATCGGCGTCACCGCTTCTTCCTCACGTCGAGTCCCAGGAGGATGCGCTCGGTCTGCGACATGTCTCCGATGAACTTGCGCAGAGGGGGCGGCAGTTCCTTCACCAGGGTAGGTGCCGCGACGATCTGCCCTTCCTTGGCGAAAATCGGCCGCTGGTAGATGTCGATTATCTCCAGTTGATAGCGCCCTTCCAGGTGTTCGGCGCAGATCTTCTGGACATTGTCGATCGCCTTCTGGGAATTGGGGGTCAGGCCGCTTACGAAAAGACGCAGAACATACCCCCCTTTTCCCGAGTCCTTAAGCGCCCGCTCAAAATCTGCGCTGGCATCCCTGACCCCGGTAGTCTCCGGGGAGTCCGTTGCGGGCGGCGCTCCACCTGCCTGCGCACTCTCGGGGGCCTCCCGGAGCGCTTCTTCTTCAGGATGCCGATTCGTTTTCTCCATGTTCTTTTTCACCCCTTCTTCCTCGCATTTCCCTTAGAGCAGCGGTTTAATGTCCAGTCCCACCAGTACGCGTTCGGTATTGGAGAGATCCCCGATGATCTTTTTTACCGGCGCGGGAAGCCTGCGCACCAGGGTCGGCAGGGCCAGGATCTGGTCCCCCTTGGCGAGCTGCGGGTTCACCATCAGGTCGATCACCTCGATGCGGTACTTTCCCTCCAGATGCTCCTCGCAGATCCTTTTCAGGTTGGCAAATGCGGTAAGCGACTTGGGGGTCTGCCCCGCAACGTACAGCCTCAGGCTCCAGCTTTCCTCGGCGGGGGGCTCGGCACCTTGGTAACGGGGCGCCTTGGTCTTGGTCGTGCTCTTCATTTGCCACCCCGCTTGCCGGCCTTGGCGGTTACCCTGCCGGGGGGGAGGTCGTCCGATTTGCGGGAGCGTGCCATGGCCAGGGTCTCCTCGACGAGAGCCTTCTGGTGCATTACCTCCCTGGCGATGGCCTGCTCCAGGTCGTCCTTTTCAGCCTCGAAGCCGACACGCAAAGCGGCGATCTGCGCCTCGATCACTGCCTTCTTGCGCTCTATGTCGCGCTGTTTGCGCTCGATCTCCTGGCCGCGCTCCAGGATGTCCACCCGTTCCCTCGCCTCCTGGCTCACCCTGCCCGCGCCGGTCAGCACCCCGCCGGAACCGACGTACACGTCCTGAAGCTGGGCGCCGTTGTCGGTAAGGCAGTACTCCCGAACCTGGTTGGAGTGCGCCATGCCGCGGGACTTGAGGATGTACAACCCGCGGTTTCTCTCGCCGCTCCCCTCCATGACCTGCAGGAGGAGCCAGGTATCCATGAGCGAAGAGATTCCCACGTCGGTGCGCTCCATGGAGCCGCCCACTGCGGTGAGGTCGGTGCAAAAGGCGGTGATTCCCTTAATCTTCAGGTAATCGATCAGCCGCGAGAGCATGGATTTCACTTCCTGGTCGTTGGAAGCCGCCACCAGGTTGGAGATGGGATCGACCACGACGATGGCCGGCTGAAAACTTTCAATCGCCTTGTGCATGGTCACCAGGTGCATCTCAAGGCCGTAGAGGGTCGGGCGGGAGTTGCGGAATTCCAGCAGACCCTGGTTCACCCACTTTTCCAGATCGATGCCGATGGAGCGCATGTTGCGGATGATCTGGTTGCGGGATTCCTCGAAGGCGAAATAGAGGCAGCGCTCGCCGCGCCGGCAGGCGGCGTCCACGAAGTGGGCGGCCATGCTCGACTTGCCGGTACCGGCCGTGCCGGTTACGAGTATTGAACTCCCCCGGAAGTACCCCTTCCCGCCCAGCATGGTGTCCAGGCGCGGGATGCCGCAGGAGACCCGCTCGCTGGAGGCCGCGTGGTCGAGGCCGATGGAGGAGATCGGCATGACGGAAAAGCCCTGCTCGTCGATGAGAAACGGGTATTCGTTGGTGCCGTGGGCGGTGCCGCGGTATTTGACGATGCGCAGGCGACGGGTGGCTATCTGCTGATCCACCTTGTGGTTCAGGAAGATCACGCAGTCGGCGACGTATTCCTCCAGTCCGAAGCGGGTCAGGGTGCGCTCCCCCTGCTCGCCGGTGATGATGGCGGAGACGCCCTTGTCCTTAAGAAAGCCAAAGAGCCTTCTCAACTCGGCGCGCAGGATCACCTCGTTGCTGAAACCGGAAAAAAGGGTCTCGATGGTGTCGAGCACGACCCTTTTAGCGCCGATGCTGTCTATCGCGTAGCCCAGGCGTATGAAGAGCCCCTCCAGGTCGTACTCTCCGGTCACCTCGATTTCGCTGCGCTCGATGTGCACGTAGTCGAGAGCGACCTTGTTCTGCGCCGCCAGGGTGTCAAGGTCGAAGCCGAGCGAGGCGAAGTTTTTGGTGAGCTCCTCGGACTTTTCCTCGAACGACATGAAGACGCCGGGCTCGCCGAACTCGGTCGCCCCGCGCACCAGGAACTCCATGGCCAGGAGAGTCTTGCCGCAGCCGGTGCCGCCGCAGACCAGCGTGGGACGCCCCATGGGAAGCCCGCCACCGGTGATCTCGTCCAACCCCTTGATGCCGGTCGGGCACTTCTGCAAGGGCTCCAGTGACGATTTTACTTTTTTGATCCGTTGAGCCATTTCTGTTTTCTCCTGATTAGCTACTTTTTACTCGGGATTTGAAGCGAGGAACAGTGCAGGTACAAAACACGAAGACCGGCGTGCGGGAACCCGACGACGGTCTCTCTGCCAGGCAAAAAGCAGCTTGGCCCAATATGCGAATAATCCCGGGGCTGTCTTCTGACAGCTGCAATAACAGGTCGATAACAAAAGATGTCCGCCCAATTCAGCCGCAGGTTAATAAATACATCACCATGTGAATATAACAAAAACTTACATTACACATTTTACCTGGCGAATACAAATAAAATTTAAAATTAACCTCAGTACTGACTGAAACATCTAACACCACACGCACAGTCAACCGTTCGACTAATTAAATAAATTTAAATAGTGACTCTGAGTAAGACATCCCCCGGCAGAGCCGGGGGCTTTCAAAACCGTGGACCGCTCAAAGCGGTTAATTCAAAAGATTATCCGACCACCTG